>OERN01000096.1_pt1 | contig 28804 bp, 29 predicted proteins | sample 1540061 | NCBI WGS metagenome assembly OERN01 (sample SAMEA3891241, study PRJEB23780) | metagenome | biome: terrestrial biome; feature: animal house; material: water of meat washing | place: Italy | collected 2015-05-12 | reverse complement strand
GAGGAAACACTATGCATAAATCAGAAAATGAAAAAATAGATTTTATTCTGGATGGGCATGAGCGGATATCCAGAAAACAGGGTTCTTTGTGTATGGCGCTGGGTAAGGGCTTTTTAGTTATAGCTATTCTTTGTGGTGTTGCCACATTCTGTGTTTCTGGCCTGTATCTGAAATCCCTGTGCCTGTCCGTTGCCTGCTGTTGTGGGGTATTCAGTCGTATTTTTAATTATTACAGCGTACCGGAGGAATCACGCATGGTCCTCAGCCGTCAGAGCCTGCTTCAGCTTATGCGTCTGACTGAAGACGTACCGGATGCGAGACAGGAACTGCTTAACCGTTTGTTGTCCGGTAAAAAACTGACTGGTCGGGATGAACAGGATATCCGGCGTCTCTGGCAGGAGAAAGTGGATGCAATGCAGGAGTCTGCCACCCGTCAGCGTGAACAGGATACTATTCGGAAGTTTACTGAAGGGAATAAATCCGAATGAGAATCTGCAGTGTTTTATGACCTCATAAGTTAACTGAAGGGATATTCAGTGATTAATATTTAACAGGCGGTAATAAAGAATGCATACCTTTATTTTTCTTGTGCTGATAAAAAATATTAACGGTGGCGGAAGCTGGAATGTTACTCCCATGCCAAATACGGACGTATGCGTGCAGGTTCTTCGGACAATCGAGTCACACGGAGGCAGGGGATTTGGAAATACAGGGGAATGTATTGAAGTTAAAACAAATGAACCTTTGAACAACGTGATGGAAACACTGAATGGTGGTGGGCAATGAGTGCTTACTGCTTCAAAGGAAAATGAAATGAAGTCGATATATTTAGAATCTGTTCTGGCTTTTATATTTGTTGGCGTTATGGCTATGTTGATATGTGGTCTTTTTTACAATGACTACCTTGAGCAACAACCTGCAACACCAGAACAACTGACAGAGATTACACAGGATATCCCCTGTGCAGCAGAAGCATTTAAGGAAGCTATTAAGTCTGACACATCTGATTATCAGCCTGAACCTTTAAGTCTTGGTAAGGCAAAAGAGCTTGCATCAGCGTGTAGAGAAAGAAACGAAATGGCAGAGGTGAAACGGGTAAGAGAAAATGAGCGCAATAAGATTCGCGAAAAACAAATTCAGGCATTAAATGATGCTCATTCAGTAAAGGAACGTTAATCCTGGTTTCCTGTTAAAAGCCTCCATCTCTTATTTGTGCTGTGGTTTCAGGAATGGTACTGCGTGATATATCCACGGCCACAGACTGATATTTTCCTTTTTTAAACGCACTAAGGAATACGCATATGAGTAATAACCCACTTGAGGCCGTCACTCAGGCGGTTAACTCCCTCGTCACAGCACTGAAACTGCCTGACGAATCCGCAAAGGCCAATGAAGTTCTGGGCGAAATGAGCTTCCCGCAGTTCAGCCGTCTGCTGCCGTACCGTGATTACAACCAGGAATCCGGTCTGTTCATGAATGACACCACGATGGGCTTTATGCTGGAAGCCATTCCCATCAATGGGGCGAATAAGTCCATTGTGGAGGCACTCGATCACATGCTGCGCACCAAACTGCCGCGCGATATTCCGTTGTGTATCCATCTGATGTCCAGTCAGCTGGTTGGTGACAGGATTGAATACGGGCTGCGTGAGTTCTCCTGGTCAGGTGAACAGGCTGAACGGTTTAACGCCATTACCCGGGCCTATTATATGAAAGCGGCAGCGACACAGTTTCCGCTGCCGGAGGGGATGAATCTGCCCCTGACCCTGCGCCATTACCGGGTGTTTATCTCGTACTGTTCTCCTTCGAAGAAAAAAAGCCGGGCCGACATTCTGGAAATGGAAAACCTGGTGAAAATCATCCGGGCGTCGTTACAGGGGGCCAGTATCACCACACAGACGGTGGATGCACAGGCCTTTATCGATATTGTCGGGGAGATGATTAACCATAACCCGGACTCCCTGTACCCGAAAAGACGTCAGCTGGACCCGTATTCTGATCTGAATTATCAGTGTGTGGAGGACAGTTTTGATCTGAAAGTCCGGGCTGATTACCTGACGCTGGGCCTGCGTGAGAACGGCAGGAACAGCACGGCCCGCATCCTGAATTTCCATCTGGCCCGTAACCCGGAAATCGCCTTCCTGTGGAACATGGCCGACAACTACAGCAACCTGCTGAACCCGGAACTGTCCATCTCCTGTCCGTTCATCCTGACGCTGACTCTGGTGGTGGAAGACCAGGTGAAAACCCACAGCGAAGCCAACCTGAAGTACATGGACCTGGAGAAAAAGTCGAAGACCTCCTATGCCAAATGGTTTCCGTCCGTGGAGAAAGAGGCGAAGGAGTGGGGGGAACTGCGTCAGCGGCTGGGCTCCGGTCAGTCCTCCGTGGTGTCCTACTTCCTCAACATCACAGCATTCTGCAAGGACAATAATGAAACGGCACTGGAAGTGGAGCAGGACATCCTGAACAGCTTTCGTAAAAACGGTTTTGAGCTGATTTCACCGCGCTTTAACCACATGCGCAATTTCCTGACCTGCCTGCCCTTTATGGCCGGGAAAGGGCTGTTTAAACAGCTGAAAGAGGCCGGAGTGGTTCAGCGCGCAGAGAGCTTTAATGTGGCCAACCTGATGCCGTTAGTGGCGGATAACCCCCTGACACCGGCAGGTCTGCTGGCACCCACCTACCGTAACCAGCTGGCGTTTATCGATATTTTCTTCCGGGGGATGAATAACACCAACTACAACATGGCGGTCTGTGGCACCTCCGGGGCCGGTAAAACCGGGCTGATACAGCCACTTATCCGCAGCGTGCTGGACTCCGGGGGCTTTGCCGTGGTGTTCGACATGGGGGATGGATACAAGTCCCTGTGTGAGAACATGGGCGGGGTGTATCTGGACGGTGAAACCCTGCGCTTTAACCCGTTTGCGAACATCACCGATATTGACCAGTCAGCGGAGCGTGTCCGTGACCAGCTGTCGGTGATGGCCAGCCCCAACGGTAACCTGGATGAAGTGCATGAAGGTCTGCTGCTGCAGGCGGTCAGGGCATCATGGCTGGCCAAAGAGAACAGAGCACGTATTGATGACGTGGTGGATTTCCTGAAAAACGCCAGTGACAGCGAGCAGTATGCCGAGTCACCGACTATCCGCAGCCGTCTGGACGAAATGATTGTGCTGCTTGACCAGTACACTGCCAACGGCACTTACGGCCAGTATTTTAACTCTGATGAGCCGTCCCTGCGGGATGACGCAAAAATGGTGGTGCTGGAGCTGGGCGGACTGGAAGACCGTCCGTCACTGCTGGTTGCGGTGATGTTCTCCCTGATTATCTACATCGAGAACAGGATGTACCGCACGCCGCGTAACCTCAAGAAACTGAACGTTATTGATGAAGGCTGGCGTCTGCTGGACTTCAAAAATCACAAGGTCGGTGAATTTATTGAGAAAGGCTACCGTACGGCCCGCCGTCATACCGGTGCCTATATCACCATCACACAGAACATCGTCGACTTTGACTCTGATAAGGCCTCCAGTGCTGCCCGCGCGGCATGGGGTAACTCCTCCTACAAAATTATCCTCAGACAGAGTGCGAAGGAGTTCGCGAAATACAACCAGCTGTATCCGGACCAGTTCCTGCCACTGCAGCGCGACATGATTGGTAAGTTTGGTGCGGCCAAAGACCAGTGGTTCAGTTCCTTCCTGCTGCAGGTGGAAAACCATTCCTCCTGGCACCGCCTGTTTGTGGACCCGTTAAGCCGCGCCATGTACAGCTCTGACGGCCCGGATTTTGAGTTTGTGCAGCAGAAACGTAAAGAGGGGCTGAGTATTCATGAGGCGGTGTGGCAGCTGGCGTGGAAGAAGTCAGGGCCGGAGATGGCTTCGCTGGAAGCCTGGCTGGAAGAACATGAGAAATACAGGAGTGTTGCATGACCACAACGCAAAAAACGACTGACGTTACAGCCCCCCGACGCAGCCACTGGTGGTGGACGGTGCCGGGATGCCTGGCAATGGTGTTACTGAACGCAGCCGTCAGTTACGGCATTGTCAGACTGAACGCACCGGTGACTGTCGCCTTCAACATGAAACAGACCGTGGATGCGTTTTTTGACAGCGCCAGTCAGAAACAACTGTCAGAAGCACAGTCAAAAGCCCTTTCAGCGCGTTTTAACACGGCACTGGAAGCCAGCCTGCAGGCGTGGCAGCAGAAACACCACGCGGTCATTCTGGTGTCGCCTGCTGTGGTACAGGGGGCACCGGATATCACCCGGGAAATCCAGCAGGATATTGCCCGGCGAATGAGGGCGGAGCCATGAGATGCCGGGGGCTGATTGCCCTGCTGATATGGGGGCAGAGTGTGGCCGCCGCCGATCTTGGTACCTGGGGCGATCTGTGGCCGGTAAAGGAGCCGGACATGCTGACGGTGATCATGCAGCGCCTGACGGCACTGGAGCAGTCCGGTGAGATGGGCCGGAAAATGGATGCCTTTAAGGAGCGGGTGATCCGCAACAGTCTGCGGCCCCCTGCCGTGCCCGGTATCGGACGCACGGAGAAATACGGCAGCCGGTTGTTTGACCCGTCCGTCAGACTGGCTGCGGATATCCGGGATAACGAAGGGCGGGTGTTTGCCCGTCAGGGTGAAGTGATGAATCCGCTGCAGTATGTTCCTTTTAACCAGACGCTGTATTTCATCAATGGCGATGATCCGGCGCAGGTGGCCTGGATGAAACGCCAGACGCCGCCCACACTGGAGAGCAAAATTATCCTCGTGCAGGGCAGTATCCCGGAGATGCAGAAGTCTCTGGACAGCCGTGTTTACTTTGACCAGAACGGTGTGCTCTGCCAGCGCCTCGGCATTGATCAGGTCCCGGCACGGGTGAGCGCCGTTCCCGGCGATCGCTTCCTGAAGGTGGAATTTATTCCGGCAGAGGAGGGCAGAAAATGAAGCGAAGCCTGTGGCTGCTGATGTTATTCCTTCTCGCCGGTCATGTCCCTGCAGCGTCTGCGGATTCTGCCTGTGAGGGGCGTTTTGTAAACCCGATCACGGATATCTGCTGGAGCTGTATTTTCCCGCTCTCGCTGGGCAGTATCAAAGTCAGTCAGGGTAAGGTCCCCGACACGGCGAACCCGTCGATGCCCATTCAGATTTGTCCGGCACCGCCGCCGCTGTTCAGGCGTATCGGGCTGGCCATTGGTTACTGGGAGCCGATGGCGCTGACGGACGTCACCCGGTCACCGGGATGCATGGTGAACCTGGGCTTCAGCCTGCCGGCTTTTGGTAAAACGGCACAGGGAACGGCGAAAAAGGATGAGAAGCAGGTGAACGGGGCGTTCTATCACGTTCACTGGTACAAATACCCGCTGACGTACTGGCTTAACATCATCACATCGCTGGGCTGTCTGGAAGGTGGTGACCTGGATATCGCTTATCTTTCTGAAATCGACCCCACCTGGACGGACAGCAGCCTGACCACCATTCTCAATCCGGAAGCTGTCATCTTTGCCAATCCGATAGCACAGGGAGCCTGCGCAGCAGATGCGATTGCCAGCGCCTTTAATATGCCTCTCGATGTTCTGTTCTGGTGTGCCGGTTCGCAGGGCAGTATGTACCCGTTCAATGGCTGGGTGAGTAATGAGTCCAGTCCGTTGCAGTCCTCCCTGCTGGTCAGTGAACGCATGGCGTTCAAGCTGCACCGTCAGGGCATGATTATGGAAACCATCGGGAAAAATAACGCCGTCTGTAATGAATATCCGTCCCCAATCCTGCCCAAAGAACGCTGGCGTTACCAGATGGTGAATATGTATCCGGACAGCGGGCAGTGCCACCCGTTCGGGCGCAGCGTGACCCGCTGGGAAACCGGGAAAAATCCGCCCAACACAAAGAAAAACTTCGGCTACCTGATGTGGCGTAAACGTAACTGTGTCTTCCTGTGAGGTGAATGATGAAGCTGAGTATGAAATCTCTGGCAGCACTGCTGATGATGCTGAACGGGGCGGTTATGGCGTCAGAAAACGTGAACACTCCTGAAAACCGCCAGTTCCTGAAGCAGCAGGAAAATTTAAGCAGACAACTGCGTGAAAAACCTGACCATCAGCTGAAAGCCTGGGCGGAGAAGCAGGTGCTGGAAAACCCCCTTCAGCGTTCAGATAACCATTTCCTGGATGAGCTGGTTCGTAAACAGCAGGCTTCGCAGGACGGGAAACCCCGGCAGGGTGCCCTGTATTTTGTGTCGTTTTCCATTCCCGAAGAGGGGCTGAAACGGATGCTGGGCGAAACCCGGCACTACGGTATTCCGGCCACACTGCGGGGCATGGTGAACAATGACCTGAAGACCACCGCTGAAGCCGTGCTGTCCCTGGTGAAAGACGGCGCGACTGATGGTGTTCAGATCGACCCGACGCTGTTTTCACAGTACGGCATTCGCAGTGTACCGGCACTGGTGGTGTTCTGCAGTCAGGGATACGACATCATCCGGGGAAACCTGCGGGTCGGCCAGGCGCTGGAGAAAGTGGCCGCCACGGGTGACTGCCGGCAGGTGGCTCATGATTTACTGGCAGGGAAAGGAGATTCCGGGAAATGAAACGTATTTTACCTCTGATACTGGCTCTGGTTGCCGGCATGGCACAGGCTGACAGCAACAGTGATTACCGGGCCGGCTCTGATTTTGCTCACCAGATCAAAGGACAGGGAAGCAGCAGTATTCAGGGCTTTAAGCCACAGGAGAGTATCCCCGGCTATAACGCGAATCCGGACGAGACAAAATACTACGGTGGCGTGACTGCCGGCGGGGATGGCGGCCTGAAAAATGACGGCACCACGGAATGGGCGACCGGTGAAACCGGAAAAACCATCACAGAGTCATTCATGAACAAGCCGAAAGACATTCTTTCACCGGATGCACCGTTTATCCAGACCGGCAGGGATGTGGTGAACCGGGCTGACAGCATTGTGGGAAACACCGGGCAGCAGTGCAGTGCGCAGGAGATTAGCCGGAGTGAATACACGAATTACACCTGTGAGCGGGATTTACAGGTGGAGCAGTACTGCACACGAACTGCCCGTATGGAGCTGCAGGGGAGTACCACATGGGAAACCCGGACGCTGGAGTATGAAATGAGTCAGCTACCTGCACGTGAAGTGAATGGTCAGTATGTTGTCTCCATTACCTCTCCCGTTACCGGTGAAATTGTCGATGCGCATTACAGCTGGAGTCGTACTTACCTGCAGAAGAGTGTACCTATGACAATTACAGTACTGGGAACCCCACTGAGCTGGAATGCCAAATACTCAGCAGATGCCTCATTTACACCAGTACAGAAAACACTGACTGCCGGTGTTGCTTTTACGTCATCTCACCCCGTCCGGGTCGGGAATACAAAATTCAAACGTCATACGGCAATGAAGCTGCGTCTGGTTGTCAGGGTAAAAAAAGCCTCGTACACCCCGTATGTTGTCTGGTCTGAAAGCTGCCCGTTCAGCAAGGAGCTGGGGAAACTGACAAAAACAGAATGTACGGAGGCTGGCGGGAACAGGACGCTGGTGAAAGACGGTCAGTCATACAGCATGTACCAGAGCTGCTGGGCATACCGGGACACGTATGTCACACAGTCAGCAGACAAGGGAACCTGTCAGACCTACACCGACAATCCTGCCTGTACCCTGGTGTCACACCAGTGTGCCTTTTACTCCGAAGAAGGTGCCTGTCTGCATGAATATGCCACGTACTCCTGTGAGTCAAAAACATCCGGGAAAGTGATGGTCTGTGGGGGAGACGTCTTCTGTCTCGATGGCGAATGCGATAAGGCTCAGAGCGGGAAGAGTAATGATTTTGCCGAAGCCGTTTCTCAGCTGGCGGCACTGGCCGCAGCAGGTAAGGATGTTGCGGCGCTGAACGGGGTGGATGTCCGTGCTTTCACCGGTCAGGCGAAATTTTGTAAGAAGGCTGCAGCCGGATACAGCAACTGCTGTAAGGACAGCGGCTGGGGACAGGATATCGGGCTGGCCAAATGCAGCAGTGATGAAAAAGCCCTGGCTAAAGCAAAATCAAACAAACTGACCGTCAGTGTCGGAGAGTTCTGTTCGAAGAAAGTGCTGGGTGTCTGCCTGGAGAAAAAACGCAGTTACTGTCAGTTTGATTCGAAGCTGGCGCAGATAGTCCAGCAGCAGGGGCGCAACGGACAGCTGCGTATCAGTTTTGGCAGTGCGAAGCATCCTGACTGTCGGGGGATTACGGTTGATGAGCTGCAGAAAATTCAGTTCGACAGACTGGATTTCACTAACTTCTACGAAGACCTGATGAATAACCAGAAAATCCCGGACAGTGGCGTTCTGACGCAGAAAGTGAAAGAGCAGATTGCTGACCAGCTGAAACAGGCAGGACAGTAAGGTATGGAAAATAACCGGGGGAAATGATGAAAGTTATATTCACTTCTAATCGTCTTGTTGATTTTCTTATCCGGCTTTTGATTACAGCGATTGTCATTTCCCCGGTAATTATCTGGTCGTGGGATACGGTAAAAGAAACCACTGCAGGTGAGATACTTGCTGCTGCTTTCGTTATTTTTTACTCCGGTGTGCTCCTGTTTATTCTGTATTTTTGTTTTTCTGCCCTGACTGACCTGCAGAAACCTGATGAAAGAAAAAGTGATGAAAGGAATGAAGATGAATAAAGCATTACTGCCACTGTTACTCTGCTGCTTTATTTTTCCGGCGTCAGGAAAAGATGCAGGCTGGCAGTGGTATAACGAGAAAATAAATCCGAAGGAAAAAGAAAATAAACCAGTACCTGCAGCCCCCCGGCAGGAGCCGGACATTATGCAGAAACTGGCCGCACTGCAGACGGCAACAAAGCGGGCGCTGTACGAAGCCATTCTGTATCCCGGCGTGGATAATTTTGTGAAATATTTCCGGCTGCAGAATTACTGGACTCAGCAGGCCGGGCTTTTCACCATGAGCGCCAAAAAAGCCATGCTGGCGCATCCCGAACTGGACTATAACCTGCAGTACAGCCATTACAACGGCACGGTCCGGAACCAGCTGGCGGCAGACCAGGTGCAGCAGCGACAGGCCATTGCGAAACTGGCTGAACACTACGGCATCATGTTCTTTTACCGGGGGCAGGACCCCATCGACGGGCAGCTGGCGCAGGTCATTAATGGCTTCAGGGATACCTATGGTCTGAGTGTTATTCCCGTTTCCGTGGATGGCGTGATTAATCCGCTGTTGCCGGATTCCCGGACTGACCAGGGGCAGGCGCAGCGCCTCGGCGTGAAATATTTCCCGGCCATGATGCTGGTTGACCCGAAACAGGGCAGTGTTCGCCCGTTATCATACGGCTTTATTTCGCAGGACGACCTGGCAAAACAATTCCTGAACGTTTCTGAAGATTTTAAACCCAATTTTTAATCGCGGATTTGATTTATGAGTGAAGATTATTTGAAAATGTTTACAGGTGTTGTTCTGTTAATATTTGTCATTATTGCCGGTTATTTCTTTTCTGAGCGTAATGACAGGAAAATGTTTCTCCTGAGCTCACTGGTTTTCCTTGTTATTAATATCGCGTGTTTATATGTGCTGACTGCCAGTCTCTGGTTTCTGTGTGGTGCAATTATGAATCAGGGCGCAGCAATGGTTGTTCCAATGGTTATTGGCTCATTACCGAACGTTACGAGCTTCGACGGGTTCAGAAGAATATTTATCTGTATTATGTTGTCATCAGTATGGTCCGGAGTGATGTGGTTTTTTATAAGGGGGCTTATGACAGGCTAAGTCATATAAAACGGTAATAAAAACCATACAAAATAATGAGGTTGATTACTGAAGACCATATGATAAACCATACCGCAATCCAGTGGCTTCTGAATAGCTCACAAAAATAAATATAGATAATTGAAAATAACCATAATACAACGATGCCTGCTGCGATACTTAATAAACTTATTACAAGATAGTCAGGGAAGGCATTGACCGGTAATGAATGTGATGCTGCATATATCAGCGCAATAATTGCCGCATTTCCCGGTAACGACTCTCTTATTATGTTTCTGATTATTTCCAGTTTTTCTTTAAAAGATCGCTTTTCCATTTGTACCTCTGATTAATATCACACAAACGCGAATATTACAGACATGAATACTCTCATGTAAATAATAACCGGAGTTTAACATGATAAGTAAACGCAGATTCTCTTTACCCCGGCTTGATATTACGGGAATGTGGGTATTTTCCCTGGGTGTCTGGTTTCATATCGTCGCCCGTCTTGTTTACAGCAAACCCTGGATGGCTTTTTTTCTGGCGGAGTTGATTGCGGCCATCCTTGTGCTGTTCGGCGCATACCAGGTGCTGGATGCATGGATTGCCCGTGTCAGCCGGGAAGAGCGTGAGGCACTGGAAGCCAGGCAACAGGCCATGATGGAAGGGCAGCAGGAGGGCGGACATGTCTCTCACTAAATCACTGCTGTTCACCCTGTTGCTGAGCGCCGCTGCTGTGCAGGCCTCCACCCGGGATGAAATAGAGCGACTCTGGAATCCGCAGGGTATGGCCGCGCAGCCTGCACAACCGGCAGCAGGCACGTCAGCCAGGACAGCAAAGCCGGCTCCCCGCTGGTTCCGCCTCAGTAATGGCAGGCAGGTTAACCTGGCCGACTGGAAGGTGGTGCTGTTTATGCAGGGGCATTGCCCTTACTGTCACCAGTTTGACCCGGTACTGAAACAGCTGGCACAGCAGTACGGCTTTTCCGTTTTTTCCTACACCCTGGATGGTCAGGGGGATACGGCCTTTCCTGAAGCATTACCGGTGCCACCGGAGGTGATGCAGACCTTCTTCCCGAATATCCCGGTGGCCACACCGACCACCTTCCTGGTCAACGTCAACACGCTTGAGGCATTACCGCTTTTACAGGGGGCAACGGATGCCGCCGGTTTTATGGCGCGGATGGATACCGTTCTGCAGATGTACGGAGGAAAAAAAGGTGCGAAATAAGCAGGTGGTGTTACTCATTGCCGGAATATCCGGCATCGCGACGGGAATAATCGTCAGCCTGAATATCCCCTTTATCCATCAGGGGCTTTTTTATCCCGCCAGCCCTGTAGAAATTGTCGTTTCGCTGTGCCTTACCTTTTCTGTTTCTGTTGTGTTTTTTGTGGGGGCAATTGTGGGATGGATTTCGGTGTCTGAAATATATTACAGCCGCATGACCGGTCTGAATGAATCATCGGAAATATCAGAGGGAACTTATAATGAGAGAAAATAAAAGTAATCCTGAGCTCAAAATCAGAAGTACAGAACGAGATTATAAATACATTTCCAGAATTACTGGCAGGTATGCTGGGTTGTCTCTGGTATTCCTGACTGCCGGAATTGTTTTATGGACAGTTATGGATATTATTTTTGATGCCTGTATTGATTCGTGGAAAGCGGACCCGGAATTAAATAATTCGAGTTATATGTGGAATATCCTGATATATGCCATTCCGTATGCGTTATATGCGTTTGCAGCCGGGTTTCTTGTTACATTTTTTTCTGTCCCCAATGTACGAATTAATATACGGAAATATCGAGATATTCCTGCTGAAATGTCGTATGCGCCGGGAGAACAAATTAAGGGAGGGCAAGAATGATGCCACGCATTAAACCTCTTCTGGTTCTTTGTGCTGCTTTACTGACGGTCACACCCGCAGCGTCAGCGGATGTGAACAGCGACATGAATCAGTTCTTTAACAAGCTGGGCTTCGCCTCCAATACCACACAGCCGGGCGTCTGGCAGGGGCAGGCCGCCGGTTATGCTTACGGTGGCTCCCTGTATGCCCGTACTCAGGTCAAAAATGTTCAGCTGATTTCCATGACGCTGCCGGATATCAATGCCGGATGTGGCGGCATCGACGCCTATCTCGGCTCGTTCAGTTTTATTAATGGCGAGCAGCTGCAGCGTTTTGTTAAGCAGATTATGAGCAATGCTGCCGGTTACTTTTTTGACCTTGCCCTGCAGACAACGGTGCCGGAAATCAAAACCGCAAAAGACTTCCTGCAGAAAATGGCAAGCGACATTAACAGTATGAACCTCAGTTCCTGCCAGGCGGCACAGGGGATTATCGGCGGGCTTTTCCCCCGGACGCAGGTGTCCCAGCAGAAAGTCTGTCAGGACATTGCCGGTGAGAGCAATATTTTTGCTGACTGGGCGGCTTCCCGGCAGGGATGTACCGTTGGCGGGAAATCTGACAGTGTCAGGGATAAAGCCAGCGACAAGGATAAGGAGCGGGTGACCAAAAACATCAACATCATGTGGAATGCGCTTTCCAAAAACAGAATGTTTGACGGCAACAAAGAGCTGAAAGAATTTGTGATGACGCTGACCGGCTCACTGGTGTTTGGTCCCAACGGCGAAATCACACCGCTGTCAGCCAGAACCACTGACCGCTCAATTATCCGGGCCATGATGGAAGGCGGCACAGCAAAAATTTATCACTGCAACGATTCTGATAAATGCCTGAAAGTGGTGGCAGACACACCGGTGACCATCAGCCGGGATAATGCACTGAAGTCTCAGATTACTAAACTTCTGGCCAGCATTCAGAACAAGGCGGTCAGTGACACGCCTCTGGATGACAAGGAAAAAGGCTTTATTTCCAGTACCACCATCCCCGTCTTCAAATACCTGGTTGACCCGCAGATGCTCGGTGTTTCCAACAGTATGATTTACCAGCTGACGGACTATATCGGTTACGACATCCTGCTGCAGTACATTCAGGAGCTGATACAGCAGGCCCGGGCGATGGTGGCCACGGGAAATTATGACGAAGCGGTTATCGGACATATTAACGACAACATGAATGATGCCACCCGGCAGATTGCGGCGTTTCAGTCACAGGTGCAGGTACAGCAGGATGCGCTGCTGGTTGTCGATCGTCAGATGAGCTACATGCGTCAGCAGCTTTCCGCCCGCATGCTCAGTCGTTACCAGAACAACTATCACTTCGGAGGGAGCACGCTGTGAATGAAGTTTATGTGATTGCCGGTGGTGAGTGGTTGCGGAATAACCTGAACGCCATTGCCGCCTTTATGGGAACCAGGACGTGGGATTCCATTGAAAAAATTGCGCTCACATTGTCTGTTCTCGCGGTGGCCGTAATGTGGGTACAGCGGCACAACGTGATGGATTTGCTGGGCTGGGTGGCCGTGTTTGTGCTTATCAGCCTGCTGGTTAATGTCCGCACATCGGTGCAGATTATTGATAACAGTGACCTGGTCAAAGTTCACCGGGTGGATAATGTGCCGGTCGGACTGGCGATGCCACTTTCACTGACGACCCGTATCGGGCATGCAATGGTGGCCAGTTACGAGATGATCTTCACGCAACCGGACAGTGTCACCTACAGCAAAACGGGGATGCTGTTTGGCGCAGAACTGGTATCAAAAAGCACCGACTTTTTGTCCCGCAATCCGGAAATCGCCAATCTTTTCCAGGATTATGTGCAGAACTGCGTGATGGGGGATATTTACCTGAACCACAAATACACGCTGGAGGAGCTGATGGCCTCCGCTGATCCCTACACGCTGATTTTTTCCCGCCCCAGCCCGCTGCGGGGCGTTTATGACAGCAATAATAATTTCGTAACCTGTAAGGACGCGTCGGTTTCGCTGAAAGACAAGCTGAATCTGGACACACAGAGTGGCGGAAAAACCTGGCATTATTATGCCCAGCAGCTATTTGGTGGACGCCCTGATCCGAACCTGTTGTTCAGTACGCTGATTGGCGACAGTTACAGTTACTTCTATGGCTCAAGTAAATCAGCCAGCCAGATCATCCGCCAGAATGTCACCATCAATGCGCTGAAGGAGGGGATCACCAGTTATGCCGCACGTAATGGTGATTCGGCCAGCCTGGTGAATCTGGCCACCACGTCATCGATGGAGAAACAACGTCTGGCACATGTCTCCATCGGTCATGTGGCGATGCGGACACTGCCCATGACGCAGACCATCCTGACGGGGATCGCCATCGGTATTTTCCCGCTCCTGGTACTGGCGGCTGTATTCAACAAACTGACGCTGTCTGTCCTGAAAGGTTATGTGTTTGCCCTGATGTGGCTGCAGTCATGGCCACTCTTGTACGCCATTCTGAACAGTGCCATGACATTTTATGCGAAGCAGAATGGTGCACCGGTGGTGCTCTCGGAAATTTCACAGATACAGCTGAAATACTCCGATCTGGCTTCCACTGCCGGGTATCTTTCCATGATGATCCCGCCATTATCCTGGATGATGGTCAGGGGGCTTGGGGCCGGATTTTCCAGTGTGTACAGCCATTTCGCTTCCTCTGCTATCAGCCCGACTGCCAGTGCGGCAGGTAGTGTGGTTGACGGTAATTACTCCTACGGCAACATGCAGACGGAAAACGTGAACGGATTCAGCTGGAGCACCAACAGCACCACGTCGTTTGGTCAGATGATGTACCAGACCGGCAGTGGCGCAACCGCCACACAGACCCGTGACGGTAATATGGTGATGGATGCAAGCGGAGCGATGTCCCGTTTACCGGTCGGTATCAATGCAACGCGTCAGATTGCGGCGGCACAACAGGAAATGGCCCGGGAAGCATCGAACAGAGCAGAAAGTGCCCTGCATGGGTTCAGCAGCAGTATTGCCAGTGCCTGGAACTCGCTCAGTCAGTTTGGTTCTAACCGGGGGAGCAGTGACTCTGTCACCAGTGGTGCTGACAGTACGATGAGTGCACAGGACTCCATGATGGCCAGCCGTATGCGCAGTGCAGTGGAAAGCTATGCGAAGGCGCATAATATCAGTAATGAGCAGGCGACTCAGGAACTGGCATCCAGAAGTACGAGAGCTTCTGCCGGGATGTATGGAGATGCTCATGCTGAATGGGGGGTTAAACCTAAAATTCTTGGTGTTGGTGGCGGCTTAGGTGTTAAAGGTGGTGGTCGCGCTGGTATTGATTGGGAAGATAATGATGCGCATACGGCAAGTAGTAATACTCAGTCGAGCCATAATGCTCGTCATGATATCGATGCCAGAGCTACACAAGACTTTAAAGAGGCCAGCGATTACTTTACCAGTCGCAAGGTCAGTGAATCCGGCAGCCATACGGACAATAATGCCGATTCCCGTGTGGACCAGCTGTCTGCAGCCCTGAACTCAGCGAAACAGAGTTACGACCAGTACACGACGAATATGACCCGCAGCCATGAATATGCTGAAATGGCATCCCGTACTGAAAGCATGAGTGGGCAGATGAGTGAAGACCTGTCGCAACAGTTTGCACAGTATGTGATGAAACACGCGCCGCAGGATGCCGAAGCTATTCTGACAAACACCAGTTCACCGGAGATTGCAGAACGCCGTCGGGCTATGGCGTGGTCTTTTGTTCAGGAACAGGTGCAGCCTGGTGTTGATAATGCCTGGCGGGAATCCCGTGGCGATATTGGTAAAGGAATGGAGAGCGTACCTTCGGGGGGTGGCAGCCAGGATATTATTGCTGATCATCAGGGGCATCAGGCCATTATTGAGCAAAGAACGCAGGACAGTAATATCCGTAATGATGTAAAACATCAGGTTGATAATATGGTCACAGAATATAAAGGGAATATAGGTGATACTCAGAACAGCATACGTGGCGAGGAAAATATTGTAAGAGGACAGTATTCTGAACTGCAGAATCACCATAAAACAGAGGCATTATCTCAGAATAATAAATATAATGAAGAAAAGTCGGCTCAGGAAAGAATGCCCGGGGCTGACAGTCCACAGGAACTGATGAAAAGGGCAAAGGAGTATCAGGATAAGTATAAGCAATAATACTGTGTTTGGGAGATGATAATGAGATGTTTAGCCCATATTGCTCTGGTAACAGTGATACAGTTTATCGCCTGTTATCTGGCTGATTGGGGGAATGCCGAAACAGTTTTTATGCTGTTCTTCATAGTGCTATGGCAGGGACTGTTTATATGGTTGTTCTCTCAAATACGAAAAAAACGGCATGTGTCGGATGAGTTTAAATTCAGTAAAGGCGTTTGGTATATACTGATGCCAGTATCTTCCTTACTCTCTCCGTTATTAAGCCTGATGGTTTTTATCATTGGTACACTATACGAATTAAGGCGAATTAGTGGTTGTGTAAGTGTAAGAGAATGGATGCAATCTCAGGTAAATGAACAAACTAATGAAGATTTGCATCTGGATTTTGATGATGTGAATTTTGATTATGTGGATTTTTATCGTACTAATCCGGCAACAGGATTAGCTATGCATGGAGGATTTGATTCAGCAGGAAATACTTTTGGGACTTGTTGGCAGGACTATGATGACAGGCGATAAGAAAACTGTGGTTTGTAATAAAGGTAATTTGATGAAAACAAAAAAATTGATGATGGTTGCACTGGTCAGTTCCACTCTGGCCCTTTCAGGGTGTGGTGCGATGAGCACAGCAATCAAGAAGCGTAACCTTGAGGTGAAGACTCAGATGAGTGAGACCATCTGGCTTGAACCCGCCAGCGAACGCACGGTATTTCTGCAGATCAAAAACACGTCTGATAAAGACATGAGTGGGCTGCAGGGCAAAATTGCTGATGCTGTGAAAGCAAAAGGATATCAGGTGGTGACTTCTCCGGATAAAGCCTACTACTGGATTCAGGCGAATGTGCTGAAGGCCGATAAGATGGATCTGCGGGAGTCTCAGGGATGGCTGAACCGTGGTTATGAAGGCGCAGCAGTTGGTGCAGCGTTAGGTGCCGGTATCACCGGATATAATTCCAGTTCTGCCGGTGCCACACTCGGTGTGGGCCTTGCTGCCGGTCTGGTGGGTATGGCTGCAGATGCGATGGTGGAAGATGTGAACTATACCATGATCACGGATGTGCAGATTGCAGAGCGTACTAAGGCAACGGTGACAACGGATAATGTTGCCGCCCTGCGTCAGGGCACATCAGGTGCGAAAATTCAGACCAGTACTGAAACAGGTAACCAGCATAAATACCAGACCCGTGTGGTCTCAAATGCGAACAAGGTTAACCTGAAATTTGAAGAGGCGAAGCCTGTTCTCGAAGACCAGCTGGCCAAATCAATCGCAAATATTCTCTGATTATCTTCCGGAGGCTGGTCTGACCGGCCTCCTGACTGACGCCTCGCTTTGCTCGTTGTCCAACCCCGGGGAGAAATAAAATAAATTTTATTTCTCCCCGGCGTTTCCGAAATAAATATGAAAACACTGAGCGGTTGTGCAAATTCTTTGTGCGACCGTGAAGTGTTGCCGGCGAAGCCGGAATTTAACGGTTATTAATCTTTTCATCATTAATAATCAGTCCGACTAACTTTTTTTCTTCGGAATATCATCATGAGTTTTAACGCAAAGGATATGACCCAGGGCGGTCAGATTGCGTCCATGCGTATCCGCATGTTCAGCCAGATCGCCAATATCATGCTTTACTGCCTGTTTATTTTTTTCTGGATACTCGTTGGTCTGGTTTTATGGGTAAAAATAAGCTGGCAGACGTTTGTGAACGGCTGTATTTACTGGTGGTGTACCACGCTGGAAGGCATGCGGGATTTAATCAAGTCCCAGCCGGTCTATGAGATCCAGTATTACGGCAAAACCTTCCGGATGAATGCTGCTCAGGTACTGCATGATAAATATATGATCTGGTGCGGAGAGCAGCTATGGTCCGCATTCGTTCTGGCCACAGTTGTGGCACTGGTTATTTGCCTGATTACCTTCTTTGTTGTCTCCTGGATTCTGGGGCGTCAGGGTAAACAACAGAGCGAAAATGAAGTCACAGGTGGTCGTCAGCTGACAGACAATCCGAAAGACGTTGCCCGGATGCTGAAAAAAGACGGCAAGGACTCCGATATCCGGATTGGCGACCTGCCGATTATCCGGGATTCCGAAATCCAGAACTTCTGTCTGCACGGCACGGTCGGGGCCGGTAAGTCGGAGGTTATCCGTCGTCTGGCCAACTACGCCCGTCAGCGCGGTGATATGGTGGTGATTTATGACCGTTCAGGGGAATTTGTTAAAAGTTACTATGATCCCTCCATCGATAAAATCCTGAATCCGCTGGATGCACGCTGTGCTGCCTGGGATTTGTGGAAGGAGTGCCTGACACAGCCAGATTTTGATAATACCGCAAATACTCTGATCCCGATGGGGACAAAAGAGGACCCGTTCTGGCAGGGTTCAGGACGTACCATTTTTGCGGAAGCGGCGTACCTGATGCGTAATGACCCCAACCGCAGCTACAGCAAACTGGTGGACACACTGCTTTCCATCAAAATTGAAAAGCTGCGTACCTTCCTGCGTAATTCACCGGCGGCCAACCTGGTGGAAGAGAAAATTGAGAAAACGGCGATTTCCATCCGTGCTGTGCTGACCAACTACGTGAAAGCCATCCGTTACCTGCAGGGGATTGAGCATAACGGTGAGTCTTTTACCATCCGTGACTGGATGCGTGGTGTCCGGGAAGATCAGAAAAACGGCTGGCTGTTTATCTCGTCGAATGCCGACACCCATGCCTCCCTGAAGCCGGTGATCTCCATGTGGCTGTCCATTGCCATTCGTGGTCTGCTGGCAATGGGAGAAAACCGTAACCGTCGTGTGTGGTTTTTCTGTGACGAGTTACCCACGTTACACAAACTGCCGGACCTGGTGGAGATCCTGCCGGAAGCCCGTAAGTTCGGTGGCTGTTATGTGTTTGGTATCCAGTCCTATGCCCAGCTGGAAGATATCTACGGTGAGAAAGCGGCGGCCACGCTGTTTGACGTCATGAACACCCGTGCCTTTTTCCGTTCTCCCAGCCATAAGATTGCAGAGTTCGCTGCCGGTGAGATTGGTGAGAAAGAGCACCTGAAAGCCAGCGAGCAGTATTCCTACGGTGCTGATCCGGTACGTGACGGGGTATCGACCGGTAAGGATATGGAGCGCCAGACGCTGGTCAGTTATTCCGACATTCAGTCTCTGCCGGATCTGACCTGTTATGTCACCCTGCCCGGACCGTATCCGGCAGTAAAACTCTCTCTGAAATATCAGACACGACCGAAGGTCGCTCCGGAGTTTATTCCGCGTGACATCAACCCGGAAATGGAGAACCGTCTGAGTGCCGTACTTGCCGCAAGGGAAGCAGAAGGTCGTCAGATGGCCAGCCTCTTCAAACCGGATGTGCCGGAGGTTGTTTCCGGAGAAGACGTGACTCAGGCTGAACAGCCGCAACAGCCGGTGTCTCCTGCCATCAACGATAAGAAGTCAGATTCAGGTGTGAATGTTCCGGCAGGAGGGATCGAGCAGGAGCTGAAAATGAAACCGGAAGAAGAGATGGAACAGCAACTGCCACCCGGGATCAGTGAATCCGGTGAAGTGGTGGATATGGCCGCTTATGAGGCATGGCAACAGGAAAATCATCCGGACATCCAGCAGCAGATGCAGCGTCGTGAAGAGGTGAACATTAATGTGTACCGGGAGCGTGGGGAGGATGTTGAGCCGGGAGATGATTTCTGATGATGAGTATCGCGCAGGTCAGATCGGCCGGAAGTGCCGGTAACTATTATACCGACAAGGATAATTACTATGTACTGGGCAGCATGGGAGAACGCTGGGCCGGCAGGGGGGCTGAACAGCTGGGACTGCAGGGCAGTGTCGATAAGGATGTTTTTACCCGTCTTCTGGAGGGAAGGCTGCCGGACGGAGCGGATCTAAGCCGCATGCAGGATGGCAGTAATAAGCATCGTCCCGGCTACGACCTGACCTTCTCCGCCCCCAAAAGTGTCTCCATGATGGCCATGTTAGGTGGCGATAAGCGCCTGATTGATGCACATAACCAGGCCGTGGACTTTGCTGTTCGTCAGGTGGAGGCGCTGGCCTCCACACGGGTGATGACGGACGGACAGTCAGAAACGGTGCTGACCGGTAATCTGGTGATGGCACTGTTTAACCACGACACCAGTCGCGATCAGGAACCACAGTTACACACGCATGCGGTGGTGGCTAATGTCACGCAGCATAACGGTGAGTGGAAGACACTGAGCAGTGACAAAGTGGGGAAAACGGGGTTCATTGAGAATGTGTACGCTAATCAGATTGCCTTTGGCAGGCTCTACCGGGAAAAACTGAAAGAGCAGGTTGAGGCGCTGGGCTATGAAACCGAAGTGGTGGGTAAGCACGGTATGTGGGAGATGCCGGGCGTACCGGTGGAGGCCTTCTCCGGACGCTCACAGGCTATCCGGGAGGCCGTCGGGGAAGACGCCTCGCTGAAATCCCGGGATGTGGCGGCACTGGATACGCGTAAATCCAAACAGCACGTCGATCCGGAAATCAGAATGGCTGAATGGATGCAGACGCTGAAGGAAACCGGGTTCGACATCCGGGCATATCGTGACGCGGCGGATCAGCGTGCGGAGATCCGCACGCAGGCGCCCGGGCCAGCTTCACAGGACGGGCCGGATGTGCAGCAGGCGGTGACACAGGCGATTGCCGGATTAAGTGAACGAAAAGTGCAGTTCACGTATACGGACGTGCTGGCCAGGACGGTCGGCATACTGCCGCCGGAAAATGGTGTGATTGAACGGGCACGCGCCGGTATCGATGAGGCCATCAGCCGTGAGCAGCTTATCCCCCTCGATCGTGAGAAGGGGCTGTTCACGTCCGGGATTCATGTGCTCGATGAGCTGTCAGTCCGGGCACTCAGTCGTGACATCATGAAACAGAACCGGGTGACCGTACATCCGGAGAAAAGTGTCCCCCGGACGGCCGGTTACAGCGATGCGGTCAGTGTTCTGGCACAGGATCGCCCGTCGCTGGCTATTGTGTCCGGGCAGGGCGGTGCAGCCGGGCAGCGTGAGCGGGTGGCTGAACTGGTCATGATGGCCCGGGAGCAGGGGCGGGAAGTGCAGATTATCGCTGCTGACCGTCGCTCGCAGATGAACCTGAAGCAGGATGAACGGCTGTCCGGTGAGCTGATAACCGGACGTCGTCAGCTGCAGGAGGGCATGGCCTTCACGCCGGGCAGTACTGTTATCGTTGACCAGGGCGAAAAACTCTCCCTGAAAGAGACGTTAACCCTGCTGGACGGTGCCGCACGTCATAACGTACAGGTCCTGATAACCGACAGCGGGCAGCGAACCGGTACAGGCAGTGCACTGATGGCCATGAAAGATGCCGGGGTGAACACATATCGCTGGCAGGGGGGAGAACAGCGACCGGCCACCATCATCAGTGAACCGGACCGTAATGTCCGCTATGCCCGGCTGGCCGGAGATTTTGCGGCCAGCGTGAAAGCCGGAGAAGAGAGCGTGGCACAGGTCAGCGGGGTACGGGAACAGGCCATACTGACACAGGCCATTCGCAGTGAGCTGAAAACACAGGGCGTGCTCGGACACCCGGAGGTAACCATGACCGCCCTGTCACCGGTCTGGCTGGACAGCCGGAGCCGTTATCTGCGGGATATGTACCGCCCGGGGATGGTGATGGAGCAGTGGAACCCGGAGACACGCAGTCATGACCGCTATGTTATCGACCGGGTGACGGCGCAGAGTCACAGCCTGACCCTGCGGGATGCGCAGGGTGAAACGCAGGTGGTGCGTATTTCCTCCCTGGACAGCAGCTGGTCGCTGTTCCGGCCGGAAAAAATGCCGGTGGCAGACGGCGAGCGACTGAGGGTGACAGGGAAAATTCCCGGACTCCGCGTCTCCGGCGGTGACCGCCTGCAGGTGGCATCCGTCAGTGAAGATGCGATGACGGTTGTTGTGCCGGGGCGGGCTGAACCGGCCACCCTGCCTGTGGCTGATTCACCGTTCACGGCACTGAAGCTGGAGAACGGCTGGGTGGAAACGCCCGGGCATTCCGTCAGCGACAGTGCGAAGGTTTTTGCCTCCGTCACACAGATGGCAATGGACAACGCCACCCTGAACGGTCTGGCCCGCAGCGGTCGTGATGTCCGGCTGTATTCCTCACTGGATGAAACCCGTACTGCGGAAAAACTTGCCCGCCATCCCTCCTTTACGGTGGTTTCTGAGCAGATAAAGGCGCGTGCCGGTGAGACATTGCTGGAAACCGCTATCAGTCTGCAGAAAACCGGGCTTCACACGCCGGCACAGCAGGCTATTCATCTGGCGCTTCCTGTGGTGGAAAGTAAAAACCTGGCCTTCAGCATGGTGGACCTGCTGACAGAGGCGAAGTCGTTTGCTGCAGAAGGAACCAGTTTTACTGAACTGGGAGGGGAAATCAATGCGCAGATAAAACGCGGTGATTTACTGTATGTGGATGTGGCAAAAGGCTATGGCACAGGCCTGCTGGTTTCCCGTGCGTCGTATGAGGCAGAAAAGAGCATTCTTCGCCATATTCTCGAAGGTAAGGAGGCGGTCACGCCGCTGATGGAGAGAGTACCTGGCGAACTCATGGAGAAACTGACATCAGGACAGCGTGCCGCTACCCGCATGATACTGGAAACGTCCGACCGTTTCACGGTGGTGCAGGGCTATGCCGGTGTGGGTAAGACCACACAGTTCCGGGCGGTGATGTCAGCCGTGAACATGCTGCCGGAGAGTGAGCGTCCCCGTGTCGTTGGGCTGGGTCCCACGCACCGCGCGGTCGGGGAGATGCGCAGCGCCGGCGTGGATGCACAGACACTGGCGTCCTTTCTGCATGAAACGCAGCTGCAGCAGCGCAGCGGAGAAACGCCGGATTTCAGCAACACGCTGTTCCTGCTCGATGAGAGCTCTATGGTGGGCAATACCGACATGGCACGGGCATACGCCCTGATTGCGGCCGGTGGCGGTCGTGCTGTGGCCAGCGGTGACACGGACCAGCTGCAGGCCATCGCGCCCGGTCAGCCTTTCCGTCTCCAGCAGACGCGCAGTGCTGCCGATGTGGTCATCATGAAGGAGATTGTGCGTCAGACGCCGGAACTGCGGGAGGCGGTATACAGCCTGATTAACCGGGATGTGGAAAGGGCACTGTCCGGGCTTGAGAGTGTGAAACCGTCTCAGGTTCCCCGTCAGGAGGGCGCATGGGCACCGGAGCACTCCGTGACGGAGTTCAGTCACAGCCAGGAAGCGAAACTGGCAGAAGCGCAGCAGAAGGCGATGCTGAAAGGCGAGGCTTTCCCGGATATCCCCATGACACTGTATGAAGCCATTGTCCGCGACTATACCGGCAGGACACCGGAAGCACGGGAGCAGACGCTGATTGTCACACACCTGAATGAGGACCGGCGCGTACTGAACAGCATGATTCATGATGCACGGGAAAAGGCCGGTGAGCTGGGCAAAGAGCAGGTCATGGTGCCTGTCCTGAACACAGCGAATATACGTGACGGAGAACTGCGTCGTCTCTCCACCTGGGAGAATAACCCGGATGCCCTTGCCCTGGTGGATAGTGTGTATCACCGGATTGCCGGTATCAGCAAGGATGACGGGCTGATAACCCTGCAGGATGCGGAAGGTAACACGCGGCTGATTTCGCCCCGGGAGGCGGTGGCTGAAGGCGTCACACTGTACACCCCGGACACCATCCGGGTGGGAACCGGTGACCGGATGCGCTTCACGAAGAGTGACCGGGAGCGCGGTTATGTGGCCAACAGCGTCTGGACGGTGACAGCGGTTTCCGGTGACAGTGTCACGCTGTCGGACGGACAGCAGACCCGGGTGATTCGCCCCGGTCAGGAGCGGGCAGAGCAACATATTGACCTGGCTTATGCCATCACCGCCCACGGTGCGCAGGGGGCAAGTGAAACCTTTGCCATCGCGCTTGAAGGCACGGAAGGTAACCGGAAACTGATGGCCGGCTTTGAGTCAGCCTACGTGGCCCTGTCGCGTATGAAGCAGCATGTGCAGGTGTACACCGATAACCGTCAGGGCTGGACGGATGCCATCAACAATGCCGTACAGAAAGGAACTGCCCACGATGTGTTTGAGCCGAAACCGGACCGGGAGGTCATGAATGCAGAGCGGCTGTTCAGTACGGCGCGGGAGCTGCGGGACGTGGCGGCAGGCCGTGCCGTTCTTCGTCAGGCGGGACTTGCCGGGGGAGACAGTCCTGCACGGTTTATTGCTCCGGGACGTAAATATCCGCAACCGTATGTGGCACTGCCGGCTTTTGACCGTAACGGCAAGTCAGCCGGTATCTGGCTGAACCCGCTGACCACGGATGACGGAAACGGGCTGCGGGGATTCAGTGGTGAAGGCCGGGTGAAAGGCAGCGGGGATGCACAGTTTGTGGCCCTGCAGGGCAGCCGTAACGGAGAGAGCCTGCTGGCTGATAATATGCAGGATGGTGTCCGGATTGCCCGTGATAATCCTGACAGCGGTGTGGTGGTGAGAATCGCCGGTGAAGGCCGTCCGTGGAATCCCGGTGCCATCACCGGTGGTCGCGTGTGGGGGGATATCCCGGACAACAGCGTCCAGCCGGGGGCCGGAAATGGTGAACCGGTTACAGCTGAAGTGCTGGCACAGCGGCAGGCTGAAGAGGCCATCCGCCGTGAAACGGAACGTCGCGCAGATGAAATTGTCCGTAAAATGGCAGAGAACAAACCTGACCTGCCGGACGGCAAAACAGAGCAGGCTGTCAGGGAGATTACCGGGCAGGAGCGTGACCGGGCTGCCATAACTGAACGGGAAGCCGCGCTGCCGGAGAGTGTACTGCGTGAACCACAACGGGAACGGGAAGCGGTCCGCGAGGTTGCCCGGGAAAACCTGCTGCAGGAGCGTCTGCAGCAGATGGAGCGGGATATGGTTCGTGACCTGCAGAAAGAGAAAACCCTGGGCGGAGACTGATACAGGAAGATAAACGCTGATGACAACGGATAACACGAACACGACACGTAACGATTCACTGGCTGCCCGGACCGATACCTGGTTGCAGTCATTGCTGGTCTGGTCCCCCGGACAGCGGGATATCATCAAAACGGTGGCACTGGTGCTGATGGTACTGGACCATGCAAACCGCATTCTGCATCTGGACCAGACGTGGATGTTTCTGGCCGGGCGTGGAGCCTTTCCGCTGTTTGCCCTGGTGTGGGGGCTGAATCTGTCCCGTCATGCGCATATCCGGCAACCGGCCATTAACCGGCTGTGGGGATGGGGTGTGATTGCCCAGTTCGCGTATTATCTGGCCGGCTTTCCCTGGTATGAGGGGAATATCCTGTTTGCCTTTGCAGTTGCGGCACAGGTGCTGACGTGGTGTGAAACGCGCAGTCTGTGGCGTACTGCAGCGGCCATTCTCCTGATGGCACTGTGGGGGCCTTTGTCCGGCACCAGTTACGGCATTGCCGGGCTGCTGATGCTGGCAGTCAGTCACCGGCTGTACCGGGCGGAAGACAGAACGGAACGTCTGGTGCTGGTTGCATGCCTGCTGACTGTGATTCCTGCGCTTAACCTTGCCACCAGTGATACAGCGGCGGTGGCCGGCCTTGTGATGACGGTGCTGACCGTTGGCCTGGTGTCCTGTGCAGGGAAATCATTACCCCGTTTCTGGCCCGGGGATTTTTTCCCGACTTTCTACGCCTGCCATCTGGCTGTGCTGGGCGTTCTGGCACTGTAAAGGGTGTGGTATCTTTGACCGTAAAGGATGATTCGTCAGAGGCAGAACACAGCATGACAGAGCAGAAACGACCGGTACTGACACTGAAGCGGAAAACAGAAGGAGAGACGCCTGTCCGCAGCCGGAAAACCATCATCAATGTCACCACGCCACCAAAATGGAAGGTGAAAAAGCAGAAACTGGCCGAGAAAGCGGCCCGGGAAGCAGAGCTGGCGGCAAAAAAAGCGCAGGCCAGACAGGCGCTGTCCATTTATCTGAACCTGCCCTCACTGGATGAGGCCGTGAATACCCTGAAGCCCTGGTGGCCGGGATTATTTGACGGTGACACGCCCCGGCTTCTGGCCTGCGGTATCCGGGACGTGTTACTGGAAGACGTGGCGCAGCGGAATATCCCGCTCTCGCATAAAAAACTGCGCCGGGCGCTGAAGGCCATCACCCGTTCAGAAAGCTATCTGTGTGCCATGAAAGCCGGTGCCTGCCGGTATGACACGGAAGGGTATGTGACGGAGCATATTTCTCAGGAGGAGGAAGCGTATGCGGCAGCGCGTCTGGATAAAATCCGCCGCCAGAACCGGATAAAGGCAGAACTTCAGGCCGTGCTTGATGGGAAATAAAAAAAGCCTCCCCGGAAACCGGGGAGGCTGAAACAATAAGGCTTAAAAGGAAATAACTTCCGTACCCGAAAGGAAGCCAGTCCACTGAATTATTTACCACAATAATACTGACGACTAAAAGGGAGGAGCAGAAAAATGAATGGATTCAGAAACAGTTCACGGAACGGTCAGGTCTGGCGTTACCAGCGTGCCGGCGGGCGGGCCGTTATTCTGGAGGTCAGTGGACGCTGGATGGAAGCGGCAGAAGCATGGCGACGGGCTGCCTGCATAGCTCCCCGGACAGACTGGCAGCAGTTTGCCCGGAAAAAGGCTGAACACTGCCACCGGCGCTGCCGGGGAAGGGTGTAACGAAAAAGCAGCCTTCATTACTCCAGGGATTCAGAAGGCTGAATAATGCATGAGATTTGCTTTTTTTAATATCCGGTCGGGCAGTATGACCGGACAGTTCTGAGTAGCACAGAGTTTTTTCCGTATTAAGTCGTGATTTTATATTTTGTGATTTATTTCACAAAATAAGGTGTTATTCAGTGTGTGCTGCGATATTCAGGATTACCTGAAATACAGGTGCCATTTATCTGATATGGAGAATAACATGAGGAAATATATTCCACTGGTATTATTTATCTTTTCATGGCCGGTATTGTCTGCAGATATTCATGGACGGGTTGTTCGTGTACTGGACGGTGATACCATCGAGGTCATGGACTCACGGAAGGCAGTGCGGATCAGGCTGGTAAATATTGATGCACCGGAAAAGAAACAGGATTATGGCCGGTGGTCAACAGACATGATGAAATCACTGGTCGCAGGAAAAACGGTTACCGTCACATATTTTCAGCGAGATCGTTATGGTCGTATTCTCGGGCAGGTTTATGCACCAGACGGAATGAATGTTAATCAGTTTATGGTCCGGGCCGGGGCTGCCTGGGTATATGAGCAGTACAACACAGATCCCGTGCTGCCTGTCCTTCAGAACGAAGCCAGACAACAAAAACGTGGGCTCTGGTCAGATGCTGATCCGGTTCCCCCCTGGATATGGAGACACCGTAAATAAAGCGATGGCAATCTTATCATTCATCTGTTCTCAGCGGGAATAAAAATGGCGAAAACAAAACAGGAATGGCTGTATCAGTTACGGCGATGTTCATCAGTCAATACGCTGGAAAAAATTATTCATAAAAACAGAGACAGTTTATTAAACAGTGAACGTGAATCATTTAATTCAGCAGCAGACCACCGGTTAGCGGAATTAATCACCGGAAAGTTATATGACAGGATACCAAAAGAGATATGGAAATATGTAAGGTAATAATTCAACATAATTAATTTCCAGGAACAGATAAATAATGAAGTTGATTATTTTTATTCTCATTGTTCTGATTATTGCAGCGTTACTTATCCGGATTATCCTCAGAAGTGTAAATCAGCATTCTCCTTTGCTGATGCAGTTACATGCGGCAGGTATACGGACCGGTGATGCAGAGCGAATACTGTCCGGCGGTGAATACTGGCAACGTCAGAAGACGCTGCTGACAGAAAGGGAAGTCAGTTTTATGAAAGGACTGTTCAGAATTGTGGATATGAAGCGGTGGTATCTGTGTCCGCAGGTACGGGTCGCGGATATCGTCCAGCTGAACGGGAATATCCGGCCACGATCACGCCAGTGGTGGCAGTTATTCAGGATGGTGTCTCAGTGGCATGTTGATGTGGTTATCGTTGAGCGGCGTTCGTTCAGTATTGTTGCAGCAGTAGAGCTGGATGATGCCAGCCATTTACGACCGGAACGCAGACGCCGGGATATTCTTCTGGAAGAGGTTCTGAGGCAGGCTGGTATTCCGTTGCTCAGAAGCCACGATGCCAGAAAACTGCTGCAGATGACCGGAGAATGGCTGAATACAACAGGGGCTGATCAGCAGTCACCGGAACATCGTAGCTGACGCCTTCGCGTTGCTCAGTTGTCCAACCCCGGAAACGGGAAAAAGCAAGTTTTCCCCGCTCCCGGCGTTTCCGTAATAAAAAACGGGAAATGGTGGTCACAGAATAAATTCCGGAACTACCTGTACCCAAACTTTATATAATAAAGGTGAATATATGGAATATGATGATGTATCAGAATTGATGATTAAGCGTGAACACAATATTCTTATTGTTGGGAATTCTGCCTCCCACATTGATAAGTTTTTTAAGGAGTATTCTATACCAAGTTCTAAATATTATGATTTCACTCAGATTAACAGTGATTCAGATGTAGAGAGAAATGAGAATGCTGTCTCTTTTATCAGGGATGCAATGAATAGTGAAGAGCTCACAATCATTTTTAATTGCGTTGGGTGGCCTGATTTAGGTGGTGGAGCAGCAGTATCACAGTTTGCAATGATGGCCAGAAAATTTGGTAAACAACTTATTGTCGCTGTAAGTGAAAAGGATGCCATCAAATTAAAAGACAACTTTGATATTATTGGGATGTTGTCATATGGTAAAGAAAATTTTATTGCCATGAGTCATACGAAAAGCGAGTTAACTGGAGGGAAACGTCGGTAACGGATTAAAAATAGATGTAAATAAAAAGCATACTTATTGGCTGGAGTGACGCCTTCGTGCTTCGGTAGTAAAAAACGGGAAATGAAGGTAATAGTCAGCAACAGGGAATGTGGT
>OERN01000095.1_pt1 | contig 28930 bp, 23 predicted proteins | sample 1540061 | NCBI WGS metagenome assembly OERN01 (sample SAMEA3891241, study PRJEB23780) | metagenome | biome: terrestrial biome; feature: animal house; material: water of meat washing | place: Italy | collected 2015-05-12 | reverse complement strand
GAGTGGGATCTGGCACCTTAATCGATGGGACCCCGTTATCCCTCTGCTTTCTCGTCTAAAGTTCATGCAGATGTGACGTAGTTGTAACCAGGTAATAGAGGGGCAGGGCAGATGTTCAACTTCAAACTCAAAGCGGAATTACAAGCGTGTCAAATGCAGTTGGCCCAGGCCCAAGCATTTATTGATGCAGTAAAAGTCGGTGTCGCTACCATCAGTTTCACACCAAGTGGCGAGATCCTCGAGGCGAACCCGCTGTTTCTGAATGTGGTGGGCTATAGCGAGCAGGAGGTGATTGGTAAACACCACCGGATTTTTTGTGATGCCCACTACGTCCAGTCATCCTCCTACGCCCAGTTTTGGGAACAGCTGCGTCAGGGGCATAGCCACAGTGGCACTTACCAACGCTTTGATAAACAGGGTCGGGAGTTGTGGCTGGAGGCTACCTACTTCCCGGTCAAGGTTGAGGGCAAGGGGGTCAGGGTCGTCAAGATAGCCTCCGATATCACCGAGAGTTATCAGCAGTTGAGTCGTCAGAAAGCGATCATCTCGGCACTCGATCGGGCGCTCGCCATTATCGAGTTCACCCCCAAGGGGGAGATTGTGACGGCCAATCAGAATTTCCTCTCCTGCGTCGGTTACTCCCTTTCGCAGCTCAAGGGGCAGCATCACAGGCTGTTTTGCGATGAGAGCTTCTATCGCGAGCAACCCCACTTCTGGGACGATCTGGCCCACGGCCAGCTCAAATCCGGGCTGTTCAGTCGCCGTGACAGCCACGGCAACGAGATCTGGCTGGAGGCTACCTACAACCCCATCAAGGATGAGAGCGGCAAGGTGGTCAAGGTGATCAAGTTTGCCAGTGAGGTGACAGAGCGGATCAAGCGCGCCCAGGCAGTGAGCGAGGCGGCCAACATAGCCCAGACCATTTCGCAGGAGACCACCCGCTTTGCCGAAACCGGGTCTGAACTGCTGGCGGCATCGGTTGCCATCTCCAGCGCCATTTCCGAACAGGTGAGTCGCACTTCCGGCCTGATTGGCCAGCTCAATGAGCAGTCGAAAAGCATTGAAGCCATCGTCTCGACCATCAGCAGTATTGCCGAGCAGACCAACCTGCTGGCGCTCAACGCCGCCATCGAGGCGGCACGGGCTGGCGAACAGGGGCGCGGCTTTGCGGTGGTCGCCGACGAGGTACGTCAGCTGGCTGCGCGCACCTCCCTCTCGACCGGCGAGATCGCCAGCGTGGTTCAGAAAAACCGCGAACTGACGGCCCAGATCACCGGCAACATCAATGAGGTGGCCACCAGTGCCCAGCGTGGCAAGGAGCAGATCGGCGAGGTGAGTGGCGTGATGTCACAGATCGAGCAGGGCGCCATCAATGTGACCGAGACAGTCTCCAATCTGGCCATCGGCTCCTGACGGTTATTGATTGTTGAATGAAGCACCGATCGGATGATAATCCCATCGGTGCTTATTTATTGCGCACTTGATATGCCAATCTGAACCCCTCCTGTATCGTCCCGCCATTGTGAATTGTCCTCTTCTGGCCCCTTGATTAGGCTTGCCGCCTCATTTATTTCAGAGCAGGAACAGAACACGATGGCATTACAACAGAAGGGGCGGGCAATGGCCCTGCTGGTTATGGTCGCGAGCATGGGTCTGGGCGGCTGTATGGGGCAGATGGGGCTTTCCGGCATGGTCACCAAGGGCAACCTGAGCGTGGTGGATAACCGCTACGCTCGTGCCGGGGTCTTTATGCTGCTCTCCCCTGTCTACGGTCTGGCCGCGACCGCTGACCTGTTCGTCTTCAATACCATCGAGTTCTGGTCTGGCAAGAACCCCATCACCGGCAAATCTCCGGCTGTGGTGGACATGAAAGCCAATCCGGTGATCAAGGTGAACCAGCATCTGGATCCGGCCCTCAAGAAGGTGCCGCTGGCCATGCTGCCACAAGGGGTGCGCGAGGTGGAGATCAGCTACCCGGACGAGCATACCGCCCAGATGGAGGTGCACTATCTGGATGGCCGCCGCAGCATGATGCGTGGCGAGAAGCGTGGCGAGTTGATGGATATCTACTTCGATGGCCGCTTTGTCTCTACCCTGAGCCGCGCAGAGCTGGAAGAGCGGGCGAATCAGGGCAAGGCTGCTGCCTAAATTCAACTGAATCCAGATCGATCCAGCTTCAGATGGGGTATACCTAATCTGCTGGCAAAATCGCCATGATGTCTAAGGGAGTAGACTATGACGGTGAATGGATTGCGATTGGCGGAGTTGATTGGTTCCCTCAGTCATGCGCTCGATATGACCGAGGGGCAACCAAGAGGACACTGCATTCGCTGCTGCTGGATAGGTTCCCGTCTGGGGGAGCGGCTGGGACTGGACGCCCGGCTGCGCCATGATCTCTACTACACGCTCCTGCTTAAGGATCTTGGGTGCAGCAGCAATGCCGCCCGCATCTGCGAGCTCTATCTCACCGACGATCTTCACTTCAAACGCGATTTCAAACTGGTGGATGGCTCCCTCTCCGAGGTAGTCAACTTTGTGCTGGGCCACACCGGCTTGCAGGCGGATCTGCTGGGACGTTTTCGCAGCCTGTTTCATATCTTTCGCAACGGTGACCAGATTGCCAACGAACTGATCCAGACCCGCTGTCATCGGGGGGCGGATATCGCTCGCCAGCTCCGTTTCAGTGATGATGTAGCCGATGGCATCCTCTCCCTCGATGAACACTGGAATGGCAAAGGTCGGCCCCTGCAACTGGCTGGCGAGGCGATCCCGCTCTTCTCCCGCATTGCCCTGCTCTGTCAGGTGGTGGATGTGTTTCACGCGGCCGCAGGTCCGGATGCGGCGCTCAAGGAGCTGCGCGAGCGCAGCGGCAGCTGGTTTGATCCGGCACTGGTTCGGGAATTTGAAGCGCTGGCCGACGAAGAGTTCTGGCAAGGACTGGCCGATCCCCGACTGACCGAGTGGGTGCTGGTCCACCCGGCCGGGCAGGGGGAGGTGGCGCTGGATGAGGATTATCTGGACGAAATCGCGGCGGCCTTCGGGCAGGTGGTGGACTCCAAAAGTCCCTACACCGCGGGTCACAGCGGCAGGGTTGCGCTCTATACCGACATTCTTGCCACCCAGATGGGGTTGTCCGAGTCGCGTCGACGCTGGCTCAAGCGGGGCGCCCTGCTCCATGATGTGGGCAAGCTCGGGGTGAGCAACGCCATTCTCGACAAGCCGGGCAAACTCGATGCGCAGGAGTGGGCGGCGGTGCAGATGCATGCCGCCTATACCGAGGAGATCCTGAGCCGTATCGGCGCCTTCGAGGAGCTGGCACAAGTGGCGGGCGCCCACCATGAGCGGCTCGATGGCAAGGGCTACCCCAAGGGGCTGAAAGGGGACGAGATTACCCTTGAGACGCGCATCATCACCACAGCCGACATCTTCGATGCCATCACCGCCAAGCGCCCCTATCGCGGCGCCATCCCTGTGCCGCAGGCGCTGGAGATGATGGCGGAGAATCTGGGCACTGCGATAGACCCCGACTGTTTTGCCGCCCTGCAGGCGGGTATTCAGGATTTCTCCCTCTACCTCACCACCGAGCAGCCGCTGGCCAATGCCAGTTAAGATTTGCTGCCTTCATGGCCCAAACGGCCAGTCAGACAGCAAAACGCCCCGCAACTGCGGGGCGTTTTGCATTGGGCCTAGTCGGGCTGCTTGCGATGGGGCGGGGTGAGGATCAGCCCCAGCAGGCGGCGCAGGTGGGTGAGCTGCTCGGTCAGCTGGACGTTGAGCCAGAGGTAGCCATTGATGGCCGCCTCGGTATTGGGGGGGAGCGATACCTGGGTCGCCACCTCGTGCAGGCGGGCGATGGCGGCATCCGCGCCGCGCCCGTCACCGGTTAGCATCATCAGGGCAAGCTGGTTGATCGCCTCCTCGGTGGCCTGATGGCAGGCGTGCAGTTCGCGGGTGCTCTGCATCAGGAAGTGGCTCTCCCGATCGTTCCAGTAGGTGTTGGCCAGCATCTCAAGAGTGCAGAGGGTGTTGCGCATGGTGACCTGCACCGCATCAAACAGGGCGACGCTGTGGCGCGTCTCCTTGGCCGCCGGGGCCAGCAGGGCCCGCAGTTTGCCGGTCTGGGCCAGCAGTTGGGAGAGATTGTGCTTGAGGCGCGGGCGCTCCAGCACATTGGGGGAGAGGTGAGTGTGATAGAGCCGCCCCGACTGCTGCAGGATCTGGTGCAGTTGCAGCCGCCAGTGGCTGTAGGCCCGCTGGGGATAGATGCTGCAAAAGAGCAGCGCCAGCAGGGAGCCCAGTATCACGTCGGCACTGCGCCACAGCGCCGTCTCTATATCCCCCGGCATGGCCCCCATGGTGACCCCCAGGGTGATGCCGATCAGCAGCCCCACATAGGGGCGCTTGCCGAGGGCCAGATAGCCGCAGAGGAACATGATGCACCCGCACCAGATCAGGGTGAGTGGCAGGGAGTAGATCTCGAGATAGAGCGCCACCACCCCGCAACTGGCGCCGAAGATGGTGCCCACCACCCGCTGCAGGGCGCGGGAGAGCACATTGCCCCAGAACGAGATGGGGCCCATCACCACCACCAGGGTGATCAGCGGCCAGGTGCTCTCCGGCAGTTTCAGCTCGCGGGTCAGCAGAAAGGTGAGCATAAAGGCGAGCGCAATGCGCAGGCCATGGACGATCCGGTAGCGGCCATAGACCAGCAGATCGAGTCGGGAGAGGGGGGCATCAAGACGCACGGTCTGCCTCCTGTCAGGTGGGTGACGGGGCGCCGTGCATCCGGCCGACGCCCCGTCGGGATTTAGGCCAGTCGTCCCTGCAGGGGGTGGATCCAGACCCGCTCGCCAACGGCGATCCCGGGTTGATCCGGTACGATTTCGATCAGGCAGTTGGCATCGGCCATGGAGCTCAGAATACCCGAGCCCTGTGGCCCTGTGGTGCGCACCCGCAGCTGGCCGTTACGGTCCTGATGAAAGATGCCGCGCAGAAACTCGGTGCGCCCCGGGCGGCTCTTCATCTTCTCGTCCGCCAGTGCCGAGAGGCGCAGCGGCTGCCACCGCTTGCCTTGCAAGCGGGCGATGGCGGGCTCGACAAACTGCAGCACGCAGATCATCGCCGCCACCGGATTGCCCGGCAGGCCGAAGAAGGGGGTCTGCCCCAGCTTGCCAAAGGCGAGCGGGCGGCCCGGCCGCATCTGGATGCGCCAGAAATCGATCTGGCCGAGCTCTGCCAGCACCAGCTTGATAAAGTCGGCATTGCCCACCGAGACCCCGCCCGAGCTCAGCACCAGATCGGCGCTGGCGGCGGCCTGCTCCAGCTGCTGGCGCAGAATGGTCTTGTCATCGGGAATGATGCCAAGGTCCATCACCTCGCAACCGGCGGCGCGGATAAGGGCCATCAGGGTGAAGCGGTTGCTGTCGAAGATATGGCCGGGGGCGAGCTGCTCGCCCGGCGCCTGCACCTCGTCGCCGGTACTGAACAGCGCCACTTTCAGCGGGGTGCGCACAGTGAGACTGGCTTGACCGAGTGATGCCGCCAGCCCCAGCTGGGGGGCGCCAAGCCAGGTTCCGGCCGGGATGGCGACCGCACCTTTGGCGAGATCTTCCCCGGCGAGGCGCACATTCTGCCCTGCGCGGATCGGTGCGGTGACGGTGACCCACTCACCTTCAATCAGCGTCTCTTCCCGCATCACCACGGTATCGACGCCGGGGGGAAGCGGGGCGCCGGTCATGATCTGCACCGCCTGACCGGCCAGCACAGGCTCGTGGCGCTGCTGGCCCGCCAGCACTTCCCCCACCAGTTGCCAGCGACCGGCGGCGAGATCGTCGCTGCGAAGGCCAATGCCATCCATCGCCGAGTTGGCGTGGGGCGGCACATTGATGGGGCTTATCAGATCGGCGGCCAGCACGGCGCCGTGGCACTGGGCCAGCGGTTTGTCGCTGCAGGCAGTGCTCGGGGTGAGGGCCGCCAGAATGGCGTTGCGGGCCGCCTCGACCGAGAGAAAGCCCTTGCCCGCCTCCGGCTCCTTGCTCTGGCAGCCGTCAAGCCAGCGGCAGACGAAGTCGGCAATGGCCGCCAGATCGTTGATATCGAGGCGGGGCAGGCTTGTCTGCTGTTGTTCGCCACTCTGTTGGGGCTGATCGCTGGCCAGCGCGATGATGTCGCTGTCTTCGGGGAAGAGCAGCGGCTTGCCAATTTCGGCGCGGTGCAGCTCGATTTTCGGGAAGTGTTCGTGCTTGAACCCCTCGACCAAGAGCAGATCGAGCTCTGTCTGATCGAAGCTGGCCAGCAGCTGGCGAAAATCGGCTTCGGCCAGTTCCGTCTCAATGATACGAGCATGACGACGACGGGAGGCGACCATCATCTGCTGGGCACCCGCCTTGCGCAGGCGGTAGCTGTCTTTGCCCGGCTGGTCGATATCAAAGTCGTGGTGGGCGTGCTTGAGCACCCCGATGCGCAGGCCGCGATCCACCAGCAGGGGGATCAACTGCTCCAGCAAGGTGGTCTTGCCGGTGCCGCTCCAGGCGGCGAAGCCGAGCAGGGGAAGAGTGGGGGCCGGGGTCATGAGGTGACTCCTTGTTGGGGGTCGATAGCCGGGGCAAGCAGACGGGCCTCGTAGGCGGCCAGCTCGGCAGGGCTATTGAGATTGATAAAGGCATCCGGCTGATCGGCAAAGCTCACCACCGCCATATGGTGGCGGGCAAACCAGATATCGATTTTGCGCTCTCCCTCTGCCAGCGCAGCGGTGAGGGAGGGGAGCAGGGATTTGTGCAGCAGGGCCACCACGGGTTGCAGCCAGTCGCCGTCGTGGGCCACTACCAGCTCGGTATCCGGGGTCAGGGCGGCGCGAAAGCGGCTCATCAGATCCAGCGGCAGGGCGGGGCCATCGCAGGGGACAAACAGCACCCAGTCGTGACGGGCGGCGGCAAGGCCTGCCTGCATGCCCGCCAGCGGGCCGAGATAGTCGTTGTTGTCATCGCTGATGACCGGGGCCAGCGCCTGATAGCGGGCCTGACTGCGGTTGGCGTTGATCAGCACCTCATCCACCTGGGGGCGCAGGCGCGCCAAAACATGGTCGATAAGAGGGCGTCCCGCCAGTGCTACCCATCCCTTGTCTTCGCCCCCCATCCGGGTGGCGCGGCCTCCTGCCAGGATCACTGCTGATACGGCAACGGGATCAGAGTGGCTGTCGCTTTTTGAAGTCATGTCGCTCGATGATTTTTAAAGGGGTCGTCTCTTGCAGCTGGCCACGGGCGAGGGTCCATTGCCGCTCGCACAGGTCGGTCAGGGCGTTGCTCTGGTGGCTGATGACGACCAGGCCGCTGCCATGTTCCCGCAGATCTTGCGCCAATGCGGCCATCAGGGCAACCGAATGTGTGTCGAGATTGGCGGTGGGCTCATCCATCAGCAGAAAGGCCGGTTGCAGCGCCCAGGCGCGGGCCATCGCCAGCCGTTGCCGTTCGCCACCCGAGAGAATGCTGATGTGCTCCCGCGCCAGCCCCTCCAGCTCGACCCGGCGCAGCGCCTCGAACACCCGGATCTCGCTGCCGAGCTGTTTATCGAGCGCCCAGGCCACGTTGTCGTGCACCGTGCGATCGAACAGATAGGGGGTCTGGTGCAGATAGGTGACCCGGCCCGGCCCCAGATCCCGCTTGAGCAGCCGGTTGAGCCGCTGTTGCCAGCGCCCCGGCAGATTGGTGTGGCCGCGGGTGGGGGTGAGCAGCCCCGCCAGGATCTTGAGCAAGGTGGTCTTGCCCACCCCGTTGGCTCCATGCAGCCAGATGGCATCCCCCGGTGCGATGGCGAGCCGGTCAATCTCGAACAGCTGGCGCTCGCCAAAGCGCATCGTCAGCTGGTGGGCGGTCAGGGCCATGGGGTACTCCTGTTGATACACAGTGGGGGCATGGTCAGTTCTTCAGATAGCTGTGGCCGCGACAGGCCGTCAGCAGCAGGTTGAGCAAGAGGGCGAGGGTGAGCAGCACTATGCCGAGCGCCACCCCCTGGGTGAAGGCCCCTTTCTGGGTCTCCAGCGCGATGGCGGTGGGGATATTGCGGGTAAAGTGCAGGATATTGCCCCCCACCATCATGGAGCAGCCCACCTCGGTGACGATGCGGCTGAAGGCGCCGATGATGGCGGCCAGCAGGCCAAAGCGGCACTCGTGCATCAGGCCGATCAGCGCCTTGGGCCAGGAGACCCCCAGGGTCAGGGCGGTCTCCCAGGCGCGCCGATCGCTCTGGACAAACGCCGCGTGGGCCATGGTGGCGATCACCGGAAAGGCGATCAGCATCTGCCCCACCACCATCGCCTGCTGGGTAAAGAGCAGCTTCCAGTCGCCAAAGGGGCCGGCCCGCGACAGCAGCATATAGAGCAAGAGGCCAATCACCACGGTCGGCACCGATTGCAGGGTATTGATGCAGGAGAGCCAGAGCCAGCGGCCGGGCAGCGGCAGATAGGCCAGGGCAAAGCCCAGCAGCAAGGCGGGCAGCAGCACCAGCAGCAGGGCGATGCAGGAGACGGAGAAGGAGACCCCCACCACCTGCCACAGTTCGGTGTCACCACTGAACAGCAGGGCGAGGGCAGCCAGCGTGGTATCGATCAAGGTCGGCATGACGCCTCTCTCTCATCGTGCAGGGCGAGGGCCGTCAATACGGTCGTGTCGAGCAGGGTCGGCATCAGGCGCCTCCCTCAGCGAACCGGGGGAGGGCCATCAAGGTCATCGCAGGGGTCAGGGTTGCCATTATTTCCCGTTGGCATCCGCCACAAACAGCGCCTGACCCGCCACCTTGAAGTCGCCGATCAGCTTCTGGCCATGCTCGGAGACCAGCCAGTTCTTCAGGGTGCGGGCCCCTTCGGTGTTGAGATCCGGGTAGCGCTTGGGGTTGACCAGGATCACCTGATAGGGGTTGAACAGGCGCTTGTCACCCTCCAGCAGTACGGCGAGATCCAGCTTGCTCTGGTAGGCGAGCCAGGTGCCGCGGTCGGTCAGGGTGTAGGCACCCAGCTCCGAGGCCATGGTCAGGGTCGGGCCCATCCCCTGGCCGATGGATTTGTAACCGGCAAACTCGGGTTTGACGTCAGCGGCTTGCCACAGGGTCTTCTCCTTGATGTGGGTACCGGACTCGTCACCGCGGGAGATAAAGGTCTGGCCCTGCTCCTTGATGGCTTGCAGCCCCTTGGCTGCGTCGTGCAGTTTGCCGAGACCCGCCGGATCTTTGGCCGGGCCGACGATAACGAAGTCGTTGTACATCAGGTGTACCGGCTCGATGCCAAAGCCCGCATCGACGAACTTCTTCTCGGCAGAGGGGGCGTGGGTCATCACCAGATCCGCGTCGCCATTCTCGCCCATCTTCAGGCTCTGGCCGGTACCGGCCGCCATCACCTGCACCGGATAACCGGTCTCCTTGGTGAACTGGGGCAGCAGCCAGCCCAGCAGACCGGACTGCTCGGTGCTGGTGGTGGTGGCGAGGCGGATCGGCGCTTTTGTGGCATTAGTATCCGCTTCGGCGTGGGCCGCACCGGCGATCAGCAGGCTGGCGGCGAGGGAGAGGGCAAAACGTTTGAGGCTGGTTTTTATCGTCATCGTGATGCAACTTTTTTCAGGGTGGATGAGGAGAGGGCAAGAGTAAGCAAGCAGGGTGCCAAACTGTTCCTTTGCCGCTGCATTCACGGTTTGCCGTTTAAAAACAGAAGCTTATTAAAATCAATTAGGTGAGCTTGTTATCGCTTTTAATAATTGGTGTTGGTGCTTTTGATACGGTAAGGACAAAATGTCCCACTAAGGTTCCGGTTATCGGGACATTCACCGACCGTACGTGCATCCGAGGTACTTTTTTCCATGACACTCCCTCCCAGCCGCTGGTCTGCCCTCTCCCTGCTTATCGTTGACGATGAGCCCGGCATGCGCAGCTTTCTGGCCAAGGCGCTGGCCAAGCGTTTTGCCCAGATTGAGACTGCCGCCAGCGTGGAGGAGGCGGAAGCCCTGCGCTGCCGCCTTCACTTTGACCTTATCATCGCCGACATCCGGCTGCCGGGGCGCTCCGGCATCGAGTGGCACGAGGCCATCGACCCGGCCACCCGCCGCAGCGACATCATCTTCATGACCGGTTTTGGCGATATGGAGACCGCCCTCAAGGCGCTGCGCCTCGGCGCCAGCGACTTTATCCTCAAGCCCTTCAACCTCGATCAGATGGTGCAGGCGGTGGACAGAGTCATCGAGCGCCGCCAGATGGAGCGGGAGAACCTGCTGCTGCGCCGGGAGGTGAGCAAGCTGTTCCCGCCCACCCTGATTGGCGACAGTGCCAAGACCCGCGAGCTCAAGACGCTCATCGCCAGAGTGGCGCCCTCCAACGCCGCCGTGCTGGTGGAGGGGGAGTCCGGCACCGGCAAGGAGCTGGTGGCCCGCGCCCTGCATCAACTCTCCGGCCGGATGGGGGCCTTTGTGCCCCTCAACTGCGCCTCCATCGCGCCGGAGCTGCTGGAAAGCGAGCTGTTCGGCCATGTGCAGGGGGCCTTTACCGGCGCCCGCAAGGGGCGTGACGGCCTGTTCCGGGTCGCCCATCAGGGCACGCTCTTTTTGGACGAGATCGGCGAGATGCCGCTCGCCATGCAGGCCTCCCTGCTGCGGGCACTGGAGCAGAAGGCCATCCGCCCGGTGGGGGCCGAGCGCGAATTGGCGGTGGATGTGCGCATCGTCGCCGCCACCAACCGCAACCTCAAGGCCGAGGTGGAGGCGGGCCGCTTTCGCGAAGATCTCTTCTATCGCCTCAACGTGGTGGCGCTGCCGGTCGCCCCGCTGCGGGAGCGGATCGACGATATCCCCGCGCTGGTACACCACTTTACCCGCCAGCTCACCGCCGAGATGGGGATGGGCTCCTTGAGCTGGACCCACGAGGATGTGGTGGCGATGCAGGCCTACCCCTGGCCCGGCAACGTGCGGGAGCTGCGCAACCTCATCGAGCGCTGCCTGCTGCTGGGCAAGCCCCCGGCGGATTACTGGCAGAGCAGCAAGCCCGCCGAACAGGGGGCGAGCGAGGAGGGTTATCCGCTGGCGTGGCCGCTGGCGGAGGTAGAAAAAGCCCACATCCTGCAAGTGGTGGCGAGCCATGATGGCAACAAGTCGGCCGCCTCCCGGGTGCTCGGGGTGGCGCGCAAGACGCTGGATCGCAAATTCAAGGAGTGGGCCATCGAATGAGGAAGGCTGACTGGATGGGGTGGCGATGAAACTGACCCTGCTCTCCCGCTGCATGCGCGCCCTGTTGCCCCGTTGCGTGCGCACCAAGGTGCGCTGGCGCCTGCTGCTGCTCACCTCGGTACCCATCATGCTCACCCTGGTGGGCATGATCGCGCTCACCCTCTACTGGACCCTCACCTACAGCTGGCAGAACCTGCTCACCACGGTGCGCAGCGATCTCGGGGTGGCCCACCACGCCATCACGGTGCAGCAGCAGCGCCAGACCGAGCATCTCGAGCATCTGCGCGATGCCTGGGCCTTTCAGCTGCGGCTGCGGGAATCGCCGGATCAGCTGCATGACTGGGTGATGCCGCTGGCGGCCAACTATGGTCTCGATTTTCTGCGCTTGCGCCGTGGCCCCGAGCTGGATCAGCTGACGGCGCAGGAGCGCGCCGCCCTCACGGCCGGACGCAGCGTCAGCCACTTCGTGGTCTGGTCGCAGCAGGAGATGCTCGCCCTCTCCCCGCAACTGGCCAAGCGGGCTGTGTTGTGGCAGCGGGATGGCACCAGGGTGGTGGAGAACAGGGGGCTGATCAGCCTCTCACTGACGCCGGTGATGGGCCGCGACGGCTCCCTTTGGGCCGTGCTGGAGGGGGGCGAGCTTGTCAACGGCAGCACCCGGCTGGTGGATGAGCTCAAGGGGCAGGTGTTTGCCAAAAACACCCTGCCGGATGGCAGCGTCGGCACCGTCACCCTGTTTCTCGACGATCTGCGGGTGAGCACCAACGTGCCGGTCAGCAGCAGCCGTCAGGTGGGCCGGGCGGTGGGCACCCGGGTCTCGCCGCCGGTGCGCGAACAGGTGCTGGGGCGAGGGGAGATGTGGGTTGACCGCGCCTTCGTCCACGACGCCTGGTATGTCTCTGGCTACGAGCCGCTGCTGGGAGCCAGGGGCGAGCGGCTCGGCATGCTCTATGTGGGCTTTCTCGAGTGGCCCATCATCCGCACCTACCTCACCAATCTGGTGGAGCTGGGCTCCGGCGTAGTGCTGCTGTTGCTGCTCTCCGGCCTGCTGGTCTATCGCGGCGCGCGGGATCTCTTCTCCCCCATCGAGCGGATGCACAAGGTGGTGCGGCAGGTGCAGGCCGGGGAGTCGGCTCGCATCGGCCCGCTGGCCCTCGACCCCGACCACGAGCTGGCCCAACTCGGTCGCCAGTTCGACGCCATGCTGGACAGGCAAGAAGCGCATCAGCAGCAGATGGCCCGCAGCGCCGACGAGCTGGAGCAGAAGGTGGCCGAGCGTACCCAAAGCCTCGAGCTCAAGACCGCCGAGCTGGAAGATCATATTCATATGCTGACCGAGGCGCGCCAGCAGCTGCTGATCAGCGAGAAGCTGGCGGCCCTTGGCGAGCTCTCGGCCGGGGTGGCCCACGAGATCAACAACCCGCTGGCGGTGATCCTCGGCAATGTGGAGCTGATGAAGCTGGAGCTGGGGGAGGCGGCCGAGCCGGTCAGCGAGGAGCTGGCGCTGGTGCTGGCCCAGATCGAGCGCATTCGTGCCATCACCCGCAGCCTGCTGCAATATTCGCGCCCCGGCGACTACGAGACGGCGCCGGTGTGGCAGCACCTCAATCCCATCATCGAGGAGAGCCTGACGCTGGTGCGCTCCGCCCTGCGCCAGCAGCAGGTGGAGCTGGTGGCCGATCTCAGGGCCCAGCAGCCCATCGAGGCGGATCGCCAGCAGCTGTTGCAGGTGCTGATAAACCTCCTGGTCAACGCCAGCCACGCGCTGGGGGAGCAGGGGGAGATCCGGGTCGAGAGCCGCGACTGGGTCGATGAACTGGGTCAGCTGCGCGGGGCCGAGGTGCGGGTGATCGACAACGGCAGCGGCATCGAGGCGGCCATTATCGACAAGATCTTCGACCCCTTCTTCACCACCCGCGCCACCGGCACCGGACTGGGGCTGGCCCTGAGTCACCGCATCATCAGCCGCTGGGGTGGGGAGCTCTTGGTGGACTCCACCCCGGGGCAGGGGAGCTGCTTTACCGTGCGGCTGCGCAGCCACGCCCTGCTGCCCAGCGGCAGCGAGCCCGCGAAACTGGAAGGGTGGCGCATCGCCCTCAATGCCGAGGGGCGTGAGACAAGCGATTGATGCTGTTATAAAAAGGCCCGTGATAAAAACAGCCCGTCAACATGGTTGGCGGGCTGTTTTGTCGGTGGGTGAGTGGTTATTTACTGCGGGCTCCACACCAGCTTGCCGCTCTGGGTCAGGTCATAGCCGCCGAGGCGGGCCGCCAGCTCGCGCCCCTCGGGGGATTGCAGCCAGCCGATCAGCTGTTGCAGCAGGGTGCGAAAGAAGACCCCCTGCGGCATCACCAGATCGAAGCACTCCTGCGACAAGGGCATAAAGCCGAGGCCAAACTCGGTGGCGGTGCTCTGGGCGCCGGGCCCGACATCCGCATCGCCGCGGCTGATGGCGGCGGCCAGCTCCCGCTCGCTGTTGACCTCGAGGGTGCGCTCCAGCCGGGTCAGCGACTCCCCTTGCGTTTGCAGCCACTCCTGCAGGGCGCGCTGGCTGCCAGCCCCCTCCTGACGCATGGCCCAGCGCCAGTCGAGCGCCTCTTTCGCCTCCTTGGGTTGCAGCCCTTGCCGCAGCACCAGCCCCTGCACCCGCCTGAATCCATGAACGATCACCCATTGCCGGTGGCCCTGATACTGCTGCACCAGCGCCGGGTGGCGCAGGTGCGCCTCCTCGGCCTGCCCCCAGTGGATGGCGCAGAGATCCACATGGCCGCGCGCCAGCATCGCCAGCCCCTGACGGGTGCCGCACGGGGTGTAGCCCACCAGTGCCTGGGTGCCGAGCTGCTGGGCCAAGCGGCTGCTGGCGTAGTGCAGCAGCACGTCGTCCGAGCCTGCCAGCAGCAGCCGGTCGTTCATCACCCCCTCGTGGCAACTGCCGAGCAGCCAGCGGTCGAGCAGGGAGCGGGGAAACAGCCACTTGCCGGTCGCCTTGGTGGCGGGGATGCGCGCCTCGTTGGCGAGCTGGTAGACCTTCTTCTCGTTGAGATCGAGGTATTCCGCCACCTGCTTCACGTTCATAAACTCATTCATGGCTTAGTCCCGCATCCCGCGACCGGCCGGACTGGGCGCCAGCACCGGCGGCTTCTCGTCCAGCACCATATGGTCGTGGCCGCTGAATACCTCGAAATGGCGCCCCTTGGCGCGGGCAATCATGGTGATGCCGAGCTGGCGGGCCAGATCCAGCCCCATCTGGGTGACGCCGGAGCGCGACAGCAGCACCGGAATGCCCATCTGCGCCACCTTGATCACCATCTCCGAGGTGAGCCGCCCGGTGGTGTAGAAGATCTTGTCGTGGCCACTCTCGCCGCGCATCCAGAGCTCGCCCGCCAGGGTATCCACCGCATTGTGGCGCCCCACATCCTCGACAAAGGAGAGGATTTCGCTGCCGCGACAGATGGCGCAGCCATGGACGGCACCGGCCATCTTGTAGGTTTCGTTATGGGCCGACAGCGCCTTGAGCAGGGCGTAGAGGGTGCTCTGTTTAAGCTCGGGCGCCGCCAAGACCACCCCTTCGAGCTTCTTCATCACGCTGCCATACATGGTGCCCTGACCGCAGCCGGAGGTGACCGTCTTCTTCTCCAGCGACTTGTCGAGATCGGCGGCCTGCTGGCTGCTCACCACGGCGGCGGCCTCGCTCTCCCAGTCGACGATCACCGACTCGATGGCCGAAATATCCTCGATAAAGCCCTGATTTTTCAGATAACCCAGCACCAGCGCCTCGGGGCGGGCCCCCAGCGTCATCAGGGTTACTATCTCCTTCCAGTTGAGGTAGACCGTCAGTGGCCGCTCACAGGCGATTTGGCGGGTGTTCATTGTGCCCTGTTCATCCATCACCTCGACGGCCATGGTGAGCTGGGCGGCAGCATTGCTTTTGATAAAGGTCGGTGTCATGGGCCCCTCGCGACCGGTTGCCGGGATCTAAGGGGAGGGATACAGCAAGTTTTGTTCCAGATTACTTTGGGCGAGATTCTCTCCATGCGGTTGAGTAGGTTCGAATAGCGGAGCGTATTCGGACGATCGCGAAAGTAAGGGCGTTGAGGTGACGCTGATGTTCAGGGTTTCCTGCTTCTCTTGCTATCAGGATATTCGCGGTAAACGGACGATTACGCTGCGCTAATCGTCCCTACATGATGTGGCTTATTGTTACCTCCCCCTCATCCCCAGCCCTTCTCCCGCAAGGGGAGAAGGGAGCAAATAGGCTCCGCTGATTGTGCTTTACGTGCGAGGTACGGGTGGGGATGGGAGTTTGGAATTGGCACGGGCCATCCCCTCTCCCTCGGGAGAGGGCTAGGGTGAGGGGCTGCTATCTGTGTTGTCGTTTCGTTTTGAGCCTTTACCTCTCTCCACTTCCCGCACCGTCGATCGCCATATTGGTCGTGGCTCGTCGCCGATTCCCCCCTGATTTTTCTGCATTCCCCCAGACTTCACCTTCTCTTCACACAACCTCATTTTCCCCTCACAAATCCCCCGTATCTTCTGCTCACTGCTTAAAAGGCCCGGCTTGCCACAGGGGTGGCGAGGGGGCGGTTGGTTCGAGGGAGCAAGATGATGAAAGGTTGGATGAAGTGCACATTGGCCGGGGCCGTGGTGCTGATGGCGAGTTTCTGGGGTGGCAGCGTGCGGGCGGCGGGGATCGAGCTCAAGCAGGTGAGCGGCCCTGTCTATGTGGTGGAGGACAACTACTACGTCAAAGAGAACTCCATGGTCTATTTCGGGGCCAAGGGGGTGACGGTGGTGGGGGCGACCTGGACGCCGGATACCGCCCGCGAGCTGCACAAGCTGATCAAACGGGTCAGCAGCAAGCCGGTGCTGGAGGTGATCAACACCAACTACCACACCGATCGGGCGGGCGGTAACGCCTACTGGAAGTCCATCGGGGCCAAGGTGGTGGCGACGCGCCAGACCCGGGATCTGATGAAGAGCGACTGGGCCGAGATTGTCGCCTTTACCCGCAAGGGGCTGCCGGAGTATCCGGATCTGCCGCTGGTGCTGCCCAACGTGGTGCACGATGGCGACTTCACCCTGCAAGAGGGCAAGGTGCGCGCCTTCTACGCGGGCCCGGCCCATACGCCGGACGGCATCTTTGTCTACTTCCCCGACGAGCAGGTGCTCTATGGCAACTGCATCCTCAAGGAGAAGCTGGGCAACCTGAGCTTTGCCAATGTGAAGGCCTATCCGCAGACCATCGAGCGGCTGAAAGCGATGAAGCTGCCGATCAAGACGGTGATTGGCGGTCACGACTCGCCGCTGCACGGCCCCGAGCTGATTGATCACTACGAGGAGCTGATCAAGGCGGCGCCGCAGTCATAAGGGTTGCGCGACAGACTGGCAGCAAGCCGTGCCATCGCTGCAATCAGCAGCCATAACGGCACACCACAAAACGCCCGCTTTCAGGAAATAAGCGGGCCTTTTGCGTTTGCGGTTTTTTTGGTGGCTGTGAGTGCGTGGCATTAACGCTGTTCAAGGGAGGGAGGCTTTCATAAGATGGCCCTCTCTCTTTTCCCTGAAAGTTATCCATTTTCGTTATGCAATACGCCTCTCTCGCGCGCCTCAAGCAGGCCTTTATCACCGGGATGTGGGCCTCGCTGGTCAGCATCGTTATCGGCTTCGCCTTCAAGGTGTGGCTGGCGCAGTGGGTCGCCAAGGGGGAGCTGGCGCTGTTCAACAGCGTGGTGGATTTGATCTCCCTCTCCTTTATCCTGATGACAGGTTTTCGCTCCTCCATGGTGGTGAGCTACTCCCAGACCAAAAACGATCGGGACATCATCAATATCTTTCGCTACTTCCTCATCGGCATCGTGCTGCTCACCTGGGGGGCGGTGATCCCCTATATCAAGCACGGGCTCCATATCCGGGTGGAGTATCTGCAACTGGTGGGGGTCATCTTCGGGCTGGGGCTCAAGGTCTACTTCACCAATCTGGTGGCCATGTACCGGATGTATGCGCTCTCCAACCGGGTCACCTGGCTGGAGCCGCTGGCCAACGGCCTGCTGTTTATGGCCTGCTATTTCGGGCTGGGGATGGATGCGCTCCCTTCGCTCTTCTACGGGCTGACCTTCTCGTCGCTCGCCATCGCCGGTTATATGTATGTTTCGCGCCGTCGGGCCATCGCCACCAAGCCGCTGGCCAAGGTGGCGCTCGGCCCCGAGATGGTGAGCTATGTGAAGAAGAGCTTTACCGCCTCGCTGGAGGCGGGGGCCAGCATCCTGATGATTTACATCACTGTGCTGCTCACCATCCGCCACTTCAGCATCGACGAGCTGGGGGATTTTCAGGTGGTGGTGCGCCCCATCTTCACCTATATGACCACCCTGTTTGTCTTCCCCATCTACCGCTTTGTGCTGCCTGAGCTGGCGGTCAATCTGCGCAACGGCGATCACCGCCAGATAAGGCTGATCCGGCGCTGGATCTTCCGCCTCTCCGCCATCGTCAGTCTGGCCTTCTTTGGCTTGATGCTGCTGGCGGGCAAGCCGCTGGTGTTGCTGTTCTTCCCCGCCGACTACGTGGGGGCGGTGCCTGTGCTGTTCCACTTCTCCATCTTCTTTATCTTTATGATGCTCAACGGCTATCAGCTCGCCTATATCAAGGCTCACGGTCACTTTACCCAGAGTTTGCTGATCCGGCTGGCTGGCATAGTGGCGCTGGTTGCCGCCTACTATCTGGTGGCCGAGTTCACCGCCAACGTGGTGGCGATTATCGTGGCGCTGGGCCTCGGTTATATGGTGATGTTTATCCTCTCGACCCTGGCGGAGCGGCAGATCTTGCGATCCCTGCCACTGGTGCTGGCGACCCGCTAGGGTGCTACTCGCCAAGAGCAGGCTCCTGTCAGATAACAAAAAACGCCCGTGCGGGCGTTTTTTTATTGGCGGCGCAGGGCAGGCTTAACGCTTGCCCTTGCCACCCTTGTTGCCAGCGAGCGCCTGCTTTCTGGCGCGCTGCTTCTGGGCCGCCTTGCTGTTGCGGCGCGGCTCGGGCTCGAAGCGGGTGAGATCCGGCTCAAAGCCCGGGAACCACTGCTGGGGCAAACGGGTGTCGAGCACCGCTTCCACCTTCTCCAGCAGCGGCGCATCTTCCGGGCTGAACAGGGTAATGGCGAGCCCCTTGTTGCCGGCGCGGCCGGTGCGACCGATACGGTGGACGTAATCCTCCGCCACAAACGGGAACTCGAGGTTAATCACATAGTTGAGATCGCTGATATCGAGGCCGCGGGCCGCCACGTCGGTGGCGACCAGCGCCTGCAAGGTGCCGGCGCGAAACTCCAGCAGCACTTTTTCTCGCGCGCTTTGCGACAGATCGCCGTGGAAGGCCAGCGCATTGATGTCAGCCTTGCCAAGCTGCTGGGCCAGCTTGTCAGCCCCCTGACGGGTGCGGCTGAAGATCAGCGCCGGTGCCCACCCTTTCACTTTCAGCATGTGTTCGACCAGCGCCAGCTTGCGATCGCTGTCCACCGTGTAGACCCGCTGCTCCACCTCGGCCGCCGTGGTGTTGCGCGGTGCCACTTCAATCAGCTCGGGGTCGCGCAGCAGCACCTTGCAGAGGGCAAACAGGTTGTCGTCGCAGGTGGCGGAGAAGAGCAGGGTCTGGCGATCCGCCGGGATCTGTTTGAGCAGCGCCTTGATCTCGTCCATAAAGCCCATGTCGAGCATGCGATCCGCCTCGTCAAACACCAGATGGCGCAGGCTATCCAGGCTCAATGCCCCCTGACGCAGATGGTCGAGCAGGCGGCCCGGGGTGGCGATCAGGATATCCACCCCGGCTTGAAGCGCCTCTACCTGCGCCGCGATACTCACCCCGCCGTAGACCAGCGTGCTGGTGAGACCGGTGCCCTGGCCGTAGCGCGCCACGCTCTCGGCGACCTGCACCGCCAGCTCGCGGGTCGGCACCAGCACCAGCGCGCGGATCGGGCGGGGCTCTGCTTGTGGCTGTTGTAGCAACTGCTCCAGCAGCGGCAGCACAAAGGCGGCGGTCTTGCCGGTGCCGGTCTGGGCGCCCGCCATCAGATCCCGCCCCGCCAGAATGACCGGGATGGCGCGAGCCTGAATGGGGGTCGGTGCGGCATAGCCGAGCTCGGTCAGGGTCTGCTGCAAGCGGGGGGAGAGGGCCAGTTCGGCAAAGGAGGCTGTGGACATAGGGGCACCAGTCGGGGTTATCGCGGCCTGCGGCCACGATGCAATGAGTGATCGTGGCCGCGATGGTAACAGAAGCAGGGGGAGCGGCAGAAGGCGGCTATGCCTCTGCGTCGTCCGGCAACGGGCGGATCAGCCGGATCTTTTTGCCCTCGTAGCAGGCGATGTTGTGCTTGCCGTGCTGTTTGACGTGGTAGAGCAGCTCATCGGCCAGATGCACCGCCTCGGTGACGGTGAGGTAGTCGCGAATGCGGATCACCCCGGCGGAGAAGGTGATGGGGGTGGGCAGCTCGGGGATCCCCAATGGCCGATCCAGCAGGCGACCAGCGGAGTGGATCATCATCTCGTCATCCTCCATCCCCTTGAACAGCACGATAAACTCCTCGCCGCCCCAACGGATGGCGCTGTCCACCTTGCGGATATTGCTTCTGAGATGGCGGGCAAAGGCGACCAGTGCCAGATCCCCGACGCCATGGCCATAGGTGTCGTTGATCGACTTGAAGTTGTCGATATCGAGGATCATCAGGTAGTCGTGCTCATGGAGCAGACTCTGGCAGAGCACATCTCTGCGTGGCAGCCGGGTCAGGTGGTCGGTGTGCGCCAGGGTGCGCAGCCGCAGGTAGATCTGCTTCCAGGCCACCATGCCCAGCAACAGCACGATGAGATAGACCTTGAAGGCCGCACTTTGCAGGGCCAGCTTGACGAAATCGAACCAGCTGTAGGACCACTTCAGATAGAGATCATCCCCCGCCTTGGTGCGCATAAAGGGTTTGCTCAGGCAGAGATGCCTCGGGCGGCAGGGCTCGGCGGCTTCAAACGATATGTTGGTGCGGGTCGGGTTGATGGTGTCGAAGGGTCGCAGCACATCGTTAAATGCTTCATCGACGGCGATATCGATACCGAGCAGCCCGTATTTGTAACCGCCGCGCCCCGACTGATGGATGAAGGGGAAGTACATCACTATGGTGTTGCGCATGCTGAAGCTGTCGATCTCGATATCGGAGACAAAGGCTTCATCGGCGCTGCACAAGGGGCGGCCGGGGGCAAAGCTGGCGCAACCGAAGTAGTGATACCAGGCGGGCAGTGTCATCAGATCCACCTTGATCGGCGCCAGTCTGGCGGGCAGCACATTGTTGTCGGCCACCATGCCGATCAGCCGGTAGTCATTCCAGATGGTGTAGATATTGATCACCTCCGGATAGGAGAGGGCATAGCGGAAGGTGTTGAGGATATTGGCTGCCGGGTATTGCAGCGGAATATCGGCAAAGCGGTATTTGCTTTTGAGGTCATACCCGTAGAGATAGTCGCTGCCGACGCTATTCGGGGGCGGTGGCTGATCGAGCAGATGGTGTTGTGCCAGATAGCTGGTGATGTTCTCCACCTTGAGGATCTTGGCTCGCTGGTAGAAGACCTCGAACACGTTCTTCTGTCTGGCGGTGATGAGATCCATGTCGTGCTGGATAGTGAGATAGGTGTAGTAGAAGACAATGCCCAACCCGGTCAGGGCGAGCAGGGCCAATCCGGCCACTTTGACGATGAACTGGCGAGCAAACGCCGGTGGCCAGCGCAAGGCTGGGGGATTACCTGAAAATAAGGTCATAGATGTCTGGGTGCAGTACCGATAGGGGCGCGGGCGCCATACGGGCAAAGTATACGCGAAGGAAATCCCGACAGGATCCACCGACAAACCTTGCCAGAAGCTGAAGCCCTCACCACTTATTTATCCCTACTCCACGATCAGCACGCTCTCGCTGGCCAGATGGTGCAGCCACTCCCTGACGATCAGCAGCACGGCGGCAAAGTGCTCGTCGCGGGGCAGCAAGCTGGCGGCGAGGGGATCCCCTTCCGCCATGGCGGCCAGCTGGCCAAAGGCTTGCTCCACCAGATCCCGGTCGAGCTGGTTGTCCCCCAGCGCTTCGGCCAGCGACGGCTGGCTGCGCAGGGTCAGCTGCAAGCCGGGCGGGATCTGCGGGGCGATGCGCATCAGCTCATCTTCCACCACCATGATGGCCCGCTCCAGTTCGAGCGGGGTGGGCGGCGCGTGGCGAAACGGTCCGGGCTGGATGGCGTGGGTGCCAAAGGCCAGCGGGTAGTGTGACGGGGCCGCATCTGGCTGGCTCAGCCAGAGCTGACTGCTCTGTTCACCAATCTCCAGCAGCAGGGTCATCATCTCCGGTACGGGTTGTGTCATGGTGCTGAGCTCCTGTATTGTAAACGTTTTCCCATTCTGCCTTTGATACCCCCGCTGTCGCCGTTTGGCGAGCACAATTTCTGCGAGTCGTCCCTCACTTTGTTGCAAACCCCTTGCAAAAAAATCCATTGGTGGCAGTCTGGATGTCTAAATGGCTGTCGCCGTTTCGTTATCCTCAGATGATTCAGGAGTTCAGATATGGATATTCGCACCGCTCCCCGCGCCATCGCGCTCGCCCTCATGCTGGCAAGCGGCATCGCCGCCGCCAACGAAGCGCTGGTGATCCAGACCGATTTCGGCCTCAAAGATGGCGCCGTGTCGGCCATGAAGGGGGTTGCCTTCGGGGTGGATCGCACCCTGCCGCTCTATGACCTGACCCACGAGATCCCGGCTTACAACATCTGGGAAGCCTCCTACCGCCTCTACCAGACCCTGCAGTATTGGCCCAAGGGCACAGTGTTTGTCAGCGTGGTGGATCCCGGTGTCGGCACCGAGCGCAAGTCAGTGGTGCTCAAGACCAGGAGCGGCCACTACATCGTGACCCCGGACAACGGCACCCTGACCCTGGTGGCCGAGCACTTCGGCATCGAGGCGGTGCGCCAGATTGACGAGAAGCTCAACCGCCTCAAGGGCTCCGAGAAGTCCTACACCTTCCATGGCCGCGATGTGTACGCCTATACCGGCGCACGGCTCGCCTCCGGCGCCATCAGCTATGAGCAGGTCGGCCCGCTGCTGCCCGCCGAAGTGGTGAAGATCCCCTATCAGCCTGCGGTCGCCGAGAAAGATGGCACCCTCAAGGGCACCATCCCGATCCTCGATGTGCAGTACGGCAACGTCTGGACCAATATCGACGATGCCCTGCTGACCAAGGCGGGGATCAACAAGGGGGATAACGCCTGCATCAAGATCCGCGAAGGGGATGTGGTCAAATATGACGGCAAGGCCCCTTACGTCAGCAGCTTCGGCGATGTGCCGGAAGGTCAGCCGCTGGTCTACCTCAACAGCCTGCTGCAGGTGTCGGTGGCGCTGAACATGGACAGCTTCGCCGCCAAGCATCAGGTGCAATCCGGTGCCAACTGGCATATCAGCCTGAAGAAGTGCTCCTGAAGATTGTCGGGCTTTCGACAAGCGGGTTTGAAGCAAGAGAGGGCAGCCAAAGAGGCTGCCCTCTCTCATCGGGTGGTAAGGCGTTGCTGATAAGAAGTTGTTGTCAAAAAGCATATTAATTGAATGCAATTGATAATGATTGGTATTTGGTTGGATAATCGCGCACTTGTCTGACCACTCAACCATACCGAATGAAAACCAGCCTTTTACTGCTCAGCCTGCTGGCTCTGACCGCATGCAATGACAATCACAGCAATACGTCGGTGACCCCCTCACCCGAGGTGACCCCGCCGGTCGTCAAGCCGACCGAACCGCCCATCACTCCGCCAATAGTACCGCCGGAAACTCATACCCGGGTTCCTCTGACCATTGAGGTCAATGTGGCCGATCGGCTGGGGGCGGGGGCACAGCTCGAGGTGAGACAGGTCGCCACCGGGATCCGCGTGCAACAGGCCATCGAACCGGGCCAGCTTGCCCGCATCACCTTGCCTGAAGGTCTGCAACTGGATCAGCCGCTGGAGCTGCTCGGTAGCGACGAGGGCTATCTGCTGCGAGCGGTATCGGTGCGGGTGGCGGATCTCTCGGCCGGGATCACGCTGGCGCGCCGCAACAGCGTGCCGCGGCTGGGATTGAACGAGGAGGAGACGGCGCTCTTCCTGCTGGCGGATCAGAGCGGGGATGGTTCCCTCAGTCAGGCCGAGTGGGGCAGGGCAGAGGAGATCCGCCTGCAACAACAGGCGGCTCTTCAGGATTATGCAGCCTTCCTGCTGGCCCAGCGCCAGCCGGGTGCCGTGCTCGACTATGCCGACAGCTGGCAGATGCTGCTGGCCCTGCGCGATGACAAGCAGGCGCGCAGCTGGTATCAGCGCAGCAACAGTGCCCAGATCCAGTCCGCCCGTACCCAGCTCTATCCCGCCAACCCCAGCCAGCCGGACGAGCCGGAGACGGCAGATCTGCTGCGCCTCGATGAGCAGGGGCTGCTGGTGGTGCGTGGCCCCTGGCAGTGCCTGCACGATGTGCGCACGGTCAGCGGGGTCAAGGGTAGCCAGTACTGGCTGTATGGCAGTGACACCAGTGCGTTGGCGGTTGCCAGCCAGCCACAACTGGCTGCGGGGCTGACCGCTTGCGGCCGCAGCGACTGGCGCCTGCCGACCCTCACCGAGTTCGAACGGCTGCTGAGCAGTGACAAGTCGGCATGGCGCTATCCCAATACCTTTGCTGTTGGCCTGCCCGCCCAGATCTGGCTGCAGGATGGTGCGGGTCAACCCCGTCTCTATCAACTGGCGACCCGAACCTGGCTGGATGAGGGAGAGGGGAGTCTGCTCTGGTATGCGCTGGCACCCTATCCGGTGCGCCCCTCCGTGGTGCGCGACAGCAGCAAGCCGGACATGGCGGCCCTGCGCGCCCAATATAGCGGTTCATCGGCCCAATGGCCTGCCGCCCGGGTGGATGAAGGGGTGGAATGGCAGGAGCTGGGGCCGCTGCCGGCGGTTCCCTTCCCGGCCGACAACCCCTATAGCCGGGCCAAGGTGGTGCTGGGTCAGCAGCTCTTTTTCGACAAACAGCTCTCCAAGGGGCGGGATATCAGCTGTGCCAGTTGCCACGATCCGCAAAAGGGGTGGAGCGACGGCCTGAGCGTCTCGGTCGGTCATCTGGGCCAGAAGGGCAATCGCAACGCTCCTTCCATCCTCAACAGTGCCTTCAGCTCGACCCAGTTCTGGGACGGGCGGGTCGCCACGCTGGAGGAGCAGTCGCTTCACCCGATCCAGAACCCCATCGAAATGGCGCTGAGTCATGACGAGCTGCTGGCCCGCTTGCAGGCCAGCCCCGACTATCAGGCTGCTTTTGCCACCGCCTTTGGCGATCAGGGGATCACGCTGGAGCGGATCGCCAAGGCGATCGCCACCTTCGAGCGCACCATCATCAGCCGCGACAGCGATTTTGAGCGCTTCGTCAAAGGGGATAGTCAGGCACTCAGTGACAAGGCGCTGTGGGGGATGCACCTCTACCGCACCGATGGCCGCTGCATGAACTGCCACTCCGGCCCGCTGCTGAGTCAGCACGGGTTCGAGAGTGTGGGGCTCACCTATTACGGTCGTGGCAAGCTGGAAGATCGCGGGCGCTTCCTGCAGACCCGCAACAAGGCGGACATCGGTCGCTTCAAGACCCCCAGCTTGCGGGACGTCGCCTTTACCGGCCCCTATATGCACAACGGCATCTTCCCGATCCTGGCCCAGCGTATCGGCGGCTCGGTGCAGGGGGTGGTGGCCATGTACAACTTTGGCGTGACCAAGTGGAGCAGCGGGGTCGGCTTCCCGACCGGTGCGGATCAATATGATCCCTTCTTCCCCAAAGCCTCCGATCACCTGCATGCCCTTGGCCTCAGCAATGACGAGCTCGATGCCATCGGCGAGTTTTTGCGCAGCGCCTCGGCCGAGCCGCGCCGCACTCCGGCCACGGTTGCTGAGCTGGGGGTGAGTGAGGCGGATGACCCGACTCCGGTGGGAGCGGTGATCACCGGCTTGGCCGTGCTGCCTGCCCAGCCTCAGCTGGAAGTGGGGCGGACGCTTCCTCTGCAACTGCAGTGGCAACTGAGCGATGGCTCTCTCGGCCCGCTCGATGGGCCTGTTGAGTGGCGCAGCGAACAGCCGGAGTTCGCCACCGTGAGTCCGCAGGGCGAGTTACGCGGTGTGGCGGTCGGTACGGCACGACTGGTGGCGACCACGGCTCGTCACACGTTGACCGTGACGGTGCAGGTGGTGGATGCCCAGCCCGATTTTGCCCGGGGCTGTCGTCAACCCGAGCTGGTGGCGGGCAAGCTGGCCTTTGTCTGCCAGTTGACCAGGGACGAGGCGGAGCGTCTGTCCATCTCCTATGACGGTGTGAGCAGTGACAGCGATGGTGACTACAATCCCTTCCCGCTGGAGTATGTGACCATGGGTCAGGCGCGGGCGCGGGATTACTGCCAGCAGCTGGTGGCGCGCGGCCACGATGACTGGCGTCTGCCGACCCGGGCCGAGCTGGAGGTGCTGTTTGCCGCCTACAACAAGGATGGCGCGACGGATCAGTTGCTTCAGCAGCAGGGGTGGCCGCTCTACAACCGCTACTGGAGTAGCGATGCGACTGCCAATGACGATGGTGAGTTGCCGCTGCTCGACCTGAGCACTGGTGATCCGCTGTGGGATCTGGCGGATGAGGCTCATGCCGCCACCTGCGTCAGGGCCATCTAGCCTTCATAGATAGTCAGATGAAAAACGGGCGCCTCGGCGCCCGTTTTGTTCTCTGGTAATAAAGAAAGGGATCAGAACTCGTTGGAGAGCGCCTTGTACCCTTTGACCAGATCGATATTGGTGTGGGCCACGTCCTCGGAGAACTCGGCGGCATCTACCGAAACCCGCGGGATATGGGTCAGATCGCTCTGCTGGTTGATGCGGGTGGTGGAGGGGACGTAGAACTCCGGCGGCAGATCGCAGCCATCGATCACCGAGTTGTGACGCACCACGGCACCATCGCCGATATGGCAGTTGAACAGCACGCTGTTGAAGCCGATAAAGACCCGGTTCCCCACTTCGCACGGCCCGTGGACGATGGAGCGGTGGGCGATGGAGGTGTACTCGCCGATAGTGACGGCGGCGCCGGATTTGGAGTGGATCACCACGCCATCCTGAATATTGGAGTTGGCGCCGATGACGATGGGTTCCATCTCGCCGTTGGCATCCACTTCGTCGGCGCGGATCACCGCATAGGGGCCGACAAAGACATTCTCTTTGATGATCACCTTGCCGCAGATGATGGCGGTCTTGTCGATATAGGCGGATTCGTCGATGACAGGCAGATGGCCGGAGGGATTCTTGCGGATCATGTTACATCCTGTGGTTGCCAAGAGGGATTATCTGGTGGTGGACGAGGAGCCTACCGGTCGGTCAGCTTACCCCTGCTCGCCCTCTGGTGAAACCCCTGACTGGTCTGACCCTTGTCGCGCGGCGTCTCGGCATGGCTGTTTCCCGCCGCCAGAATATGGGAGCATGGCTGTCATCCCGAGTCGCGTAAGGTGGACATATAAAGATGAAGAAGATGATTGCCCTGTTGGCGGGTGGTTTGTTGCTCTCCTCGGCCGTGCAGGCCAAAGGGGAGGCGGGGGAGTTTGACTATTACGCCATGGCGCTCTCCTGGTCGCCCGAGCATTGCGCCGTCAAACCGGCGGATCGGGACCAGTGTTCCCGCAAGCTGGGGTTTGTGCTGCATGGTCTTTGGCCCCAGTACGATCGCGGTTACCCCAGCAACTGCACCCGCGAACGGCTCAATCCCGATATGGAGAGCGAGTTTGCCGACCTCTACCCCAGCCGTTTCCTCTATCGCCATGAGTGGGAGAAGCACGGTACCTGCTCCGGCCTGAGCCAGCAGGCCTTCCATCAGCTGGCGAGCGATTTGCGCCAGAAGGTGAAGATCCCGGCGGCTTATCAATCCCCGGAAGAGCCGCTGCGCAAAACCAGCTTCCAGCTCAAGGCCGATCTGGCGAGCGCCAACGAGTGGCTGGCCCCCGACAACATCACGGTGGCTTGCGCCGATGGTGGCCGCTTCCTGCGGGAGATCTACATCTGCGTCAATAAAGAGGGGACGGATGCGGTCACCTGCTCCGCCGAGATGCAAAAGCGCGAGCGCCGCTCCTGCGGTCAGCCGGATTTCCTGCTGCGCAGCGTGCGTTAAGCCTCCACTCTCTTCATCGGGCCCCTTGCGGGCCTGATGTGTAACCACGGTTATCGGAAAGGAGTCTGACAGATGGATGGCAACAACCGGTTTGGCCCGCAAGAACGGGCAATGCTGCTCGGGGTGAACGGATGAGCCTGTTTGCCGAGCTGGGGATGCGTTATCCCATTATTCAGGCACCGATGGCCGGTGTGCAGGGTAGCGAGCTGGCGCTGGCCGTGACCCGTGCGGGCGGCTTGGGCTCCTTGCCTGCCGCCATGCTCACATCAGCGGAGCTGCGCAGCGAACTGGGGCGTCTTGCCCAAAGCGGCCTTGGGCCATTTAACATCAACTTCTTCTGCCATCGGCAACGGGAACCGGATCCCGTTGCACTGGCCCGCTGGCAGCAGCGCCTTGCTCCCTACTACGCCGAGTTCGGCGTACAGCCCCCAGCTGTTACGACGGCGCCAAGCCGTGCACCTTTCAATGAGGATCATGCCGCCATGGTGGCCGAGTTCAGACCGGCGGTGGTCAGCTTTCACTTCGGCCTGCCCGCGCCCGAGCTGCTTGCCCAAGTGAAGGCTGCGGGTGCCAGGGTCTTGGCCAGCGCCACTACGGTGGCGGAGGCTGTATGGCTCGCTCAACACGGCGCCGATGCCATCATCGCTCAGGGATTGGAGGCGGGCGGTCATCGCGGTCATTTCCTCTCCGATGATCTCGCCTTGCAGCAGAGCACCTTGACCCTGCTGGCGCAGATCCTCGCGGTGACCGATCTGCCGGTGATTGCCGCTGGCGGTATCGTCGATGGCAAGGGGATCGCCAACGCGCTGGCAATGGGGGCGAGCGCCGTGCAGATGGGCACCGCCTTTCTCTGCTGCCATGAAGCGACCACCTCGGCGTTGCATCGCGCCGCCATCCATTCACCAGAGGGCCAGCAGACGGCACTGACCAATCTGTTCAGTGGCCGTCCGGCGCGGGGGATCGTCAACCGTCTTATGAAAGAGCTGGGCCCGCTCTCGGATCTTGCCCCTCACTTCCCCTATGCCAGTGGCGCACTGGCACCGCTGCGTGCCGCCGCCGAGAAGGCGGGGGACAGTGGCTTCTCTCCGCTCTGGGCTGGCCAGAATGTATCGGGCTGCCGGGATCTTCCCGCTGGCGAGCTGATAGCGTGCTGGGTCAAAGAGGCTGGATTGGGATAAGCGCTTCTATATATGCCTCATACGCCTTCTTATATAGAAGATGTCGAGGGCGCTGCGCGTTAGACGCGACAGTGCGGCAATGGTGGATGAGTGCCAGGCCAGTACCCTTGTAAGGCATTTATCCGGTGTAAAACGTCCTCACTTCACCCTTGGTTGTGGATAAGTCTGTATAAAGGCTGTGTGTTGATATGAATAACCAAGAAATTGCACTTTTTTGCAATTTTATTGCGGTAAAGCCTTGCCAATGTGAGCTGGATCTCTATAATGCGCCACATCGACAGGGCAAGCGGCAACGCAAACAACCTCGTCGGTAACCTCGAAAAGCCTTTGAAAATAAGGCTTGACTCGAGAAGGCGGTTGAGTAGA
>OERN01000077.1_pt1 | contig 32426 bp, 25 predicted proteins | sample 1540061 | NCBI WGS metagenome assembly OERN01 (sample SAMEA3891241, study PRJEB23780) | metagenome | biome: terrestrial biome; feature: animal house; material: water of meat washing | place: Italy | collected 2015-05-12 | reverse complement strand
GTACTGGTTCTAATATTCCATAGAAGCCATCATCTATCATGTCATTCACTGTAATTCTAATAAGCTTATAAAAATCAAAAATACTATTATGTTGGTCAAATAAGGTTCTTTCCGAAATAGCAAAACCATACTCTTCCATTTCTTTTTTTGCTATCTCAGAACAGGTAGGTTCAGCATCTAAGATGTGGATAGGGGTCTCACGGTATAATGGTTTATTTATGTTGTTCTTTTTGACCAGCATCAGATGCCATGCTCCTAGCAAGCTAACCCAAGATGCAAGGTTGGGCTTAAAGATCGGATTATGCCCTAACCTTGCCTCCACATTAGTAAAATACCTCGACAAATCATTTTTTTTGTTTAGATCAATAGTATAGATACGCTGATAATCTACTTTTTCCAAAGCTTCCAACTTGGCGTTAGACTTAATAACTGCAATGACTTTTTCATGGTCACTTAAATTATTCAAATCTACAATCTGCGACATTTTTAAATTTGATGCCAACAGCTTATTTTTAAAAATTTCTAATTCAAGAAATAGCATAGCTCTAAAGAATAACTTATCTAATAATTCCTGAGAAATCACCTGATAGGCTTTACTATACTTCGAGACCTTTAAGATCCCCATATCAAGTAATTTTCCAAGTACTCCAATGGCAATATTGTCATATTCATAGCTTAAAAACTGACTAACTATTTTATAGCGTTCATTTCCGCTCAACGGATTTATAGGTTGTCTATCCAATATGTTCTGCAAATCTTGGGCAAATTCATCAATAGGAAAATCCGCCTTATCGACTTCTAAACGTATCTCATCATTAAAAGCAGAGATAAAATTGCTAACATCATTCTCTTGCATCTTATCCGATTTACTATAATAGGCAATATTTAAGTCTAGCCCCATCAACAGTAAATGCTTGTAGTGCTCAGCTCTCAGCCCTTTATATTTTCTTGTAGCTAAAATTAGATGAAAAGAATCATTCAACCTTTTATAAAAATCCGACTTCTCATCAGAAAAGGTTTCTAGCGAAACAATATCGTAGAAGTATAAATAATCTAATAGTTTAATAGTGTTGATTTGAATGTCTGTTAGTTTTGGCATTGAGCTATCTATGAAGAAAAAAGTTACCCTTATTTCCTCATTATTCGTCATTTCATCTTTTTTACAATTATTTCAGTGAATTTTGTTAGCTATACCTTAGTTGTATGACTAAAGATTCAAGAATTAACTTTTAAAAGAGTAACCAAATGAACAAAGTACAAATGAATTTATCAGATTATTTATTCATGCAATTTAAAACCATGACTCCCACTCTTGAACAAGTGGCAGCCATGTATTACCCCCATCTAAGTAAAGCAAAAATATTAGAAAAAGCGAGAAAAAAGGAATTTCCATTTATTTGCTACAAGATAGATGAAAGTCAAAAATCACCATACTTAGTTGATATTTTTGACTTAGCTTTTGTTTTAGACAAACGTTACAACGAACAAGCTAAAGAGTATGAAATTTTTACGAAGTCAGCTCTAACGAATTCTCAAAATTAAGGGTCTGTTTTCTTCGTTTAACTGATACATACCTTTCCAAACTCCCCCATGAATCGTGCAAACTAATTTGCTGTATCTGGGGGATAGTGAAACCTTGCTCAGCTAAACGGGTACACCCTTCATGTCTCAAATCATGGAATTTTAAATCATCTATTCCAAGCAACTTACAAGCTTTTCTAAATTCACCACCTATTGTTTTTGGACTAAGAGGTATCAGATATTCATCGCCATAGCCTCTTTTCAACATTCTAGCTCTAACTTCCTGCTCCGATAAAAGCTCAATAATTTTTTTACACTGAGGTAATACATTAAACTCCTTATGATTACCTTTAGAGCCTGTTGGGTTTTTCAAATCACGTATTTTCCATGAGTTGTTATGAATGTCAAAATCACTTAATTCCATTCGAGTTATTTCCGCCTCACGTCTACATGAGTAAATTGCAAACCAAATAATCAAATGCATTGGATAACTGTAAGCAGGATTATTCCATTTATTGACAAAATACTTCGTCAATGCCGCCAACTCTTCATTCGTTGGAAGCCTATCTCTTTTTTGACTTGATGAAATTTGGCGTGTCTTTCTTAATTGTGCTGTTGCCTTATCGAAAGAATTTAGATCAATATCTATATCCCACATTACCGCTGCATGAGATAGCACCCCTCTAATATGTAAAAGCTCATGCTGGAGTGTACTAGATGCAACAGGAGCGAGTCCTAGATCTTCAATGCCTTTTTTGCGTAGAGCTACGTGTTCCGCAATATGAGTCGATTTAATTTTTGTGATAACATGCCGCGCGATTGGAAACTTCTGAATAAGTTTGAGTGAATATGTTTTAGTTCGTCCATACTCAGCTCCCACTTCCGCCAAATATTTCGAAATAGCGTTAGAAAGAGTTAGATCTATTACATCTTCTTGACCAAACAAAATTTCAGGATTTTCTTCTATTTCAGCTTCCCTTTTTGCTACCCAAATTGCTGCAACTTTCTTCGATCCAAATGTTTTACTTTCTTTATATATTGGTAAATCTTTTCGATTGATTCGAATTTCAGCACGATAGCGTATTGATCCATTGACTAACTTACGCTGCGTGATTGTACCCATTTTTACGCCTTATGATATTTTTACTTATTATGGCGTATTTATGGCGTAAATCAAATTTTAAAAAGAGCAAAAAAAGATGAAATAGATGCAAATAAATTCAACACAACACTGATTCAATAGGTTGATTTTCAATGAGTATTTTATCAAAACCAAGCAACACACAGAATCCTCGAATCAGTGTTGCGCCGATGATGGATTGGACGACCAAAGACTATCGTTTCTTTGCGCGTCTATTTAACCCAAACGTCATTCTTTATACAGAAATGGTGACCACTGGCGCGATCCTGTTTGGCGGTGCAAATCGACATCTCGATTACAACAATGAAGAACACCCGATCGTTTTACAACTCGGTGGCTCAAACCCTAAAGACTTAGCCACTTGTACCAAAATGGCACAAGACTGGGGCTATGATGAAGTCAACTTAAATGTCGGCTGTCCAAGTGACCGTGTACAAAACAATAAAATTGGCGCATGCCTCATGGCAGAACCGGACCTCGTTGCAGAATGTATCGCTGAAATGCAAAATGCCGTCGATATTCCAGTGACGGTAAAGCACCGTATCGGCATTGATGATATGCAGTCTTATGAAGAGATGCTGCATTTTGTCGATACCGTAGCCAAAACAGGCTGTAATAATTTTATTGTACATGCACGTATTGCATTACTTCAGGGACTTTCTCCGAAAGAAAACCGTGAAGTTCCGCCACTACGTTATGAAGATGTCTATCGTTTAAAGCAAGAACGCCCAAATCTATTGATTGAGATTAATGGCGGGATCAAAACCTTTGCTGAAACACAAGAACATCTCAAACATGTGGATGGTGTGATGATTGGTCGTGAAGCCTACCATAACCCCTACCTTTTGGCAGAGCTGGGGCAGCTGTGGAATTTGGATCTACCTGATCGCTTTGAAATTATTGACCAAATGCTGCCGTATATTGCAAAGCGTATGGCTGAGGGTGCGCCATTGTCGATTATCACGCGCCATATTTTGGGTTTATTCCAAAACCTTCCGGGTGCTCGAAAATGGCGTCAGGCTTTAAGTGGTGGTAATGCCAAGACTTTTGCCGATGTTGAAAATGCAATTCTTAACATTAAAGACGCAATGCAACGCACCGAAGATTATTTAAAAGAACACACTCTAGCTCAGTAATTTAGAACGTTGATCTAAACGAAAAAAGCGAAGCATCTGCTTCGCTTTTTTATGTTTCACCGTTATAGCCGAGTACAAGCTTTCACTAAAGCACGCTTGTGTATATTGGTGACACATTTTATTGTTTCAGTCTTAAAATCATAATGATAGGAAATATACTTTCCTGCAATAAGCTCGCTGACAAAGGGTTCTTTTCTAAAGTAAGCCGTAGTTATACAACCATGTAAATCAGGGGTGGCATTTACTTTAATCTGTTCAACAAATTGACTTTGCTGATGAATTTGATCCTGTAATTTTAAAATACGATTCATATTTTGAAATTCTACGGATTGAGCAATCTGTTGTATATTTTTAAAATGACAAGCCTGCGTGACATCATCATGATGCTGATGCATTGACCAAACCAATAATGACTGTATATCACTCATCATTTCTTTGGCTTCATTGACCTGATTTAAAACATAAAAATGACGAACGGTTGAGTAAATAGCATATACAACACCACAACTCAAAATGATCCCTAAAGCCACTATTTTAACATCAAGTTTGGAATGCCCTGAAAGATCAGTCATTGAGTTACTTTATCCCATTATATTTTAAAAGTGCTTCAGGCGAACTCGTCTTTTATATAAGAGCTTAACCGGTAAATTTACTCAGAGCACGCCAGTATTTGTCTTTAAACAGACTGACCTCTATTTCAAAGTTGCCTTTATATTTTTCAATTACTTGATCAATGACTTTGGATGGTTTTCTAAACTCTTTACACGCAAAATATATGGTTCTTAAGTGATTACCCGTTTCACGGCCTATATTTAAATAGCCATCCACATCTTTCAACTCTTGTAATAATGCGTCTTCTATCAAATTCAGTAGTTCATAATCTGTAGACGCAGGCATGCCATTTGAATACTGACCATCATAGGAGATTTCAATCAGCATCATCCATGGATGCGAAGCTTTTTGATCCCATGTTAAAAGTGTCCGATTTAAAGTCGCCAGCAACGGTAGACCTTCATTGGTTTCACCTTCCAAACTGACAAATTCATCGGCATCCGTATTTGAACGGGTAATTTTGTCTAATCTTGAAATTTCACTACTTTTTAAAATTAAAATGTTTTTGAGCAAGTGAATCGGTAGCAATTCTTTTTCGGCATCTTGCTTAGACTGGACAGAAACATTGTCCAATTTGGTAACCGCATCGTACTCGCCCAAATAGTTGTCGAGGAAAATATACACAGCCTGTAAAAACGCATCGTTTTCAGCTGCATTATATTCATCATGTACCACGACCAGATCAATCTCATCGGGATATTCGGCTTGCTGGTTAAAATAAAAAGATAAAGTCTCCTGACTAAACTCATAATCATGCATATTAATCCCGACTTGATGAATATCGCTTTCAGGTTTAAGCGCAGTGAACTTCCACCCTGCAATCTCAGGTGCAGCTGCAATCAGCTCTTCCACAAAGACAATATTTGGAATGATGCCATCAGGGGTAAGAATTAATTCAGCTGTTTGTGGGGTTAACATGCCCGTCAGAAAAAAGATGCCGCAATGGACTTTTTCCAATTCAGGCGTCAATCGATCAAAGAAATCTCGCTCGATTTCAGTTTTACTGCCTTGATTCACAATGTGGTGAAAATGCTGTTGATGCTGCTGAAACCATTGCCAAAATGCAGTATATGCATTTTCATTCGCAGGCGTTTTTTGTTTTTGAGAACCCCATAATTTTTTTAAAAAGCTCATTTTTCTTTTCTCTTTTTTTCTATTGGTTTCAATATTTTTTGTGGTCTAAGGACTGTATCCATATATCGATGTATACAGTCCAATTAAACCTAAAACAGTATTATTGTTTCGCTTTCATTCCATCTAATTTTTTCAGCACTTCCGCCACTGCCACCATCGCAAAGCTTGAAGTCACCACCACCGCAGAACCATAGCCACCACAGCGTAGGCCTGCACTTGGACACACATCTGCACTGGAAAATGGATTATCAATCGAATACACACAGCTAATGCCGAACTTTTCTTTTGGTTTTTTACAAATTCCCATGCCACGTAACTGGGTTCGAAGCTTCGCCAACATTGGATCTTGTTCAGTTTTAGACAAATCAGCCACTCGGATTTTCAATGGGTCGAGCTTACCCCCCGCTCCCCCTGAAACAATCAATGGAATCTTATTAAAACGACAGTGCAACATCAGTGCTAATTTAGCTTTGACGTCATCAATACAATCTAAAATTAAGTCTGGTCGATGTTCTAAAATTTCTTTGACATTTTCTGGGGTCAAATAGTCATCGATCAAATTGATTTTGATCCGTGGATTGATGGATCGACAACGCTCGGCCATCACTTCAATTTTTTCATGACCCAAGGTTGAGCTCATGGCTGGCAGTTGACGGTTAACATTCGAAGCCGCAATCGAGTCCATATCAACCAGTGTTAATTCGCCAACGCCTGTACGCGCTAAAGCCTCTACTGCCCACGAACCTACACCACCAATTCCGATCACCATCACATGACTTTTTTCATAATATGAAAAGGCCTCGTCTCCATAAATTTTGGCTACCCCAGCAAAACGGCGGTCATATTCATCATGTTGCAGATCAGTCATGCGTACATCTATATCGGTAAAATCGTGTTCATTTTACCTGAATACGACCTTGGATTGAATGTATCGCTACAAACAATAAAGCCCTGCTACTGACAGGGCTTTATTTCATTGAGATTAGGCTGCAATTAAATTACGCAGTACATAATGCAAAATGCCGCCAGCTTTAAAGTATTCCACCTCATTCAAGGTATCAATACGGCACAACACTGTAAATTGGTCTTGGCTGCCATCTTCTCGAAGCACCTGAATATCCAAAGTTTGATGCGGCTGAATATCATCCGACAGTCCATGAATCGAAAGTATTTCACGACCTGTCAAATTTAAGGATTGGCGCGTTTGTCCATCGACAAATTGCAATGGCAATACACCCATACCAACCAAATTCGAACGGTGAATTCGTTCAAAACTTTCGGCAATCACCGCTTTAACTCCCAATAAGTTTGTACCTTTGGCAGCCCAGTCACGCGATGAGCCTGTACCATACTCTTTCCCAGCAATAATGATTAATGGCATATGTTGCTGCTGATAAAGCATAGAAGCATCATAAATCGGCAAGGTTTCTCCTGTTGGAATATAGATCGTGTTTCCACCTTCTTCACCGCCCAACATTTCATTCTTAATGCGGATATTGGCAAAAGTGCCTCGCATCATCACTTCATGGTTCCCACGTCGAGACCCGTAAGAGTTAAAGTCTTTGGGTTCAACCCCTTGCTGTTGCAAATAGCGTCCTGCGGGGCTGTCTTTCTTGATATTACCCGCTGGGGAAATATGATCGGTGGTGACCGAGTCTCCAAGCACAGCCAAAATACGTGCCTGTTCAATATTGGTAATCGGTTTCGGTGGCTGACCAATCTCTTCAAAAAATGGCGGATGGCGAATATAGGTTGAATTCTCTTGCCAAGCATAGGTCTGACTTTGAGGAATCTGAATCGCCTGCCATGCTGCATCACCATCAAATACTGCGGCATATTCTTTATGGAACATCGCGGTATTTACGCTCTGTAGCGCATGATCAATTTCAGCCTGACTCGGCCAAATATCTTTCAAATAGACTGCTTGCCCATCTTTGCCTAGACCAATCGGTTGTGTAGTCAAATCTGTACGGATATTGCCCGTCAAACCATAAGCCACCACCAAAGGCGGCGAAGCCAACCAGTTGGTTTTCACCAGAGGATGCACACGCCCTTCAAAGTTACGGTTGCCTGAAAGCACTGAAGCGACATTGAGATCATGGCACTGAATGGCTTCTTCAATCGGTTCAGGCAGTGGTCCAGAGTTGCCGATACACGTGGTACAGCCATAGCCAACCAAGTTATAACCCAACTCATCCAAATACGGTGTTAAACCTGCCGCAGCCAAATAATCGGTCACGACTTTAGAACCAGGTGCAAGCGAACTTTTCACCCACGGTTTACGCTGTAGGCCTTTTTCAATGGCTTTTTTGGCGAGGAGTCCTGCAGCCAACATCACGCTCGGATTGGATGTATTGGTACATGAGGTGATGGCTGAAATCACCACATCACCATGATTCAAGGGGTAGGATTTTCCATCAATGGTGCAAGATGGCTCCTCATGCGGTAGATTAGCTTTTTTAGCTTCAACAGCTGTGCCACCACCTTCATTTTCTAAACGCTCTTTCGCCTCTTTGGCGGGCTTTAGCGTTAGTTCCATCAAATCATGAAAAGTTTTAGGTACATCTGCTAGCAAGACACGATCTTGCGGACGTTTAGGGCCTGCCAAACTGGCCTGCACTGTACTCATGTCCAAGCTCAAAGTATCGGTAAAAACGGGTTCATCACCTGCATTTCGCCATAAGCCCTGCGCTTTACTATACGCTTCAACCAAATCAATCCGTTGTTGCTCACGACCTGTCAACGCTAAATAGGCCAAGGTCACGTCATCAATGGGGAAGAAACCACAGGTTGCACCATATTCAGGGGCCATATTGGCAATAGTGGCGCGGTCAGCCAAAGGCAAGTCGGCCAAACCATCGCCATAGAATTCAACAAATTTACCAACCACGCCTTTTTGGCGTAGCATTTGTGTGATGGTTAGAACCAAATCCGTTGCGGTAATACCTTCATTCAATTTCCCTGTGAGTTTGAAACCGATGACTTCAGGAATCAACATGGATACAGGCTGCCCGAGCATCGCCGCTTCAGCTTCAATCCCGCCAACACCCCAACCGAGCACGCCTAAGCCATTGATCATGGTGGTATGCGAATCTGTTCCCACCAAGGTATCAGGGAACGCAAAAGTTTGTCCCTCATCCTCCCCCAACCATACCGCTTGAGCCAGATACTCTAAATTGACTTGGTGGCAAATTCCTGTACCGGGCGGGACAACGCTAAAGTTATTAAAGGCCGATTGTCCCCAGCGTAGAAATTGATAGCGCTCACCATTGCGTTGCATTTCAATTTCGACATTTTCAGCAAAGGCATCTTTATCTGCAAAATGATCGACCATCACGGAATGGTCAATCACCAAATCGACAGGGGACAAGGGATTAATCAAATTCGGATCACCACCCGCTTGTGCCATTGCGGCACGCATGGCAGCCAAGTCAACCACGGCGGGAACCCCTGTGAAATCCTGCATCAGTACGCGTGCTGGCCGATATTGAATTTCCTGATCAGAGCTTCTGGTTTTTTGCCAATCGACTAGGGCTTGAATATGCTCTACTTTTACACTTTTTTGATCTTCAAAACGGAGTAAATTTTCGAGTAAGACCTTTAAAGACTTGGGTAATTGATCAATATTACCCAATGTTTGGGCGGCTTGAGGGAGGTTAAAAATTTGATAGGATTTTTCACCCACCGTGAGTGTTTGTAATGCATTGAAACTATTGATTTTGCTATATCTGGCCATTCGGTTGCCCTCCCAGTATTGGCGAATTTATTTATTATGATGTTCTTTCTTTAATGTAAGCCTGTTTAGAAAAGAATGTGTTCCCTTTTGGTTATCTTATTTTTATCGAGATTATTGTCTTATTCTTCTAAAATTTTAAATGCAACGCAGCCAATGAGTTCTGCCAGAGTTGAGTTGCTAACGACCGCTCAGACTGATCCAGTGTCTGTGCGAGACTCTCCAAAACATAAGGTAAATTTACCGGTGTATTGCGGGTGGGATGCTCGGTCGATGTTTGACAACACAACGGTGTCATATCTGGACAGTCCGTTTCAATCACCAAATGTTCGCTACCAAGTGCTTGCACCACTTGATGCAATTTTTTGGCATTTGGATTGGTGATTTGTCCTGTTACCCCTATTTTAAAACCGAGTTTGACCAAGACCTTGGCTTCTTCCACCCCACCACTAAAGGCATGAGCGATACCACCAAATTTGAATTTTTGGGCTTTTAAAATAGCAATGCTTTCTGCATGTGCTTTGCGAATATGCAATAACACAGGTTTTTGATATTGCTGAGCAAGTTCCAGTTGTGCGGAAAAATAAGATTGCTGCTTGGCGAAAAGTGCAGGCTGTTTATGCTCTTTTAAAAAGGTGTCTAAACCAATTTCACCCACAGCTACGCAGTCCTGCTGCTGCAAAACCTGTTCTAAACGCTGTAAATGTTCAGTCTGATGCTGTTCGATATAAAACGGATGTAAACCTGGGGCAAGATAAGAGCATGGAACATTCTCCCAGCTTTTTAATTGCTGATGTGTCTGAATCAGCGCATCAAATCGTGATTCAAGAAAACCAATAAGGACCAGTGCCTCTACCCCAACACGTTTTGCTTGTTCGGCCAAATGTTGCCGATCAGTATCAAAATCGGCAACATCAAAGTGAGTATGGGTGTCGAACAGAGGCAAGCTCATGCTTGATTAACTCTTGGCTTCTGAAGCAGCCTGTGCGCTCTGTTTGGCTTTGGGTAAATACTCAGGCTTTAAAATTTTCTGGAGTTGATCATAACCAAGAGTTAAGCGTGGTAAACCCACCACATAAGGACCAATTTCATACTCGCCATATTGCAAAATTAGACCTTCAGTACCCAAGTAATAATTGTTACTCAAACTAAACTTCCACGCTTGCTCATATTCATCGACATTGGTCGCTAACTTAGAGTCGACGATCCAAGCACGAAAGGCTTCATGCGCTACTCTATTTAACGCCGCCTTCTGATTCGGCAACAATAGATCATCCAAACTCACCAGCTTTTGCTGCTTCAAGTCAAAATTATAATAATGCTGTGACGATGAACCATGTGCACCGCCTAAGTAGCTGCTGGTGTTCAACACCACCGTGGCCAAAGGATCTTTGGCATTTAGAATTTTCGGCTTAATCATCAAACTAATTTGATGGTTAGAACTTAAGGCTTTCAACTCTTGGTCTAAACCCAGAAAAGCAGCCAAATAAGGTTGAACTTGTTTCTCTAGTTTCAGTTTAGGGGTGATGACTTGGCCCACTACTGCAGGTTCAGAACTTGCCGCCACCGCACTTGATGCCGTGGTATCAGAACTGCTATGCATCGGCGAAATATCAATAATCTGCGATAAATCTTTCACAATTTGTTGATCAATAAAATCATCAATAAACGCTTGATTACTTTGCAAACGATCAATGTTTAATTCTGGGCAAGCATTGCCATCACATTCAGGTAATTCGAATTGTAATTTTTCTGTGTCACCGACCAGCTTTAAGGCTGTTTCTGCCTCTGAAGCCGCTGTGGTTTGCGTTGCAGGAGTTTGAGGCTCTTTATCTTTTGGTTGGCAGGCTGTCAAACTGATGGCAGCTGCAAGTACGCTGATTGTCAATATTGTTTTGCTTTTTAACATATATAACCTATTACCTTGTGAAGCCAGCTCTTGCTTTGGCCAATGCACTAAAACAACTGGGTATAGACATCGGCTTTTAATACCTGTTGAGTTTGTGCTTTCGTCAAATAAATATCAAGCTGAGTGCCATCTTTTACAATCTCATGAGTCCGATAGTGTAAACCGATGCCCTCTTGGTCAAAGAACCAATCTGCTTGCCCCCAGTACAACTTCGCAGGTGCAGATTTTCGCGCTTCGGGTTCTTGTTTCTTCAACCAGTCTTGATACGCTTTTTGCACCAACACATTCATCGCCAGTTGCTGTTTCGGGTGAATTAAATCTAATAATGCCACCGCTTTTTGGTTTTTACGATCCGCAACAAAGAAATAATAACGTTCCTTAACATTTACATTCTCTTGATTGGTATCAACCCCAATTTGCATGAGCACAAACTGATTGCGCTGATACGGTATACGCGTATACATCGCCAAGCTATAAGCCTTATTGCCCTTGAATTCAGCTTGCCATGTATCCGACTTTTTCACATAGGCATTAATGGCTTGCTGTAAGCTCATGTCTTGTTTTAAGCCAATCTGATCTTGAATCACTCGAGCCTGACTTTTGGCAATCCATTGGTTTAACCACGGATCTGCCGTTGTTAAGCTTTGCAGATCTAATTCAATACAATTCTTGGTTTCACAAAATGGTTGTGCAATATCAGCCGCTTGTTGCTGAATATTTAAATATGGTAACACTTCAGCCTGCTCTGTTTTAAATACCGAGCTTTTGGCATCTGCGTCTGTTTCAGATTGTTTAGAGGAGTCACATGCCGTCAATAAGACAGTCAAACTCACCAATATTGTATAAATAGCCTGTTTCTGCAACATGCGTCTTCCATGAAATTCATGATTAAAATAAAGTATCTTGCATAATAAAACAGCTTCACGAAGAAGCTGTTTTATTTTTTAACATCCCGATTAGTGTTCGCGGGTATTGCGGAACACGATGTCTGGATAGCGCTCTTGCATCAGTTGTAAGTTCACACGACTCGGTGCCAAGTAGGTCAAGTGACCACCACCATCTACCGATAATTGATCATGTGCTTTTTTCTTAAATTCATTGAATTTTTTGTCATCATCACATGACACCCAGCGCACAGTGTTAATGCTCACAGGCTCGTAGACGCAGTCGACTTTGTATTCTTCTTTCAAACGGTATGCCACCACTTCAAACTGAAGCACACCTACCGCACCGACAATCAAGTCATTGCTATTTTGCGGCATGAAGACCTGTGTTGCACCTTCTTCTGAAAGTTCTTTTAAGCCTTTTTGTAACTGCTTCGATTTCAATGGATCTTTCAAACGTACACGGCGGAACATTTCAGGGGCGAAGTGCGGGATACCCGTAAATTGTAGTTTTTCACCTGATGTAAAAGTATCGCCAATTTGAATCGTACCGTGGTTATGTAAACCAATAATGTCGCCCGGCCATGCCTCTTCTAGATGCTGACGATCACCGGCTAAGAAAGTCAAAGCATCACTAATGCGCACATCTTTATCTAGACGCACATGCTTCATTTTCAAACCTTTTTCATATTTGCCTGAACAAATACGCATAAAGGCAATACGGTCACGGTGTTTCGGGTCCATATTGGCTTGAATTTTAAAGACAAAGCCAGTAAAACCCTCTTCAGTTGCTTCAACCAAACGATTTTCTGTTGGGTGCGCTTTAGGTTCAGGCGCATAGTTGCTAAATGCATCTAACACATGGTCTACACCAAAGTTACCTAATGCTGTACCAAACAATACAGGCGTTTGACGACCCGCAAGGAACTCTGTGCGGTCTAAAGGCTCATTGGCCATTTGCACCAACTCTAGAGACTCTTCAAATGCCGCCCAAGCCAGCTCACCGACTTTTTCACGTAAGTCTGGATAGTCATAACCATCACGGACTTCGATTTCGGTAATGGTTGAACCAAAACCTGCTTTATACACATAAAACTTTTCTTCGATCAGGTTAAACACCCCAGCGAAGTCACGACCTGTACCAAGCGGCCAAGTGATCGGCACACATTTGATTTTGAGAACGTTTTCAATTTCATCCAACAGCTCTAAAGGCTCACGGATTTCACGGTCCATTTTGTTCACAAATGAAATGATCGGTGTGTCACGCATACGACACACTTCCATCAGTTTCACGGTACGATCTTCAACACCTTTTGCACCATCGATTACCATCAAAGCTGAATCGACCGCTGTTAAGGTACGATACGTATCTTCAGAGAAGTCTTCGTGTCCCGGCGTATCGAGTAGGTTGATCATCTTGTCTTTAAATGGAAACTGCATGACAGAGGTGGTGATCGAAATACCACGTTCTTTTTCCATTTCCATCCAGTCCGAAGTGGCTGCACGGTCCGATTTACGGCTTTTCACCATACCTGCAATCTGAATGGCTTGCCCCCACAACAGCAATTTTTCTGTCATGGTGGTCTTACCAGCATCGGGGTGGGAAATAATCGCAAAGGTGCGACGCTGCGCAACTTGCGCGGCTAATTCATTTTTAAACATAAATTAAATCTGCAATTGATCATAGCCCTCATGATCGATACGACCACAAAGTCCTATAAAAGAAATTCTAAATTGGGCTAATTGTATCCGAATACCGCTTGAGCTTCTATTGTCTTTTATCAAGCGAAGCGAGAAAGCACCTCACGCCAAAGCGTTTCAATGAGTGGCTTAATTGAAATAAGTTGACGATGTGTACTCAAACTCTTCTAAGCGCTTAACATCCATAGGCATACCCAACAAATAGCCTTGTAATTGCTGACAGCCTAAACGCGATAAAATTTCCATTTGCAAAGGACTTTCTACACCTTCTGCCGTCACGACTAAACCCAAGCGAATCGCCAGATGAACAATACTTTCTAAGATCATTTCATCTTTTGAACCAACGGTCAGCTCATGAATAAAACCACGATCAATCTTCAACTCATCTACAGGTAGGTTTTTTAAATATAAAAAGCTAGAATGTCCTGTCCCAAAGTCATCAATCGCCAAACGAATCCCCATTTCACGTAAACGCTGTAAGGTACGAATGCTAGCTTCGATATGGTGCATGGCCGTACTTTCAGTGATTTCAATAATTAAATGATTTGGATTGACTTTATATTTATCAAAAAGATGCTCAAGATTATTAAATAAATGCTTATGCTCAAACTGCACCGCCGATAAATTCACAGCAATTGGATACAGTTCAATTTTCTCTCGTTCCCAGATTTGCAGTTGTTTACATGCTTGCTCCAAAGCCCAATACCCCATTTGGATGATCAGCCCCGTTTTTTCCGCACCTTTAATAAACATATTGGGGGTCAGCAAACCTAAAGTCGGATGCTTCCAGCGAATCAATGCCTCGACTCCACAAATCCGTTGATCTTGGATGGTAAATTTAGGCTGGTAATACAAAACAAACTGTTGTTCTTCTACGGCTTTATATAAGTCATTGATCAGCTTAGTTTGGCTTTTCGCTTCTTGTTGGTCAAAACTGTAATTAAAAATAGAATAGGTATTTCGTCCCTGATATTTTGAGGTCAGCATCGCTGCATCGGCATTAATCAGTAAATCCTGCAAATTACTACCATGTTCGGGATACATCGCAATACCAATACTCGCAGACACATTGATTTCTTTACCCGCAATCAAAAAGCTATCTTGAATCAACTCCAGCACGTGCTCCGCCATTTGGCACGCTTGCTCAGCAGTCGCCTGCTCCAGCACCATTAGAAACTCGTCCCCACCAATTCTGAGAATTTTTTCATTTTTACTTAAGTGGCGATGAATTCGTGTGGTCAGTTGAACCAATAATTGATCCCCAACATGATGCCCAAAGACATCATTTACGGCTTTAAAGCGGTCTAAATCGATATATAAAAAGGCAATGCTTTCATTGCGGAAGCGTTGATCTGTAAACAAAAAATGGGCGTATTCCGCCAAATACAATCGATTGGGCAGCTTGGTTAAATTGTCCTGTACCGCCTGATTTGCCAACTCTTTATTGGCCAGAGAGAGTTGAATATTACGCTCTTCTAAACGCTGCTCCAACACCGCAACAACAAATGCCGCCACCAAAATCAAACAGGTAATAAAGATAACAACAAATAAAACAATGCTTTGACCTGCTTCAAGGGGCATCACCAGCTTGTCACTATGGGTTGGATAGAACGAGACTGCTAGCATACCGGTATAATGCATACTCACGATGGTCAAGGCCATCATCCCTGCAACATACCATTGGTACAACAGTTTCTTACTGACTGCACTTTTATATTTAAAGATCAGCCAAAAGGTTAAACCCGAGCCACTGATGGCAAGTAAAATAGAGAAAACTGTCAGCAAGGGATCGTAAACACTCTGATAGCCCTCAATAATCAGCCCCATCATGCCAGTATAATGCATGCCCGAAATACCAAGCCCCATCAATACCGACCCCAAAACCAATCTTAAAAAAGGTAAGGTCTGACGCGTGGTCAACCAAATTGAAAAAACAGATGCAATAAAAGCAATAAAAAAAGAAAGAATTGTCAGTGCAGGGTCAAAATAACTATGCGTCGGCAAATCACAAGCCAACATGCCCACAAAATGCATGGCCCAAATGGCACAGCCTAAGAAAAAACTACTGAGTAAAATGAGCGCTGTTTGAAATTTTTTACGCCAAGCACGAAATAATAAGCGTTCGGTCGACACTGCAAAAAAACACGCCAACAATGCCACAACAATTGAACCTAATACCAAACTAAAATCGTAATGCACATGCATCATATAAAATGTCCGTATTAATTTCTCTTTTTCTTCATTTATATCCTTTTTATCAAAGGCGAAAAGCATTACTACCCGATTAAGAATCTTATACAAACAGGTTCAGGTCAAGAAAAAATCACAGAGATATCATTAGAATTTATAGATTTATTTTACCTAGCAGATTGCTTTGGCAGCCTGCCAATCCCACATTTGTGTTTTGAATCACAATTTAAATAAAAAGCCAGTCGAAACTGGCTTTTTAATACATTGCGTCAGAGATTAAACTATTTTGCAGTGCCTTTTTGCAACTTGGCATAATCTAACAAGACATTTGCAGATTCAGTCACAAATGCTTCCTCTTCAGGCAATGCAGGACGTTGATTCGCTTTCATTTTAGCGCGTGCTTCAACCAAAGCTTCCATAGAAGCTTGATAGCTTTCCCAGTTTGCATAAGGCTTTTGTCCTGCAATCTGACGGCGCTTGTTTTCCGAGTCTAAAGTCTGTTTTTCCAGTGCCAACAATTCAGCTTTACGTTGATCAATATCTAAAACCACACGTTTTTGATCTTCGGTCTTTTTCGAGATGTCTTTACGCTGTTCAAGATAGTTAAACTGCGGGTCGACTTTAACGCGTGCTTGCGACAGCTCACCTAAACGTTTTACATACGGTGCAATGCTGCCTTCTCGTTTAAACGGTGCTGTTGGGATTGTGTCCCACTCAAGCGCATTTTTCGCTTTACGCTCACCAAACTCTTCATTGTAAATGTCTACCAATTTCACGTCTGGAATTACGCCTTTGTTTTGCGTACTGCCACCCGTTACACGGTAAAACTTACGTTGCGTTAGTGTCGCTTGACCATGCGCCAAGTTATCGAGCTGAACTTGTGCTGTTCCTTTACCTGTGGTGGTGCTACCAATCACAATGCCACGTTCATAGTCTTGAATCGCAGCAGAATAAATTTCGCTTGCAGACGCAGATGCTAAATTCACCATCACTGCCAGTGGACCTGCATAGGTCTGTGCACCATTGTCATCGTCTTCGAAAACGCTCACATTGCCGTTACCATCTCGAATTTGCACCACAGGACCTGACTTAATCACCTGTCCAAGCATACGCGCCACTTCTTCAAGTGAGCCCCCTGGGTTATTACGTAAGTCGATAATAATCCCTGATACATTCTTGGCCGCTAAAGTTTTCAGCGCATTGTTGGTATCTTCAGATACAGAACGATATTCTGTGCCCGCACGACGTGCACGATAGTTCAAATAGAAAGACGGAATTTCAATCACACCAAAGGTGTATTGTTGTCCATCACGCGTTACATTCACGGTACGTGAACGTACCCCAGCATCTTCTTCTTGAATGACGTCACGGGTAATGGTCACATTACGCGCTTGGCTCATCGGTGCACCTGAACCGAGTAAGCGTATGGTAACTTTGGTACCACGTTTACCACGGATTAAGCCCACAATTTCATTGCTCGGCCAACCGATGACATCCACCATTTTTTCGCCATCTTGCGCCACACCAATAATGCGGTCACCCGACTTCACCTGTCCAGACTTGCTCGCAGGACCACCTTCTACAATGGTTTCGATTTTGGTGTAGTCTTCATTGCCCCGTTCAGGTCGAATCGACACCCCAATCCCTTCAAGCTGCAAAGTCGTCTGGCGGTTCAACTCCATTGCATCGACAGGTGGGAAATAGTTACTGTGCGGATCATAGGTAAGCGTCATCGCATTGAGTGTTTTGTCTAACACATCATCACTTTTCACCCGTGAAATACGTTCTAACTGGCGCATATAACGCTTGGTTAAGGTTTGTACTGGGGTTAAATCTTCCGAGCTAGTGAGATCTTGTCCATTGGCCAATTCTGGGTTGGCTTTAAGCGCTTTTTGCTTCGCCAACTCTTCTTCTTTGCTGATGGTCAAATTAATCAGCTGCGAAACCAACATTTTGTTCCAATGCTGACGCTGCGCCGCTTCATTGGCAAAATACGGTGCCTTTTCACGATCCGTTTCGATATAAACGTTGGCTTGTTTTAAATTCTGCGGCTTTTTCAGCTCATCCAGCATATAGGTATAAAACTGGGTCAAACGATCTCGATACTGTGCATGAATCGCATACGGTCCACTTAAGTCACCTGCTTTTAAAGCCGCACCTAAGTTTGAGCCATATTTACGCTTATAACTCTCTACTTCAGAGGCAAGAAACAGCGAATGGTCTGGATCTAAACTGTCCAGATAGAAATCGAGAATACGCGCCGATGTTTTCGCATCTAAACGTTGATTGAGATAATGTTGACGGTCAACCAAGGTCGCCAGTTGACGAGACACCAAAGCCTGCTCCTGCGACGGAACAATAGCTTGTTTGGTTACAGCGGTAGTTTCAGTCGCTGCAATGGCTTCATTAATGGCATGGGTGAAAAAGAATCCACCCGTTGCAATTGCAACCGCACAAGCAATGGTTTGAAGTTTCATAAATAATTCTTAGTTCCTTGGTTTTTGACCAAAATTACAATGTCATTTTTCGACATGAATTGAGAATATTCAAAATCTTAAACAACTTAATCTGTTTATGTCGTGTAGTTTTATCATAATCTGTGCTGACAAAATGTAGCAAATCATTGCAAAATTCGGGTATTGTTTTCGACGACCTGTTTCGCTCACCTTTCAGAGCCAAAACAGTCACTGACCAAAAAATCAAATACGGACACCCAATATGATTGGCGCATTGATGCTCGACATCGCAGGCACAGAACTTACTCAAGAAGATATTGCACTATTACAAGCACCGCAAGTCGGTGGCATGATTTTATTTGGACGAAATATTGAATCTCCTGCACAAGTTCGCGCCCTCACCGACCATATGCGCCGAATTCGTCCTGATATTTTGATTGCTGTCGATCAAGAAGGTGGACGCGTTCAACGCTTAAAACAGGGCTTTAGCCTACTTCCAGCAATGGGTAAGTTTGGCGAGCTATTCTTAAGCGAACCTGAAAAAGCCTTAAGCTTGGCAGAACAATCTGGCTGGTTGATGGCGACAGAAGTTCTTGCCGTCGGTATCGACTTTAGCTTTGCCCCTGTACTCGACCTCAATGACATCAGTGATGTGATTGGTGACCGTGGCTTTGCCAAAAATATTCAAGACATCGTACCGCTGGCCAGTGCATTCCTAAAAGGGATGAAAGCCGCAGGCATGGCATCGACAGGCAAACATTTCCCCGGTCATGGTTCAGTCAAAGCAGACTCGCATGTCGCAGCAGCCATCGACTCACGCACGTATGATGAAATTTATGCCAAAGATATGCAGACTTTTATCAAACTGATGCCACAGTTGGATGCACTCATGCCTGCACATGTGATTTATAACCAAGTCGATCCAAACCCAGCAGGTTTTTCACCGTATTGGATTCAAACCGTTCTACGTCAACAACTGGGCTTTGATGGTGTCTTATTCTCAGATGATTTAAGCATGCAAGCTGCATGTGTTGCAGGCGGTGCAGATGCACGCATTCAAGCCGCACTCCATGCAGGCTGTGACATGGGACTGGTGTGTAATGACCGAGCAGCCGCATGCGTGGCTTTGGAGGGGATTAGCCAACTGGCGCTGCCAAACCAAGCTCGCTTAGAACGCATGCGTGGTCAGATTCCAAACGTCAACGTTCAATCGACGCTGCATTTAGGTGAAGATTGGGCCAAAGTACGCGACCAAGTGGAACTGTTTAGATTAAGTTAAGCACTTCATCTTTGACCATTTCAACCACGATATTTCGGACAAAGGGACATCACAAGATGTCCTTTTTTCATTATGATAAACTCAAAATAAATCAACAGGCTTGCTCTGCATTGCCCAAACAACAACGCTAAAATAACAAAATATCAGGTACGGATACCATGACAGATGCTTTATCGGCTCATCGCCACATCTCTTTTACTGCGCACTATACAGGCTATATTTGGTATAGCATGGGCATCTCACATCCTGTATTTGCCACCCGCAAAGGGAAGTTACTGGCCAAACTGGTGCATCCACTCGAAAGCTGGGCTGAGAAATATGTCGGTGGCAGTATGCGCACGACCTTAAAACAGCGTCATCAAATGATTGATGACCACCTCAGCGCGCTGATCCAACAGTACCCAAACTTACAAGTTTTAGAAATTGCCAGTGGCCTGTCCCCACGCGGCTGGAGCTTTCGCCAACAGTATCCTGAGATTGACTATCGTGAACTCGACTTACCAGACATGGCACAAATGAAAACTCAGGCCTTAAAACAGATCGATCAGACCAGTCCAACGGTTCTCTCCGCCGACTTATTTAGCGCAGATTTTGCCCGTGCCTTTGAGGTGTTTGACCCAAACCGCCCCTTGGTGGTGGTGAGTGAAGGTTTGATCAACTACTTTAGCAAAGACATGCTCGCTCAACTGCTACAAGGCATTGTCCAATACGGACAGCAGTTTGATCAGTTATATTATCTGACTGACCTCTACCCTGAACCTGTGAAAAATAAGCTGGCTAACTTTATCTGGAGCAGTAGCAAGCTTTTAAAATGGATGTCCCGTAGCGCCTTTGGCTTTCACTTTGTCAGTCCGCCTGAAGCGGCTCAGTTTTTCAAACAAGCGGGCTTTCATACTGTTACTGTTCACCAACCCACTTTAGCTTTCAATAGTACTCAGGCCGATACTTCAAACTTAGATCAGCAGGATCACTTAGGCGACTTGGTCTGGTTGATACATAGCCAATGGCAAAAGCCCAATCAACCCGAGCAATAAACTTAGTCCCCATAAAAAAACAGCGATGACACGCTGTTTTTTTATTTTTGACTTTCACTTAACTCACGGCTTCGAGCAACGTCTGTTCTTGTTTCTGACACCCCACAAAGCGGAGCAGTCGCTCCGCGAGTTCAAAACTGCCATGTTTAAATAAGGCACGAATATAAGGCCCATCTTCGGCAAAAATTAAACATTCAATCTGAAACTCGCCTTCTTCATCGCTCAAGTGCAAAGCTAAATCACGCGGATATTTAGCCGCCACAGCAGCCAAGTCTGACTCAAAACGTAAAAGCACCCCAAAGTAGTTCAAATCCACCACTTCTGTCGCAATCACCAAATCCGAATGGCGATAGCTTAAAAAGGTTTCAGGGTGTTGAATCTGAACCCGCTCTTCACCACGGCGCTCCATTTCCAACATTTGTGCTCGACTAAAGGGGATAATCCCGTCTAAGTGTTGAATGGACTCGTCCTTCAGAAACGTCGCAAACAAGTGCATGGTTTCTTTACGGCGTTGTAGCTGTGGCACATGGTCTGCATTGGCAATTTGCGCATATTCCATGTCAGGACATTGCAACGCAAAGTTGGCATTTTCATGTGGCAAGGTAAAACTGTCATATTGGCCACAGGCCACCAAGACTCTGCACTGTGGAATCGGCACATCGGTGAGGCGAAGCAAACGATTACAGTTGATTTCATAGCGCTCTTGTTCTGTTGCGGTAAACTCCGCCATCTGTCTGAAGAACAAACGCTTGGCTGTGGGTGACATTTTGGTTTTATCCATTTTGGCATGATTGACCAAATACAAAATCACTGCCTGACCAAACTCATCCATGCGTTGTTCACGCATTAAATGTAACGATTCCTCCAGCAACATCCGCCAGCTTTTACGGGTCTTTTGCATCACACCCATTAAAATCATACGGTCAATCAGCTCTGGTCGTTGATCGGCCAAACAAGACGCCACCACTGAGCCCAGTGACATGCCCATCACTGACACTTTGTCTAATCCTTCAATGTCTAACCAAATGCCAAGCATCTTCGCGAGATCACCCAGTTCTAATGTTCCTGCAGACAAGCCTGTATCGATATTACGAATTTGTTGATTGGCACCCATTGAAGGCAGATCAATCAGGACAATCGGACCGGCATCGAGCAGTTGCTCAACGCAGTATTTGTAGGAATTAAAGTTTTGAAATGCCCCACCGATAATCACGATAGGCGTGCGATGGAATGACTCTGGCCGAGCAATCGCCATGTATTCGACTTTCCAGCCCTCAATCCATGTGGTTCGTGCAGGTTCTTTAAAGCTGTTACGATGGTAAACATCAAAAAAACCTAAGCGTAAATTCGCGTCATCTAGCTCGGCATCCCTTTGAATCATAGAATTCATGTTCCTTCCCTCTACTCTTGCCTATACTTTTTGTTTTGCAAGAAATGCACGATCACGCCTGTCAACGACAACAGGGTGTTCAGTGTTGTAATAATTATGCAAGGACTTCATGTCCTAAAATTCATTCTATACAGAGCACTGTTTTACACGCAACAGATTGTGTAACCGCTCATCATGTTTTAGATAAAAAACAATTTCAAAATATGTATAAGTCCGCCTATACGCTGGATTTTTCATGTAGAGACTATGCGGTCGAGTGTTAGGCTGTTACTATCTTCTGTGAAATTTCTAAGTGATCAAACCGCTATGCAAGAGTCGATTGAACAATATATGCAAACGGTAGGACAGCAAGCACGTCAAGCTTCTCGTATTTTGGCGCGTGCCTCTACCGAAACTAAAAACAATGCGTTGTCAGCTATTTATACTGCTTTAGTCAACAGTGAGCCCACTATTTTAGCGGCGAACCAAGCAGATATGAACAAAGCGCACAGCAACAACTTAGACAGTGCTTTACTTGATCGCTTAGAACTGTCTCCCGCACGCTTTAAAGGCATGTTGCAAGGCTTAAAAGATGTGATTGGCCTCAAAGATCCTGTTGGTGAAATCACCGACATGGCCTATCGTCCGTCAGGAATCCAGCTCGGTAAGATGCGCGTTCCTTTAGGCGTAGTTGGCATGATTTATGAGTCTCGCCCAAATGTGACCTTAGAAGCCGCCTCTTTAGCACTGAAGTCTGGTAATGCCATTATTTTACGTGGTGGTTCTGAAGCGCTCGAATCCAATAAAGCCATTGCTGAAGCCATCCAACGCGGTTTAAAACTGGCGGGTTTACCTGAACATGCGGTTCAAGTCATTAACACCGCAGACCGCGCAGCCGTGGGTCAACTGATTACACTCACCGAATTTGTCGATGTGATTGTTCCACGTGGAGGCAAAAGCCTGATTGAACGTATCAGCAATGAAGCCCGTGTCCCTGTGATTAAACACTTGGATGGGAACTGTCACGTTTATGTTGAAGCGCAAGCTGACCTACAAAAAGCCCTACCGATTGCGCTCAATGCAAAAACTCACCGTTACGGCGTATGTAATGCAATGGAAACTTTGCTGGTCGATGAAAAAGTCGCAGATGAGTTTTTACCGCGTGTCGCTGAGCTCTACACTGAAAAACAAGTGGAGTTGCGCGGCTGTGCTGAAACTCAGCGCATTTTAGGTGCGGCAGTCAAAACGGCGACCGAAGAAGACTGGTACACCGAATACCTCGGTCCAATTTTAGCGGTGAAAGTGGTGTCTGGTATGGAAGAAGCGATTGAGCATATCAATAAATATGGCTCACATCATACCGATTCGATCATTACAGAAAACTACTCTCTAGCTCGCGAGTTCTTGGCTGCTGTTGATTCGAGTTCTGTCATGATCAATGCCTCGACCCGTTTTGCCGATGGTTTTGAATATGGCTTAGGTGCAGAAATTGGCATCTCAACGGATAAAATCCATGCCCGTGGCCCAGTCGGCTTAGAAGGCCTGACTTCACAAAAATGGATTGTGTTTGGTGATGGTCAAATTCGCCAATAACTCATCCGACACATTTTAAATATCTATGTTCAGCTCTTTCCAAAGGGCTGAACATTTTTTATATCTAAACATTCTCTGCCTCTGCGAATCCTTAAAATCTAGAGGAAATCATGCTTTTTTTGATGGTCACATTGATTGTGCATGTGATTATGTGTGGGTCTAAAATGAAATATCAAAAATAAACAGGAACGCCACAATATATTCAGCTCTTTTCAGCAGATAGCGTGTTATTTTTAAAGGGTTGAAGCTGATGAATAATTCAGCATCATTTCATGAATAAATGAAAATCATGAACCGATAAATTTTAATTATTATTCATCAGACGGTCGATAGTGCTTAAGTCTAATCACCTAAAGTCTATCTTGGACTAAAAATATACACATGATACAACATAAAAAATGATCAAGATTGCATAAGAACGTACTGCATGAAGATCAGTTCTAGGACGGATAATTCAATTAGAATCAGGTATTAAAACGTGTCTACATCAGTATTAGTAATTAACTGCGGATCTTCATCAATCAAATATGCGCTCGTTTCTGAACGTCGTGAAGATCGTATTTTCGGTTTAGCTGAGAACTTAGGTTCTGCTGACGCTCGTATCAAAGGCATTACTGCGGGTGGTCAACCCCTTGAATTGTCTATTCCACATGCCGATCATGAAAAAGCATTGGAAACCATCTTAGAACGCCTTTCACATTATAACCCTCAAGCCATTGGTCACCGCGTAGTACACGGCGGTACATTGACCAAAGCTGAGCTTTTAACAGAAGAAATTGTCGAACGCATTCGTGCAGCAACACCACTTGCACCATTACACAACCCTGCACACTTGGTTGGGATTGACGCCACGATGCGTTTATTCCCAGAGCTACCACAAGTGGCGGTATTTGATACAGCATTCCACCAGACTATGCCTGCACATGCTTACCGCTATGCTGTGCCAAAATTTTTATACACTGAACACAATGTCCGTCGCTATGGCTTCCACGGTACGAGCCATGCTTATGTGTCTGAACGCGGTTCAGAACTGGCAGGTAGCTTCAAACAAGGAGGCTGGTTAACTGCACACTTGGGTAATGGTAGCTCTACTTGTGCAATTTGGAATGGACAAAGTGTAGATACCTCAATGGGCTTAACTCCACTTGAAGGTGTCGTGATGGGCACACGCAGTGGTGATGTCGATCCAAGCTTACATAGTTTCCTTGCCAACAACCTAGGCTGGGACATTTATAAAATTGATAAAATGTTGAATAGCCAATCGGGCTTACTCGGCCTGTCTGATCTATCAAATGACATGCGTACTTTGATTGAAGCCTCTGAACAAGGCAATGAAGATGCGACTTTAGCTATTGAAGTGTTCTGCTACCGCCTCGCAAAATCATTGGCCGCACTGAGCTGTGGTCTACCACGTCTTGATGGCTTGTTCTTCACGGGTGGTATTGGTGAGAACTCGGCATATATTCGTGAAAAAACAGTCGCTTTCCTACCGCACTTTGGTTTTAACTTGAGTAAAGAAGCCAATGACAGTTTAAAACGTGGTACCGAAGGTCGTATTGATACAGGTACAGGCCCGCAAATTTGGGTTGTACCGACCGATGAAGAAGGCCGTATTGCCAAAGAAACTGCATCCGTGGCCGATGAGGTGATTCAAACTGCTGCAAAAAAGTCTGAAGACAATGTAGCGATCGCTTAAGCGGTCGTTACATTCCCTCAAGTCTGTTTTAAATTCTTGTATGACGAATAAATATATGAAAACGATTTTACTTGTGCCCACTGGGGAAGGCGTCGGCTTAACATCCGCTTGTCTGGGTTTGGTTTATGCGCTGGAATGCCAAGGTGTTAAGGCTGGATTTTTAAAACCTTTTTCTCAAGAACTGACTACAGGTGCAGACCGTACCACAGCGCTCTATCACCATGTTTCAAAAAATGAAACCGTTGAACCGATTAGTTATCACACCATTTTGCAACAACTCAGTGCAGGTGAAAATGATGAGTTGCTTGAAGATGCGGTTCGTTTGCACCGTGCTATTGCGCGTAAGCATGACCTGATTATTGTTGAAGGCTTAGTCCCGAATAGCCGAGATTCTTTTGCTTCTGAACTAAATGCACAACTTGCGCAAGCACTCGATGCCAAAGTCATTATTGTCAGTAATGCAGACATTAACAAGCCAAGCGCGACGGCTGAAAAAGTCGATAGTCAACTACGCTACTTTGGGGGTGCGAGTTCAGAGCGAACTGCGGGTGTGTTATTGATGCGCACCAAAGGCTTGCCCGATGACTCAGCACACATTCCAGTGACGTTTGACCCAAGTCTGCGTTTAATCAGCGATACCAATAAATTTATAATTGAGCTCCAAAAGACCCATCCAAAGCTCGGATCAGACAAACTCCCTGTAATAGGCTTGGTTCCGTTTAGCAACACGCTCAGCGTACCGCGTATGTCAGACTTGGCTTCACACATTCAGGCGGAATGGATCAATCAAGGCGATGCAACTCAACGTCGTGTGTTGCATAGCAGTTTGATTGCATCGAACATTGAGCATGAACTACATAAGTTTGTCGCAGGCGAGCTGATCATTAGTGCATCAGATCGTATCGATGTGCTTTTGGCATCCAGCTTAGCCAGCAGTAACGGTATTCCACTGGCAGGTTTGGTCCTAACTGAACACCATACACCAAACGAGCAAGTGCTTGCGTTCTGCCAAACAGCGATTAAGCAAGGCTTACCAATTTTACATACAGCGCTCAGCACGTTCGACACGGCGCAGAGCTTAGCCAATCTCAGCAATGAAATTCCGGTCGATGATACGGAACGTGCTGAACAAGTCACTCGTTTTGTGTCGAGCCATATCAATGAAGAATGGCTAAAGGTAATGTTGAATGGCTCGTACCAACCTCGTCTCTCACCTTCGGCTTTCCGCCATGAATTGGTCCAAAAGTCGATTGCTGCGAAAAAGCGGATTGTTCTACCTGAAGGCGATGAGCCACGTACAGTTCAAGCGGCGGCTATTTGCCAATCTCGTGGCATTGCACACTGTATCTTATTGGCGAAACCTGAAGCTGTCGTAGAAGTGGCAAAAGCACGTGGTATTGAGCTTCCACATGACTTAGAAATTATCGATCCAGATTTAATTCGTGAAAACTATGTCGAAAAAATGGTGGAACTGCGTAAAGGCAAACTGAACGAGCTGCAAGCGCGTGAACAGCTGCAAGACACTGTCGTTCTAGGCACCATGATGTTGGCACTCGATCAAGTCGACGGTTTGGTTTCAGGCGCAGTACACACCACAGCCAATACTGTACGCCCAGCCTTCCAACTGATTAAAACAGCGCCTGAGTACTCACTGGTCTCTTCCGTGTTCTTTATGCTGTTACCCGATGAAGTCTATGTCTATGGCGACTGTGCGATTAACCCAGACCCAAATGCCGAAGAGCTCGCTGAAATTGCGATTCAATCGGCTGATTCAGCAAAGGCCTTCGGCTTAGACCCACGTATTGCAATGATTTCATACTCTACGGGTACCTCTGGTGCTGGAGCTGAAGTTGAAAAAGTCGCTGAGGCAACACGTATAGCGAAAGAACGCCGTCCTGATCTATTGATTGATGGCCCACTTCAGTACGATGCAGCATCGGTTGAAAGTGTCGGACGCTCGAAAGCACCTGATTCTAAAGTTGCAGGTCGTGCCAATGTGTTTATCTTCCCTGACTTAAACACAGGAAACACGACTTATAAGGCCGTACAACGCTCTGCTAATGTGGTAAGCGTCGGCCCAATGTTGCAAGGTTTGAACAAACCTGTAAATGACTTGTCTCGTGGTGCTTTGGTGGATGACATCGTGTTTACGATTGCACTCACTGCAATTCAAGCAGAACAGCAAGCAACAGCTTAAAGTAACTTGATGTGATCCAAACCATCCAACGGAAAAGTTGGGTGGTTTTTGTTTTTAAAAGAGCTATGTTCAACGAAATAAATGTTTAGAAGAAGCCACACACCTTCAAAATTATTTAATAATATATTAGGTTGAAAACCTACTTCTTTACTTAAAATAATAATCCAATCAAAAAGAAGAGTACCCCCAAAATTGGAATGTAAGTCCAATTTTTTCTTATCCATTGATTGATCTTAAAATCAATAATCCATCCACGGTCACCTTTCCTCATCATCTCTTGATACTGCTCATTTGATTTTTTTGATAAAGGAAATAAATTTGCTGTGTAAATTGGAAGTAATAACCCACCAACTATCAATAAACAACCAACTATTGAAAGAAATGAAAGCTCCATTATTTTCTTCTCTTGAACTATTTTAAAGTGTAATTTTGCGATTGCTACTGTAATCAGCACACGATGTGAAACCATTTTTCACTAAATACAAATTCATCACTCTCCAGCATATACAATTGAGCTGAGTGTAGTACCACCTAATCGTATAGCCTCTCAAACATTCGACTAATGTATATTTACGAGCATAGCCCAAACACAGATAAAACAGTAAGACTTTACTTTTCAGACACTTAAGAAATATACTCAAGCGATATAATTAAATTCTAAATCATTGGTCTCATAATGAATAAAAAATGGCTTCCAATTCTAATAATGACAACATTTTCACTGACAGCATGTAATGAATCTAAGCAGCACCAAACACCGTCAGACTCAACCACAGCATATAAAAACTTAAGTACAGCCAATCCAGCTGACATTAAAGCGGATCTTGATGCCCTAGATCAGATTTCGAATAAAAACTCTCAAGCCATTTTGAACGCACAAGATGCACTTAAAGCGGCTCGTCAAAATAAAGAAGTCGATACCATCCCCGCCCTGCTAGAACAACTGAAAACCCATTCTCTTGCGTTTAATACTGCACTAGATGCAACAAACTTCAAAAGCCAAGAAGGTGCTGCGTTACGTGAGAAATTTAAGCAAGTCCATTTACTTGGTGTGGAACTGGCACAAGAAAATACTAAAAGTCCACCACAGATGCAGCGTATAACAGCACTTGAAGCAGAAATCAGCGTCATACAACAAAGCTCTATCAGTGAAATGAGAGCCTTACAACACATGATTTACCCTCAACTGAATTCAGGGGCATTAAACAACACGCGACAACAGGTAAAATCAGACCCTGAGCTCAATGTTACGGCTCATACTCCACCCCATAGCACCTCACATCTGAGTCAAGATAATGCCGCAGACATCAAACATGACCTCATTGCACTTAGAGCCGTATCTCAAACCGCCAAACAAAAGGCGCAAGATTCTTTTACGGACATGCAGCATGCGATAGACAGCGGTAATAGGAATGCGCTTATGAAGGCTGTTAAACAAACCACTACGCGAATTCATGACCTGAATCAAAAATACGATACTGTGACACTCAAAAGCGCTGAAGCAACAGCAGCTCGTGAAAAGTTGAAAGAAGAAAATAATCTCCAAATCGAAATGGGTAATATCATCTTATCGGACTCACCAGATCGACAGAGGTTTGCTGAGTTGAGTAATAAACATGACAATTCTCAAAAAATGGTTGAGATTGAGATGGAAGCACTTCGGCTTAAAGCCAATACAGCGTCATGATGAGCTCATGCAGATTTGGTTCAAGCTATTGTCAGTAGAAAAATTCCCTGACAGTTTTAGATACGACTATGTCCAGTATAGCCAATGATCATAGCGGTAAAGCTGTATACATTTATTTCGCCAAAATTCTATTCTTTTAAATTGCTATAACAACCTAACTAATTGATAAAAATTAAAAATGACATTAATAGAAAAAGTAGTCCCAGTGATATTGCGGGATATAAATCAAAGAACAGAAATATTAGTTTTTAAACATCCTATTGCAGACATTCAAATCGTAAAAGGTACAGTTGAGACTAATGAAGAACTAGAAGAGGCAGCTTTGCGAGAGCTTTATGAAGAATCGGGGATTTCTTCTGCACACATTCACTCATATGTGGGTTTACATCATCCATCTGAGCAAGGTCCTAACTGGCATGTATTTATATGCCATACCACAGAAACTTTAAAAGAGCGCTGGACACATTTTTGCAATGATGATGGCGGGCTAGAGTTTAATTTCTTTTGGCACCCTCTGTTTGAGTCACCAAGCGCTGAATGGCATCCATTATTCCAAGAATTACTCGCGTTTATAAAATCAAAATATTGAGCCGTAGCTTAGGAAAAATTTTGATTCACTAGAGCTAACAGCGTATAGATTTAAAAGCCCAGATCTCGTGTCTGAGCTTTATAAACTGTAGTGTCTTTAGATCTTCATCACTCAGCTTCGCTTCAACATTTGACTCAGTCTAAACTTGGGCGGCTTGATAAAGAAAATTGCATTACCACATAAAATCAAAATCACCCCAATGACCGCATTGATATGCCATTGATACCCTTCCCAGATGGTCGAAATCACCAAAGCCACCAACGGAAATAACAAAGTACTATAAGCTGCCTTACCCGCACCAATCCGTCCAACCAAATAGAAGTAGGCGGTAAAGCCAATCACTGAACCAAAAATAGCCAAATACAATAAAGCACTCACCGCACTGAATTCCATAGCGGGGAAAAACTCGTCTTGTTTAAATCCAGCAATCAATGCCATCAGAATTGAACCGTACAACATGCCATAAGCATTGGTCGTGAAAATATCCAGACCTTGTTTTTGATGGCGCGCACTGATCATATTGCCCAGTGAAAAACCATAGGTTCCCAACACACAAAGACCAATCCCCATCAGCGTATGATTGTTTAAGGTACTCCCCACCACATCATGCCAAAACAAGGCAATAATCCCCAATCCACCCAACAAAGCCGCAGGATAAAAACGGGTAGAAACCTGTTGTCCAAAGAACAGTTTAGCGTTGAGGGTATTAAAAATGACCGCCATCGAAAAAATAACAGCCTCCAAACCGCTGCTGATATATTGAACCGCATAATAGAAACAAACAAAGTTAAAACCAAAAATACAGCACGCTTGCAACATACAAAATAGATGGTCTTTTACAGCCAACTTTTGCAGTTTTCGGCACAACACAACAAAAGTAAACAACACCAGAGCCGAAATAAAGAAGCGCCAAAATACGGCTACATTGGTCGATATTCCACTTTGTTGTTGCAGACTTATCGCAATCCATGTCGTTCCCCAAATCACCACCACCAAAGCATATAACAGCGCATTCATACTCTTTAACCCAAACTCAAACCACTCACGCTATTGTGCTTGGTTTAGGTGTCTCATTTCTTGCACCTTCTTGTGGTCACTATCATAAACTTGTGATTTTTTACTGATTTTCGGATATAAATGACAAAATGAAATCAAAGTCCTACACTGAATCTTCCATTCGGCACTGCGTATAGATGATGAAATATCAGATTCTAGATCAATTACAACAACATAAAGCTCAACTCCTCGACTCGGTCGAACTGGGTTCGGGCATGCAGTTGGCCATGTGGCAAAACAACCAAGACCGCGTCAGTGTTTGTAGTAACCACCATACCCTTAGTATGTACATTCAAGGGGGATATCACAGTTATCAAAAGACAGCTCAAGGTTGGCATAATGGCGGTGGGCCAGATCATATGTGCTTGATGCCACAGGACTTTGAGTCAACATGGGATCTGCGCGACCCACTGACTTTTGTGCATCTGTACTACACCGAGCAACATTTACAACGTGTCGCCGAACAGGTGTGGGATCGTGAGCCGAGCCAAATTATTTTAAATCCGCAAAGTTTCGTGGCCGACCCACAGATTGCCATGATCTATCGACACTTTTTACTCAATGGGGCTTGGCAAAACCGTGAAAATCACTTGCAGATGAGTACTGCCACAACGCTTCTGCTCAACCATCTAATTAAAAATTATAGCCATACCGAATGGCAAGTCCCTGAAGTAAAAGGTGGGCTGTCCCCGTATACCCTGAAACAGTTATTAGAATGGATTGATCAGCATATTCAACAAAGCTTGACCTTATCAGATTTGGCTGAACAAACTCAGCTCAGTGAATATCATTTTGCCCATATGTTTAAGCAATCCATGCACATGCCACCGCACCAATATGTGATGCAACGTCGACTTGAACTGGCACATCAAGCTTTACAGCACACATCTGCCAATATGACGGACATTTCGGAACAGTATGGATTTAGCTCCAGCAGCCATTTTAGTCATCGCTTTAAAAAGCACTTTGGCTACTCTCCATCCCAAATGCGAAAAAGTGAGAAAAATTAGATCGGATAAACTCACATTCAGCTTATTTATCTAACATCAAAATAAAGCTCATCATTAAACTCGACATTAAAAAACCGAAAAAAGCACTCATCAAATAAGCTTTCCGACGCTCTTGAGCAGATTGGCTCAGGACTTGATGGCGCATTTCCATATGTTGCTTTTCTTCAAAAATCGTCATCTCGACATCGTTTTTAGGCGGAGCTTTTTTCAAAAGCAAAGGCGACATTGCAAGCATCATGCAGTAAAAATTAAATTTAAATATATCTTCGACAATGACATTGCCTGCATGCTTTTGAGCCATTAAATAAAACAGGAAAATAGACCACAAGAAAAAGCATCCGATAAATAGCAAGGCTGAAGTCGAGGAATAGTATTTCATTGTATTTTTTTAAGATTTGAAACTGGAATCTTAAGGCGTTAAACAATTTTTAGCTAGTTGAAGATTTGAAGATTTGAAGATTTGAAGATTTGAAGATTTGAAGATTTGAAGATTTGAAGA
>OERN01000073.1_pt1 | contig 33652 bp, 25 predicted proteins | sample 1540061 | NCBI WGS metagenome assembly OERN01 (sample SAMEA3891241, study PRJEB23780) | metagenome | biome: terrestrial biome; feature: animal house; material: water of meat washing | place: Italy | collected 2015-05-12 | reverse complement strand
GTTTCTAAAACAACCGTGTGTTGACCATATTGGAATTCTTTACGAATAATATTAAACATAGACATGTATTTTTCTTTCCTGATTTTTATTCTAGTGGAGACCCCTAAGGTTTGGCATTCACATCGCCATTTCAGGCAACTGTATAAATGACAAAGCTTAGAAGCCGACCTCACCAGAGACTAAAAATATGATTTTAAGACACAAAGAAGGAGCGAAACATTCGCCCCTTCCCCATTACCTCACAGAAGCAAGGTAGACTTTCTTTTTCAGTAATAAAGCATTCAAAATGCGATAGTCCGAAAATAAAAGTTTAATCGAATTAACGACGTAAACCTAAAGCAGCAATCAAGTCGCTGTAACGAGTAGCGTCTTTACCTTTAAGGTAATCAAGAAGCTTACGACGTTGGTTAACCATACGGATAAGACCGCGACGGCTATGGTGGTCGTGTTTGTGCTCTTTGAAGTGACCTTGTAAATCATTGATTTGAGCAGTTAAAAGAGCTACTTGAACTTCTGGTGAACCAGTGTCGTTTTCAGCGCGAGCAAATTTAGCAATGATCTCTGCGCGATCTGCGTTTGTTAAAGCCATTCGATTTCTCCGAGATGCTTATAAGTTACATTTGATACAAATCAAATTGATTCTTCAAAACCAAGTTGACTGCCGTGCATCACTACAGCAAGGCATTATTTTAAGGGATCTAGCGCTATATTGCAAAAATGTTTTATGTTCGCAGTCAATTCGGCAACTGACGGCTTTGCACAAATCATGCACAATCATGACAATTCTGATTTTCAATATCAGACTCAGACCCAATAAAAACGAAAAATAGAGAGAAATTTGTGAAAATTTTATCTGCCAATACCTGTTATGTCCCCCATGACCTCAACCACGTGATTCGTTCTAAGGATGAGGTCTCCGCTACCTTGGGTGGCATGAATGACGCACAAATTCAAAGCATTTGGGCCAGTGTAGAGTCCCTATATAAAACAGGAAACTACCCTTTCATCAGCCTCTGTTTACGTCGTCAGGGACAAATATTGTTAAATCGCAGCATTGGTTATGCGCAAGGCAACTCAGCCGATGGTTTAGCGGCAGATGCGAAAATTGGCACACCCGACACCCCAGTTTGCTTATTTTCCGCCTCTAAAATCGTTACAGCCATGCTGATTCATATGTTGGATGAACGCGGTGATCTGAATTTACTCGATCCGATTAGCCACTATATTCCCGAATATGGCGTAAACGGTAAACGTCGTGCCACCATTTTCCATTTACTCGCTCATCGTGGTGGCATTCCTCGCATTGACAATAAAGTCACGCCTGAACTGTTGTTTAATCAAGATCAAATTTTAGAACGTCTTTATGCTGCACAACCCGTTTCAGCCTCAGGCACACATCTGGCGTATCACGCCGTGACGTCAGGTTATATTTTAGGGGAAATTATCAAGCGGGTAACAGGTCAAACGGCCCGTGAATTTCTTGCCGAAAATATCGAAAAACCCATGGGCTTAGATTACTTTAACTATGGCCTAAAACCTGAGTATCGGGCGGATGTCGCTTTAAACTATGCCACAGGTCTACATCCACGTTTAGGCACAGACCATTATCTTAATCGGGTACTGGGCGGTGGTTTACAGTTGGCGGTCGATGTGACCAATGATGCGCGCTTTATGGACACGATTTGCCCAGCGGGCAACATTTATACCAGTGCGGAACAAGCTGGTCGTTTCTTTGAAATGCTCTTGAGTGGTGGCGAATACCAAGGCAAACAAATCATGAGTGCCCAAACGGTATTTCGCTCGACCTTGGCCACGTCAGGAGTCAGTTTAGATCGGACATTATTAGTCCCGATGCGTTATGCCTTAGGCCCAATGTTAGGGAGTAATCCTATTGGGTTATTTGGACCCATGACTGGGCAAGCCTTTGGACATCTCGGGTTTTCCAATATTCTCTGCTGGGCCGATCCAGAACGTGATATTAGTGTATCGCTATTAACCACAGGAAAATCTGTCGTCGGGACCCACTTACCTGCTTTAGCGAAAACGCTTTATCAAATCTCAAAGCATTGTCCCAAAATCTTAAAGCACCAACGTCGCTCCTTATTTGCAACCGATCGAAGCGAAACAGATTTAGTCTGAGCATAAAAAAAAGCCCAAGTAAACTTGGGCTTTTTTGCGCTGTAGTGTTCTTTTATTTTTGTTCTTGTTGTTTTGGTTATCATTATAATAATGCGCTTTTCCGCGTCTTGTATTAAACATTCCATGTTTAATTATTTACGTCCTTATGTGACACATTTTGCCACACAGAGCTAAAGAGAAAAGTCGCATTTTGCTCATTTCCATGTAAGCGATTGCTTACATTAAACTCTCAATTTCTCCACAATTGAACCTAAAGCACATTCTAAAATTCAATAAATTACATTCAAGTCAATAAAAAACAAATACTTAATAAATTAATTAAAAGTTACAAACTACAATATATTGCGCCAATATCTACCCAACCGTTCATATATTAATGTATTTGTGTTCCGATAAATGATTGGCTATTTTTTGTCACATTATGCCAATTCAGCAGATATAAAAAAGCCTTGTAGTCTCTCCCAAAACTACAAGGCTTAGCGGCTGTAAGTTTCCTCTTTCACCTACTTCACTGTAAGTTCGCTGTCTACTGACGTTATTATTATCTTTTTGCGATTATACTCAACATTCCGTGTTGAGCTCTTTATGTGAAGCCATCTTCTCAAAATCCTCAGCAAAGCTCTATGCGCAAATCTCCTGAATCCCTGTAAGCCATTTCGTACAAAGCTCCTATTTGTTTATTAAATCTTCACAATTGAATTTGTTGATTAATTTTTCTTGATAGACCACTTTCTCGGGTGGTTCGAGTCACCATAGCATGTACGAATGCATCGGCATCGACCAGTAAACTGACCACTTTTTTCGCCCGCGTAATTGCGGTATAAATCAACTCTTTACTGAGTAATTTTTCAGCCTGCCGATCTAAAACCACCGCGGTATGGGTGAACTCAGAGCCTTGAGATTTGTGAATGGTCAGTGCAAAAGCCGTTTCAATATTTTTGGGTAACCGTGTCGCGGCCACCCATTTATTCAAACTAGGGAAATACACCTCAAACTGCAACTTACCTTGTTGTATACGCTGTAAACACAGGCCAATATCGCCATTCGACACCCCCAACTGATAGTCGTTATAGGTCATCATCACAGGGCGTCCTAAATACCACTCACCCTGCTTGATTTGTTTTGATTGTTCTAATAGACGTTGCTCGATTTGCAGATTGAGCTGTTTTAAGCCGAAATGGCCGTGACGTATGGCGGCTAAAATACGGTAATCATCAAAATGTTGAATCACTTTGGGTACGAGAGACTCATTAGGATTTTGCTGATATTGCTTTAAAGCCTCGACATAGCCCTGAAAGCCGAGCATCAGCAGATCATAATAATGTTGTAACTGCTCTGCAGATAAAGCCTGCTCAGGCAACAATTCAAGTTGTAGATAATCGACCTTGACCTGATCCAACTCAACCGCATTCAACGTCGTGGCATTTACTACTTGCTGTTGAAAAGTGTGCAATACGCTCTGTTTTTCGGCAGGATGCGTCATTAAGTCAAAACAAGATTGCTGTTGAATAAATTGTGCCAACTTTCCAATCCGTGCATCTGATTTGAAACGACGGCTATTGACCAAATTGACTCTATTTTCAGCCAAAGCTGGAACCTGTTGTAGATCGGCGAGTACAGAGCCGACATCGACCGAAGCCAACTGATCAGCATCTCCCAATAAAATCAAACGAGCTTGATTCGGCATGGCAGCAAAGAGCATCTGTGCCAAATTTAAATCTAGCATTGACGCTTCATCAACGACAATCACATCATAAGGTAAAGGTTGTCTGCTATGAAAACGCGGTTGCTGCGTATTCCCAAGCCCCAAAAGGCGATGTAGCGTCACAGGGTTTAAGTTTTTCAAATCTGGGGTAACTAAGTCTTGTAACTTTTCATCCTGAAAAGAGTTCTGAAGGGCTTCTTTCATCCGCTGCGCCGCCTTACCTGTCGGTGCAGCCATCGCAATACGAATATCAGGCAGACTTTGTTTGAGCACCGCAATAATACGCGCCAAGGTATAGGTTTTCCCTGTGCCCGGACCACCTGTAATGATCGCGAGCGCCTGCTCAGCCACCATAGCCAAAGCCTGTTTTTGGTGTGGATCTTCAAGTAAATGAGCATAAGCTGAAATATCCACTTGCGTTAAGTCTTGCAGTTTTAACCGCGCCACTTGCTGGGCCAAGGACTGCTCTAAAGCCCAATAACGATACAGATATAATTGCTGCTGATCGTAAACAAACGGCGCTTTTTGTTGCTGTGCCTGCTGTTCATCCATCACCAAATCATCTAAGACTGTGACGGCTTCAGCTGCAACCGAGATACAACTCTCACCGCGTAGCATGGCTTCAAGAACCTGTTGAATCATTTCACTACGTGCTTCAGTGACCCCTGTTTTACTCAGCGGTGACTGCTGAATAAACTGACTCCAACGCGTTAACCATGTGTCTACCACGGCAGCCTGATCAATACTGGCTTTACGAACATTTTCCACACGGTTATCCTCAAAGTTATCCACAACTTAATTCTTTGTTTATGAGTGACTAATTTCACTTAATTCAGAAGTTTTGCCTACATGATTTTCAGTAGAAGTATCCTCAGCAAAATAACCCAAGATCGCATCTAGTCTTAAAATAAACTCTGGGCTGGCACGCCAACTTAAAACCCCTTGATCGGGCTGCCCATTCATCCCTCTCAAATAAAGATAACTCGCCTGACCCAGATGTTCTTCAATGTCATAGTCCAGCAAATTCACTTTTAAATAGCGATGCAAAGCCACCAAATATAAGCCCGCCTGCAACCAATAACTGGCATGTGACATATTCAATTGGATTGCATCATGATTGTAGCTCTGCTGATCCGCCCCTAAGAAGTTACTTTTATAATCGGCGATGTGATAACGCTGACCATCAAAATAAACCAAGTCTATCGAACCTGTCAGATAACGAGCAGAATTGGCTTCATTTAAGTCGAGTAGATCAATGCCGTATTCTTGAAACAATGCCTGTATGCGTTTAATCGCCAGCACATGATCGGACAATGACAAATAAAAAGGAAACTCAGCCAAGTGTTCATCGGCTTTGAGTTGCTTCAACTGAAAACCTGCATGCAAAGGCGTTTCTAGCACATCTGCTAACCACGCTTGCATCCACTGCACCAATTGAGTTTCATCATCCTGTCCAAACTCATTTTGATATTTGCCCAATAACTCTTGCCACAGTAAGGGACTATCATTTTTAAAACGACGATGAATTTCCAGTCCCCAGTCACGCGAGTCCTGAAAGTCAATATGCTCGAAAATTTCGTGCAGGAAGGTTCCCGCAGTCGTCCCCATTGGAAACTGCCGTTTAATCCACGCCAAAGGCTGACTCAGCTCCACATCCTCAAGCACAGGATGATTAATCTCGTCATCCGCACTGCCCGCTTTCTCGCTCAAAACCGCTAAGGCATCTATTGCCTCTTTACGACTCAAATGCTGTGCCAACGCACTAAAACTGGTTTTGGAACGTGGATAAAAACGCTGTTCAGGAAAGGCCAAGGCTTGCAGTTGAATGATCTCTTGCTGCTCGGCTGGCTGTAAACGAATCGGCTTTTCGGCCAATAACGCTTCATCACCACTGGCAGGATGTTCAAATAGATTACCTGCTTGGCCACGCCAAAATGCCAATGCCGTATTTGATTTATATTCCTGATCTTGCAGCAAGGCATACACGCGGTGGCTGGCGCGAGTCAGTGCGACGTACCATAAGCGATGCTGTTCTGCTTCGGCTCGCTCATTGTGTTGATCAATCGCGGCTGGGTCTAACAGGTTGGCATCATTTACTGCCACGATGCGCTGTAACTCGCTCTGCCCTGTCGTCGGATTGATCTGTTCCAGTGTTGAAAAGTTTAAGGTTTTATTCATTTCCTTAAAGTCTTTGTCGGCACCCAGCAAGAACACAATTTTAAACTCTAGACCTTTGGACTGATGAATGGTCATCAGCTGTACGCCTGTGGCATTGGAGAGTTTGCGTTCCAACTCCCACTCACGTTCCGCAGGCAAATGTAACTGTTTGAGATACCAATGATACAGTTTCTGCGCGCCTTGGAACTGCTCACTATGTTGGCTCAACAACTCAGTCAAATGCCGAAGATTAACCACAGTCCGTTCGTTGTCTCGGCTTTGGTAAGCCACCAAGTTTTTCCAGACTTTAAACAGATTTAAAGCGTACTGCCATGCACTTAAAAAGCCTTTATTGATCCACATGTCGCGGATGTCATCAAAATCCGCCATAAACTGGCTCAGACCGTTGGCTTGCTTTTCCAGTTCCAGTAACTGTTTTAAATCAATCGCCAACAGCCGGCTCAAAAGCGCACGGCGAACTTTGGCTTCATCAAAAGGATGCATCATTGCGGTCAATAACGCACCGACATCTTTCGCGACCTGACTTTCAAACACACTGCGTTTAGACGGACGGTTGACCAAAATTCCCAAACGCTCTAGTTCAAACTGAACTTTGTCCAAGCCATCATGGTTTTTCGACAACACCGCGATATCATTTGCCCCCATAAACTGTGGCGGATCATCTGCCACATACAGTTGCTGTTGAATGCCTTGGTTGATTAAATCACGAATTTTCCATGCCACTTGTTGAGCTTCATTTTTTTTGTCTTCAAGTAATAGCCAGCGCAGCGGTATATGGTTTTCACCCTGTGCATCGACCAAAGCGGGATGTGGTCGAGTCCCTGCTTCTACAGGCTGGTAATAGACCTGCTCACCAAAGTCCTGTTGGCGTTGAAATAAAGCATCCACCACCTGTACCAGCTTTTGCACAGAGCGATGATTATATTTCAAACTATACTGCCGACCTTGCTTTGCCAAAACATCTAAACGTGCCTTGTTATAGGTCAGCATGTCCCCCCCACGAAAGCCATAAATAGCTTGTTTCGGGTCACCGACCATAATCATACAGCCTTGATGATAACGCTGTGCATCACGCCAAATCCGCGCCAACATATCATCTTGGTCTTGGTTGGTGTCTTGAAACTCATCCACTAAAATGAGTGGATAGCGTGCTTGTACAAACTGGGCAAAGCGCCGGCCTTGTTCGCCCTGTAAGGCTTCTGACAAGGTACGGATTTGCTGGGCAAAAGTCGTTTCACTCTTTTGCTGCAAGACTTGTGGTAATCGCTTTTTCACCTCAGAACTTAAGTGATATTTTAAATACGCATCCAGCACATCCAAATTGAGCTCTAGCTCTGCCAACGCATCTAAGAAACTGCGGACCTGCCGCCACACAGGATGCTGCTCAAACTGTTCCAGTACATCTACAGCACATTTGTTTAAGACTTTTTTCGTTGCGAGGTCAGTCAGGTGTTTTAAGGTTTTTTCAAAATGTGGCGCGAATAAAGCATAAGCTCGTTGCTCTTTCAGGGCGGTCAAAAAAGCAGGTAAATCCTGACATAGAATACGCTGCATCAAAGCATCGGTACGCCACTTTTTCCCCAGCACTGCATGGTATTGCCCTTCGGGTGCATAATAGTCTTTCAAGCTTTCAATCTGCGCCACATCCAGCGCGGTAAATTGATCAATGGCCTGCTCAAATTGCGTCAAATCAAGCACAGGTTTTTCTACCTGTTGAAACTGTGCCGATGCAAAGTTCAAACTATTTTCAACAATCGGCACATAGGCCTGTTCGTTTTTTAATTTTTGTTTTAACAGTAAATAATTCACCACAGGCTGTGGCTGTGCCTGAATCCACTCGCGTAACACATCATGAATGAGCTGCTGAGTATAACTCTGCGCATCATCGGTAATATCCGCACGCTCAATCTTGCCACTTTCAAAAGAAAACTCACGCAGTAACTTTTGACTAAAACTGTCCAGTGTGCCGACGAACAGCTCATCTAACTGATCAATCACCAACTTCAAACGCTCTTGGGCAAAACCGACTCGCTGGGCATAGTCTGTGAGCACCTTGATAAAAAGCGGATCTTGTTCAGCGGCAATTTTGGCCTGTATTTCTCGCTCGGTCAGACTCTGACAACCTTCAAAATAACGTAAAGTTTCAATCAAACGTGCCCGAACGCGACTTTTCAGCTCCGCAGCGGCAGCACGGGTGAAGGTGGTTGCAATGACCTGATTCGGCAAATAGGCCCCGAGAAAAATACGTACCATCAAACTGGATAAAGTAAAAGTCTTGCCTGTGCCTGCTGAAGCTTCAATCCAATGCAAGCCCTGAAAGCTCATATCGGCAATGGGTTGATAAGACATGTTCGATGTAGAGACCTGAGACTGTGCTGTCATGACTTAGTCCTCAAGGCTTTGCTGATGCAAAAAAATCGGATGATATAGTTCATAAGAAAACTGCTCACAGGCATGGGCAAGTAATGCTTTGGCATCCTGCTCTTGTAGAATAAACTGCCAGTCGCGGTGTGCTTTATTGGCTTCATTTTCAGTCATTGAAAAACCACTAAAGCGACCATCTTCTTCCCACACTTTATAAATGGCGTCCATGTCCGCAATCACCATCTGTTCCTGATCATTCAGTTGCCATTCATGCGTTTTATCTTTTTCTGCAATTTTCAGTAACAAGGCCGCAGGTAAAACCAAAGGCTGAGTTTGTGCATACTCCCATGCTTTCAACCAAGGTTTGAGCCATTCACGCGCCTGATTTGAACTCACACCAGTACATAAAATGGTTCGGTCACTAAACACCACGATGCGTTGATATTGCTGTCCGCCCTCACCCAAATTGACATAAGCCAACCATAATAAATACTCTAACCAAACTTTGGCACGGCGCTTTGCTCTGGCACTGGATGCTTCTACACTGACCCATTTTTCAGCACTGTATTTGGCTAAAGTAACATTGATCTGTAAATGTTCATTCACCTTCCAGACTTGTTGGGTCGTGGCTGTGGTCTCAGGTGCATAGCGTTGTAAACGTGTCAGCAAGCGCTGCTGCTCAAGCACGCTCATTTGCCAGACCCCATCTTGCACTTTACCAATCGGCAGTTGATCCATCAGAAGATTGGCATCTGCCGCTGCCTCATGTTGTTGTAAAAAATGACGAATGGCATAACGTCCTAAACCATCGAGCAGTAACGGTTCTTGCGTTGCAGGAATCTCTTCTGGTTTTAAGTTTTCCACGCCTAAAGTCTTGAGATACAGCCTTGCAGGGAAAGTGATGTCCTGAATCCACTGCTGACTGTCAAGAACTTGAATGTCTTGCTCTAATTTTGGATAAGGCGTGTTAACCCAACTACTCCGTTGCCCCGATGCATACTGTAGTTGTTTCGCGACCTGAAACCATTGATCCTGAAAACGAATACTGTGCTCAGACTCAAAACCACGCGGATCAAAAGGCAATAAAGGATGGACATGATACAGCGATGCCAACTGTGCAGGGACAGTCACACCATGCTGATCAACCGTTGCATTGACACTCTTGCTTTGTGTGTCAGGCTGAACAATAAAGTCCATATGCTGAATCAGTTCTTGCAATACCGTAGACGGATCACGGACTTCACCATCGTTGATATCAAAGCCATTATAAAATAACCATAAGTTCTCTTGTGCCAACAACAAGGCATCTAGAAAAGCCCCTTGATCATCTTCCAAACGGGAACGATCCCCCAGTTGTGGCTTCAGCAAGTCCATCAGGTCAAAAGGCAAATGCGCACTGCGGTTGGGAAACTTGCCACTGTCCAAGCCCAACATCACGATCAACTTATACGGCACAGGTCGAATCTGGCCAATTTGACTAAACGTGATCTGCCCCGTGGGTTCTGCATAGTCCAGTTGCGCTTCTAAGGTCTTTTGGATTTCTTCTAATACATAAGGCAAAGGTAAACTTAAACTGCGCAGTGCATGATGGTCGTGTTCGTCATAGAAACTCGCCAAGGTCAGCATACGTTCTTGTTTTTTGACCATCTTATACACTGCGGCCAAAGACTCGACACCTGCGGCTTCAAACTCGCGAATATCTTCCATCAAACGATTCAGCCAAGTTTCCGCAGTTGTCCGTTGTCCAGTTTCATGCGCGATCATCCACTCGGAACGGTGTTTAAAATCCTGATAAATTTCAATCAAAACACCAATCAGCTCAAAATCACTCGACTGTACTTGGGCATAGCTCAAGGTCTCATGAAACAGCACATGCTCTGGTACAGCGACGCCTAAAGCCAAACGATCTAAGGCAAACTTCAGACTATAACGATAGTCTTCATCCCCTTCGGCCAAACTGCGTTTTAAATGTTCAGCATCCAATCCACGCTTAAAGCCCGCGTTGATCAACAGCTCCGTCATCCGCTCAATCATATTCATGTCTAAGCCATAACGTTGCTGCGTTGCATTTAAACTGAGCCAATCGGCAAAGTCCTCAATACTGAAACGCCCCCGCACCAAGACCATCCGTCCCAACACAGCACGCCATGCATTTAAGGCATCGAGTTGAGTCACGCCTGCCAGCTTAATCGGCAGATAAATACTGTCTTTACTGAGTTGATGACCCTTTTGCAAAGCTTCACGCTCATGCGGAGGAGGCGCAAAAACACTGCGAATAAAAGGTTCTAGCTCAGTCAAACTGGGCGTCAACACTAAAATATCGCTTGGACGTCGCGGTGCATCAGCCGTGCCCTGAGCCAACCAATGCGTCAGTTGATCTTTGAGGACTTCAAGCTGTCTAAGGCTGGAGTGACAGACATGGATCTGTATCGAATCATCTTGTTCAGCCAAAGCATACTGATGCTGCGTAGGTTCTACCAAATACAGGACATCAGACTGAATTTTACCAAGTAAAGTTTCTGGATATTCATCAACAAAGACATCGGCCCATACGCCATCTTCACCTGAAGAAAGATTGGAAAGTAAAGAGAAATGGTCGCGTGCCTGTTTACCAAATCGGGTCAGTAAAGGATGGCGAGACTCTCGGGTTTCTGCATTAAAATTGAGGGTAAACTCATCAAAAAACTGCTGAATCTCGGCATCATTGGCATTTGGATTTTTTTCAATAAAACGCTGCTTTACCCGTGCGTCATAACGCGCTTTCCAATTGGGATCGACACTGTCCGCCCAGTACTCTTGTGATGGGTTATAGTGAAAAATAAAGATATCGAGGTATTGCCCCAATCGATGCAAAAACTCCAATTGCTTTGGCGGTAAATCTAAAACAGTAAACACCACCAACTGCGCAGGCAACTTTTTAAGCGCAGCATCTCGGGTCTCGGCTTGATCGAGTAAGTCCCAAAATGCAGTATCAATCTTTTGAATTTGTTCAAAGTCAGCATGGAATACCACTTGCCAGAGCCAACGCTGCCACGCTTCCAATTCATGCGCTTGATTAAGCTGAAAAGCACTGAGTTCTTGCTGAGTTTTAAAGAACATCTGCTCCAAATCGAGCGGCTGGTTTTTGCCCCACGCTTGTAACCAATTGGTCTGGCAACGACAACTTTGCGGTGGACAGCCTTTGGTGCAATGCCCACGATAATCCATATAAAAACTAAACAGCCGTGAAACCTGCTCCGCGACCCAATACAACATGCTTTGTTTTTTCAGCTGTTTATCAATACCCTGTTGCAAACGGTCAGCACTGGCATAGATCCGCTGAATAATCGGATACAACGGATGGGCAACCTCTAAAGGATTCAGCTCAGCTTGTATAAATTCTTTTAAGGCTTGAAAGACACGCCATTTAATAATCAATCGCGGAATATTGGCTTTACGGACTTCGTCTTTTTGATCGACCAAAACCCACTGATAAGCCGCCCATTGAAAACCACGAATACGATGATGAAACTGCGTGTTGGCACTGATGCCCTGCTGCTCCGCCAACTTTTGTGTTAGCCAAGCCTCAACCGCAGGTGAAGGTACAATAAAGTGCTGTGCTTGCAACACTTGAAAGGCATTTTTGGCTGGTTTAAAGACGGTTTTTTGCATGGCCTGCAACAGAACATCAATACGCTGACTTTGTATTACGTGTATCGCCATGTTTCCTCTCAAATAACCATCTTATGAAAAATCTACAAAAGTACACAGATTATTGACTATACTTCTGGTTCTGTCTATGTCACTTTGATGACATATTTCTATTTAAAATTTGCTTTAAAATACGCACTTTAAGCAAAACTAGAATCAATGTGAATCAGGATATTTTAGGATTTAGAAAATGAAATTAGAGCACATTCCAGAAAAAATTGATCCCTCTTTAAATTTAGAACAAATCCGTGAAGAGTGTTTGGATTTAGTCAAAAAGCGCGCCTATTTTTCCGCAGGTGCAGCGGTTATTCCAGTCCCTTTCCTTGATGTGGTGATTGATGTGGGCATATTGTCGCAGTTGATTCCCGAAATTAACGCCCGCTTTGGTTTAACCCCAGAGCAAGTCAGTGTCTACGACCCAGAAACCAAGCAAATACATTGGTCAGAACTGCGTAAACGTGGCGTGGAGTTCTCTGGACTGGTGGTGGCACGTACAGCCGTGAAGAAATCCCTCAATAACATGGCAGCCAAATACATCACCAAACAAGTCACTAAATTCATTCCTCTTGGTGGACAGATGATTGCGGCTAGCTTGGGTTATGTCGTGATGAAAAAAATTGCGGAAACCCATGTGGAAGAGTCGTATAAGCTCGCCAAAGGCATTCAACTGAAACAAGCCGCTGAACAAGGTGTTCCTGTTGCAGCGCCAGTGACCCAAATTCCCTTAAGTTAAAGAACTAAATCCGCCTCTATAAAAAACGGTCAAATGACCGTTTTTTATGCTTTTTAATCTGTGTCGCGATCCGCTTTGAGCTGTTTTAAAATTGCCCTTAAGACTTCAATTCGGGCCTGTTGTTTATCATTGGTGGAAATAATATACCAAGGCGCATAACCTGTATCGGTATGTGCAAACATATCCGCGGCTGCCTTTAAATAGTCATCCCATTTGTCGCGATTGCGCCAATCTTCTTCGGTAATTTTAAAACGTTTATGCGGAGTACTTTCGCGGGCTTTAAACCGCGCTGCTTGTTCATCTTTATCAATCGCCAGCCAAAACTTAATCAGCACGGTTTGGCTGTTGCTGAGGTTTTTTTCAAAACGATTGATTTCCGCATAAGCGCGTTGCCACTCTACCTCGGTTGCGAAGCCTTCTATCCTCTCTACCAAAACGCGTCCATACCACGTCCGATCAAAAATAGTGATGTCATCCGACTGCAATTTGCTCCAAAAACGCCACAGATAAGGACGGCGTAACTCATATTTTTCAGGTGCTGCAATGGTATGAATTTCATATTCTCGCGGGTCGAGCTTTTTCACAATACGCTTAATCGCCCCCCCTTTACCCGCAGCATCCATACCTTCAAAAGCAATCACCACTTTACGGTCATCACAGCGCATGGCATCGGCCACTTGTTTGGTGAGTTTTTTCAATTCTGATTTATAGTTCGCATCCTCAGCTTGAGGGACTTCAAACTGAGTCAGAATATCTGGTATTGGTGCTTGCTGCCATTTTAGCGCGGCCTTTTTTTCATGCTCTGGACAGTGACGCAGCGCTGTTAAAATTGCTTGTGCAAAATTGTGATTACGCAAATCTTCATCTTCACCATCAATGATTTGCCAGTCATCGGTGAAGCGCGTACGTAGCTTTTGTAAGGTGTCATATTGTTTTTTATTGCGCCAGTCTAGCCCATGCAACTTATGCCAATGCACTTCGCTCGGGTCCATATCATCCAGACGCTTTTGCAGAGACTTCCACGACAAATCGAACCAAACTTTTAAGACATCTACGTTGTTGTTTTTTAAGTCCTGTTCAAAAGCCCGCATATTGCTGACGTATTCATCAAACAAAGTGTCGTCCAAAGGCTTTGAAGCATGCATGGCCGTAGCCAACAAGTCCCCATACCAATTACCAAACCACACCATAATTTGCCCTTCGGCAGGTACAAATCGAGTATAGGGCTGCCAAAAAGGCTGCTTCAGATTAAACAGATGCGGTGGATCGGCTTTGACATATAAAAAACGCGGATCGACCCATTCGCGCAGCTGTTTCACCGCTTCGCCTTTACCCGCAAGTTCAATTCCACTGACCAAAATCACCAAACTTTTTGCATTGCTCTGATCACGGGTATTCATCAACGCATATTGCGCTTCAATTAAGTCCAGTGAAAGCTGTTCTTCGTTCAGCACTGTACTGGCGATCGTTTCTGTATCCATGGCCCCCTCCTTTTTTCTATTTAATCAGATCACTAGATCCTAAAAGATGATGGTCTAGATGATTTTCATATGTATCTTTTGACTACTTCTACATCAAACTGACCACAAATAAATAGTTTTTTTGTCACTTTGTCATAGCGAGTTCCGTCATCACGCACTAAGATTTAGCTATCTTTAAATAGAACTGAGACAGCAAATGTCCAAACTCGCCGCCCTCGATGAGCTTTTAGAACAGTATTACCAATTGCATTATCATCAAGATTCGGTGCTCTTCCAACGTTTACAAGATGTGCAAGTCTGGCAAAAGCAACGGATGCAACGCACGCATAACCGTGCTTTCGCAGAAAAACAGAACCTCTTGATGGCCGAGTATTTTATCAACCGTTTATATGGTGGCCCAGATTTTGACGCTTTGGCAGGACAAATTGCGCGCTTGAGCAAATATGCGCACAAAGCAGAGAAATTAATTCCTGAAAATGCCATTAAAACCGGTACCTCTGGGGTTGAGTTGGCGATTTTGGCGGTGCGGCTGGATGAACAAGTGGCGATGCAATTGCTGAAAGATCACCATCCCTATGAAGCCTTAACCGATGATTTGATGCGCCAAGCCTACTTAAAACTAGAACAAGGCGAAGAACGCTTGAAACAGCTATATTTACTCGATCAATTAGGTAAGAACCTCGATAAATACATGCGCTCTTTTATGGTCTATACCGCTTTTAAGATGTGTAAAGGGACGGCCAACAAATATAACTTCAATATCATGTATGATTTTATGCAAGATGGCTTTTTGGCCATGAAACCGCTAAAGTCGGCGGAGAAATTTGTGAAAGACTTTACTGCGGTGGAACGTCAAATTATTGATAAAGTCCATGCGGGGCATTTGTATCCTTTTCAGTAAATTTCAACGAATGACTTGATAAAAATAAGCCAGCAGCAGCTTTGCTCTGCTGTTTTTCTGTATATTATTCAGCACAATTGCATGATGGTTACTGTACAACGTCCTAGAATCTGTCATCATGCATGCACTGCAACATTTACCCTATTGCTATGTTAGGAGTGACTCCCATGTCGAATGAAAATCAAACGCCTACCGCTACTCAAGAGTCGGCACAAAACACAGACAAAGTGAGTCCATTTTTAACTGAACCATTACCCCAAGGTACGGCGCAAGGTCAACAAAAATCATTACAACAACAGTTGACTGATACCCCAGTGACGGGTTCTGTACCCAAATACAATCTTCCTCGCGGTGCTAACACAGGCAACGTCGGCAATACCACACACTTTGGTTACCAGACGGTGAGCAGTGAAGATAAAGCGCAAAAAGTGGCGGAAGTTTTCCACTCGGTTGCCAGCAAATACGACATTATGAATGACTTGATGTCTTTTGGTATTCACCGTCTATGGAAACGCTTTGCGATCAATATGTCAGGGGTACGTCGTGGTCAACGCGTGCTAGATATTGCTGGGGGGACAGGCGACTTGGCTAAAGTGTTTAGTCGTGAAGTCGGCCCTACTGGTCATGTGGTACTTTCAGACATTAATGAATCGATGTTGAATGTGGGGCGTGATCGTTTAATTGATGCAGGCTGTACCAATGTTGACTTCGTATTAGCCAATGCTGAAACCCTAGAGCCGTTTGAAGACAACAGCTTCGACCTACTCACGATCTCGTTTGGTCTACGTAATGTGACCGATAAAGATGCAGCACTTGCAGCGATGTACCGCGTGCTTAAGCCAGGTGGTCGCCTACTGGTATTAGAGTTCTCTAAACCTGTGTTTGAGCCTTTTTCAAAACTGTACGATCTATATTCGTTCACCGCACTGCCGATCATGGGTAAAATTATTGCCAATGACTCAGAAAGCTATAAATATTTAGCCGAGTCCATTCGTATGCACCCAGACCAACGCACGCTAAAAGGCATGATGGAAAATGCAGGCTTCCAAAACTGTGACTATCACAACCTGACAGGTGGTATCGTTGCTGTACACCGTGGTTTTAAACTTTAAAATTAAACGTTTAAGGGCAAATTATGTGGTCGATTCTGGCACTCGGTGCAGTTGAACGATTAATTCATCATGTGATTAATTTGGATGCGATCACTCGCATCCAGCTCAATGAACTACAAGGCAAGATGTTACGTGTGGTGATCGCGTCCCCGCAACTGTCTGTAGATGTGTTCTTTGACCAAGCCAAAGTGCGCTTAGAACCTACCGTTACAGGGCATAGTGAAACAGCGTCCATTTTTGAACAACGCCCTTTTGACCAAGCTCAATCTCACACCCCAGCAACCGCAACTTTAACGGTGGCCAATGTGGTTGAGCTGCTCAAGCTATTACTGGCGGATGATGTCGGCAATATCCCGCTCCAAGGTGATTATCACCTTCTACAGGATATTCAACGGATTATGCAACACGCTGAGCCTGACTTGGCTGCGCATTTAAGCCCATGGATTGGCCCAAGTTTGGCGCATGAATTGGCTAAAATTCAGCTGGCACCAAAACACATCAAACAGGCCTTACAAAGTCATTTGTTTTTTGCTGAAGATGCCTTGAAAGAAGACAGTGGTCTATTTGCCCCGCGTTGGCAAATGGATGATCTGCATCAAGATACCCGCATTTTTAATCAAAACTTAGATCGTGCCGAAGCCAAAATTCAACAGCTTCAAGCACAGATTGACACTCAAGACTCAACTCAAAACTAGGTATTTACATATATGATTCCGCACGTTTCACGTTTACTCGAACTTTGGCGCATTGCCGCGCACTATAGACTCGACACGTTGTTTCCTGCGGAAGAATTGCCTGAAAAAGCGCGCCATGCGCTGGGTGTAATTCGTATGCACCCTGCGGCATGGTCCAGTCGTGAACGAAAAAATCCACTGAAGCTCAAACAAGCTTTAGAGGAAATGGGACCACTGGCGATTAAAATGGGACAACTACTGTCTACTCGTCGTGACCTAATTCCACCTGAAGTGTTACAACAACTGGTTTTACTCCAAGACCGTGTCAAACCCTTTGGTTCTGATGTGGCGAAAATGCGCATTCAAGACTCACTGAAAGCCGATGTAAACACGCTGTTTGCTCGCTTCGACGAACAACCCTTGGCAGCAGCCTCGATTGCTCAAGTACATACGGCCGCTTTACATGATGGTCGCGAAGTGGTGGTGAAAGTCACCCGTCCCGCTATTCGTAGTCAAATTTTACAAGACTTTGAAATTTTAGAATGGTTGGGCGATTTTCTTGAAAAACGCCTAGAAGCCGCGCGTGCACTACACTTATCTGAAATTATTCAGGACTATCGTCAGGTCATTTTAAATGAACTGGATTTGACCTTAGAAGCCGACAATACCCGTCGTATGCGCCATTACTTTACAGGCTCAAGCATGATGTATGTGCCTGAAGTCTATATGGATAGCAAAGACGTGATGGTGGCCGAACGCATTACCGGCGTTCCCATTTCAGACATTGAAACCTTTGAAAAGCTGGGGATGGATCGTAAAGATCTGGCGGAAAAAGGCTTAACCATTTTCTTTACCCAAGTCTTCCGTGACAACTTTTTCCATGCCGACATGCATCCGGGCAATGTCTTCGTTGAAACCCTAAACCCAAGCCAACCCCGCTATATTGCACTAGACTGTGCCATTATGGGTGAGTTGTCGAAGCACGACCAAATGACCGTGGCACGTATGCTGCTTGCGGTCATGAACAGCGACTTTATGCAACTGATTCAAATCGTGCATCAAGCTGGTTGGATTCCACCGGGCACAGACCAAGATGCACTAGCACGTGAAATGCGTCGCACGGTCGGGCCAATGGTGTCCAAACCTATGCATGAATTGGACTTCGCGGGCATTTTGATTCAAGTGATGGATATTGCACGACGCTTCCATTTGGAAATTCCACCACAGCTGATGCTGCTGCTTAAAACCCTCGTGCATGTTGAGGGTTTAGGTACAGACCTTTACCCAGAGCTGGACATTTGGAGTTTGGCAAAGCCAATCCTGACCGATTGGATCAAAGCGCAAATGAATCCACAGAAGAACCTAAAAGAGCTGGGACAAAAAATTCCGGACTTACTTTTAGGGGCACAAGACTTCCCAACGCTGTTGGTCGATAGCTTAAATGGTCTCAAAAACCAATCAGCTTGGCATGCTAAACAGCTCAATGAACTGCAAAGTATGCGCCTACAAATGGAGCATCAGCAAAAACGCAGTTGGATTTTTGGCAGTCTCATGGCCATTTTGCTGTCGATTGCGATTATCTCGCCTTGGTTTATTTCAGTGATTTTAATTGTACTCACCAGCTTACTGGCGGTGTGGCGCGTGTTTAAATAGACGCTTTCTGCTGTATTAAAAGCCTGAGTCTCTCAGGCTTTTTTTATGTTTAACTTCTATGTAGGAAGTGACTCCCAAGTCATTCTTGGATCACTTTTGCCAATGCGCTCATTCTCTCACCAGTTAAAATGACAATACATATTGTCTATTTTGAATGATCACGATGACTCAAATCCTGCATAAACACCCTCCAGCTTTAAGCATTCGTGCAGGTAAATTAGCACGTCAACTCATTCAAAGCGAAGGCTTACAAGCGGAACAGGTCGATATTGTGCCCGGTGCCGCAGGTGGGCCCAAAGGCATCGGGATTCAAGGTTTAGACCAAGCCATTTTTGGTGAATTCTTTGCTCGTGCACCGCAAAGACGGACTTTGATTGGTTCGTCCATTGGCAGTTGGCGCTTTGCCAGCATCTTAGCGCACGGTGCAAAAGCAGGTACCGAACGTTTAGGTGAACTCTATACCAACCTCTATTTTGACAAAAAAATGCAGCGTCAAGAAGTCAGTGATATTTGCCGTGGCATGCTGCTCGACTTGGTGCAAGGCAAAGAAGCGGAATTGGTCAATCATCCCGATTACCACCTCGCGGTACTGTCAATTAAGGCTCAACACATCTTCCAAAGTGACCAAGTTCTCCCGCTCTTGGCCTCTGTGGCAGGTATCATCGGCACAACCGCTGTTGCGCGAAAGCATAGTCGCCACTTTATGCAACGGGTAATTAGTCAGCCTAGCAATGGTAAACAATTTAAAGTGGAAGATGATTTCCTCACTCATTATCACAGTCTCACCGCTAGAAACGTTCTGCCTTGGCTGATTGCTTCAGCCTCTATTCCAGGCGTGATGGCCGCGATTCGCGATATTCCAGATGCACCACAAGGCAGTTATCGTGATGGTGGTCTGATTGATTATCACATCGATCTGCCTTTTGAGAGTCAAGGCATTGTGCTTTATCCACACTTTACGGACAGCATTACGCCGGGGTGGTTTGATAAACTGTTTAAACGTCGCGCCAATCCTGAAAATCAAGCCCGTACGCTACTATTGTCTCCGTCCCAAGACTATTTACAGAGCTTACCTTTAGGACGCCTGCCCGATCGTAAAGATTTCACCCTCAAAGGGCTCGACCAAAAACAGCGCATTCAAATGTGGAACCAATGTATTTCTGAAAGTCAGCGCTTAGGTGATGAGTTCTTGGAAATGGTGGAAAAACAGCATTTTGCACAGGTCATACAAGATTTATAAACAAAATTTGCGCATGAATGTAATCTTGTTTAATCTGACCAAATAAAGAAAAATCGAGATTACATTTTTTCTATGCTAACAATAATTTCAAGTGAACAAGAAAAGTATGCTCAAATTATTGAATTACAAAATGAATCATGGGAAAAAAGTATTATTGCAAGCTCGTTAGAGGATTCCATTCAAATCAACATCGACCAATTAAAAAAACCTGATGATATTCGTCATGCATTCATTTTAGACAATGGTTAAATCATTCGATCTATGATTTCTAATCACTCCCCCCACTTCGCCATCATCGGTGCAGGAACCGCAGGATTAGCCACTGCGATTTTACTGGCTCGACAAAATATTCAAGTCAGTATTTTAGAGAAAGCCTCAGAACTTGAACCTGTCGGAGCAGGACTGTTACTACAGCCCTCTGGTTTAGCTGTTTTTGAGCATTTAGGCCTTTTAGATGAAGTTTTAAGACTGGGTGCAAAAGTCACTGGGCTCAAAGGTCAGTTGCCGAGTGGCAATTTACTGGTCAATAGTCATTATCAACAAGCGCATCCTGATTTTTATGGTGTCGGTATCCATCGAGCAACGTTATGTCATGTTTTAGAAAATAAATGCCGTGAATATTCCGAACTCATTACTTGGCAAATGAATACCGACATTCAAACATTAGAAGAAACATCCAATCAAGTTCGGGTTTCGGGTACAAAAGATGGTGAATCATTTGATCAAGCTTTTGATGCTGTGATCATTGCCAATGGCGCACGCAGCCTTTTAAGACCGAAAGAATGGGTAAAGGTTGATCAAGCTTATCCTTGGGGAGCCAAATGGACAATTGTTCCCGAATGTCTTGAATTAGATACAGAAATTTTACATCAGTTTCATGATCGCTCTAAAATCATGATGGGCATCTTACCGACAGGTACAGTGCCACATGAACCCAAGCAAAGACTGTCGAGTGTATTTTGGAGTCTTCCAAGCCATCAGCTAAATAACTTTCTACACAATTCACAAGCTCACTCAGACTGGTTAAACCAAGTGTCTAAGCGTTGGAAACCTGCTGCGGATTGGTTAGAACAAGTCATTGCCCAGCCTGAACAAAAATCACAATGGTTGACTGCAAATTATCGTGATGTGGTGCTGTCTAAGTTTGGTGAGGGTCGTATTGGTGTCATGGGTGATGCAGCACATGCGATGAGTCCACAACTGGGGCAAGGTGCAAATATGGCCCTTTTAGATGCATGGGCTTTGGGGCAAGCGGTTCAAAGTGCAAGAAAAAATGAAAACATTGATTATGTTCAACTCTGGCAAACGTATCATCAACACCGTCAAAGTTCGACGGCGTTCTATCAATTTTTAAGTCGTTTACTCACACCACTTTACCAATCTGACCTATGGTGGGCAGGTGGTTTACGTGATTTAAGCTTTGCTTGGATGTATCGAATTCCCTATTTCCGTAAAGAAATGGCGGTGACGATTTCAGGTTTAAAATTAGGCATGTTCAGTCAAATGAACTATCGGGATATTGCAAAACAAAACAATCATTCTGTGTAGAATGCGATGACAATCATCGTCATCCGCTTTGGATGGGTGACTGATGGTTGAATTTCTAAAATATATCAATTAAGCCGCTGTGAGATAACTGTAGAAAGTTTCTCCTCTATTCTGTTTAAATCACGTAGACTATAGCGCGCTACGTTAACATCGTAACACTCTCAATATTTATTCGCTTGGTGAAATCTTATGAACAATTTGCAATGGCTCGATGAAGTAAAATTTAACGAACAAGGTTTAGTCCCTGCCATTGCACAGCATCACCAAACGGGACGTGTCTTGATGGTTGCATGGATGAACCGTGAAGCTTTGGCTTTGACGGCTGAGAAAAACCAAGCCGTATATTTCTCTCGTTCACGCAACAAGTTATGGCACAAAGGCGAAGAATCTGGGCATTTTCAAACCGTACATGAAATTCGTCTCGACTGCGATGCCGATGTAATTGTGCTGCAAATTGAACAGCACGGCGGAATTGCCTGTCACACAGGGCGTGAATCATGCTTCTACCGTAAACTCACGCCAAATGGCTGGGAAATTGTGGATGCACAGCTCAAAGACCCGAACGCGATTTATGGCGAAAAATCGAAAAATCCACATACATTGGCAATGAATGCCTCAACGGCTCAGTCTGAGCAAGTTGAAGTTTTGTCCTACCTCGGTCAAATGATGGCTGAGCGTAAAGCAGCGGATCCAGACTCGTCTTATGTCGCGAAGCTGTATCACAAAGGTCTCAACAAAATTTTAGAAAAAGTCGGTGAAGAAGCGGTTGAAACCATTATCGCGGCTAAAGATTTTAAATCTGAAGCCAATGAAGACCATAAAAATGATTTGATCTATGAAGTGGCAGATCTTTGGTTCCATACGATTGTGGTTTTAGGCTATTTCGACTTAGACCCTCAAGTGGTTCTTAATGAATTGGCACGTCGTCAAGGGCTTTCTGGTTTGCTTGAAAAAGCCAACCGCAGCCACTAAGTTTATTGCCTGTGTCGAATATCATCAAACCGAGCGCGACTTATGAGCAAGCCATTGCCATTGATAACGCGCGTCTGGGCAAATCGTTTAAAGTAATTGCTTATGCAGGCACAGGTAAAACCACCACACTGCAAATGATTAGCGATGCCATGCCACAAAGACGTGGCATGTATTTAGCGTTCAACAAAGCCATTGCCAGCGAAGCGCAAACGAAGTTTCATGGCAATGTCGACTGCCGAACCTTCCACTCGCTTGCTTTTCGCAGTGTTCCACGTGGAGTGACGGACAAACTTCGTCTGCCTCGTTTAAGTCCGAGTTTTATTGCCAAAGAATACCGCCTTGAACCCATCACCTTAAGACGGATGATGGGCGGACGTTATGAAAAATATGTATTGATGCCGTCACGCTTGGCCAGCCTTGTGGCGAATGCCGTGAGTCACTTCTGTTCAACCAGTTCTCAGTACCCAGCACCGCGACATTTACAAGCACCGAGCTGGTTACATCCCGATGATATCGATTCACTACAAAAGCACCTCTACCCTGCCATTGAACGTCGTTGGTTAGAGTCCATCGATCCCAACCATCAGGCTGGGATTGGTCACGATATTTATTTAAAACTGTGGGCGCTGTCTGAACCCAATATCCCAAGTGACTATGTGTTGTTTGATGAGGCACAAGATGCTGACCCACTGATGTTGGGCATCTTACTGAAGCAGCGTAATACACAAGTGATCTATGTCGGAGATGCACACCAACAAATTTATGCATGGCGCGGCGCAGTCAATGCCATGCAACAACTGCCTTTGCCTGAGTCCCGTCTCACCACTTCGTTTCGTTTTGGTGAAGAGATTGCATTGCATGCCAATGCTATTTTAGGCGCCTTGAATGAAACCGTGCCGCTCATGGGCAACCCTCTGCTCAACTCCAAAGTGGTCAACAAACCTCATACCAAAATGCGCGATGCGATTTTATGTCGCACCAATGCGCGCGCCATGGAATTGCTGCTCTCAGGATTGGTCCATGGCGACAAAGTCAGCTTACAAGCCGACCATGTCAAACTGAACCGCTTTGTCGATGCCGCAGCGATGCTTAAACAAGGTAAGCGCGTCACCGATGTGCCTGAACTGGCCTGGTTTAATTCTTGGCATGATGTACATGAATACTGCGAAACCAATGACGGCAGTGACATCAAGCCTTTAGTGAAATTGGTGGATGATCATGGCACCGATCCACTCAAAAAAGCCCTTGCGAAGATTACGCCGATTGAACAAGCGGATTATATTATTTCCACCGCACACAAAGCCAAAGGCTTAGAGTGGAACCGCGTTCACATCGAAGATGATTATCAGTTTAAGGTCAACGACAAAGACCATAAAATTAGTGATGAAGAGTTAAGACTGCTTTACGTGGCCTGTACACGTGCTAAAGTAAGTTTAAATATCCATCACATTTACGATCTGATGCAACAGCTGAAAAAACAAATGCCAAGCTCATTACGTAAAGTTGTTGGATAGTCGAATGTAAAAATAGTCACAACCGCTGCGGGTGTTCTATGAAAATTCAATCGATTCACCTGAAACACATCCTGCATTTTGCTGACCTTAAAGTCGATTTTTCTTATCACGATAAACCCGTCACTTTAATTTTAGGCGATCAAGCCTCAGGCAAGACCTCGATCTTACGTTTTAGCTATCAGGCTCTGACTTGGTTTGCGGCCCGTTATAAAGATTTACGCTCTGCAGGTGTGGTGATGTTAGATCACGACATTATGCTGAACCGCCTACAGTCCAAAATTGATATTCAAGTTGCTGTGCCCGCTGAGCTGTATGCTCTCAAACCTACGGCAGCCGATACTGCGCCCGAACCCTATACATGGCAACTCTACAAAACCTTAAACCAACAAGGCATTGGCATCAGTCGAGTTGAAACATTAGAACTCGAACAACTGGTCAATCTATATCAGCAGGCAACGTTACAAGATCCGCTGCAAGGTTTGCCGTTGATTGCATATTATCCTGCGGAACGTTTTGTCAATGAGATGAATATTCTCAGCAAGAACAATCCCCTGATTTTCCAACATGCACATGCCTATGAAATTTCAGCTATTCCCTATACCACCTTTGCACGCTTCTTTGAGTGGTTTCGTGAAATCAGCGATATTGAAAATGCGCAAACTGCACAGTTTTTACAAACGATATTGCATCAGCCCAAAAGCATGCCACCCGATATTCCCTTAAGCTATAAACTGGCTCAGGCTCAAGCACACATCCAGTCGCCCAGCCTACAAGCGCTTAAGCAAGCGTTAGCAACCGTTCTGCCCGAAATAGAAGATCTTTATCTGCAATATCATCCCAAGTTACAACTGATGGTGCGCTACCATGGCAACAGCATGCTCTATCAACAGCTTTCCAATAGTATTCGCAACTGGGTGGCGCTCGTTGGCGATATTGTGCGACGTTTATGCCTACTCAATCCTGAAAGCCTATTCCCCTGTTTAGAAGGTGACGGCGTACTGTTGATTGATGCGATTGATCATCAATTGGATCAAAATATGGCGCAAGTCATTTTAAAACGTTTAAATCAGGCTTTTCCTCGACTACAAATTATCGCCTCAGGCAACCGAAGTGAGTTGCTGGAACAAGCCAGTGAGTTTCAATGCCTCAAACTGGAAAATAAGCAATTAAGTTCTATCCAACTCGAACCACTGCAACATCAGTTCGATGTAATTTACCAAAACCTTGCCAATCATGAAGCGACGAGTGGAAGCACCGAACCGATTGCGGCTGAACCCCAAGATTTAAGTGTGGCTGAATTATTCACACAAATACAGCAGCAACTCTCTCCCGAACAGCAACAGCATTTGATTACTTTACTCAGTGCTGAAGATGATGCTTCATCGGCAAATCCATTAACTTAGCCTGCTTCATAAGCATATCTATTTCAACCCTCAAAAACAGGCGACCAATGGTCGCTTTTTTACATTTCTTGCACTGAGAAAGTACCTGCCATCCACCAAGAAACAACCATCACGCGTATAATGTTTTGCGTCAGCGCAAAAAAGATTGATGTTGTTTTAGTCATGTTATATGATCGGTTTTACTTGCAAATTTCTAACTGAAATCGGATTTTGCTATAACGCTTCATGAGTTGCGCAACACAACTTCATTATTTTTAAATTTCACATTGGCTTTCAAGATTGAGACTCTTGGGCTGCTCTTTGCAGTCCTGTAATCCTTGAAAGATGAGATTCACCAATAGGTTTTGACCTATTCACGACAATGGAAACGAGTGTGCTACCGATTATTATATTGTTACCGTTAATACTTGGCACAACCCTTGTCTCATTACTGAAGCAGAGCTCACGTAGGCTAACCGCCTTCGCAGCTGTTGGGGTCAGTATGACAAGTTTAGGCTTATTACTGACCCAAGCACGAGAGGTGTTTAATGGCGCTGTCATTACGCAGTCGTGGTCATGGTTGCCGCAGCTTGGAATTGACTTCAGCTTCCGTCTAGACGCATTAGGCCTCCTCTTTGCCTTACTCATTAGTGGCATCGGGACGCTCATTTATATTTATGCCTATTTTTATTTAGGCCCAAAAAATTCTCTCAATAAACTCTATCTACTGCTCATGTTGTTCATGGCAGCCATGCTCGGAATTTCACTCTCCAATAATTTAATTTTACTCCTCGTTTTTTGGGAGTTGACCAGTATCTCCTCTTTTCTGTTGGTCGGTTATTGGAGCAATTACGACGCGGCGCAACGCGGCTCACGCATGGCATTGACCATTACGGGTATGGGCGGATTAGCCATGCTAGGTGGTTTCATCTTGCTCGGCCAAATCACAGGTACCTACGAGATTGATCAAATCTTGACGATGACAGCACAAATTCAAAGTCATGCTTTATTTGTTCCTACGTTGCTGCTGATTTTACTCGGTGCTTTTACCAAAAGTGCGCAATTTCCATTCCATTTTTGGCTACCCAACGCGATGGCAGCCCCGACCCCCGTGTCTGCTTATTTACACTCAGCAACCATGGTAAAAGCGGGTATTTTCTTGGTGGCACGACTGTTACCCATTTTTGCAGGTGCGGCACTGTTCCATAATTTGGTCACCTTTATTGGCCTATTTACCCTGTGTATGGCTGCATTTTTTGCCATCTTTAAAGAAGACCTGAAAGGTTTATTGGCCTATTCAACCATCAGCCATCTCGGCTTGATCATGTGTCTCTTGGGAATCGGATCACCATTGGCTGTGGCTGCGGCTATTTTCCATATTATTAACCATGCCACCTTTAAAGCAGCGCTGTTCATGATCGCAGGTATTATCGATCATGAGTCAGGCACACGTGATTTACGCAAGCTAAGTGGGTTATGGCAACTGTTGCCTTATACAGCCACTTTGACGATGGTCACTGCAGCATCGATGGCTGGCGTACCCTTGACCAACGGTTTCTTATCTAAAGAAATGTTCTTTACTGAACTGCTCAGCAATCTGTCTGGTCCTGTGCTCATCTGCTCGGCGATTGTCGCGACACTGGCGGGGATTTTTGCAGTCGCTTACTCTGTGCGTTTGGTACATGGGGTTTTCTTCGATGGCCCATTAGGCAAGCAAGTTCCGAACAAAGATGCGCATGAGCCGCCGTTTGGCATGCGTGCACCGGCCACTTTACTGGCGATTTTGTGTATTTTAGTCGGCTTATTCCCTGCTCTCTTGGTTGAAAACATCGTCAACAGCACAGCACGCGCCAGCACCCAAGTGATGGACTTTGAAGGCGTACATCTTGCTCTATGGCATGGTTTTAACATGCCATTATTGATGAGCCTGATTGCATCGATTGGCGGTCTGATTTTCTATTTCAGTCTAGCGAAGGGTGGCAAAATTCGAGAAATTGATCTCGATCCATATTTAGGTCGTCTACAAGGTCGAGTTGCCTTTGACTTATTCCTTAAGTCACTCCTGCTCAACTCGCGCAAATTTAAACGCTGGACTGAAAACGGTAAATTACAAAGCTATATTCTTTGGATTGTGATCTTCAGTATTGCCATAGTCTCACTTCCATTTTTAGGACAAGGGCTGACCACAGGCACCCGTGAACTCACCCATGCCCCTGCTTTAGCGATCGTACTGTGGCTACTGTTATTCTCTTCGTGCTGGATGATGCTATGGTTCCACCACGAACGGATTAAAGCGGTATTGATCAGTGGCGCGATTGGTTTAGTCGTAACTATGGTCTTTATCTGCTTCTCTGCGCCTGATTTGGCTTTGACACAAATCACCGTAGATGTGGTCACCACCGTACTGTTATTGATGAGTTTATCGCTTTTACCACAACTCACTCCCTATGAGTCGAGTGTATCACGCCGTTGGCGAGATGCCCTGATTGCGATTGGCGGCGGGCTTGGCATTGCATGGATCACATGGCTTATCTTGACCCGTGATCACAACTCCATTTCATGGTTCTTCATGCAGCAGTCGATTCCATTAGGCGGCGGTACCAACGTGGTCAACGTGATTTTGGTCGACTTCCGTGGTTTCGATACCTTCGGTGAAATTACCGTCCTCGGCATTGCAGGCATTGGTGCGCTATGCCTAATGGATGGTATGCGTACCCACGGCACCACCATGACCAAAGGTCTTAGTTACCGTTTTAATCCATCGCCATTGATGCTTCGTATCACTGCATCTTGGATTTTACCGATTGCCTTGGTGGTCAGTCTGTATATCTTCTTACGTGGACATAATCTGCCTGGGGGCGGGTTTATCGCGGGTTTGATTACCGCTTTGGCCTTGATTATTCAGTACATGGCACTCGGTCAAGATCATGCAGAACAGCTGCTCAAAGCCAAGTCTGGTCGTTTGTATGAAATCTGGATTGGAACAGGTCTGGTCATTGCAGGATTAACAGGCTTAGGCGCATGGTTCTGGGGACGCCCCTTCCTCACCAGTGCACACTTTTATGTGTCGCCACCGATCTTAGGCGAAATGCACCTAGCGACAGCTGCACTGTTCGATGTCGGGGTTTATATCACGGTCGTAGGTGCAACCATGCTACTTATTTCAGTACTTGGGGACTCACGTCACTCTAGTATGTCTGGTCCAGTACCAAAGGGGGATTAATATGATTAGTTTAGAACTGTTACTTGCCTCCGCTATTGGTCTGTTGACTGCCACAGGCATCTATCTGATTTTGCGTGCCCGTACTTTCCCTGTGGTACTTGGCTTGGCCATGATTGGTTATGCCGTCAATTTATTTTTATTTGCCATGGGGCGACTTCAACTTAATGCACCCGCGGTACTCACGGAAGCCAGCAAAGCCACTGACCCTTTGCCACAAGCCTTGGTGTTAACCGCGATTGTGATTGGCTTTGCTACCACGGCGTTTATTGTACAACTGGCTTTACGCAGTCGTTATGAAACAGGAACCGACCACGTTGACTCTAAAGAAGAAATACCACAAATTGACCCACGTGAGGATGAGCCATAATGAATGACCTCATCCAATTTTGGACCGAACACACCCCAATTTTTAGTATTTTAATTCCTGCCATTACTGCCTTTATTTTGGTATTACTGGGTAATCCAGGATCAGGTTCTTTAGCACAAGACTGGCGACAACCGTGGCGTCGAGGCATCAGTTATACCTCTGGCCTGTTGGGCTTATTTACAGCAGTCAACTATCTGATCTTTGCCAGCTCAGGGCAAATCAGTGTTTATAACCTTGGTGAATGGGCAGCACCATTTGGTATTGTTTTAGTCCTCGACCAACTGTCTGCCCTGATGTTGGTTTTAACCTACGGCTTGGCTGTTCCAGTGATGTGGTTTGCCAGCAAAGAATGGGATGAACGTGGCCGTTATTTCCATGCCATGTGCCATTTCCTACTGATGGGTTTAACCGGTGCCTTCCTGACAGGCGACTTATTTAACCTGTTTGTATTCTTTGAAATTTTATTGATGGCCTCCTATGTCCTGTTACTGCATGGCCAAGGCAAAGCGCGTTTTCAACTCGGCATTCACTATGTCACTATTAACTTGTTGGCATCAGCTCTGTTTCTGATTGGTCTGGGCATGATTTACGGCAGCATCGGCAGCCTCAATATGGCGGATGTTGCACGTTTGATGCCTCTATTAGAAGGCGATCAACATCGTATTGCTGTTGCTGGTGGGCTGTTGTTGTTTACAGTCTTTGGCATTAAAGCAGCCATGCTACCTGTCGGTTTTTGGCTACCAAAAACCTATGCGGTCGCAACCACTCCTGTAGCGGCTCTGTTCACCATCATGACCAAAGTCGGTATTTATGCCATTTTACGTGTTAATGGCACCGTATTTGACGATGCAATTAGCCGTGAAATCCTGCAATACATTCTATTGCCGATTGGTTTAATTACCTCAGTCTATGGTGTGATTGGCGCGATGGGTGCGGAACGCTTACGTCGTTTCATTGGCTTTATGATTTTGTCTTCTGTCGGCACGATTTTAATCGCCATTTCCCTGTTCAATACCTTGGCATGGGCAGCGGCACTGTATTATTTGGTGCACAGTACCATTATTGCGGCAGCTTTCTATATTTTAAGTGGTTGGATTACCTCTCAACGTGGTGAGTTTAAAGACCACTTTAAAATTGCACCGCAAATGAAACAGCATAAGGTGGTGGCGTTAACCTATTTCACCATTGCCTTGATGATGGCAGGTTTACCACCCTTTAGTGGCTTCTTAGGCAAAGTGTTTATTCTTCAAGCCACCGCACACTCACCGTATCAATTGCTGATTATTGTGACCGTTTTAGTGGTGAGTTTATTAAGTATTATTGCGTTTACACGTGTGGGTTTCGTGATTTTTTGGCGCGCAACTAAACCAGAAGACAACCCTGATGAAGCTGCTTATGCCGCGTACCAAGCTTTGCCTGAACAAGCACCGAAGCGCAATGACAAAACCATCTATCTCTTGTTGGTCGGTTTAATCGCTTATATGGTGTTTGCAGGTCCAATTCAAAAGTACACTTACCAAACGGCTGAGCAAATCCAAAATAATGTGCTCTATGAACAGACTTTACTCAAAACTGATGAGCATGGGCAAACCATTAGCGTACAACCTTTCGACAGTGAAAATTTACCTGAAACCAAATATGGTGGCGAACGGGTGGATCCAAATGCACATTTGATTCCATATTTAATTTCAGAAGAAACACTGGAAGGCGAACATATTTCCGAATACAAAAAACGCCAAATGCAACAGCAACAACAGGCTGAAGTGAATCCCGATGCTGAAAGCCTACAACCGATGGTGGAGCCTTAAACATGAAAAAAACGTCGTTTTTGGAGCGTTGGTTACCCCACCCTTTTGTCTCGGTGATTGTTGCGCTGAGCTGGGTGATGTTGGCACATAGTGTCGATGCAGCCAGCTTAGTGATGGCATTTTTACTGGCCATTTTTATTCCGCGTCTGATCAGACCATTCATTACTTACACTCCAAATATTGAATGGAAAGCGGCGGTGAAACTATTTTTTGTGGTGTTATACGACATTGTGGTGTCGAATATTCAAGTGGCTAAATTGGTCCTCGGCCCAATTGATCGTCTACAACCCAAGTGGTTTCGCGTTCCGCTGGAAACACAACATGAGGAAGTAAACACCTTACTGGCGATGATTATTACCACCACACCAGGCACTGTTTCAGCAGGCATCGATCAAGATCGTGGGGACATTTTAGTTCACGCCCTCAGCACCGATGATGAAAATGCCGAGATTGAAAATATCAAAGCGCGTTATGAAAAACCGTTGATGCAAATTTTTGGTGTCGAAGCAGGAGACAAAGCATGACTATTTTGCCTTATGCCCTCGGGATTTGTTTAATCGCTGTCACCATTTCAATGTTGCTGTGCTTAATTCGCTTAATCATCGGCCCATCGATTGTAGACCGACTCTTAGCACTCGATACACTCTTTTTAAATGCAATCTGCCTCATTATTATTTTAGGCATTTACTGGGCCAGCACTTCATTATTTGAAGGTGCTCTTTTGGTTGCGATGCTCGGCTTTGTCTCTACAGCCGCTTTAGCACGCTACTTCACCTCAGGTCATGTGATTGACTAGGAGCAAGATCGATGCAACTTACGATGGAAATTTTAGTCTCCATTTTTCTCATGATCGGCACTTTCTTCATGCTGGTCGGAGGGATTGGAATGGTGCGCCTGCCCGATTTATTCATGCGCCTGCATGCCCCAACCAAGTCCAGCACCTTAGGCTTAGGGAGCTTCTTGATCGCGGCAATGATCTATTCTGCATTCCAAGGACGCTTTGGTTTTGCTGAGCTGTTATTAACACTGTTTGCCTTCTTAACCGCACCCGTATCGGCGAATTTGATGGCGCAAGCGGCGCTACATTTGCGCTTACGCTCGCTGAGTGGTGACGTTCCAGAAGCACTCAACCGTCCACTGCCTTGGCAACGTACCCGCCGCAGAGCTTTTAGCAATAAGCATGAAGACACTGAACATCGTCTTTAAATGCTTGTGGTGTTAAGGAAATAAAATAAATACATTCTAGCGCTTCTGCATTGACATGGTGCTGTTGCGCTAATTTGAACATTGTACTGATGATAATATTCGAACGTATTATAGATGGTGTCACATCCAGTACATTGACCAACACAGATGAACTACTCAATCTACTCAAAAATTAAAATGATCAAAGTGTCCCCGTGGTAAATCATTGCCCATATTAATCCAGTCCACAGCAACTTGATGGTCAAAATAATCCCTAAAAGCTCAACCCTCTATTCCCCTATCATAATCCTATGCAATATCTCTCAAGTCTTAATCTAGCTCCAGCCATTACTCCGCATAAAAAAAGCCACCCGAAGGTGGCTTTTTGATTCAGTTAGACTGAATTATTCATCATCTTTGTTTGCTTCGTCAGCGGGTAAATCCTTCACTGCTTCAGCAATCAGGCCAAACATATAGTTACCATATGCATTGGTTTTATCGTAATGGAAACGCAAACGCGGTGTAATACGTGTCTTAATACGACGGCCGAGTTCGTGACGCAAGAAACCAGATGCTTTGTTCAGCACATCTAGCGTTTCTTTATTGGCTGCTTCACTTTGCTCATCGCCAAGCTCACGGCCCATCACAGTCACATATACTTCAGCATAACCTAAGTCTGGACTAACCTTCACCGCAGAGATGGTCACGAGACCACCTAAGCGTGGATCTTTCAACTCTTGGCGAATTAGTTCAGACAACTCACGTTGCACTGTATCCGCCATGCGCTTAAGACGTTGACTACCCGCCATTAAAGACTCCGTTTGATCAATTGAACATCATAGACTTCGATCTTGTCTTTTTCTTTGATGTCTTTATAACCTTTAACCGCAAGACCACATTCCATACCTGCGCGAACTTCTTCAACCACTTCTTTATAGCGACGAAGTGACTCAAGCTCACCTTGGAACACAACCACGTCATCACGAAGGACACGAATTGGTTTATTACGGTGTAACATACCCTCAAGTACCATACAGCCTGCTGCTGCACCAAACTTACTTGAGTGGAACACTTCACGTACTTCAGCCACACCCAGAATTGTTTCACGGTGTTCTGGAGCAAGCTTACCGCTCATCGCTGCTTTCACATCATCAATCAATTGATAGATGATTGAGTAGTAACGAATATCGATGCCGTCAGCATCCGCTTTTTGACGCGCTGCGTTATCCGCACGTACGTTAAAGCCAAGAAGTACCGCTTCAGAAGATTCAGCTAGTGTCACGTCAGATTCAGTGATCGCACCAACACCTGAGCCAATGATACGAACTTTAACTTCGTCTGTTGCAAGGTCAGCAAGAGCAACATGTAATGCTTCCAATGTACCACGTACATCAGTTTTCAATACCACATTGACGATAGGCACATCTTTCTTGCCCATAGACGCCATGATATTTTCAAGACGCATTGCGCTTTGACGCTCAAGACGTTTTTGACGTTCACGATCCATACGCGCATCGGCAACTTCACGTGCTTTTTTCTCGTCATTCACAACAAGAACTTCATCACCCGCCATTGGCGCTTCAGGTAGACCTAAAATTTCAACTGGAATTGAAGGACCTGCAGATTGAATACGTTTACCGTTTTCATCTGTCATTGCACGAACGCGACCGTAAGATGCACCCGCAAGAACCAGGTCACCTACTTTCAATGTACCGTTTTGAACAAGGATAGACGTTACCGCACCACGGCTGTTGTCTACACGTGCTTCAATCACGACACCTTG
>OERN01000065.1_pt1 | contig 36362 bp, 31 predicted proteins | sample 1540061 | NCBI WGS metagenome assembly OERN01 (sample SAMEA3891241, study PRJEB23780) | metagenome | biome: terrestrial biome; feature: animal house; material: water of meat washing | place: Italy | collected 2015-05-12 | reverse complement strand
GCACCCAATACAAGAAACCCCGCTCATCGAGCGGGGTTTTTTATTGCCTGCAATTTATTAAATCGTCTGATAATTGTCCCGTTTTATTCCTCTCCCTTTGAATGCCTAGTCTTCCCCGTCGGTTTTACTCATAAAAAACGGTCGCAACAGCTTAAAATGGCGCTTTATTTCGTCGGAGATAGCCCATGTTTTGTCCAAAATGCGGCGGTCAAACCCTGCAGAGCGTCAGCCCCAAAGAGTTTCGCTGTGGCTGCGGTTTTCATTTTTTCCAGAATGTGGCGACGGCGGTGATGGTGGCGCTTTGCTGGCAGGATGAGGTGCTGGTTGCGGTGAGGGCCGGCAATCCGGGCAAGGGGTTGCTGGATCTGCCGGGAGGATTTGTCGATCCCGGCGAGTCGCTGGAGGTGGCGCTGGTGCGCGAGTTGCAGGAGGAGCTGGGGCTCGATGTCAGCGCTCAACCTTTTACCTATCTCGGTTCCTTCCCCAATATCTATCCCTACGATGGCATCACCTATCACACCTGTGACACCTTCTTTGCCATCAGGCTGAGTGAAAAACCGGTCATCCAGCCGGCTGACGATGTGGCCGCCTGTCAGTGGCTGAAGATCAGCGATATCCCCTTGTCCCGCTTTGCTTTCGAGTCGACGCGCACCGCGATGGCGCGGCTGCAGCAATCCTCTTTGCAAGCCTGATCCCTGCTGATGACGATGGGGATTGGCAGCGACCATCCCTGTCTCATCCTTGTCCGCTTTTGTCCCGCAGACGCCATTCGTCAGACGGTGAGTGGTATAGTCAGCAGTGGATCCGGATTCAAGGAGCATATCGTGAAGAAGATAGTTCTCATCTTGCTCGGCATCGCCGTGGCGGCCTTGCTGGCCATAGTGACGTTGATAAGCCTTATCGACCCCAATCAATTCAAGCCCCAACTGGCTGAACAGGTGCGCAAGAGCACGGGCCGGGAACTGGTGATGGCGGGGGAGATTGACTGGCGTTTCTGGCCGAGTCTCGGCCTCTCGCTGGAGAAGGTTGCTCTGCGCAATCCGGCCGGTTTTGCCGAGCCGGATCTGGTTCGTTTCGAACAGGGGGAGGCCTCGGTGGCCCTGTTGCCGCTGCTCTCCCATCGTCTGGAGATCGGCAAGGTGACCCTGAGTGGCGCCCATCTCTTTATCCAGACCAAGGCGGATGGCAGCTCCAATCTGAGCGGACTGATCAAAGATGCCACTGCTGATGCAAGCGAACCGGTCGTCCCCGCAACCCCTGCGCCAACCGCTGATAGCAAGCCCTGGCAGATCAGCTTGCAGGGTGTCGCGCTCTCCCAGGCCAGTGCGCTGGTACAGGATGATCGCAGCGGCACCTCGCTGCGACTGGATCGCCTCGATCTCGATATGGGGCAGCTGGCCACCGGTCAGTGGGTACCCGTGACGCTGGCCGCCAAGGGGAGTGCCGACAAGCTCGCTTTCGACGTTAAAGGGCAGACCCAGATCAAGCTGGCGCAGGAGGTGATGGCCAGTGAACTGAAAGATCTGAGCCTCAGTGGCAGCCTGAGTGACCCGTCCCTGCGACTCGACAGTTTCTCCATCAAGGGAGACCGACTGGCCCTGGGTGAGTGGAGCAACCTCACGTTGGCGCTGAAAGGGGCCAAGGTAGAGGGGCAGCAAGCTTCACTGGCTGGCTCGCTGGAAGGAACACTCAAGGGACGGCTCGATAAAGAGATGAAGCTGGCCGAGCTCTCCGATGTGCTGCTGACCGCAGCGCTGGAAGGTGATGCGCTGCCACGCCCGCAGATGAAGCTGAAACTGGCCGGGTTTGCCCGTGCCGAGCTCGACAAGCAGTTGATTACCCTGAGCAAGCTGGTGATGAGTGCCGATGAGGCGCTGCTGAGTGGTGATGGAACCGTGCAGCTTGGTGCCGTTCCCGCAATCAGCTTCGATCTCAAGGGGGAGAAGCTGGATCTCGACAAATGGCTCGCCAAATCGGTACCGACCACGACCGCACAGGCGAAAGAGGACAAACCGGCGGCCGGTGCTTCCAATGCCGCTGCAAGTGACAATAAAGCGGTAACCGGCAAGAGCGAAGCCCTCTCCGCGGTTGAACCGGATCTGGGTGCGCTCAAGGGGGTGGATCTGGATGGTCGGCTGCAACTTGGCAGCCTGCGCCTGAAAGGGCTGGATCTCGGCGCTGTCGATCTGCAGGTGGCTCTGGCCAAGGGACTGCTGACGCTCAAACAGTTCAGCGCGACCGTGGCTGGCGGTCAGGTAAACGCGAACGGGGTACTCGACGCGCGCCAGCAACCCGCCACCTACAAGGTGCACAAGCAGGTGGCCGGAGTGAACATTCGTCCCTTGCTGCAGACTCTGGCCCAGAGCGATCTGCTGGAGGGCAAGGGCGATCTCGATGTGCAGGTGCAGGGGCGTGGTCTCTCCGCGCTGGCACTGCGCAACGGGATGCAGGGCAAGGTTACCTTGAAACTGAGCGACGGCGCCCTGCACGGCATCAACCTGCCGGAGATGATCCGCGAGGCGCGGGCCACCCTCACCGGCAAGGGGGCCGAGCAGGTGAAGGAGGCGCGCAAGACCGACTTCAGCGCCCTGACCGCCAGCTTCCAGATTGCCGACGGCATCGCCCGCAGCAACGACATCCAGCTCTTTGCCCCGGCCTTGCGGGTCAAGGGCGAGGGGCAGACGGCGCTGGTGCCGGAGAGCCTCGACTTCCTGTTCCTCACCTCCATCGTCGAGAGCAGCAAGGGGCAGGGGGGCAAGGATGTGGACGAGCTGAAGGAGATCACCATTCCGGTGCGGATCGGCGGTCACTGGCAGGCCCCCAGCTATCAGCTCGATGTGAAGGCGCTGCTCAGCAACAACAAGCTGCTGGAGGATAAGGCGCGCAAGGAGGCCGAACGCGGCCTCAAGAAGCTGCTGGGTGACAAGGCCGACAACGAGGCCGTCAAAGGGGTGGCTGACCAGCTGCTCAAGGGACTGTTCAAATAGGTGACGGTTCATATGGGCTGGCGGGAGCCGCGCCAATGCCGTTAGCGGTTGACCGGATGTCAGCGCCATTGAAAAATGGCGCTGACATTTTTTATGGCGCAGTGATCTGCTGCGCCTTGATCCGGAGTCATCTCGAGTTGAACCCATGCGCCTGATCCTGCTGCTCTGCTCCCTGATCTGCTACGGCATGGCTTCTCCCGTGCTGGCCGGGCCGCTGGCGGATCGTCTGGCGGGCGAGCTGGCCAAGCAGGCTCCCGAACAGGCGCTGCCTCTTGACGAGGTGCAGCGGCTCGACCGTCGCCTGATTGCCCCCGACGCCCTTCATCCTGCCTGGCAGCGTTATCCGCTGCGCCAGTTGCAGGCCATCTATCGCTATCAGCAGGAGTGCGGGACAGAGAATGAGTTGCCCGCCGAGTGGCTGCCGCTGCTGCGGGCGCTTTGCGGCCAAGGGGCTGCGCCCTCGACCCGCTGGTTTGCCGCTCACCCCGTCTATCCGCTGGGCGGCTCCAGCGCTGCCCGCTGGCTGGCTGGTCATCCGGCGGCCGGGCTCGACGCTCTGCTCCATGTGCGGGAGCGGCGTGATCAGCTGGGGCTGCTTGGCGAGCTCGGCGATGACAACCTCGATGCCCTGCTGCGGGGCGAGCGCTGGCTGCTGCAATCGGGTCAGCTCTGGCTGCTTGCCGATGGGCAGTGGCGCCGTTATGGCGCCGGGCAGTGGCAACCGCTGGCCGAGCGGCTTGGCGTGACGCTGGATAGTCGTACCGCTGGTACTTGTGAAGAGCGAGTCGGAGCGATCTGTTTCAATACTCGCCCCACGCTTGACTGGCAGTGGCTGGCGCTGGCCAGCTCCCTTGGTTTCATCTTGCTGCTGGGGTGGGCCAGCTGGCAGCGCTGGCGCCTGCTGCGGGAGCGGCGCGTCGCATTGCAGATGCTGACCCACGAGCTGCGTACTCCCATCATGGCGCTCTCCGGCATCAGCGAGGAGCTGCGCCACGATTTCGACCGGCTGCCCCCTTCCGCCCAGCAGAGCGTGGGTCAGCTGCTGGGCAGTGTCGCCCGCCTGCATCAGCTGGCGCAGGCCAGTCGCCACTATCTGGCGGCTGAGACTCTCGAAGATGAGCGGGTGGCGGTCAGTCTCACCGAGTGGCTCACCCTGGCCTGCGAGCGGCATGACGCCACCTTCTGTCTTGAGCGGGAGATGACTCTGGCGCTCCCCTTCTACTGGCTCGATCTCGCCCTCGACAACCTGCTGCGCAACGCCAGCCAGCATGGCCGCGCGCCGGTTCGGATCTGTGCCAGCTGGCAGGCGGGGCGCTTGATCCTCGCGGTCAGCGATGGCGGCGAGCTGCCAAATTACCGGCTCGCCACCCTGCTGCGCCGCGGTGCCCGTGCCGATGGTTTGGGGTTGGGGCTTGCCATCGTGCGCCATCTGCTGCGCCGTCTTGGCGGGCGCCTCGCCCTATCCGGCCCGCCCACCACCTTCACCCTGACGCTGCCCTGCCAACTCTGGAGCGACCCCGAATCATGAAGACCATCCTGCTTGTCGAAGACGAGGCGCTGCTGGCGGAGAACCTGCAACGCTATCTGACCCGCGAGGGGTATCGCTGCCTCTGGTGCGACACTCTGGCTGCGGCGGAGCAGCAGTGGCTGGCGGCGGATCTGGTGTTGCTCGATCGCACCATGCCGGAGGGGGATGCCCTCGACTGGCTACCCCAGTGGCTGGCGCGCAAGGCGCTGCCGGTGATCGTGCTCACCGCAAGGGTGGAGGTGAGCGATCGGGTGGCCGGGCTCGATGCGGGGGCGCGCGACTACCTGACCAAACCCTTCTCCCACGACGAGCTGCTGGCGCGGATCCGGGCCCAGCTGCGCCAGTTGGGGGATGGCACTCAGGCGGTGGGCGGCTTGCAGCTTCATCCCGCCCGGATGCAGGCGAGCTGGCAGGATGCGGAGGTGAGCTTTACCCCCACCGAGTTTGCCCTGCTCACCCTGCTGGTGCGGATGGCGGGGCGGGTGCTGAGCCGGGAGGAGATCCTCAACCGGGTGTGGGGCTATCAGGCGTTTCCCTCCACCCGCACCGTCGATACCCATATTCTGCAACTGCGCCAGAAGCTGCCCGGGCTGGCCATCGAGACGGTGCGCGGCATCGGCTACCGGCTGGAGGTGACAGCGTGAAGCGCACAACGCTGGCTGCGCTGCTGTTGGCTCTAAGCGCTGGCTGCGTTATGGCAACTGAACGTGCCGATCCACTGCAACCGGCTACCCTGGCGCTGTTGCAGGGGGATAACCGGCACGCCTGGCAATCTTTGCAGCAGGCATGGCCTGCGCTCAACAGCGATGCCGAGCGCCGTAGCTGGCAGGGGATGCTGGCCGCGCTGAGTGCCCAGCACTGCGGCAAGGATTTCCCGCTCACTCTGCCTGATGGGGTGAGCGAGCTGCGCCTTGAGCTGATCCAGCGCGATGCGCCGCTGCTGCGGGACTATCGGGTGCAGCTGACCGGCGAGGGGCCCATCACCGCCGCTGAACTTATCGATCCCGCTGGCCGCGACCGGCTGGCAGGCGCCCAGTGGGAGGCGGAAGAGAATAAAGGGGTCAGGGTCGTGGGGGCCGATCTGCCGATGCCTTTACCAGCCGGACTCTATCAGCTGCGGCTGACGGTGGCGGGCAAGGAGTGGCAGGTGGCGTTGCCGCTGCCTGCGGTGCAGGATCTGGACTGGCTCTCCCGCTCGCCGCTGGCGGTGGCCAATCCCCCCGCCAATCCCGCTTCCTGTACGCCGCTCTGGCTCGATCAGGCGGTGCTGGCCCGCCCGCAATACTCCCTGCTCTGGTGGCACCGGATTGCGCCCGATGAGCCGGTGAACTGGCCAACCGCTACGCCCGACAGCTGGCGCACCCTCTCGCTGGTGCAGACCAGCCAGCGTGGCCAGCTGGTGTTGCAGCTAAGCCACAGTCAGGCGGGGCCGGTTGAGTAATGGTCGTCGTGATGGTCAGTTGCACGCAATCCTGACATTGGCCTGACAATCGCAGGCGGCCAATCTGCTGAAATGGCGATTCCCGTGTGTTATCAGGAATCACCGACCATGACTCTTCTTCCCGTGCTAACGAGCCGGATCCGCCCGCTGCTGCTGTTGGCGCCGCTGTTCTCCCTGCCTGCCGAGGCGCTGACCCTTGCCAACGATCAGTGGCGCATCGAGCTGGATCCCGCCACCCTGGCGGCCGAGGCTGTGCTGCCCTCGGGCCAGCACCTTGCCATCTCTTCTCCCGGCCCGCGTCAGCCTGTCACCGCCTTGCAGCAGGAGGGGGAGCGTGCCAGCTGGCTGACCCGTGCCGATGGCGAGGTGCGTGCCTTGGCTCGCCTTGAGGGTAACCGTCTGATCCTCACCCTGAGCCGTGCGAGTGCTGGCGAGCTGGTGTGGCCGCGGGTACCGGCAGGGGCGCAGGCGCTGATGCTGCCGATCCACGAGGGATTTCGCATTCCGGCTACGCACACTGCGTGGCGCAAGGCGCTGGCGCAGGAGTATCAGGGGATCAACACCACGGATAATCTGACCCTGCCGGTGGTTGGGCTGGATCACGGCGATCAGCAGCTGGCGATCCTCTTTGCCAACCCTTTCAACAACCGGCTCACCTTTGCTCCGAAGAAAGATGGCATTGCCCTCACCGCGACCCATAGCGTCAATCGCCTCAATCTGGCTGACCCCTATGAGGTGGCGGTGTCGCTGCAACCGGGCAACGACTGGCTGGCGGCGGCCAAGGCCTATCGCAGCTGGTTGCAGGAGCGGGGCGAGCTGGTCTCGCTCGAGAGCAAGCTGGCGGCAGTAAAGGATGGCAAGCGGCTGATTGGCGCCTCTCACCTCTACCTCTGGGGCGAGCGACTGCTGGTGCCACAGGATGTGAAGAGCTGGCCCGCGCTGCGCCGCCTGATCCCCGCCGACTGGCTCAAGGGGGAGAGCAAGCGTGCGCTGCAAGCGCCCGATCTTGAGCGCAACCGCTATCTGCAAAATCTGGTATTGGCCGGAGTGGAGCAGGCGCTGGCGCAGCGCCATCCGGGTCAGCAACCGGCCGATTTCGCCGCCCGGCGCACGCTGGCTGCCACGCAACTGGGGGCTGCGCTCAACGAGCCGCAGAGTTGGGGTGATGGCAGCTCGGCCAAGATGATCGCCGCTCTCAAGCAGGCTGGACTACCAAAACTCTGGCTGGGTCTGCCCCAGTGGACCGCCGGTTTTGCTGCGCCAGAGGGGATTGAACTTGCCAAACAGGCGGGCTATCTCATCGCCCCTTACGACTCTTACGATACCGCGCTGCCGGAGGGGAATCGCCAGCAGAGCTGGCTCACCGCCCAGATGGGGCAGGATATTTACCTGCGCTGCGGCATCATGCAGGAGAACGGGCGGCGCAAGAGCGGCTTTCAAAACAGCGGCGTCTACACCAATCAGGCCTGTGTGCGCCCGGTGATGGAGCAGCGCGTACCCTGGTTGCAGCAGGCGAGCCACTACAACAGCTGGTTCCTCGATGTGGCGGCGACCGGCATGGTGTTTGACGACTTCGACCCGGCCAAGCCGACCACTCAGGCGCAGGATGCGCAAAACCGGATGGCCGGGATGGCGTGGATTGCCAGGAGTCAGGGGGTGCTGGTGGGCTCCGAGGAGGGCGGCGCGGTTGCCAACCGCACCGCGGCCTTTGCCCACGGCCCCCAGACCAGCGGCTTTGGCTGGCAGGATCCCGATATGCGCCGCAACAAGCGCTCTCCCTACTATCTGGGGGCCTGGTATCCCGAGTTTCAGCCCGCGTTCTTCTTTCGCCAGAGCCACCTAAAACCTGAGTATCAGGGGCTCTACTTCGATCCGGCGCTGCGGTTGCCGCTGTTCCAGAGCGTCTTTCACGACAGCATAGTGACCACCCACCACTGGACGATGGACAGCCTCAAATTCAGGGAGAGCCGTCAGGTCACCGAACTGTTGCAGCAGCTCTACAACGTGCCGCCGCTGCTCAACCTCAGTCTGGATAGCGCCAGCGCGCGCATTCCCTACCTCAAGGGGCTCGATGCCTTCTTCCGCCCGCTGCATGAGCGGCTCTACAACCAGCCCCTCACCGGTTTTCGCTGGCTCGATAAAAGAGGTGTGGTGCAGCAGAGCGAGTTTGCCGATGGCACTCGACTGATTGCCAACTTCGGCCCGGCCACCGAGCTGGCAGGGATAAAACTGGCCGCTCAAAGCGTGCTGGCGCTGCTGCCCGATGGCAGCCAGCAGCAGTTTGTCTCGCAACCGGATGGCGCCCGCTAATCTGGCGTTCTGGCTTTTATTTCATCAGAGGATGCTGTGGCAGAACTTTTCATGTATAGATGAACGTTCTGCAAAATAAACGAGAGGCAGTTCTGATGATTGAGAGTGAAGTGATTAGAGAGGTAAACCATCCGGCGTGGCCGCTGGTCTGGCAGATCTATGGCGAGAGTTTTCCCCGCTACGAGCAGCGCCAGTCACAGCATCAGCCCCAGAAGATGCGGGATCCTCGCTATCACTGCCAAATCTTTTATCAGGACGGCCTGCTGCTCGGTTTCATCTTCTGGTGGGCGTGCGGTGAGCAGATCTATATCGAGCATCTGGCCATCAATCCGGCGCTGCGCGGCCGCAACTACGGCAGCCGCCTGCTGGCCGAATTTTGCGAGCGGGCAGGCAAAACCGTCATTCTCGAGATCGATCCGCCAGAGGATGAGATTGCCATTCGCCGTCTGCGCTTCTATCAGGGGCTGGGCTTTTGTCTCAACGACTATGCCCATCTCCACCCACCCTATCATCCTGACTATCAAGGTCATGCGCTGCGGGTGTTGAGCTATCCGGGGCTCCTTGAGGAAGAGGCCTATCAGCGTTTCAACAGCATGCTGGTGGAGACGGTGATGGATCACGGCTTGAGTTGTAAAACGGGGATGTTCATTGCGAGATGAAGGGGGGATTACCCCCCTCCTAATTGCAACTATTCATAGACTGATGTCGCGGTCAGCAACTGATCTGCAAAGGTAAAGATTTCATCGATCGAGGAAATAGGATGCCTAGTCTCTTTTTTGTCAGCGTCAAATAAACCGATATATTTCTGCCTTGCATTGAAATGCAACCGGCATAACGGCTTGCGATTATTATCGTCGAGGAGAATACCAAAATAACTTTGGGTATCTCTTGCCGCGATTCTTGTTACATCAAATCGCTGTCTCAGAATTGCTTTGACAACATTAAAGCCTTCCATCTCTTCAATCGTTGTATCGACCTTTGATTTTTCCTCACTACAGCCTTCGGCATTATTGTTATCACTTGATGGATTACTATCAAATGCCGGTTGGATAGTTGAGGAGTTGACACTGCCACCAATCGCAGATTTCAATCTTGCATTGATGCTGTCATTCAGGAATTGGCTAAGTGCCTTCTTGGTAATGTCGGTAAAGGACTGTTTGACCTTTGCCGTCAGTACACCGTCATAGATTCTGGATGCAAAAAACTTAACAAAGTCTTCTTCCGGTGAGCCAAATTGTTCGGCTAGCAATTTTTTGATCTGGCTAAGGTACTTCAGTTCGCCAGCTGCATCGACAACTGAATCAACATCGAAAGAGGTTTTGGTTAGTTTTAATACCTCAGGCACTATGTGTTCATCTATGTCTTCCAGATCGAGCGTCAAAAATGGTTTTTCGTCCATTTTGTTTGGGGCATCAAGGTCTGTGTAGAACTCATATTGTGCCCCATTGGTCAGAATGCCGATTCGAGCATTGGTAACTGAAAAATAGCGAAAGAGTTGACCAGAGTGCTTGGCCGAGAGTTTTTCACTGTATTTTTTACACTCAACCAGAATTTGCACTTGGCCATCTTTGAGAATGGCGTAGTCAACCTTTTCCCCTTTTTTGATGCCTGTATCTGCGGTGAATTCCGGAATCACCTCCGTAGGATCAAACACATCATAACCAAGTACACGATTGAGAAATGGCATGACAAATGCGTTTTTGGTTGCTTCTTCTGTGGTGATCATCGATGACTGTTGAGCAATCTTTTTGGCTAGACTCTGTAGCTGCTCTGAAAAATCCATTGTTTCCTCTCTGCGCTGGGACTGGAATTGTTGAGTTGATATTCACCCGTCATATCTGGCCAAAATCAGGTGAGGTCATAGAGACGGTTTATCTCTACGTATATTCAGCAAAGTGCCATACGATTCCAAGGCTGGTATGCCTGAAACAGGATCCAGCTCACCGCTATTGAGTGTTATATGAAGAAAATATGAGCTTGTAGCTGATGTTTATATTAGAAAGGGGCGCCCAAGCGCCCCTTTCTCGTTGAACCTGCTGTGGTTTATCTCACTCCCCCAGCAGCTTGTGCCAGACGGCGAGCACATGGCTGCGCTCGTTTTGCAGCTGATCGTCGCTCACCTTGCGGGAGATCTCCGAGAGGTTGAGGCGATGGCCGAGGTTGCGGATCTCCAGATAGGCCTGCTTCAGCCCCTCCGCCTGCTCCAGGGTCAGCACCCCCGCCATCACGCACTCATCGAAGATGCGCACGTTATCGGACCAGCGGGTGAGGGCATCGGGCTCGCCGCAGGCGTGGGCCAGCACCAGATACTGGGCGATAAACTCGATATCCACCATGCCGCCGGGGGACTGCTTGAGGTCGAACTCGCCAGCCCCCGCTTTCAGCAGGTGATCCCGCATCTTGTGGCGCATCTCGCGCACCTCGCGGGCCAGGGTCGGCAGCTCCCGCTCCTTGGCCAGCACATCGCGGCGGATGCGGGCAAACTCGGCAACGATGGCGTCATCGCCATAGATGGGGCGAGCCCGCACCAGCGCCTGATGCTCCCAGGTCCACGCCTCGTTTTGCTGATACTGCTCATAGGCCGACAGCGACGAGACCAGCAGGCCGGAGTCGCCGGAGGGGCGCAGCCGCATATCGATCTCGTAGAGAATGCCGGACGGGGTGCGGGTGCTGAACAGGTGCAGGATCCGCTGGGCGAGGCGCAGGTAGAACTGGCGGCTGTCGATGGGCTTGCGCCCGTCGGTGTAGCCGTTGGGGTCACCGCCGTGCAGGAACACCAGATCGAGATCCGAGCCGTAGCCGAGCTCGATGCCGCCCAGCTTGCCATAGGCCACCACCGCAAAGCCGCGCTGGCCGCTCACCGCCACTTCGGGTGGCACCCCGTAGCGCTCGCTCATCTGGGCCCAGGCCTGATTGACCACCTCTTCGGTGATCGCCTCCGCCAGCCAGGTGAGGTGGTCGCTCACCTTCATCAGCGGCAGGGCGCCGGCGATGTCGGCCGCCACGATGCGCAGCAGCTGCACCTGCTTGAACTGGCGCAGCGCCTCCATCTGCTGCTCCACGTCCTCTTCGGGGATGCGCAGCAGGAACTGGCGCAGCTGGGGCTTGTACTGATCGAGCGGGGTGGGGTGGTAGAGGTGCTGGGGATCGAGCAGCTCATCCAGCAGGATGGGGTAGCGGGCCAGCTGTTCGCTCACCAGATGGCTGGCGTCGCACAGCCGCACCAGCTGGCGCAGGGCGCCCGGGTTTTCCGCCAGCAGCTGCAGATAGGCGCTGCGGGTGAAGATGCGGGTCAGCAGCTCACACACCCGCTCGAACAGGCGGGCGGGTTGCTCGCTGGCCACCACCAGCCGCAGCAGCTCCGGCATCAGCCAGTCCAGCGCGATGCGCCCCTGCGGCCCCACCTGACGGCGCTTGTACTCCTCCTTGAAACGCAGCAGCGCGGCGCAGAGCGGGGCGGGCTCGGCCACCCCCTGCGCGGTCAGCAGTTTTTCCAGCTCGGCGGCGTCGAGCTCGGTGCGCCAGAGATCGAGCCAGAGCTGCTCCAGATGGGCGGGGGCCTCTTTCTCTTCCCCCACCACGGCGGCGAACTCCTGATGGACGGCGGCCATCTCCTCATCGAGATGAGCCATAAAGGCGCCCCAGTCGGCAAAACCGAGGGCGGCGATCAGCCGCTGGCGATCCCGCTCTTCGGTGGGCAGGGTCTGGGTCTGCTGATCGCCGATCTCCTGCAATATGTTCTCGACCCGGCGCAGGAAGCGATAGGCCTCCAGCAAGCGGTCGCAATGGGCGGATTCGAGGGCGCCACATTGGGCGATGGCGGCCAGCGCTTCGGGCAGGTGACGCACCCGCAGTGCCGGTTCACGACCGCCGCGAATAAGTTGCAGCGCCTGGGCGATAAACTCCACTTCACGGATGCCGCCAGCCCCCAGCTTGATGTTGCCCTCCAGCCCCTTGCGGCGCACCTCGGCGGCGATCATCGCCTTCATCTGGCGCAGGCCGTCGATAACGCCAAAGTCGATATAGCGGCGAAACACGAAGGGGCGCAGCATCTCGGCCAGCTCCACCGCGTGCTCGCACTGGGGCCCCAGTACCCGCGCCTTGACCATGGCGTAGCGCTCCCAGTTGCGGCCGTGGTGCTGGTAGTAATCCTCCATGGCGGCGAAGGAGATGGCGAGCGGCCCCGCATCGCCAAAGGGGCGTAAGCGCATATCGACCCGGAACACCTGACCATCCTGGGTGGGCTGGTGGAGGGCGTTGATGATGCGCTGGCCCAGCTTGATAAAGAACTGCTGGTTGGCGAGCTCGCGCCGCCCGCCGACCGTGTAGCCGTTCTCGGGGAAGGTGAAGATAAGGTCGATGTCCGAGGAGAAGTTCAGCTCGCCGCCCCCCAGCTTGCCCATGCCGAGGATCAGTAGCGGTTGCGGATTACCGTTGCCATCCATCGGGGTGCCCAGCTCGCTGCACTGTTTGGCGTAGAGCCAGTCGCGGGCGGAGCAGATCAGGGCATCCGCCAGTTTGGTGAGGTGGATAAAGCTCTCTTCCACCGCCGCATGGCCCAGCAGCTCGCGCCAGGCGATCACCAGCATGCGGCTGCGGCGGAACTGGCGCAGGATGCGCTTGAGCGCCTCTTCATCGCTTACCTCGGCGAGCAGGGCGGTCAGATCGCGCTGGTAGGCGGGCCAGCGCTCGGAGCGCTCCAGATCTCCGGAGGCGAGCAGTTCGGTCAGCAACTCCGGCTGTTTGAAGAGGGAGTCGGCGACAAAATCGGAGAGGCCGAGCAGGGTCAGCAGGGTCTGGCGAACGGGCTCGGGCTGGTTGCCATAGTCGGGGGCCAGTTCGATCAGCCGTTGCCATTGGCGCTCGGCCTGTTCTTGCAGCAGGGGGGAGAGGGCGGAGAAAGAGGGAGAGTGCTGGGCCACGGTTGCCGTCCTTGTGGTTCACGACAGCGGGTTAACGACACGAGGTTAACAACGCTGCCGGTTCAAAATGGTGGCTGCCAATCTAGCACTGTCAGGCCCCCGCGTCACAGCGCAGGGGCGAGAAGCATGATCCGGTGGGAATTATTGGCCGCCAGTCAATCAGGTGCGCTGGTAGATGGCAGGGTTGTAGATCTCCATCAGGCTGTCTGGACTTGCTGGGGGCGCAAAGCCAAAACCGGCATAGAGGCCGTGAGCATCAGAGGTGGCGAGAGCGAGACGCCGTAATCCCTGCAACTCGGGATGGTCGACAATGGTTGCCACCAGTGCCTTGCTGTAACCCCGGCCGCGGTACTCAGGCAGCACGAAGACATCGGCCAGATAGCCAAAGGTGGCCTTGTCGGTGATGACCCGGGCGAAGGCAACCTGCTGACCATCGACATAGCCGCCAACGCAGAGGGAGTGGTTGATGGCCCGCACCACAGTGCTGTGGGGAATACCACGGCACCAGTAAGCCTCTTCGGAGAGAAAACGGTGGATCAGCGGCACATCGAGCCGCCCCTTGTCGTCACTGAGCTCGAGTGGTGGGTGCGTTGCATTCTGCTGCATATTGGCTCCTTGCCGTGCGCTGGAAATGAGAAAGGCCCCCTCAAGGGGCCTTCCAGTCTAACCGGATTGGGGCATGAAAACAGTCAGACGAGTTTGAAGGACTGGATCTGGCTGTCGAGCTCCTTGCTGTGCTGCTCGACCAGCTCGGAGGCCTCTTGCAGTTCGCGCAGCACCACGACGGAGCCTTCGGCGATCTGCTTGACCTGCTCCAGATTGCCGCGCATCTCTTCGGCGACCGAGCTCTGTTGCTCGGAGGCGGCGGCGATGTGGCGGTTCATGTCGGCGACACCCTGTACCCGCTGCACTATGGTGGCGAGCTGGGTACCGGCCTGGGTCACCTGTTCCACCCCCTTGTCGGCCTGCTGTACGCTTTGGGCCATCAGCTCGCCAGCCTGATGGGCATTGCCCTGCAGCTGTTCGATCATCTTCTGGATCTCGACGGTGGCGGCCTGAGCCCGGTTGGCCAGCTCGCGCACTTCGGAGGCCACCACGGCAAAGCCACGACCCGCTTCACCGGCGCGAGCCGCTTCGATGGCGGCGTTCAGTGCCAGCAGGTTGGTCTGCTCGGCAATCCCCTGAATGGTGGAGAGGATGCTGGTGATGGCCTGCGCGTGGCGGCTCAGCTCGCCGATCACCTCGGTCGCCTGCCCCACCTCTTCGGCCAGACCATTGATGGACTGACGGGTCTTGTTGACCAGCATCTTGCCCTGCTCACTGCTCTGGGCAGATTGCTGGGCAGCGGCGGCGGTGTTCTCGGCGTTGCCGGCGATCTCCATGGTGGCGCTCGCCATCTCGGTGACCGCCGTGGCGACCATGGTCACCTCCTGCTGCTGACGCTGCAGCTCGTCCACCGCGGCCTGGTTGGTCACCAGACTGCGCTCGGCATCGGCGTTCAACTCGTTGGCCAGCTGGCGGATATTGCCGATCAGCTGATGCTGACTGCCGACGAAACGGTTGAAGCTGTTGGCCAGTTGGCCCACTTCGTCGTTGGCGTCGATCTTGATGCGCTGGGTCAGATCGCCGTTACCATCGGCAATGCGGGCCAACGCCTGGGAGACCTTGGTGAGCGGGCCAAGCAGCATGCTGACCAGCCAGGAGATAGCGAGGATGCTGCCCACCAGCACCAGCAGCGCCATCCCCAGCTGGGTCATCAGCAGGGAGGAGAGCGGCGCTTCCAGCGCGGCCTTGTCCAGCACCAGCACCAGCTCCCAATCCGTGTCGGGGATATCAGCCGCCCACAGCAGCTTGTCGCGACCTTCGTTGTCGAAGTAGGCCGGCACCAGATCCTTGCTCGACTTGCTCTGCTCGATCAGCGCGTTGGTCAGATCGTTGTCGATCTCGCTGGCCGGTTTCATCGCCTTGGCGGCATCCTTGTAGGCGATGATGGTGCCATCCTTGTGCATCATGATGGCGAAACCGTCGGCAGGCAGCTGCATCTTGGTCACGTCTTCCACTAGCGAGGCGATGGAGAGGTCACCACCGACTACCCCGCCAGAAACCGGCTGGGCCAGGGTCACCACCATGATGTTGTAAGCCACGTCGAGATAGGGTTTGGTGACAATCAGGCCACCTTTGCTCATCGCCTCCTGATACCAGCCACGGGAGCGCGGGTCGTAGCCATCGCGGTTGATGGAGGGATCGGAGTCATTCATCTTGCCGCTGCTCTCACCGAAATAGGTGAGCTGGAAACGGCCGGAAACTTGTGCCTGTTGCAAGGCATTGAGGGGTTCGGCACCGGCCTTGTTGCCGAGCGCCTGGATCACGTCGCGACGGGCTGCGAGCCAGTCGCTGACACGCTCGGCCTGCTGGGTACCCAGCCGTTGCAACTGCTCCTGGCTGCCTTGCAGCAACAGGGACTTCTGGCTGCTATAGCTCTGCCAGGAGAGCAACAAAATCACCAACGAAAGGGCGATCACCACTGACAACAGTATCTTCTGCTTGAGTGACAGGTTTTTCATCATGTGTTCTTCTTATTGAGGTGAGGAGCGGGTTTTTCCCTAAATTGCACAACACTACACGTAGTCATTAGCGACCCGAATGGCCAAAACTGAACCTGAAAATGGGTCTGCGGGCGATATTTTCTACCGAGGTGGAGAAAAGTGCACCAGAAATTGACGGCATGAGCCGCACAAGCCAAGGCAACCCTGTTTATTCCTTCCACAATTGGCTAGAATATCCCGTTTTTAAATCACATCGACCCTGAGAGTTTTCACGATGTTCGAAGTTAATCCCGTATTAAATAAACTTAAGGAGCTGTCTGAGCGGACCGAGCTTCTTAGGGGGTACCTTTGACTATGACGCCAAGAAAGAGCGTCTAGAAGAGGTCAACGCCGAGCTGGAACAGCCGGACGTATGGAATGAACCCGAGCGCGCACAGGCGCTGGGCAAAGAGCGCGTCGCGCTGGAAAACGTGGTCGGCACCATCGACACCCTGACCCAGGGCGTGGATGACGTCGAGATGCTGGTGAGCCTGGCCGTGGAAGGGGAAGACGAAGAGACCTTCAACGAAGCCATCGCCGAATCCGAACAGCTGGAAGCCAAGCTGGTGGATCTCGAGTTCCGCCGCATGTTCTCCGGTCAGCACGACGGCTCCGACTGCTATATCGATATTCAATCCGGCTCCGGTGGTACCGAAGCACAGGATTGGGCCAACATGGTACTGCGCATGTACCTGCGCTGGGGCGATGCCCACGGCTACAAGCCCGAGCTGATTGAATGCTCCGAAGGCGACGTGGCTGGTATCAAATCCGCCACCATCAAGTTCACCGGCGAATATGCGTTCGGCTGGCTGCGTACCGAAACCGGCGTACACCGTCTGGTTCGCAAGTCCCCGTTCGATTCCGGTGGCCGCCGTCACACCTCCTTCTGTTCTGTGTTCGTCTACCCCGAGATCGACGACGATATCGATATCGAGATCAACCCGGCGGATCTGCGGATCGACGTCTACCGTGCCTCCGGTGCCGGTGGTCAGCACGTTAACCGAACCGAATCCGCGGTGCGTATTACCCACGTTCCGACCGGTGTCGTGGTACAGTGCCAGAACGACCGTTCCCAGCACAAAAACAAAGACCAGTGTATGAAGCAGCTGAAAGCCAAGCTCTACGAGCTGGAAATTCAGAAGCAGAACGCTGAGAAACAAGCCCTGGAAGAGACCAAGTCTGATATCGGTTGGGGCAGCCAGATCCGTTCCTATGTGCTGGATGACTCCCGTATCAAGGATCTGCGCACCGGCGTCGAAACCCGTAATACCCAATCGGTGCTCGACGGTGACTTGGACAAGTTTATCGAAGCCAGCCTGAAATCAGGTCTGTAAACAAGCAGGAATCACCATGTCTGAACAAACCATCACTCCGGAAGTCGACCAAACTCTCGAACTCAACAACGAGATGACCGAGCGTCGTTCCAAGCTGGCCGCCCTGCGCGCCCAGGGTAATCCTTTCCCCAACGACTTCCGTCGCGACAGCCTCTCTGGCGATCTGCACGCAGAGTTCGACGACAAAAGCGCCGAGGAGCTGACGAGCCTGGGTAAACGGGTGAAGATTGCCGGTCGCATCATGACCCGCCGGATCATGGGCAAGGCTTCTTTCGCCACCCTGCAGGACATGGCCGGCAAGATCCAGGTCTACGTCACCCGTGACGACCTGCCGGAAGGTTTCTACAACGAGCAGTTCAAGAAGTGGGATCTGGGCGACATCGTGGGTGTCGAAGGTACCCTGTTCAAGACCCAGACCGGTGAGCTCTCCGTTCACGTTTCCGATATCCGCCTGCTGACCAAGGCGCTGCGTCCGCTGCCCGAGAAGCACAAAGGCCTGACCGACCAGGAAGCTCGCTGCCGCCAGCGCTACCTGGATCTGATCGCCAACGAAGAGTCCCGCAAGACCTTCATGATCCGCACCCAGGTGGTTGCCGGTATCCGCAAGTTCTTCAACGAAAAGCGCTTCATGGAAGTGGAAACCCCGATGATGCAAGTCATCCCGGGTGGTGCCTCCGCGCGTCCGTTCGTCACTCACCACAATGCGCTGGACATCGACATGTACCTGCGTATCGCTCCGGAGCTCTATCTGAAGCGTCTGGTGGTCGGTGGTTTCGAGCGTGTCTACGAGATCAACCGCAACTTCCGTAACGAAGGTATCTCGGTTCGTCACAACCCCGAGTTCACCATGATCGAGTTCTACATGGCCTACGCCGACTACATCGATCTGATGGACCTGACCGAAGAGCTGCTGCGCACCCTGGCGCAGGACATTCTGGGCGACACCAAGATCCGTTACGCCAAAGAGGGCGAAGAGGGCCTGACCATCGATTTCGGTCAGCCGTTCCAGCGCCTCACCATGGTCGAGTCCATCCTGAAGTTCAACCCGGATGTGACCCTGGACGATCTGGCTACCCTCGAGAGCGCCAAGGCCGTTGCCAAGCGTCTGCACATCGAGCTGATGAAGGGTTGGGAGCTGGGCCACGTGATCACCGCGATCTTCGAAGAGACCGTGGAGCACATGCTGCTGCAACCGACCTTCATCACCGAGTACCCGGCCGCCGTTTCTCCGCTGGCCCGTCGCAACGACGTGAACCCGGACGTAACCGACCGCTTCGAATTCTTCATCGGTGGCCGCGAGCTGGCCAACGGCTTCTCCGAGCTGAACGATGCAGAAGACCAGGCCAAGCGCTTCCAGGATCAGGTTGATCAGAAAGAAGCAGGCGACGACGAAGCCATGTTCTACGACGCCGACTTCGTCACCGCGCTGGAACACGGCCTGCCGCCGACTGCCGGTCAGGGTATCGGTATCGACCGTCTGGTGATGCTGTTCACCAACAGCCACACCATCCGTGACGTCATTCTGTTCCCGGCCTTACGTCCACAAAAGTAAGATCCGCAGAAATAAGGCCACAGCAGCACAGCTGCCGTCCATGACAATCAAAACGCCCCGCAACCGCGGGGCGTTTTTGTATAATGCTCACAACAATTGACGAATGCTTACCGCTTATGAGGCTGGCGGTAGCAGCCACTCTCCCTGCCACAAGGTGACGGCCTGACCGGCCATCAGTACCCGCGCCTCCTGCAGTTCAAGCCGCAACTCACCACCACGGGCCGAAATCTGACGGGCCCGCAGTTGCCGTTTACCAAGCCGTTCGGCCCAGAAGGGCACCAGAGCGCAGTGGTTGGAACCAGTAACCGGATCCTCATCGACGCCCACCCAAGGGGCGAAATAGCGGGAGACAAAGTCATGGTTCGGGCCGTTTGAGGGTGCCGTAACTATCACCCCCCGTCCCGGCAGGGCGCGCAGGGCATGGAAATCAGGCGAAATAGCGCGGATCTCCTCTTCACTTGCCAGCTCCAGCAAGAACTTGGCCCCGGCCGCCAGAGTCTGTCGTGGCTGGCAACCAAGCGCGGCAGCATAGGCGGGATCCAGCGTCAGTGGCGTCAACGCGATACGCGGAAAATCGAGCCAAGTCCACTCCCCTTCGCGCCGGGCCAGCAGCTCACCACTACGGGTCTCGAAGCGGATAGTCTCGTGTGCAGCTACCGCTCCTGTCTGCCACAACACATGAGCAGCCGCCAAGGTGCCATGACCGCAGAGATCAACCTCGACTTTCGGCGTGAACCAGCGTAACTGGTAATGGGCCCTGCCAAGTTGCACCAGAAAGGCCGTCTCGGAGAGATTGAACTCGGCCGCCATCGCCAGCTGGCTGGCATCCGGCAGGGCGGGTCCCAATACGACCACTGCGGGGTTGCCACCAAGGGGCTGCCGACTGAACGCATTGACATGAAACAATCTGATATTGGACATGGCACTTCCTGTGTTATCAAGTGGCTCTCATTTAACGCTCTTTATACCACGCCCCTCTTTTGCTGCGGGAACAGGCGTACCTCTGCCCCTTTAATGCATTAATAGAATAAAGAAGACATTTTTATTCTTTGTTGTTATCCAACACGCCCTTTAATCTGGCCAAAAATCAGACCATGGAAGACGCGTGTGATGCAATTGAAGGATTCCCCATTCAACCTCTCCCCCCTCTCTGACGAGCAGCAACGTCAGTTGGGTCAGGTACTCTCGACCCTCAATACCCAGCAACTGGCCTGGGTGAGCGGATATCTCTACGGCCTCTCCCAGACCGGTCAGCAGAGCGTTGCAGCCAGCGCCGCCGTGGCTGCGCCCAGCGGCAGCCTGACCATTCTCTACGGCTCCCAGACCGGCAACGCCAAAGGGGTCGCCACTGCCATCAAGGCGCAGGCCGAGGCCCGCGGTCTACCGGTCACCCTAGCGTCGATGGCCGACTACAAACCCAAGCAGCTCAAGAAAGAGAGCCACCTGCTGGTGGTAGTGAGCACTTACGGGGAGGGTGAACCGCCGGAGAGCGCCGTCGATCTGTTCGAGCAGCTTAAAAAAGGCAAGCTTGGCAAGCTGGACGGGCTCAAGTTCGCGGTACTGGGGCTGGGTGACAGCTCCTACGAATTTTTCTGCCAGACCGGCAAAGATTTTGACGACTTCCTCGCCAAAGCAGGGGCCGAGCGGGTTTATGAGCTCGCCAGCCTCGATGTGGATTATCAGGATGCGGCCAAGAGTTGGGGCGAGCAGGCACTCAACGCCATTGCCACGACCCTCTCTACCGGTGTGGCCAGCAGCAGCGTAGCCAGCGCGGTGCAGCAGGCGGTTGGCCACAGCCAGTACAGCAAGGAGAACCCCTTCCCTGCCCGCCTGTCGGTCAATCAGAAGATCACCGGCCGGGATTCCACCAAGGATATCCGCCATATCGAGATCAATCTGGCCGACTCCGGCCTCACCTATCAGCCGGGGGATGCCCTCGGTGTCTGGTTCGACAATGACGCCGAACTGGTGGGCGAAGTGCTGGCCCTGACCGGCCTCTCTGGTGATGAAGCCACAGCCCAGGGCACCTTGCGTGCCGCACTGACCGGTCACTTCGAACTGACCCGGCTGCACGGCGGCTTTATCACAGGACTCGCTGACATATCGGACAACGCAGCGCTGAAAGATCTGGCTGGCGACAAGGCCCAGGTCAATGCACTGGTCGCCTCTGCCCAGGTGGTGGATGTGCTGAAACGCTTCCCGACCGCCCTCACGGCCGAGCAGCTGGTTGGCCTGCTGCGCCCCCTCACCCCGCGCCTCTACTCCATCGCCTCCGCCCAGAGCGAGGTGGAAGAGGAGGTGCACCTGACCGTCGGCGTGGTGCGCTACCCGCAGGAAGATGGCACAGTGCGCTCTGGCGCAGCCTCCTCCTATCTGGCGGATCGGCTGATTGAGGATGGCGAGGTGCGGGTATTCGTGGAGCACAACGACAACTTCCGCCTGCCGCAAAACCCCGACACCCCCGTCATCATGGTGGGCCCGGGCACCGGCATCGCCCCGTTCCGCGCCTTTATGCAGGAGCGGGAAGCTCAGGGCGCGGAAGGCAAGAACTGGCTCTTCTTCGGCAACCCCCACTTTACCCAGGATTTCCTCTATCAGGTGGAGTGGCAGCGTTATGTGAAATCGGGGCTGCTGTCGAAGATCTCCCTGGCCTTCAGCCGGGATCAGGCCAACAAGATCTATGTGCAGGACCGTCTGCGTGAAGCGGGCCAGGAGCTCTACCAGTGGCTGGAAGCAGGCGCTCACTTCTATGTGTGTGGTGACGCCAACAAGATGGCCAAGGATGTGCAGGAGGCCCTGCTGGATGTGATTGCCGAACACGGCCACAAGAGCCGTGAGGAAGCAGAAGAGTATTTGAGCGAATTGCGTCGTGCCAAACGTTATCAAAGGGATGTCTATTGATGAGCAAACAACCTCTTTCTCACCCAAAAGCGGGACCGGTCGAAGGGCCGCTGGCCGACAACGAGCGCCTCAAGCGCGAGAGCAACTTCCTGCGCGGCACCATTGAGCAAGATCTGCAGGACCCGCTCACCGGCGGCTTCAACGGCGACAACTTCCAGCTGATCCGCTTTCACGGCATGTATCAGCAGGATGACCGCGACATCCGCCCGGAGCGCGCCGCCCAGAAGCTGGAGCCGCTGCACAACGTCATGCTGCGTGCCCGCCTGCCGGGTGGGATCATCACCCCGGCCCAGTGGCAGATCATCGACAAGTTCGCCGAAGAGCACAGCCTCTACGGCAGCATCCGCCTGACCACCCGTCAGACCTTCCAGTTCCACGGGGTATTGAAGCGCGACATCAAGCTGATGCACCAGACCCTCAACAGCACCGGCATCGACAGTATTGCCACCGCGGGCGACGTGAACCGCAACGTGCTCTGCACCAGCAACCCGGTGGAGTCCGAGCTGCATCAGGAGGCCTACGAGTGGGCCAAGAAGATCTCCGAGCACCTGCTGCCCAAGACCCGCGCCTACGTGGAGATCTGGCTGGACGGTGAAAAACTGGGGCAGGACGAGGAGCCGATCCTGGGCTCCAACTACCTGCCGCGCAAATTCAAGACCACTGTGGTGATCCCGCCTCACAACGACGTGGATATCCACGCCAACGATCTCAACTTCGTGGCCATTGCCGAACACGGCAAGCTGGTGGGCTTCAACGTGCTGGTGGGCGGCGGGCTGGCCATGACCCACGGCGACACCAGCACCTACCCGCGCAAGGCGAGCGACTTTGGCTTTATTCCGCTCTCCCACGTGCTGGAGGTGGCGGCCGCCGTGGTCAGCACCCAGCGCGACTGGGGCAACCGGGTCAACCGCAAGAACGCCAAGACCAAGTACACCCTTGAACGGGTTGGCGTCGAAGCCTTCAAGGCCGAGGTGGAGAGCCGCGCCGGCATCCAGTTCGGGCCGGTTCGCCCCTATGAGTTCACCAGCCGTGGCGATCGCTTCGGTTGGGTCGAGGGGATCGACGGCAAGCACCACCTCACCCTGTTTATCGAGAATGGCCGCCTGCTGGACTTCCCGGGCAAGCCGCTCAAAACCGGCATGCTGGAGATCGCCAAGGTGCATCAGGGGGATTTTCGCCTGACCGCCAACCAGAACCTGATCATCGCCGGGGTACCTGCCAGCGAAAAAGCCCGCATCGAAGGGCTGGCACGCCAATACGGCCTGCTGGATGACGGCGTGAGCGAGCAGCGCAAGCAGTCCATGGCCTGCGTGGCCCTGCCCACCTGCCCGCTGGCGATGGCCGAGGCGGAGCGCATGCTGCCGGCGTTTGTCACCGACATCGAGGGCTTGCTCACCAAACATGGGCTGGCGGATGACGCCATCATCTTCCGGGTCACCGGTTGCCCCAACGGCTGCGGCCGCGCCATGCTGGCGGAAGTGGGTCTGGTGGGCAAGGCGCCCGGCCGCTACAACCTCCATCTGGGGGGCAACCTGGAGGGGACCCGCATTCCGCGCCTCTATCAGGAGAACATCACCGAGCCGCAGATCCTGGCCGAACTGGACGCGCTGATCGGCCGCTGGGCCACCGAGCGCAATCAGGGTGAGTGCTTCGGCGACTTCGTGATCCGGGTTGGGGTAATTGCCCCCGTTATCGATTCTGCGAGGGACTTCTATGCCGCTTAATCTGCCGCTTAATGTCACTGAAGATGGCCGCCTTGACCTGCAGGCACTGCTGGCCCTCGGCCGTGAGGAGCAAGTCGAGGCGCTGGCGCCCCTCAACCGGGAGCTGGATACCATGAGTGCCCCCGAGCGGGTGCGCTGGGCCCTGGCCAATCTGCCGGGGGAGCATGTGCTCTCATCCAGCTTCGGCATTCAGGCGGCGCTGATGCTCCATCTGGTAAGTCGCGAACGGGCCGACGTGCCCGTGGTGCTGACCGATACCGGTTATCTGTTCCCGGAGACCTACCGTTTCATCGACGAGCTGACCGAGCGCCTCGCGCTCAACCTGAAGATCTATCGGGCCGAGCTCAGCCCAGCCTGGCAGGAGGCGCGATTTGGCCTCCTGTGGGAGCAGGGGGTGGAGGGGATCACCCGCTACAACCAGCTCAACAAGGTGGAGCCGATGGACCGCGCCCTGCGTGAGCTGGGGGCCCAGACCTGGTTCTCCGGCCTGCGCCGGGAGCAGTCCGGCAGCCGTGGCAAGCTGCCGGTGCTGGGCATCCAGCGCGGCCGCTTCAAGTTCCTGCCGGTGATCGACTGGAGCAACAAGGATGTCTTCTACTACTTCAAGGAGTTCGACCTCCCCTACCACCCGCTGTGGGAGCAGGGTTATCTCTCGGTGGGCGATGTCCACACCACCGCCAAGTGGGAGCCGGGCATGAGCGAGGAGCAGACCCGCTTCTTCGGCCTCAAGCGCGAGTGCGGTTTGCACGAGGAAAATGGCGAGAACGACGGCTCAGGCATCTAATCCCGTCTTGAAAACCCAACAGAACAACAAGGGCATCCGAAGATGCCCTTGTTGTTATTTGCCCATTAGCATTCGCCCGTCAGCGGCGCAGCCAGGTCTCAAAGCTATAGGGGTGCGGGTTCTTCTCATCGGCAGGGTGGCTCTCGCAATCAACGCGTTGCCACTGACCATCGTCAAAAGCAGGGAAGCGGGTATCCCCCTCCACCGCCAGATCGATGCGGGTCAGGTAGAGACAATCCGCGCTCGGCAACATCTCGGCATAGAGATGACCACCACCGATCACCATCAACTCCTCCACCGAGCTGCCTGCCAACAGCGCCAGCGCCGCCTCGACGGAGCCCACCACCTCAATGCCCTCAGCCTGATAGTCGGGATTGCGGCTGATCACCAGATTGCGCCGTCCGGGCAGCGGTCGACCGATGGATTCGAAGGTTTTGCGCCCCATCAATACCGGTTTACCGAGGGTGACACGCTTGAAGTGAGCCAGATCGGCAGGCAGATGCCAGGGCATCTGGTTGTCCTTGCCGATCACCCTGTCGTGGGCCATGGCGGCAATCATGGAAATCTTCATGGGGCCTCTCACCGTCTGTCAGATTATGGGGCGGTTACGGTACACGACCAGAGAGGGGATCGCCAAACCGAAACTGAGGGCACCGACGATAAAGAGCGCCTTGAGGCCGTTCTCCACCGCACTCTGGATCAACTCCATGGTCACGCCGTTGATATTGAGCTCTACCACCGCAATCATGGTCTTGAACGCATAGCTGCCCGGGATCATCGGAATAATCGAGGCAACGCTGAACACCGGACGCGGTGCCAGCAGACGGCGCGACCAGTAGACGCAGACAAAGCCGACCGTGGTCGCCGCCGCCAGCGTCGCCCACTCGATGGGCATGCCGTAGTGGATCAGCAAGGTACGCAGGCTGTGGGCCAGCGCGCCGCCCATGGCGCAATACTTCAGCATCCGTGGCGGCACGTTGAACAGCATGGCAAACCCCACCGCCGGAATGGAGGACCAGAAGGCATCCTTGGCCAGTAGCCAGAGCAAATCCATCATACTTTCCACCCCCAGATCCCGGTGACCGACATGGCCAAAATGATACCTATGGCGGCGCTGATGGTCAGCAGGGTCGCTGTCCCCCAGCGGGCCAGCCCCATGTTGAAGTAGCCCTTCACCATGTCGGAGACCGCATTGATCAGCGGAAAGCCCGGCACCAGCAGCAGCACGCTGGCCGCCATGGCGAGATAGGGCTGGTCACCCCAGTTAAAGAAGGTGGCGCTGGAGGAGAGCAAGGTGGCAATAAAGCCGGTGGCGGCAAAGTTGATGAGCGGGCTATGGTGATGGCGGGCCATCAGCTGGCGCACCCGCATCGCCACGGCAGACGAGAAACAGGTCACCAGGAAGATGGGCCAGTCACCGCCAAACAGCAGGCTAAAGGCACCACAGGAGAGCCCCACCATGGGGACCACCAGCCAGGGGTGATAGTGAAAGGGGACGATGGCTTCGAGGCGCTGGCGCACTTCACGGGCACCGATCAGCTCTTTCTCCGCCATGATGCAGATCCGCTGGATCTCGCACACCACCTGCATGTTGATGCCATGTTCGCGCACCCGCCGGGTAGTGGTGACGCAACCCCCCTGATAGAGACTGGTGAGCACGATGGCACTGGAAGAGATGGCCATTTCGACACTCTCCAGCCCCAGCGCCATCCCCAGCCGCACCGTGGTCTGCTCGATGATCCGGCTCTCCGCCCCGAACTGGGCCAACATCTGACCCACCTTGACGATAATGCGGGTGATCTCTGTCTGTTGCTCCCGCGACAACACCCGTCTTGGTGTGATACTTCTCATAATCCCTTCGAGTCGTAGCAATAAAAATTTCGGCCATATTAGCCTAACTTTTACTGTTATTCATCCACCCCTATCACAACCTGACTAATTAGTTATTACAAGAAGGAGAAAAGAAATTACATCACAAATACATTACGACTAACATTAAAAACCATAACAATCAGGTCGCCAGCAATTCCCTTTATTATGGCCTCACCGATTTGGCTGAAATATCAACCAAGGGGGTTATTGCAGATTATTTGCGACGTCGATAGTCCGCCAGACGGATTATTTTACCACTGCCATCGCTTTCAGGCGGAGGGTCCCCCTCTTCTCTGAACTGGCTCATTTCGCTGCGCATCAAATAAAAAGATTCCCGCATCATGTTGGTAATCCGGATACAGCTATCAAGATTGTTTTTCGCCAGACGGCGCTGACCATCAATCTTGAACTGCAACCCGCGCAGACGGCGCTGCTGATCGGGGCTCGCACGGGCCATCAACTGGTCGATCTGCTGCTCCAGAATCGCATCCAGCCGGGAGGGCTCACTCGCAGCCAACTCCTTCAGGGTGTCAAAATCAGGCAACTCCATATGCCCTCCTTGGCGACTATTGCTGGCAACACACTGCGGTACCACACCATCACGTCCCAGCCATATAAATCTGTATATACGACGCGGCTAAAAAGGGTTCAATCCATCCACTGGCGACTAAACCGGACAATGGTCACTACGAGGGTGTCTATCTATTTTAATTGTGTTTGGAAACAAGCGATTGTTTTTAATTCAGGCGAGATAAAACACTTATACATTTTAGGTTGTGATTTTCTGTTTTTTATTGCAAATAAAAATCCGGGTGGCCTTATTTTGCTTCATTCGACACTTTATTCTTCCCTCACCGACCCGCGTCATCTCCTGACGGTTTAACATATCTCACTGATTATGTTATTTTAATTGCCACTTTTATCGGACATTCAAGAGCAGACCATGAGCAAGGCAAAAATCGGTATCGTCACCGTCAGCGATCGCGCCAGCGCGGGCATCTATGAAGACCTCTCCGGCAAGGCCATCATCGACACCCTGAACGCCTATCTGACCTCGGAGTGGGAACCTGTCTATCAGGTGATCCCCGATGAGCAGGAGCAGATTGAAGCGACCCTGATCCGGCTGGCGGATGAGGAGCAGTGTTGTCTCATCGTCACCACAGGCGGCACCGGCCCGGCCAAGCGGGATGTCACGCCGGAAGCGACCGAGGCGGTATGTGATCGCATGATGCCGGGCTTTGGCGAGCTGATGCGGGCCGAATCCCTCAAGTTTGTGCCGACTGCCATTCTATCGCGCCAGACTGCCGGACTGCGCGACGATACCCTGATCGTCAATCTGCCGGGCAAGCCCAAATCAATCCGCGAATGTCTGGATGCAGTCTTCCCCGCCATCCCCTACTGTATCGATTTGATGGAAGGGCCGTATCTCGAGTGCGATGAAACTGTCATCAAGCCGTTTCGGCCGAAAAAATAGCGAACCCGACCATAAAAAATAATGGCGAGCCACGGCTCGCCATTATTTTTAACTCATCTGTCTGCGCAGAAAAACCGCATCAATTATTTGCGGCCGAATACTTTTACGCCCGCTTTGCTGCGCTCTGAATTACCGTACACTTCGATTTTTTTCACACAACGGCGCGAGCCCAGTGATTTCCACTCGGTCTCTTTATCACTGCTCATTTCCCGATCGAAACGAATGGTCTTGGTACGATCACCACCATAGGTCACCACCACCCGATCCAGGGTCAAATCACGCTCCGCCTTCACCTTGATATATTTGGTCTGACGGCAAACCACCAAAGGAATTGTCGCACCATGATCACCGGCTCCCAGCAAAATAGTCCGCCCCAGCGTGAACTGATCGTCACCGGCATGGCTGGCTGACGCCACCACCAGCAAGACACCACCCAGCAAGCTGCGTGCAGAAAAACGGGAATTCCAGATAGACATCAAGGACATAACACCTCCAATAAAAAATGGAGTGTGATGATAAGGGTTAAACCATAACGGAAGCTGTATCACAGCTGAATTTGCTGCGAATGTGCGGGGATCAACAGAGAAAACAGCGCGACTTTTCGGCAAAAAGAGAAGAGCCGCAGATAGCGGCCCTTGCGGCAAGAGAGCGCTTAGCGCTCCATGATTTGGGTCACGTCATCTTTCTTGATCATTACCTCGCGCCCTTCATGATCGTAATAGCGATACATGCCGGTGCTCTCGTCCAGCTTGGGTTTGCTCTCTGTGGTGATCATCTTGCCATCCTTGGTGCTCATGATGTATTGGGAGCTGCATGCCACCAGCCCCAGGGCGCACACCAGGATCATCATCAGTTTTTTCATTGCGGCCTCTTCTGCGATCATCCTCACCACGAGGATGTTTCTTGAAGCCTAGTTCAATCGCACGGCACGGGATGGCGCGATGAGCAAAGCGGGATCGCCGTCAATAATCAGCGACTTAGCCTAGTTATCTGGCCGGGTGGCGAGCGCAATGAAAAAGGCCGGACATCTCTGTCCGGCCTCTTCTTTCAAGCGCAAGAACGCAATCATGACTTGGCAGGCTGACGCTCACCGGTCACGGTCGGGTTCTTGGGATCGGAACTCCACTCGTACCAACCGCCGTCGTAGACGCTGATCTGTTTCCAGTCCATCAGCCAGGCGTAGAAGAAGGCCTCGGAGGCGCGCCAGCCGGTACCGCAGTAGAACGCCGCCTGCTGGGTCGGCTCGATGTTCCACTGGTCCCACATGGCGAGGATCTCGCGGGCCGGCTTCATGGTGCCGTCCGGGTTGTGGAAATCGCTCATGCTGTTGGCATCCACCCCGCCGTGACCCCACTTGGCCCCCGGGATATCGCCCTTCGGCTTGATGTAGCTGTAACCTGAGGTGTTGCCGACAAACTCGTCCCAGGTACGCACGCTGACCAGGGCGCTATCGGGCTGCTTGAGCAGCTCTTTCGCCTGACTTAGCGTGGTGTAGTACTCGGGGTGAGCGGGAATGGCCACGCCAAACTCCTTCACCGGCTCATATTTGTTGGGCAGACCGGTTTCGGTGCGCAGGTGCTGGATAAACCAGGCATCCAGACCACCGTCCAGCAGGCGCACATCTTCCACCCCCGCATACATCATCAGATGCGCGGCACGGGCAGCCGCCATGGTGTTGCGACCATAGAGGATGACGGTGGTGTCGTGACGGATGCCGTTATCCAGCAGCAGCTTCTTGAGCGCTTCGTCAGAGACCTTGTTCCACAGCGGCTCCTCTTCGAGGCTGTTGGTATCGATATAACCGGCCCCCGGGATGTGGCTGATGAGGTAGGCCTTGGGTGAACCCCAATCCACTTCAAACAGCTTCCAGTCACCCTTGGGCGCCGCGGCAACCGGCTTGCCCTCTTGCAGATCCGCCAACCAGCGCGGATAGACCAGCTGCTGCCAGCGTGCCAGCGACTCGCGCGGTGCGGCTTGCCACCCTTGCAGCTCGAACAGCTGCTTGATCCCCTGCTTGCGCAGCAGACGGGCCACCTCGGCCACTTCGCGGGACGCACCGTAGAGGGCAACCGGACGATCGGCCTTCAGCCCCTTGATCTCGAGCGCCTTTGGCCACTCTTCATCGCTGTATTTCCACTCGGCAGAGAGGTTCTCGGCGCCCGCCACATGGCCGCCCTGCTTCTCCCCTTCCATCGGCCACCCCTGATAGAAGTAGCTGGCGCGGGTATCCAGGATGACAGCCTGTTTGGCCTTGGCATCGGCCAGCGAGAGCGGTGGCAATTCCCCTGCCACGGCGGGCAGGGCACACCAGAGCAGTAAGGTCGCCAGCGCGGCCTGCAGGAAGCGAAGATGTCGTTTCATGGTGATTTCTCGATTCATAGTGAACAAGGTTAAAAAATGGAGCGACCCAGCCGCTCGGCCAGCAGCTCCAGCGCCGCCGTGCCCGCCAGCGAGTTGCCGGCTTTGTTGAGCTCGGGCGACCAGACACAGACGCAGAGCTCGCCCGGGATCAGGGCGATGATACCGCCGCCGACCCCCGATTTGCCCGGCATGCCGACCCGATAGGCAAAATCGCCCGCCTCGTCATAGAGGCCGCAGGTGGCGAGCAGGGCGTTGACCTGTTTGGTGGTGCGGGCGGGCAGCAGCGGTACGCTCTCGCCCAGTGGCACACCACGGTTGGCCAGATAGATGAATGCCCGCGCCAGATCGACGCAGCTCATGCGAATGGCACAGGCATTGAAGTAGCTTTGCAGCACCTTGTCCACTTCGTTTTCGAAGTTGCCATAGGCCTTCATCAGATAGGCGATGGCGGCGTTGCGGGCAGAGTGCTGATATTCGGAGCGGGCGACCACCTGATCCGCCATGATGGCCGGATTGCCGGAAAGACGGCGCACCAGCTCGAGGGTACGCTGACGGGGCGCAGTGAGGCGGGTCTCCAGCAGATCGCTCACCACCAGCGCCCCGGCATTGATAAAGGGGTTGCGGGGGATCCCCTGCTCGAACTCGAGCTGCACCAGCGAGTTGAAGGGCTGGCCGGAGGGCTCCTTGCCAACCCGGGCCCAGATCTCCTCCTCCTGATAGAGGGTGAGTGCCAGGGTCAGGCTCAGGGCCTTGGAGATACTCTGGATGGAGAAGGGTTCAAAAGCGTCACCGGCGGTGAACAGCTCCCCCTCGACGGTACAGACTGCGATACCGAGCCGATCGGCCGGTACCTGAGCCAGTGCCGGAATGTAGTCGGCCACCTTGCCTTGTCCCAGCAACGGGCGCACCTCTTCAAGGATGCTGGCCAGTAATTCGGATGACAACACCATAAGCAATAAGCGATTCCATGACTAAAACAGCGGTGGAGATCCCATCCCCACTGACAAAAATCCCGCCAGCGGCGGGATTTTTCAGTTACCCACAACAAGGCGCCAGATGCGGCAGCCTTGTATCAGGCCGGTTCACCGTACCAGAGGTCGAACAGCTCGGTAACGACCACGGCTTCCATCCCCTTGCCTTCCAGCCAGGATTTGACGGCAGCGCGGTCTTCTTCGGTACACTTGCCCAGTTGCTGGGTGCAGATCATCCCTTCCCAGGCCAGGTGACCGGAGCCGGCAAAAGCCAGTTTACGGGGTTCAACAACCTCATCGATCATCGCATCGACTACCGCATCGATGGTCTCTTCGGCAGTGCCGACCGGGAAGTTGAAACTGATGTCGAAACCCATTTCCTGGAATTCATCGACGCGCAGTTTCTTGCGCAGGCGGCGGCTACGATTGGCCATGATAGCTCCTCAAGTTAGTTGATACGCTAGGTGTGTTGACGTGCCAGCTTAGCTGACACGCTTGAAAATCAGATCCCAAACCCCGTGGCCGAGACGGTGGCCACGTTGTTCAAATTTGGTCAGCGGACGCCAGTCCGGACGAGGCACCCAGTTGCCGGTGGCAGAGGTGTTCTCGTAACCCTCGGCGGCGCTCATCACTTCCAGCATGTGCTCGGCATAGTTTTCCCAGTCGGTCGCCATGTGGAACACGCCACCGATGGCCAGCTTCTGGCGAATATCCTGGGCAAACGCAGGCTGTACGATGCGGCGCTTGTGGTGACGGCTCTTGTGCCAGGGATCCGGGAAGAAGAGCTGCAGGCAGGAGAGTGAACCGTTCGGGATCATGTGCTCCAGCACCTCGACCGCATCGTGGCAGATCACCTTCAGATTGGTGACACCCGCTTCCTGAGCGGTACCCAGACAGGCACCCACGCCCGGGGAGTGCACTTCGATGCCGATGAAGTTCTTCTCGGGGGCATTCTTGGCCATCTCCACCAGAGAGGCGCCCATGCCAAAGCCGATCTCCAGCACCACAGGTGCTTCACGGCCAAACAGTGCGACCAGATCGAGCTGCTTTGGCTCGAAATCGATGCCCATGACCGGCCAGAGCTCTTCCAGGGCCTTCTCCTGCCCTTTGGTCAGGCGGCCTTCGCGACGGACAAAGCTGCGGATCTTGCGCATGAACTTGCCGTCTTCGTTAAATACATCTTGGGTCACAGGCATAATGGTCTCGTTATTTCATCAATCCGGGTAATACATCTTGTGTCCGATCCCGAGCGGGACCGCTCGCGGCTCGGCATTTCATCGACCCGCGAAAACAGGGGAGCGAATTATCCCAAGATAGGCCCAAGGCGCAAGTGTTTCGCGCAACAAATATTCCGGCCATCCACTTCCCTGCTCCCTCACTGGCATCACCATACCGACTAACCGTCCAATATAATCCGCAGTAGAGTCGTTCCAGCCCTTTTTTGGCGATTTTTGTGACAATCATTGCCTCATTTCTGAAATCTGATACAAACGGATAACCTGGCGGTCGAATGGAGCGACCGCCCACATGCCGAGAGAATTGTCTATGCAGCCGTTTTTTGCCCAGCGCTTCGAGAAGGTTGAACCTTCCTTTATCCGTGAAATCCTCAAAGTTGCCGCCAATCCGGAGATCATCTCCTTCGCCGGTGGCCTGCCCAATCCCCACCTGTTTCCGGTCAAGGCGATCGATCAGGCCTGTCAGGATGTGCTGCGCGAGCAAGGGGCTGCCGCCCTGCAATATGCGGCGACCGAGGGCTTCGCCCCGCTGCGCCAGTATATTGCCGACCGCTATCTGGCCCGCCACGGCATGCAGGTCAATCCGGACAACATCCTCATCACCAGCGGCTCCCAGCAGGCGCTGGATCTGCTGGGCAAGGTGCTGATCGACGAGGGTCAGGATCTCATCATCGAAGAGCCGGGTTACCTTGGCGCCATTCAGGCCTTTTCTGTCTACCAGCCCACCTTCAAGCCGATCACCCTTGAAGAAGAGGGGCTGGATCTGGCGGCGCTGGATGCGCTGCTGGCAAGCGGATCCAATGCCAAGCTGCTCTACGGCGTGCCCAACTTCCAGAACCCGAGCGGTGTCTCCTATAGCCGTGCCAACCGCGAGGCACTGGCCGAGCGACTGGTGCGCCACGAGCTGTTGATGGTGGAAGATGATCCCTACGGCGAGCTGCGCTTCGAAGGGGAGCATCTCCCCCCGATTGCCAAGCTGGCGCCAAACAATACCGTGCTGCTCGGCTCCTTCTCCAAAACCGTGGTGCCCGCCTTCCGGCTGGGCTGGATGGTGATGCCAGACTGGCTGCGCAAGAAGGTGACCATCGCCAAGCAGGCGACCGATCTGCACAGCAACGCCTTCAGCCAGCAGGTGCTGCACCGCTTCCTGACCGACAACTCCCTCGACGCTCACCTGGAGAAGATCAAGGAGGTCTATGGCCGCCAGCGTGCCGCCATGGAGGCCGCGCTGGCCCGTCACTGCCCGCCCGGCGTCAGCTACACCCGACCGGAAGGGGGCATGTTCCTCTGGCTGACCCTGCCAGCCCACATCAGTGCCATGGCGCTGTTTGACGAGGCGATCAAGGAGAAGGTGGCCTTCGTACCCGGCGCCCCCTTCTACGTGCGCCCCGAGATCAAGAACACCCTGCGCCTGAGCTTCTCCTGCGTCGATGAAGCGACCATTGAAGAGGGGGTCAAACGCTTGGCCCGCGCCCTCCAGCGCATGCTCTGATCGCCCAAGCCAAACCGTACCAACAAAAAACCAGCGAGCGATCGCTGGTTTTTTTATGCTCCCCATTCAACCGTTCAGCCAAACAGGGTCTTGCAAAACTGCTTCATCGGGATGGGGCGGCTGTAACGATACCCTTGCAGATAGTCAACGTGGCGCGCCCGCAGGTAGTCCGCCTGCGACTGCTTCTCGACCCCCTCCGCGATCAGGATCAATTCAAGTCGCTTCGCCAGATCAATCACGTTTTCAACGATATGGCTGGAGAGTGCATCCGTGCCGATCATCTCCACAAAGCTCCGGTCAATCTTGAGTGCATCGACCTGAAACTGTTGCAGATAGGTGAGACTGGAGTGACCGGTGCCAAAGTCATCGATAGAGATCAACACGCCCAGTTTGCGCAATTCGGCAAACATCTGAGCGGTTGTCTCATCAGCCACCAGCAGTTCACGCTCAGTCAGCTCCAGCCCCAAATCAACGGGATTGTCCTTAAACGCGTCGAGAAAGGCCTTGCAGTCAGCCAACAGGTCGAGATCCTGAAAGTGCTTGGCGCTGATATTGAAGCAAAAATGAAACTTTGCCGGCAGCTTGCGGGCATAAGGGGAGAAGTGGTCGCGCACCTGGGCCATCAACAGGCTGGTCATGGGCACGATCAGCCCGCTATCTTCCGCCAGCGGAATAAAGCGATCCGGCGAGATCATCCCCTGCTTGGGATGCTGCCAGCGCATCAGCACCTCACAGCCACGCCACTGCTCATCCTCACCGGAGACCACCGGCTGCAGATAGGGGATAAACTCCTCCTCGATCAACGCCCGCTTGAGCTCTTCCGCTGGTGAGCTGCTACGCCCCATCAGCCTGAAGGTGCCGAATCCAATCAGCAGCGCCAGCAGCGGAGAGAGGAACAAGGTATATCTGGAGTAGCGCCATGCGTGGCTCCAGTAGTCATGCACCGTGACCCGGGTGACGACCTGATAGGGGAAATCGGCCGAAGCGAGGGCAATATAACCCTCTTCTGTCGGAGAGGGCGCCGCCCCGACCTGACCTGAGCCAAACAGAGCCCTCTGCCCCACCACCAGAGCCATCGGGGAGTTCTTGCTGGAGATCTCCAGGGTATTGCGCAGGTAGTAGCCATCTACACCGATCAGCACACTCCCCTTGTCCGTTTCATGACGCAGCACGATCAAGGGGCGATCCGGTGTGACCTCATTGCCAGGCAGCAGTTGCAACCTGCCATCCACATAGCGGTCGGGATTGAAGGGGCCATCGTAGTCACCATAGAGCGAGGTGCAGTAGATGTGGCTGCCGACAGCCAGATTGGCGGAACGGACATCGGGCACAGTGGCCACCTGTTCGCGCAGCAGTTGTGCCGCCTCCTTGCAGGAGTGACCAAGCATCCCCTCCACATTGATGGCCGCCTGCCGGGCATGGCCGATGGAGCGATCAAACATCATCCGGGCATGCTGCAACCGTGAATCGGCATCACGCTCTATCTCCGTCACCGTCTGCCAGATAACGGCAACAACCCCCAGCAGCAGGATCCCGCCCCCCATCAGCAGCGCCAAGAGAATCCTCGAGTAAAGCTGGCGAAGTTTCAAACGACGAAATGGCATGGCGGCCTCTTTGATGCTCGGATAATGGGTGACAGCCTCGGTGGACAGGCGAAAAGGGTCGCCATAATAGCGATTGTTCAACAAATGTCCACCCAACAAAAATCAATCAATTCAAACTATTGTTCAACAATATGTCGTAAGAAGAGGATAGAGTTAACAAACGTCAAACAGAAAACTCCCGAAGCACGTCTCACTTGTTGAAGGGAAGCCACACCATTAAAGTTGAGCAAACGGCAGCAGGAGCATGCAGCGATGAAGATTCTTATTACCGGAGGGACCGGCTTTATCGGCCGCAAGCTGGTTGCCCATCTCAAGGTCAATCACGAGGTCGTGGTATTGAGCAGGCAGGGGAGCCGCGCTTACTCCCTGCTCGGCCACGATATCAAGGTATTGGATAACCTCGACCGGCTCGATGACCTCAATGACGTGGACGCGGTGATCAATCTGGCCGGTGAACCCATCGCCGCCGGACGCTGGAGCGAGTCGCGCAAACAGCTGCTCTGCGATAGCCGCTGGCTGCTGACCGAGCAGCTGGTAGATCTCATCAAGCTATCCAGCACGCCGCCCAAGGTGCTGATCAACGCCTCCGCCATCGGCTGGTATGGCAGACAGGGCACCGAAACCCTCGACGAGCAGTGCCGCTCTCCCAACGACGAGTTTACCCACCAGCTCTGCCAGCAGTGGGAGACCCTGGCGCAGGAGGCCCAGAGCCGCCAAACCCGGGTCTGTATCGTGCGGATCGGGCTGGTGCTTGGCATGGATGGCGGCGCCCTGCCCAAAATGCTCCCCCCCTACCGACTCGGACTCGGCGGCCCCATGGGATCGGGCAGCCAGATGATGAGCTGGATCCATGTGCAGGATCTGGTGCGCGCCATGCTGTTCTTGCTGGATCACGAAGAGTGCAGCGGCATCTTCAACGGCACTGCGCCCCATCCGGTCAGCAACCGGGAGTTCAGCCAGACCCTTGCCACCACGCTGCACCGTCCACACCTCTTCTTCGTCCCGGCGCCGCTGTTGCAACTGGTGATGGGGGAGGCGGCAGATCTGCTGCTGACCGGACAAAAGGTGATACCAGCACGGCTGCAACAGGCCGGTTTTCACTTCAGCTATCCCGAGCTGCCGAGCGCCCTCACCAATCTGCTGCGTGAGCCCCGCTAACTCACACCCGCTCGCGGCGTCCGCTCGTCAGCACCTCGCATAACAAGCAGCCCGGCCAATGGCCGGGCTGCTTGTTTATTGTGGCTGCGCTATTGCGCCTTGTGTGCATCGGCTCGCGCTGGCGGGA
>OERN01000062.1_pt1 | contig 38216 bp, 30 predicted proteins | sample 1540061 | NCBI WGS metagenome assembly OERN01 (sample SAMEA3891241, study PRJEB23780) | metagenome | biome: terrestrial biome; feature: animal house; material: water of meat washing | place: Italy | collected 2015-05-12 | reverse complement strand
TCTTGTGGAGTCCCCAAATGGTCACAGTGATAGAACCAAACATCATCAAAGCCTTGACTACTCTGAGTCTTTTTCCAAAGTAAATCACGAGTAAAACTATATTTATCATCCCAAACAGGTGTTGTATGCACCTGTATAGGCGTTTGATAAACGGCTTGAATTAAGGGAGTAAAGCTGTCTTTTTCATAAATATAATGCTTGGTATATGACTCATTTGACTCATATGCTAACGTATCACCATCCCATCCATAAACAAAATCCAACTCTTGACCTGTATGATGGTGCTTACTTCTTTTTGCTAAACGTCGCCCCATCAGATTGGGTAATTGTGGTTAAGCTGCCATTCTCATCAAATTCATATTCATTGACCGCTGCGTCAGTATCAATATGTCTAACTACACGACTACATTCATCTCTGAAATACCATTCTCCCAACCCATCTGGGTAAACAATACGGTAGGTATAACTAAAATGCCTGTATATTTAAAATATGTTAAATTATTATTTCTCATTTATTCTACTTTATTAGTAACCTCTAAATACCAAATTGTTTCTCCCCAATAACTTTCAATTTCTGGAAAAATTTCCCCTTGATTAAAATATCGTGATCGAGATTGATTCGCAGGGCTCCACCAGTTGCCTGACTGAGGGCAAATTTGACTAGCTAATGCCTTAATATTTTCCACATACACAGAATTATCAGAACCACCTTCATCAGCAATTCTTTCAATCAACACCCAGTTCACTTCTGCATATAATGTTTCATATGTTTCAGGATCATGTCCAACAGCAAGAACACTGGCAACACCATTATTCTCCTCCTCACTTGCTGCCATAAATTCAATTCGCTCCCCCTCCCCGTCTTGACACAAATAAATACCTGTTTTTTCTAATTTTTCATTAGACTTAACCATCATTTCTGGATTTATACGGTAAATTGGATAGCTATTCGGTAAATCAAGCTTAATATCATTAAATAAATCATTTTTTTTAAAATCGTGGATGAGAGTATCCATATCCCAAGATGTAGGGTATGTACTTTCTATAATTGAGGCGTACTGTCTTGCAATTGAATAATAATCCCAACATTGTTTAACTTTTTCATAAGATAAATCATCCATCCAATGTAGAGAAAATTCACTTAAACCTTTATCATTAGAACGAATCTCAGAAGCACAATATAAATAAGTGAAATCCCCAGATTTTATTTTTGCATAAGCAATATCTATTCGATCCATTGTCCCTCTTAAATTTGGTAAAACCGTCTCTCCCCAATTAATATCTGCCTGTTCTGGCAATGGTAAATCTCTTAGATTATAAGGAAGATTATGCATATATATTTCAAACAACTCTTCTAAACCATCTAAGAAAAGATGATAGTTATTTCGCATGGTTTCAAAAAACTCTAATGAACTAAATTGTTCCAATAGATAAGCAACTTTAGGATTAATTCTATAAATCATATTATTTCTCAATATATTATCTATAATTTTATTTGGATTTATGTTCCAAACGAGGAGCCAAAGAAAAATCTCCCCTTTGAGTTTTTAAAGTAGGAACTCCTACCACTGAAAAATCACCAATTGTTGTATCAGTCCCATATCCCCAACCTGTTAGCTTACGCTTACTTAAACCCGATGGGATTAAATCTTTAGGGTCTAGTACAACTTGTACGCCACCACCTCTTAAATAAAAGTCACCACGTATTTGAGATGCCGCAGGACCTTCCCATGCATATAATTTCTTACCTTTTGGAACCGTATATTCCAAATATTCACCATTACTATTCCAACTTGCCCATACAGCAAATTTATCACGCCATTCTTCTCTATTTTTTAACTTTTCAAATTCGGACTTCCTCATCCAACAAATACTATTATCCAAACTTCCTGGTGCTAAAACGCGAACTAACACTTCACCTTCATTAAATGTCTGAGCTTTAATCAAGCCCTTTGCGAAAGTATCATATTTACCCTTTAAAGGATGAGAGAAACCACTTTTTAAAGCTAATTGAACATTTCCTAAGCTTGGGTGTAAAGGAGTTTTTGAGGTTTTTGGGTCAATTTTAGCTTCAGGGAAAGGTACGATTTTATTTTTTGGAAGTACATGAACCCAATTAGGTCTACTTTTTCTAAAAGCTTCTAATTCTTCTGCATCTGAAACTCGTCTCAATCGAGTTACATTTTTTACATTTGTTGTTGCTTTAAATGCAGCATCGCCTTCTTTATCTATTCGAACTGCTAACTTTTCTAAAAAATTTTGAACTGGTTTTAAAAATTTTCCTAGTTCTTTATTCGCAGAATTTCTAACTTCAATTACGACATTCAACAATTTTTTAGCTTTAAGTGCTACGCCTTTACTTGCATACTTATCAATAAAACTAACGGTTTCTTTCAAATACTTAATAAGCTTATCAAATACTTCTAATAACTCCTTAGTTCTGAGCTTTCCCTTAACTTCACGAATTTTAGTTGAAGTAGATTTATACACATTAGTAATTTTAGCTTCTTTTAGGGCTTTTTTGACTGCGGGCCGTGCCAAAAATTTATTTAATTCCTTAATACCACTTTCGATTGACGGTTCTGCAATTTTATAAATATTTGCACCTGTTAATTGTGCTAATTTTGCTGTGGGCCTCAGCATAAAACGGCGAACAGGAGCGAGAACCACTTTAAATATTCCTTTGAAGAGAGAACCTAATACAGGAAACAGTCCAATTAAAGTTAGAATCAAACCAATCCATGCCCATGGATTACTATTATCTTCTTTAATTTTAGAACAATTTGCACAAATATCCCTTACATCACATATTTGGTCTACAAATGGGATCATTGAAATTACGGTACCAGTCACAATTTGAGCAGTAGATTGTTCCTCAGCAAAATCACCTTGAATTACAACCCAAAGCCAATCTGCAATATCCGTGAGACTTTCCTGTCCTTTTTTTATTGCCTTGTTTACTGGAGCTGCTATCGCAGCCATTGCATTAAGTAGATCTTTTTTTGATGGTAAGAAATCAGTCATTATTTTCATTCACTTCTTTTTTTAATTCATTCAACTGATCTAAAACTAAATCATATAAACCCCATGGCTCATCTATATAATCACGTTGTTCATACTCAACTTTAATTGCTTTTTGCGGTACATTATCATGATGAGCTTTCCCAAGATCATCTAATTTTCCTTCTATAATTTGATTACCTTCAAAATAAATTTTATAACCTAAATTTGCAAATGGCTCATTTTCAGCATCTAAATGTTCTAATGCAATCCAATTTTTATTATTAAATTTAGGTAACACTGGAGATTGGTTTTTTACACTGGCCCCACTTTGGAACACATGCTGTGTTGCATTCACTCTAAATTCACCGCCTGTTTTCAGGGAAATCCCTGAACCATTTAAGGTGATTTGTGATGTAGCCCCTGTGATGACAATCTCTTTAGGACTGCTAATTTCGATACGGTCCTCAGTCGAGGAAATAATGATGCCTTTTTTAGCAAGTATATCCAATGCATCCGATTGGGCTTGGATCTCAACTTTACTCTGTGCTGCTACTGCTTTGATCCCACCTTGTGCAGCAAACAAGCTCAGTTTGTTTTGCGCCTGAGCAATCCAGTTCTTTTGAGTGCTGAAGTTGATGCTATCGCCTGCAATCTGATTAATTTGTGAATCAGCAGAGAAATGAATATCTTCAGCTGTACTTAGCGCAATTCCGTCAGGTGAATTGAGCAATAAAACTGCCTTTTTGAATTTTGCAATTTTTTGTTCGAGTTGTTCTGCAAATTCTTTAAGCTGCTCAAGCGATTCAATTTCATCAGTCTTTTGATTTTTAGCAATATCACTTAAAGCTTTACTGTTCGTCTGACTACCTTCCAGTTGTTTCTTGGCAATTTCAGCATCTAGATGCTCACCTTTGGCTTGATCTTGTTTATACGTGGAAACAAGTAAGCCTTGCCCAGCACGGACAGCTCCCCACTGGTCAGTACGCAGTTCAAAACCTTCACCTCGTCCTTCACTCGTGTCCGTTTCTTTAGGATGACTCAAATTCCCTAAGTTCAGTTGTGTCGCACCATGACTACTTTGTAGCTGGGTACTGATCTGACCCGTCGTGTCATCAAAACGTAGTTGCCCGAAGCCCTCGCCTTGAACCTCTTTTGATCGAATCCCTGCCAGTTTTTTGGTATCAGGCAGTTTGCCTGTATTGTCAAATTTGCTTGGAAGACGTTGTGCTTCATGGATGCGCCCCACGACAAAGGGTCTGTCGATATTGCCATCAAAGAAGTCGATAACCACGATTTCACCAATACGCGGTAAGAAGCGTGCACCATAACCCTCACCAGCCCAAGGTGTGAGCACATCAACCCAAGCAGAATCTGTGTCATTGTCATTTGAACCTGCACCGCCATCGTGAGTATTGTCTTCACTACGGGTGAACAGGAAACGGACTTTAATACGCCCCCATTCATCCACGTGAATTTCTTCACCACTTGGTCCAACCACTTTCGCGCGTTGTGGTGATGCAATAGGGCGTTGTCGCAGCGGATTGTACTCTGGAACAATGCTGATATTACGTCGTTGTAAAACAAGGTGATTGGCTTGGCGTTCGTCTTTATTATTTGTTGTAATTTCAGCCTGTTGCCAATTGGTTTGTTTCAGCAAAGCTGTGATTTGATCGGTCAAATCTTTAGGTAAATTATTCTGATTATAGAATTTTTTGGATGTGATTAAGAATTCTTTGTCTGAACCACTATGTTGATCGATTTCAGGGTGCTCGTTGAGTTCAAACCAGTAACCCACTTGTGCATCTCGTACGGTCGAGGTAGCCATAAATTGCTTGGCTTGTAGGTCGTAATAATGACCAAGATTTTGATTAAACTTTTCAATCTGACCATTGCCTGATTTGGTCGTTCCATCTTCACCTTTAAGGTCTTGTATCCATGCAGGTGAAAAATGCCATGCTTGCTCTAAACCTAGACTGGCGTTGTCTTGATTATCACTATGGCTATGTTTGCTTTGAACTGAACCCGCACCTTCTTCTATTTCTAAAGTATTCGCTTGCCAATGTTGAATATGGACAGATGTTGGTTGTATAGAACGCTGTCCGACAAAATTTGTAATCGAATCACTGCTTTCTACAGCACTGCTACGATGGAAGCGAATATTCTGTCGCTCTAAACTTTGATATTGGGCGTTGTCATCAATCAGTCTAAGTTTTTGCGGCTGAATGGGTTCACTTGAACTGGACACTTTGAGCTGAGACTCATCAATAAGCCAGTTAATCCCCTCTGAAGAGAGCAGCCTTTGAATAAATTCACTGTCCAACTCATTCGCTTGCATAATGAATGGGCGCACATCATATTCTTTGCTTAAACCACCTTTATCCAATGTCAGACTCGAAGCAAATAAGGGACTACGTTGCTGCCACTCGGCAAAAATAGTTTGAACCACCTCAACAACAGACTTCGCCATGAAAACTCTAGAGTTGCGTCGATGCTTCCATAAAGCTGTCGGGTCTTCCACGGTTAAACGATATATGGTTAAAGCGCCATCACTTGCCCCCACATCCGCCTTGGTGATGATGCCTGAAATACGATTGAGTTCTGATTTTTCAGTGACAATATCGACAGCGACTTGACTACCGATGAATTGCTTTAACGGAATATGAGCGGAGGTAGATAAGCAAAGGAGCTGTAACTCTATACCTGCATTCAGTTCATGCGTTCCATCTATGCGCTGAAGGAATACTTGTTCGTTAAGCGAGGTATTGCTGAACTGAATATGAATAGCACGTTTTTGTGCACTAAGTCCAAGTTGCTCTATTGCAGCATAAATATTATTGGGCATCGTTATTATTAAATTTTAAGTTGTGGCTGATTGTACAAAAGTCTCAAAAAATTTCTTTAATTTTTTGTAACTTTAATAGAATTTTTAAGTTTCAGAGCCTTTTTTCAATAAATGACCGATCCATCTGTAAGTTTCTATTTTTATAGTTTTGATATTATTTCAGTCATATTCGCTTAAACCAATTCATTCCTTTATCCACTCTAGAAATATTAAAGTTTTTCAGTTGATACCAGACCACTAAAATTTTATTTTTTTCATACTGGTTTGCAATTTACTCAAACTTCATTTAACCCGTTAATAATTACAGCCTTCTACATAACCCGCAATTCTTGAAGCTGTTGCTTATCAGGATAATATAGGCCACTCCCCTATAGATACATAGCCTACTGCCAATAGCTTATTTATACATAGAAGCAATTGAGCTGCTACTGACAGAGAGTTTAGATCATCACCTTACGCAGGATAAATAAAGATGAAGCACATCAATTATTATTCGAAAAAAAGACCCAGTTATTCACGTCAGATGTTTGAATTAAGATCCAGCCAGCTTATGTATATCAATATATGGCATAGAATTAATTACACAGGAAAGATGAGAAAATCTGAATGAAAAATTATAAAAATAATAGTTTATTATAAGTTATACGCGTGATTTATTGATTATCTCTGCAAATTTCAACGGTTGTATTGGTCAAGAGTTAAATGAAACTTGCAACTTTCCAGATTTGGTATAGCTTAAATTACATTAAGTTATACATAAAAATTAAAAACTGAGTGTGTATAGTTTCTTTGAATCATCCTATTTTATAATATGTTTTATCCTCAATTCTTTTGGCTTTAATTCCCTCAATTCACATAAACAACGAATATGATTTAAACCCTATTTTTAAATAGTTTAACGTCAAACCACCCAAGACTTGATCATAAAAAGCACCATTAGCTCCCCTATGCGCTTGTTTTGGTGCAACTCTAAAAACACTTAGAATCACTCAATTAAACTAAAGCTTCAACATTAAACTAATGATTTATAACAATTATAACCAAAGATAAATCAAATTGATTAGATTGGCATAGATTCTGCATTTTTGTATTCCATCATGTATACAAGTTGGAATGCAAAAAATGAGTCAGAACAAATGCATTGGCTGGACACTTCAAGAATGGCAAACCGCTTATCTCAACCAAGATATTCATCTTGAAGATTTAATCGACTATGTAGCGCAATTACCACAACCTGATCATGCATGGATTTCAATTGCTACGACAGAAATACTTTCCCAACAAATTGAAGCCTTAAAGCAAAAAGCAGATCAAGCCACAGACCTCAGCAAAGAATTGCCTTTATACGGCATTCCGTTTGCAGTGAAAGATAACATCGACGTTGCTGGTTTTGTCACCACGGCCGCATGCAAGGCCCTGACAACTGTTGCTACGCAAGATGCAGAAACCATTCGCCTGCTTAAAAATGCAGGGGCAATAGTTGTGGGAAAAACCAATTTAGACCAATTCGCAACGGGGCTTGTCGGGACACGCTCTCCCTTTGGTGCAGTCAGTAACACGTTTAATGCTGACTATGTCAGTGGTGGCTCTAGCTCTGGTTCAGCCAGTGTTGTTGCTCGTGGCTTGGTGCCCTTTGCACTCGGAACAGATACTGCAGGCTCTGGCCGTGTTCCTGCTGCATTTAACAATATTATTGGGCTAAAACCGACTAAAGGCCGTTTTTCAAATCGTGGTTTATTACCAGCTTGTAAAAGCTTGGACTGTATTTCAATTTTTGCATTAACGGTAACAGACGCCGACACCATTGCCCAAACGGTAGAACATTACGATGCGTTAGATAGCTATTCACGCCAGCACCCCAAAACTACACCTGTGAAACTCTCGACTAAGCCACATTTTGCTATTCCCCAAAAACTGGAATTCTTTGGAGATGACCAAGCTAAATATGCCTTCCAACTGGCTGTAGAACAGTTAAAAGTTCTCGGTGCTGAAATTACTGAAATTGATTTTTCAGCGTTTGAACAATTGGCAGCCCAACTCTATCAAGGCTCATGGGTGGCAGAACGTACGGCGGCGGTTGCCGAGTTGTTGGCGCAGCAGCCTGAGGTTTTCGATCCGACAGTACGTGCAATCATTCAAAAAGGTCATGATTTTAGTGCAGTTGATGCCTATAACGCGGAGTACTTAAAGCAAGACTTAAGCCGAAAAATTCAAGACACTTTGGCCCAATTTGATGCATTGATTGTTCCCACCTCTCCAACCATTCATACCCTTGCGGAAATGGAACAGTCACCGATTAGTCTGAACTCTGAGTTTGGGACTTATACCAATTTTACCAACCTCGCCGATTTAAGTGCTCTCGCCCTGCCCGCAGGTTTCCGCACTGACGGTTTACCTTTCGGCATCAGCCTAATTGCACCTGCATGGTATGACCAAGCTCTGATTGAATTCGGAAAAATTTGGCAGATGCATTTGAACTTAAAGCTGGGGGCTTTAGACCGCTATGCACCCATTCCAAAGCTACAGAACTCAGTCTCTCCACATCATATCCGTGTTGCGGTGGTTGGGGCACACCTGACTGGAATGCCGCTGAACTTCCAATTGCTCACCCGTGATGCTGTGCTTGTGGAAACCACGCATACCGCTGAGCACTATGCCCTGTTTGCCCTGAATGGCGCGATCCCGCCTAAACCCGGTCTAGCCCGAGTCGATGAACACGGTCAGCAGATCATTGTTGAACTGTGGGATGTACCCACCGCTCGCTTTGGAGAATTTGTCGCAGAGATTCCGACACCACTGGGCATGGGCAATGTCGAACTGGCAGACGGTCGATGGGTGAAAGGTTTCATTTGTGAACCTTATGGCTTAAACGATGCCGAAAACATCAGTCACTTTGGCGGTTGGCGCACCTATATCCAGCACCGTAACAATTCAAAAGTAGAACAAGCTTAGTCAAATTTAGGAATTTTAAAATGTTTAAAACTGTATTGATTGCAAACCGTGGCGAAATTGCCGTACGTGCAATTCGCACTTTAAAAAAACTGGGGATGACCAGTGTAGCGGTATATTCAGACAGTGACCGTTACGCACAACATGTCAAAGACGCGGACATTGCCATTGCTTTAGACGGCTTAAAACCATCCGACACTTATTTAAGCATTGAAAAATTGATTCAAGCCGCTCAAAAAACGGGGGCTGAAGCTATTTTCCCCGGCTATGGCTTTTTATCAGAAAGTGCTGAATTTGCAGAGGCTTGTGAGAAAAATAATATTGCCTTTATGGGGCCAACCGCGACACAAATTTTAGAGTTTGGTTTAAAACACCGTGCGCGTGAACTAGCTGCCGCTGCACAGGTTCCTATGACACCGGGTACAGGCTTACTTGAAAGCTTAGATGAGGCAATTTCTGCGGCTACAGAGATTGGTTACCCCATCATGCTGAAAAGCACCGCAGGCGGCGGTGGTATTGGTCTTACCCGCTGTGATAATGAACAAGCCTTAGTTGAAGCTTATGAAAGCGTCAAACGTTTAGGTGCACAATTTTTTAAAGATTCGGGCGTATTTTTAGAACGTTTTATTGACCGTGCGCGTCATGTCGAAGTTCAGATTTTTGGTGATGGTCACGGTCAAGTGGTTGCATTGGGCGAACGCGACTGTTCATTGCAACGTCGTAACCAAAAGGTGGTGGAAGAAACCCCTGCGGCTCATCTGCCCGAAGCCACACGTCAAAAACTACACCAAGCAGCAGTTGAACTCGGCAAATCGGTCAATTACCGCAGCGCAGGTACGGTCGAATTTATTTATGATGCTGCACGTGATGAATTTTACTTCCTTGAGGTCAATACCCGACTACAAGTAGAACATCCTGTCACTGAGATGGTGACGGGTTTAGACCTGATTGAATGCATGCTTAAAGTCGCTGCGGGCGATGCACTGGATTGGACTGCACTTAGCAACATCCAACCGCAAGGTGCGGCGATTGAAGTGCGTATTTATGCAGAAGATCCAGTTAAGAACTTCCAGCCCAGCCCGGGTGTACTGACCGAAGTTGCATTTCCAGACAATTGTCGTGTTGATACATGGGTTTCAACAGGAACAGAAATTTCGCAATATTTTGACCCGATGATTGCCAAAATCATCGTACATGCGGACACCCGTGAACAAGCCATTGAGCAACTAAAAAGTGTGCTCTCTCAAACTCGTTTAAATGGCATCAGCACCAATTTAGACTATGCACATAGCGTGATCTCTGATGAACGCTTTGCACAAATGCAAATCTGGACACGCTTGCTAGATGACTTTGACTACGTACCGAATGTGATTGAAGTACTCCAAGCTGGCACGCAAAGCTCGATTCAGGACTTTCCGGGACGTGTTGGCTATTGGGATATCGGTGTACCACCATCGGGTCCTATGGATGACTATGCTTTTCAATTGGCCAATCAAATTGTAGGGAATGATGCTAGCGCAGCAGGTTTCGAGTTCACCCTGCAAGGCCCAAGCCTCAAGTTCCACCAAGACAGTATGATTGCACTGACAGGTGCGCCATGCCCTGCGCAACTGGATGATAAGCCCGTGACCTTTTGGCAGCCGATTCACATTTGCGCAGGTCAAGTACTCAGCTTAGGACAGGTCGAGTCTGGTTGCCGTAGCTATTTAGCAGTGCGTCATGGACTCGATGTCCCCCTATATTTGGGCAGTCGTTCGACTTTTGCTTTAGGTAACTTTGGCGGGCATGCAGGACGTGTGCTTCGTGCAGGTGACATGATCAAACTCGTCAACACAGCGCATCCAAATAGCGATATCCCTTTAGCCACACAAGAACCACAGGCTCTACCTTCAGCACTGATTCCAAGCTATGGCAAAGAGTGGAAAATTGGGGTGCTGTATGGACCACATGGTGCACCTGACTTCTTTAAACCCGAATATATTGAAGAGTTTTTTGCCTCCCAATGGACTGTACACTTCAACTCCAACCGTCTAGGCATCCGACTATCAGGGCCAACACCAAGCTGGGCACGTGAAAATGGCGGTGAAGCAGGGCTCCACCCATCGAATGTCCATGACTGTGAATATGCCATTGGTGCGATTAACTTCACAGGTGACTTCCCTGTCATTTTAGCCAAAGATGGGCCAAGTCTAGGAGGTTTCGTTTGCCCTGTAACCATTGCCAAAGCTGAACTTTGGAAAGTGGGTCAGCTTAAAGCCGATGATAAAATCAGCTTTTATCCTTTAACTGTTGAACAAGCCAATGCCTTAGAACAACAACAAATTGAACGGATCGAAAACTTTGCCCACGCAGCCCTTAATTCTGAGCCGCCAAGCAGTGATATTCCAACATCCGCAATTCTTGCCAGCTTAGAGGCAACTGATGTGTCTCCACGCACGGTATACCGCCAAGCGGGTGACAGCTATATCTTACTGGAGTACGGTGACAACGTTTTAGACTTGGCGCTACGCTTACGCGTTCATCAGCTCATGCAACTCATTCGCGCAGCCAATATTAAAGGCATATTGGAACTGTCCCCCGGTGTACGCTCGCTGCAAATCAAATACGATGGACTCACGCTTCCACAGCATCAATTGATCGAATTTCTACTCAAGCTTGAACAGCAAATGGGAGATTTAAGCCAAATTAAGATCCCGTCACGGATCATTCATCTCCCAATGGCATTTGAAGACAGTGCAACTTTAGGTGCTGTTGAACGCTATCAAGAAAGTGTCTGTGCCAAAGCGCCTTGGCTACCGAACAATGTCGATTTTATTCAACGCATCAATGGTTTAGACAGCCGTGAGCAAGTCAAAGAAATTATTTTCAATGCCCATTACCTCATTTTAGGCCTTGGTGATGTTTATCTCACCGCCCCATGTGCAGTGCCGATTGACCCACGCCATCGTCTCTTAAGCTCAAAATACAACCCTGCCCGTACCTTTACCGCTGAAGGCACCGTAGGCATTGGCGGCATGTATATGTGTATCTACGGCATGGACTCTCCGGGAGGCTACCAACTGGTCGGACGCACCCTACCCATCTGGAATAAGTTTAAAAAGAACAAACAGTTTGGCGACAAAGAATGGTTCCTAAACTTCTTTGATCAAATCAAATACTTCCCCGTATCTGAGTCAGAGTTAGAGCAATGGCGTGCCGACTTTGAAAATGGTCAAGCACAAATTCAAATTGAAGACACTGAATTTGACTATGCCGCGTATTTACAACTGCTTGAAGATGAAAAAGACAGCATTGCCGAGTTTAGAGCACAGCAACAACACGCTTTTAGTGCTGAAGTGGGCTTATGGAAAGAAAGTGTTGATCATCAAGAACATCTGATTGCAGAAATACCTGATGGGACTGACTACAGCGCCTATGCAGCACTACATGCTTCGATGACAGGTAATATTTGGAAAATATTAGTGGAACAAGGTCAGATTGTGAAAAAAGGTGAAACCATTGCTATTATTGAAGCCATGAAAATGGAATTACCGGTGTACGCTGCGGATGATGGTACTGTCAAAGCCATTATTTGTCGGGCTGGACAAACCGTTCATAGCGGTGAGCCTTTGGTTTATATGGAATAGTACATGCCCAATATGACACGTGCAGGTTCAAGTTCAGACAATTTGTCTGAACTGGTTTACCAGCAAATAAAAAACGATATTTTTGATTTCAAATTGATGCCGGGTGAACGTTTTACCGAATCCGAAATCGCCTTGAACTATCAGGTCAGTCGTACACCTGCGCGGCAGGCGCTATATCGACTGCAACAAGAAGGCTATGTAGAGGTAGCATTTCGTAGTGGCTGGACTGTCCGTCCGTTGAACTTGCAATACTACGATGAGCTGTATGAGCTACGCATCATGATTGAGCAGTATGCAATTCGAAAGTTATGCAGCAGTGCATCTCAGCCATCGAAGGAAATGAAACACCTACACAAAATTTGGATGGTTGCACCTGAGCAGTATCTGTCAAGTTTAAAAGCCATGGCGAAAATTGATGAAGATTTTCACTGTGCATTGGTTCGTGCCATTGGCAATCAAGAAATGATCAAAATTCATCAAGAGGTCAGTGAAAAAATTCGCATTATTCGGCGCCTCGATTTTTCAAAAATGGATCGAATTGAAGCCACCTATGCGGAGCATCAAGCCATTTTGAATTATATAGCACAGCAACAGACGGAGCTTGCCGTTGAAAAGATCAGCGCTCACATTCAACAAAGTCGAGATGAAGTAAAAAAAATTACCTTAGGTATGCTCAGCCAGCATGCCATTGTGAAAGCAAGTCGCTAAGCACTCAATCAACATTCCACTCTCAAATAAAAAAGGCGCTTCATGCGCCTTTTCTTCAACCTTTGGACTTAAGCAGGAATACGCAGCACTTGGCCTGGGAAAATATCATCTGCATCTTTCAATAGCGGACGGTTGGCCTCAAAAATTTTATTGTATTGGTTGGCATCACCATAAAATGCTTTGGAAATTTTCGATAAGTTATCCCCCGATTTAACCGTGTAGAACTTACTTTCAGGTTCAGGGCTAGCCACAGTGAGTTGATCATCGACTTGTGCCACATGGTCAATATTACCGACGGCTAAAACAATCTTTTCTTTATCGGCTTGAGTCTGAACTTGCCCTTTCACGGTCGCCAAATCCGTGGTGGAGTTATAGCTGACTGAAAGTCCCGTCACAGGTAAGCCCAATGCTTTGATATGACCCAATAACTTGTTGGCAATTTCTTGAGCCGATGGCTCTGCTGGTGTGCTTGGTGCGGCTTGAGGCTCGGCTGCTGCTGTGTTTTTCTTACCAATGCCTTTAACAAAATCAAAAAGACCCATGTGTATGCTCCATCTTGTTATATCAGTGTTGTTATAGTGAATGCTCAAAAATGAGACACCCTTTTTTATACCCAAAAAAGACAACAGATTTGGTAGCGAAAAGTCCTGTTAAGGTAAAGCTTTGTAAGTTAGCCCAGTAAATAGCAGATTTTAAAGGTGAGTTAGGCGCTTTGCGTTTTTTGAAAGGCATAAAAAAGCCACCCAAGTGGGTGGCTTTTCCATTCAGCAAAGCTGAAACAATATGTATTAACCTAGTTTCTTAGAAACGTAGTCAATCGCAGATTGTACAGTTGTGATTTCGTTAGAATCTTCATCTGGGATTGTGATGTCAAAGTCGTTTTCGAAAGACATAACAAGCTCAACAAGGTCTAAAGAGTCAGCACCTAAGTCATCCATGAAAGATGCTTCGTTTTTGATTTCTTCAGCCTTAAGACCAAGTTGTTCTGCAACTGCTTGCTTGATGCGTTGTTCGATATCGCTCACAGGAATTCTCCTCATTGCTTGTGGCGTTTTTAATGCCGTTAGTTTAATTGAATCTTTAAAATTTTGAAAGTTTATCCATCAGCCAATTAGCTCATGTATAGACCACCATTTACATGCATTACCGTACCAGTAATGTAATTTGCTTTGTCTGATGCCAAGAAGCTCACCGCATTTGCAATATCTTGTGGATCACCTAAACGGTTCAAGGCCACTTGATCGCTCATTTTTTTACGGATATCTTCGCTTAATTGCTCAGTCATTTCTGTTGCAATAAAACCAGGCGCCACTGAGTTTACAGTGATTTGACGGCTGCCCATTTCTTTTGCAAGGCTACGGCTAAATGCTTCAATACCAGCTTTCGCTGCTGAATAGTTGGCCTGACCTGGGTTGGCAAAATGCGCAACCACAGAACTAATATTAATAATTCGTCCAAAACGCGCTTTGGTCATACCCTTTAAAACACGTTTCGACAAACGGTAAACTGCTTTTAAATGGATATTTAAAATGTCATCCCAGTCATCTTCTGACATACGAAGTAACAAATTATCTTTGGTAATCCCAGCATTGTTCACCAAAACCAACACAGGGCCATAGTTTTGTTCAATGTCAGTTACAAGCGCATCAATGGCAGCACCATCACGAACATCGAGCACTTTACCTGCACCGTGTTCACCGAAGCTTGCAGCAAGTTTTTCTGCACCTGACTCAGATGTCGCAGTACCCACAACAAAATAACCGTCTTGAATAAGTTGCTGAGCGATGGCAGCACCAATCCCTCGACTTGCACCTGTCACGAGTGCAATTTTGCGTTCCTGTGTCATGCAATTTTTCCTTCAGCCACTAAAATGGCATTTAGTGCATCTTCCAAGCGTGATTTACTATCGAGTGGAAATGCTTTTTCAATATTAGGTAGACGTTTTGCCAAGTTTGCCAAAACATTGCCTGGACCACACTCTGCAACATATTGGATCCCTTGATCCTGAATAAACTGCATTGTTTTGGTCCACTGTACAGACTCATATAACTGAGCTGTAAGTGCTTGGCGGACTTGTGCTACATCTGTAGCAATTTCCGCGCCCACATTTTGTATTACAGGTATGCTAGGCAGCTCAATGGCAGTTTGTTCCAAAGCTTGTGCGAACTGTTCTGCAGCAGGCTTCATCAATGAACAATGCGATGGAACAGAAACTGGGAGTGCAATCGCTTTGCCGCTGTTTTCTTTGGCTAAAGCCATGACTGCTTCAACCGCTGCTTTTTCACCCGCAATGACCACTTGACCTTGAGCATTGTAGTTAGCCGCTTCAACCGAACCCTCAGCCTGACTCGAAACCTGTTGGCATAAAGCAACAACTTGCGCATCGTCCAAACCTAAGATGGCCGCCATTGCGCCCTTTCCTTGCGGTACAGCACTTTGCATTAACTTGCCACGCAAGTTTACCAGCTTGACTGCATCGCCTAAGCTTAGGCTTCCTGCTGCAACCAACGCACTGTATTCACCAAGTGAGTGTCCCGCCAAATACTTTGGTGCAACACCACCAAGTTCTAACCATACACGCCACAAAGCAATGCTGGCAGTTAACAATACCGGTTGGGTAAATTCAGTTTGGTCTAAACCTTCACCAGATTGTGCAATGTGCCACAAATCGAATCCAACCGCTTTAGAGGCTTCTGCAAATGTTGCTTCAACACTGGCAAATTGTTCTGCCAATTCAGCCAACATGCCAACCTTTTGTGAACCCTGACCGGGAAATACAAAAGCTGTTTTTGTTGCCTGAGCGACTTGATCAAGTTGTTTCGCAGACATAAAAAAGTCCTTTCTTGTCTTTGCTCTCGTTTATGGAGCGAAAATTTAACACTTAATTTAGGTCGATGTAATTGCCAAATACAACAAAAACAGCAGCGATAAAAATTCGACAACAAAAAAAGGGAGCTTTACGCTCCCCTTTTTTCGACTAAGCTTTAAGCTTAATGCTTCGACAATTATTCAGCAGATGCTTTAGCGAATAATTGACGACCACGGTAGATACCATCTTTAGATACATGGTGACGACGGTGAATCTCGCCAGTAGCTTGGTCTACAGTTAATGCATTCTCGGTTAAAGCGTCATGTGAACGGCGCATGTCACGGCGAGAGCGACTTTTACGGTTTTGCTGAACGGCCATGATGGCTCCTTACAAATCGAAAAATATGGATCAGAACAAATTCAGTTGTCTTATACGGAAGAGTATAACACAAAAATTAGTTAAGTTTACCCTTCAAACTTGCCAAAACATCAAACGGATTATCCCGCTTTTCTTCAACAAGCTCTTCAACGGCAGGTTGGTGCTTATGTTCACAAGCGTCATGCTTAGCAGACAAAGGCATCAACAATAACAATTCATCTTCTATCAGAGACAGTAAATCAGCCGTCGCAGGCGCATCATAGCTACCTTTCGTCGTTGCTTCACTTTCACCTAAGACGATGAAATCAGCATCCTCATCCAAGCGCTCTATCAGTGACTCATCATCCACTAGAGCTAGATGAAAATCTGAAACGAGTTCAATGTTTACCGTGCCTAAACAGCGCTGGCATTCCATTGGAACGTTCGTTTCAACGTGACCATCTAGCCATACAATACGATGATACGCATCCATTGATAGCTTACAGTCTATGTTAATCAATTGATCATCAATTGATCCAACAGCTTCACGGGCTATACGAGCAAAGCGAGACAATGGCAGTGTTCCTGACCATGTAAAGCCTTGTTCGGCCCATTTAAACGGCTCAATCTGTGCCGGAAAGGTATTTGCTGACATAATTAAGGCGGCAATTCTACAAATTCATCAGTACTCTGTCAAAGATTAAGATACAATTTTGTACTTATTTAGACAGACCATTTGGGTAACTTAAGTCATGCATCTGTTGCAGCCGCAAACAGAAGTGAGTATTTCATCACTTGTGAGCACAATTTCAACTGTCGATTCTGACATTTCAAACCGCCAAGTGCAACTCTCGACGTGGGAGAATTTGTGTACAGAAGCAGAACAAGTTGATTGGCTCATCTTACACTTTAATCGTTGGTTTTCCCACCTGAATGTCAACTTGGTTAAAGGTGACTTTGAACCTGAATATTTTCCCGCTATAGACAGCACCCCTGCACGTATCCAATTTGCCCATGGTTTTTTTAATAGTGCCTTGCATGAAATCAGCCATTGGAGCATCGCAGGAGACAAACGCCGTCTACTCCCCGACTTAGGCTACTGGTATGCACCCGATGGTCGTACGGCTGAGCAACAAGCTTTATTTGAACAGGTTGAAATTAAACCGCAAGCCATTGAATGGTTATTTGCCACAGCTTTTGGTCGGAAGTTCCGTGTTTCCTTAGACAATCTGACTGGTGAAGGTGGTGACGGCAACCGCTTCAAAGACCATGTTTTCGCTCAAGTTCAGGCTTATTTTTCAGGCCAAGCCCAATTACCGCGCGATGCGAAACACTTCATTGACTGTATTTGCCTATGTACTCGTGCTGGCAAAACATTACAGAGCGATGAATTTCAAAGAGAAATGCTCGACTAAATTTCACACGATTCACATTTTGGTCATTGAACATCACCGAGATAAAGCGCGATAATGTTGAAAAAACCATCAGGAGATAAAAACGATGCTTCATTTAAGAGTCCATCCTGATAACCCTCAAGCACGCTCAATCAGCCAAGCAGTAGAACGGATTCGCGCAGGCGATGTGGTGGTGTATCCGACCGATGCCGCTTATGCCATTGGCTGCCAGATTGGGAATAAAAATGCCATGGAGCGGATTGCTCAAATTCGCGGCCTTGGGGCCAAACATCAATATGCCATCATTTGTGCAGATCTGTCCGATATTGCCACTTATGCCAAAGTGGACAATGCTATGTATCGTTTACTGAAAAACAATACACCAGCCGTGACCACGTTCATTTTGCCTGCAACCAGTGAAGTGCCTAAACGCTTGATGCATCCGAAGAAAAAAACTATTGGTTTACGTATTCCAAGTAACCCAGTGTGCCAAATGTTACTCAAAGAGTTAGGCGAGCCGCTACTAACCAGTACCTTAATCCTGCCGAATCAGGAAGAACCGCTGGATGATCCCTATGACATTGAAATGCAACTGTCAAAACGAATTGATGTGTTTATCGACAGCGGGCTGGGCACATTAAGCACCACCAGTATTGTCGATTTATCAGGTGATCACCCTGAAGTGATTCGCCGTGGGCTTGGCGATGTCAGCGCATTTGAGTGATGCGCTGCATTTATTCGCTAGGGAAACTGAATCTCACATTCTCAAGAGATCAACATGACCCTGTTTACGGTTTTGCTCAATCTGAATCAATTTCCCGAGCAACATAATTTATATGTGCAGCGTCCTTGGACGCTTGAGTCCGAGACTTTGGTGCAAAGCCCGAGTTCAATCAACTGCATTATGCGGGAAGAGAATCTGTACAGCTATTTCCTCCCGATCTCGACCATCCAACAATATTTCAAATTCCTCGAACCCAAAAATCTCTGCCTACAAGACAGCTGTCAGCGCATCATTGAATTTGCGCTACAAGCACCTGAGTAAATCTTTTCTTTGGCGTCAACTGACATTAACTTGAGCTTCAGCTACTCTCTTCACTCATTCAAACCATCTATCAAATAAAAGCGTTGCCCTCACTATTCTAATCTCAATAAATCTGTATCGCCCATCTACCTATCTGCAGCAAATCGATTATTTTTCAAACCACAGGACTAAGCCCTAAGTACATCATGTTCTCTTAAACCCAACCCATTTCTGCAGATTTAGCCACGACATCAGCGCATAAAAAGCATCACACAAATAAATACTCTCTATTTATTTACAGCTTTTTTTGTTATTTGGTCGGTGAAATCATGTATTCACGCCGCAATTTGTTTTACACTAAGCCCTATTAAAATTATGTATTTTTTAAATCGCCTCTACTTTTTCTCCTTAAGTACTGATTCGAAAAAACATAATCATGCCTTTGAAAATTCGCGTGGCCAATAACTGTAATGAATCAATCCGTCCATAATGCCATGGAAGATCTTCCACAAATCCGTGTTATGGATGAGTGGCATGACTCCATCCCCGAGGATTTATATATTCCTCCAGCTGCATTTGAAATTCTTTTAGAGCATTTTGAAGGACCACTCGACTTTCTGATTTACCTGATTCAAAAAAACGGCTTTGACTTATTACAGTTAGATATTGCCCCTATTGCAGCGCAATACCTGTCTTATATGGATGCCATGAAGTCGCTTAACATTGAGCTGACAGCAGACTATATGGTGATGGCCGCGCTATTGGCTGATTTAAAGTCACGTTTGCTATTGCCAAAAGCACCCAATGCAATCCAAATTGAAAAAGACCCAAAACAAGAGCTGATTGACCGTTTAGAAACTTATCTCCGTATTAAACAAGCGGCTGAACGCTTGGGGCAAATGCCTATATTAGAGCGAGACACCTTCTCAACCAATGTCAGCTTAGGCCAAACTCTAGACAATAATGACGGTCATGATGTGCAACAGCTGCGTGATGCACTGTTCTGCGTGTTTAACCGACCTGAGCCGATCACCCATCAAATTGCACAAGAACCAGTTTTACTTGAAGAGCGCATGGCTTTTATTGAAAGCAAAGTCGCTTCAGGTGAAGTTTTAGTTTTTGAATCTTTGCTGCGTCCCATTCAAGGACGTATGGGCATGGTCGTGACGTTTATGGCCATTTTAGAGTTAACCCGTCAGCAACGTATTCAAATTGTAAGTTCAGGTGTTGAAGCACCGCTTTCGATACAAGGAGTCAAAAAATAATGTTAGAACAAACCGCTCCTGTAACGAACGAAGATAACTTGCATGAAGTACTGATGCAGTTAGAAGCGATTATTTTTGCCAGTGATGCACCTGTTTCACTTGCACGATTGAAAGAATCGTTCCAAAATCAATATAGCAAACAAGATTTACGCCAGTTTTTACAACAACTTGCCATGCTACAGCATGGTCGTTCGATTGAACTGATTGAAACTGCTCAAGGTTTTCGTTTTCAAGTTCGAGCAAAATACCGTCAAATCGTTGCGCAAACGTGGCCAGAGCGACCAACTCGCCTCTCGCCATCGCTACTCGAAATGTTGGCCGTGGTTGCTTATCATCAACCCGTCACTCGAGCAGATATAGAACAAATTCGAGGAGTCTCAAATAACAGTCAACTGTTACGCACGTTATTTGATTGGAACTGGATTAAAGAATCTGGTTTTCGTGAACTCCCAGGAAGACCTGCGTTGTTAGTTACGACGCCCCAATTTTTAAATGCATTTGGCCTAAATTCTTTAGGTCAGTTGCCTCCCCTGCAGGATGCCAAGGAAGCTTTTATGGCGCTCGATGCGAATGCACCGAAGTCGTAAATAGGTGAACTGTTGATGATAATTTCTAAGGTTATGCTGTCATGAGTGAAAAGTTGCAAAAGGTACTCGCACGAGTTGGTTTGGGTTCTCGCCGTTATATGGAAGAAGTCATTGCCGCTGGTCGTGTGAGTGTCAACGGCCAAGTTGCCCAAGTAGGCGAACGTATTGAACCAGGTGATGAGCTTCGCATCGATGGTCGTAAAGTATCGTTCCAAATTGAAGATGAAATTCGTCGTCGTGTTCTGATTTACTATAAACCAGAAGGCGAAATTTGTTCACGTAACGACCCTGAGTCACGTCCAACCGTATTTGATCAATTACCTGCAATCGCGAATGATCGCTGGGTGATGGTGGGTCGTCTGGATATTAACTCAACAGGTTTACTACTATTTACAAACGATGGTGAGTTGGCGAATCGCCTGATGCACCCATCGAATGAAATCGAACGTGAATATGCTGTGCGTGTTATGGGTGAAGTAACCCCGCAAATTAAAAACAACATGCTCAAAGGCGTGGTGTTGGATGATGGCCCTGCTAAGTTCGAATCATTCTCTGAAATTGGCGGTGAAGGGATTAACCGTTGGTTCCAAGTGGTGGTAAAAGAAGGTCGTAACCGCGAAGTACGTCGTATTTTTGAATCGCAAGGTTTAAAAGTCAGCCGTCTACTCCGTACACGTTATGGCACAGTTATTTTACCGCGAGAACTACGTACGGGCCGTTGGATGGAGCTGGACAAAAACGACATCGACAACTTAACCAAAGCGGTTGAGTTAAAACCACGTCAAGGCACAGGTTTGTACGGCATGGCAAAACGTCGTACTGAACGTATGCAAGAAAAACCAATGGCTGCACGTCGTGGTGGTTTCTTACGTCAACAGCGCCGTGACAATGAAGATGAAGGCCAACAACAAGCGAAGCCAGCTTTCAACCGTGAACGTCGTGAAAATCCAAATGGTCATAGCCAACGTCGTCAGGACAATGCACAAACAGGTTATGGTCAACGTGAACCACGCCAAAACTCAGGCTATGCACAACGTGACAGCCGTCCAGAGAACTTTGGCAACAAAGGCACCTATGGTCAACGCGACGCGCGTGATGAAAATGCGCCACGTAAACCTTTTGGAAATAAAGGCTTTAAGAAGTTTTAATTTTTAAAGTCAAAATTTGAGCCACTTTCGAGTGGCTCTTTTTATATGTGTTTACACTGCACAATAAGCCCTCTTTCTGTTCTAGATCAGAAAAAACTGCAAGCTCCTCATAAAAAACGCCCAACTTATTGAGCGTTTTTATTCCCCCGCCAACAGCAGCCCATTCATGCCACACTTTGCGGAATAGCACTGAGTAAACGTTTGGTATATTCGTGCTGTGGCGACTGGTACAAATCATCTGAATTGGCTATTTCCACCAAATCACCATGATTCATCACCATAATTTGATCTGAAATATATTTCACCACTGATAAATCATGTGAAATAAAGATATAACTCAGTCCAAATTCATCCTGTAAGTCTTGCAGCAAATTCAGTACTTGGGCTTGTACCGAAACATCCAATGCTGATACCGACTCATCACAAATCAAAACCTCAGGTTTTAAGGTTAGGCAGCGCGCAATCGCAATACGTTGACGTTGCCCACCAGAAAACTCATGCGGATAACGATAAAAAGCCTGTGCAGGTAAGCTCACGCGCTCCAACAGATCCAACGCCATTTGTTTGCGTTCAATATCATTCGCGCCGATACGATGCACTTGCATCGGCTCCATTAAAATCTGCCCGACGGTAAAACGTGGATTCAGTGATGCATAGGGATTTTGGAAAATGATTTGAATCTTGCGTTGATACCGAGCAAACTCTTTTTCTGACATGGCTAAAATATCTTGACCTTCAAACAGCGCTTTTCCTCCTGTCGCTTCCTGTAAGCGCATCAGCAATAATCCGATGGTCGTTTTCCCCGAACCAGACTCACCCACCAAGCCCAAAGTCTTGCCTTTTGCCAGTTGGAAACTCACGCCTTTGACCGCTTGAAACTCCTCTTTGCCGAATAATCCTTTACGACTATAAAATGACTTTTTAAGGTCACGCACATCTAAAATGATCTCTTCTTGGCCAGTTAAGCCGCGAGATCTTTGTTGAAGTGACTCGACATCGATGGTATGCGTTTCAATATAGTCATCGCCCTTTTGCTGCATGAAATCACTGATCATGGGCAAACGCAGGGGACGTTTGGACAGTTGCGGACGGCAGTGCAACAACGCTTTGGTATAGACATCTTGAGGGCGTTCAAGCATATCTTTAACCCAGCCTTGTTCACGAATTTGACCATGCCGCATCACGATTACCTGATCGGCAATTTCCCCGACCAAAGCCAAATCATGGGTAATAAACAGCATCGACATTTGATGCTTCTTCCGCAAAGACTCCAGCAAATCTAAAATTTGCTTTTGAATAGTGACATCCAGCGCCGTCGTCGGTTCATCGGCAATCAATAGTTTGGGTTTACACGCAATCGCCATGGCAATCATGACGCGCTGCTGCTGCCCACCCGACAACTGCCCCGGATAAGCATCAATCTTGGTTTCAGGAGATGGAATCCCAACTTCTATCAAGAGTTCCAAAGCACGTGCACGCGCCTGCTTACGACTCATGCCCAAATGTAACTGCAAAATTTCTGCAATTTGTGAACCTACCGTAAACACAGGATTTAAGGATGACATCGGTTCCTGAAAAATCATGGCAATATCTTTACCACACTTTTTCCGCATTTCACGGCGTGGTAAATCGAGTAGGTTTTTCCCCTCAAACAAAATTTTACTGTCCGAAGCAATTTGACTGCTTTCAGTAGGTAACAGCCCCATGGTCGCTAGCGATGTGACCGACTTCCCACTGCCTGACTCCCCAACCAAGGCCACAGTGGTATTCACTGGAATACTAAAACTGATGCCTTTGACCGTTTCAATGTACTGCTTTTCTTCATTTTTAAAGCTGACACGCAAGTTTTCCACCTGAAGTAAGGCTGGCGCTGTCATATGATTAAGTTCAGACATTCTCATGCTCCTATTTCAGTTTCGGGTCTAATGCATCTCGCAGTGCATCGGTAAACATTGAAAATGCAGTGACCAGAACCGCCATTGCTACCGAAGCGGCCGCTAACTGCCACCACTTGCCTAAAATCAACTCACTTTGAGCCTCATTCAGCATACTGCCCCATGACACCACACCGACAGGGACACCAAAACCAAGGAAGCTCAAAATCACTTCTGACTTAATAAAAGCCACCACCAAAATTGACATTTGAACCAGTGCAATATGACTGACATTGGGAAATATATGCACAAAAATACGTCGGCTATGACTCACCCCAATTGCTTTTGCCGCCAGCACATATTCCCGCGAAGTATGCTTCATATATTCGGCACGAATTAAACGATATACTCCCGTCCACCCCGTTAAACCCAAAATCAAAACAATGGATAAAACACCTTTTTGTTGCAGTACTGCGGCAATCGCTAGCACCAAAAGCAAATAAGGAATCGAGGTAAAAATGTTATAAAACCAGTTCAAGACATCATCGACCCAGCCACCAAAGTAGCCCGAAATTGCACCTAGAACGGTACCAATCACCACAGCAAGAAAAGCTGCGACTAAGCCAACAATAATTGATGTTTCTGCACCTTTAATGGTTTTCAGTAAAACACTTTGTCCCCATTTGTCGGCACCTAAAATCAGGCTTTGCTTGAGTTCCGCTTGTTGATCTAGTAAATGACCATCCAGCGCTTGGTCAATCGCTTTCATATCTTCGGCTAAAGGATCAACAACCCCATAGTAATCAATAGCACCACCTACACCCTGTTCAGCAGCAATTTCTGCGTTGAGCTCACGAATCACATCTTTTAAAGGATCAACAGGGTTTTCAGGCACAGCCGCTTCGACTTTTTGTGTTTCACTTTGCGTAGCAGGTATCGCTGCTGCACCGATAAACGTAGGCGGTGCATAACTCACCGCGACTTCTTTATTCCAGTCTTTTGCAATCAATCCTGTGGATGACAAAATTAACAGCACCAAATAAAACAGTACGATTAGGAGAGAAAACATGGCGATTCGATCGCGCTTTAAACGGCGCATGGCGAGTTGCCATAGTCCTGTAGACGCTGTTGTAGGTTCAGCAGTATCTGGTTTTCTTTTAGTGAGAACACTGAGCATAATTCACCTACTTCAACTGTACACGTGGATCGACCCATTTATAAATCAAATCGGCAATCAAGTTGAAAAACATCGTTGCGAGGGCAACGTACACGGTAATGGCTTTAATTACGGGAAAATCACTACGCTCTACCGCAATAATTACTTCACGACCAATGCCCGGAATACCAAAGAAACGCTCAATCAAAAATGCACCAATCAGCAAAGCAGGTAAACTTGCCATCACGTCTGTAATAATCGGGATTGAGGCATTACGTAGCACATGCACACCTAAAATGCGCCGTTCGCCAATCCCTTTGGCACGTGCAGTACGAACATAGTCTTGATTGACTTCATCCAAAACAAAACTACGATACAACCTTAAAGTCGGGGCAATACTGACCACCAACATGATCAGAATAGGCAATAAAGCATACTTAAACAGGTTCTCGCTAAAGCTATCGCTCCAGCCTTGGACTGGAAACCAGCTCAGCTGATAGGCAAAGACATACTGAAAAACAATGATATACACCAAGATACTGATCGACATGCCAATCGTACACAGCATCATCACCATACGATCCGTTAAACTGCCACGCACCGCTGCTACCGCCAAAGCCAACACAATAGAAATGATGGTTTGTAAGATCGTCAGTGGAATGAGCAAAGTCAGTGAAGGCCCGAGTCGTGTCGTGATGATTTGCGATACTGACTCCCCTGTACTCCAACTCAGCCCATAATCAAAAGTCAGAATCTGTTTGATGAAAATCCACAGTTGCACATAATAGGGCTGATCGACCCCAAGCTGCTGTCGGATATTTTCAATCTGTTCAGGGTTCGACATTTTCCCTGCCAAAATATAGGCAGGGTCGCCACCGACCCAATTAAACAAGAAGAAAATCAGCAACACCACCCCAAGCATGGTCGGGATCATTTGCCAAATTCGACGAATAATATATGCCAGCATAAAAATGCCCCTTATTTCACCCGTTGACCGGTAATTTCATCGAAAAAGGCTTTGTTATCAGGCTCACGACCCAAAAAGTCTTTGACCAATGCTTTGGCAGGTTTTTGACCACCTTGGGACAAAATCGTTTGACGATAGTGCTGTCCCACTTCAGGGTTATTTAAGTTATCACCAAAGGCTGAAAGCATGTCCAATGCCATCACTTCTGACCACATATAGCCGTAATACCCGACTTGATAACCGCCCATGATGTGACCAAACTGCCCCGGAAACTCGGTGGTTGGAACATAACCCAAGGCCGTTGCGCCTTCCATTTTTTCCCAAACCTTTAAGGGCTGAACCTCTCGTGCATCACTGCCATGTAGCGCCATGTCATACTGCGCATACAACGTCTGACGAGCATAATGCAAACCACGCCCATAACTATGCACGGCATTGAGTTTCGTAATCAGCGCATCATCCACGCGTGGGCAGTCAGGTTTACAGTAATCTGCCACCTTTGACAAAGTCTCTTTGCGTCGTGCCCATTCCTCATACATTTGTGACGGCGCTTCGACAAAGTCCCGCTCAACTGAAGTTCCTGACTGAGATGAAAAACGTGTGTTGGATAAAATGCCATGCAGCGCATGACCAAACTCATGTACAAAAGTTTCTAACTCATCGCTATTTAAACCATTGCGGTTAAAGTTAGTGACCAGTGCTGAAATCGGTTTGCGCCCAGTTAAGCTACTGCCGCCATAAACACCCCACACAGCAGCATGTCCATATTTACCTTTACGTGGAAATTTATCCATATATAAGCCGCCGAGCAGTTGCCCTGTTTTGGCATCGGTCACATCATAATATTCCACTTCATCTTGCCAAACCTCGACTTTGGCAGGCTTAAACTTGATGCCATACAGGTTTTCAGAAATGGCAAATAGCCAGTCTTGAGAGGCTTGCGTTGGGAAATACTGACGCAGTTGCTCTTGATCGACCTGATACTTGGCTTTGCGTAATTTTTCACTCCAATATGCTTCGCTCCAACGCTCAATACTGGCTTGCTCAACAGGGATATTTAAACTTTGTGCTTTAAATTCACGTAGAGTTTGGACTTCCTTTTTCTCTAGGGGTGCCACGGTAGCATGTACCTCCGCCAAGAATTTATTCACGGTTTCAGGCGTTTTCGCCATCCGGCTTTGCAGTACCCACTCCGCATAACTGGACTTACCAAACAGTTGTGCTAACTCATAACGTAAGTCCATGGCTTGCTTCAGCAGCGCCAGATTTTTCTCGCCGCCACGTCGGGTAAATGCAATTTGATAACGCTTACGTGCATCATCGTTATCTGCCAACTCCATAAAAGGACGATAATCGGGATACTCAAAACCGAGTAAATAATTACCTTTGTCATTTTTCTTTAAGCCGTCGATATAACTTTGTGGCAGGCCTTTTAGCTCATCAGGGGTAAATTCGAGTTTTTCAGGATTATCACGGACATTACGCGCATACTCTTGTTCAATTTTTGCCAGTTCATCAAAAATCGCTTTTAAGCGTGCTTGTTTATCCGCTGAAAGCTGTATCCCAGTTTTTTCAAAGCCCTCCAAAATATCTTCACGGAACTTGGCTTCAATTGGATCAGCAATTTTTATTTTCTTAATTTGTTGATATAGCTTTGGATTCTGATAAACATCGGTTTGGAATTGGCTAATTTTAATTTCACAGTCTTCAGCCGCTTTACGCAGTGCTTCATCAGGGTCAACATTGCTATACAGACCAATCGGGCCGTAAAAATCTTCAAATGATGCAAAAATACGATCCCATTCAGCCAATACAGGCGCTGCTGCCGTTTCGTTTTTAAGGGGCTTATTTTCAAACGTTTTAAGTTGCTTTTTCACATCCGCAATTTTGGCATTACACATTGCAGGGATGTCTTTGGCTTGAAAGCTGGGTAATGTTTGGCGCGGTGCTGTTTCCGCCAAAGCCATCTGACTCATCCCTAGGCCCAACATGCACAATGCAGTGAATTTAAAATGTTGCTTTTTCATCATGACTCCAGTTTTGTTTAATTTCTATTTCTTCAAATCAATATCGATATACATCCACTCTGCGGGCAGTATGGGATGCTTTTTAAAACCAATCACACGCGGTTGTGCCAAGATATTGCGGTAACGCGCCCCAATCACCTGCACAGGCATATACACTTCCAGCAGGCGTGACATTTTGGCGTAGATTGCATCACGCTCTGGGCTTGGTGTCATCTTTTGGGCTTGTTCATATAGGCGGTCATATTCAGGAATTTTGACGCAGCCATTGTTGGTGATCTTGATGTTTTTGCCATAAAACAGCTGCATAAAGTTATCTGCATCTGGGTAGTCTGCAATCCATGCTGATGCTTTAAACATGGTTTTACATTGTTTTTCTAATTTCAAAGCCTCAGCAAAAGGCATCGACTTGGTGGTCATTTTAATTTTGATACTGTCTAAGGTTTTCTTCCAAAACTCAGCCTGTTGTTGACTGCGTAAATTATTGCCCGAAAGCGTCATCTCAATCACCAAAGGTTTCCCATTCGGCTGAGTACGCCAACCATCCGCAGCTACTTTATAGTGATAACGATCTAACAATAAATTTGCCGCTTTGACTGAGTAAGGAATACTGCTTCGATAATTGGGATCGTAGCCCACCACACCACTTGGAATCGGTGCTTGCAGTTTTTGCGCATCACCTTTTTGTAAAATATTGATGTAATTATCGGCTGAAAATGCCATCGCCATGGCACGGCGCAGGGCAATTTTATCTTTACTTAAGCCGCCGACTATTGGGTTTTGCATATTCCAATAATGATAGTCAATCGAAGGATCGGTGATCCGTGACAGCTGTACGCCTTTCTTGACCAATTCCGGTTTTAGTTTTCCATCTTGCAAGGCTTGAACCGTCAGCTCACCATCTAAGGCAAACAAATCCACTTCATCTTTAATAAAGGACAACCAGCGTGATTGTCCTTCTTCCATCACCTGAATATCAATCTCGCCAATTTGCGGCATCTTTTTGCCTTGCATGGCTTTGACGATCTTTTGGTCCTCAGGCGTACTGGCCTTAAAGTTCCAAACAAAACTTCGGAAATCAGGATTGGCCTTTAAAATGATCCGCGAACCCGGCGTCCAACGACTGAGCATATACGGCCCCGTTCCTATTGGATGCCCCATCACAAAACCCGCTTTGTCACGATATTTTTCGATGACTTCCCGTGCAACTGCACCTGCAGGCTGATGCGCAAGCAACATTGGAAAGTTCTGATCTGGGCTGGTCAGGCGAATAACCAAGGTATAACGGTCTGGTGTTTGCAAGCCCGCGACAGATTGGTCGTAATTGAATTTTCCCGTTTTCTGCGCCTGTTTCAGCAAAGCCTCCATCCCTAAGATTCGCCCATCAAGCAGCCAACTGTTGGGTGAACGCAAGCTCGGATCCATTAAGCGTTTAAAGGTATACACATAATCAGCCGAGGTCAGCTCACGCTTTTTACCTTTAAACACTGGGTCAGCAGCAAAATAAATCCCCTTTTGCAAACGAATGGTATAGGTCAATCCATCCGCACTCACCTCGGGTAAAGCCGCAGCTGTTCGTGGCACCAATTTCGCAGGTGAGGCCAAATAATCATAGGTAAACAAAGTTTCAAAAATCGAACCATTGACATGGGCTGAGTACAAGTCATGCACGCCCGCAGGATCAAAGCCTGTTTCAGCCACAGGAAAAACATAACGTAAAACTTTTTTCGGGTCGGCAGGGCTTTGTGCAAAACTGGAAACTGAACTACTCAGCAGAATGCTGCCTGCCAAAATTCCCAAACCCCATCGTTTCAATTTCTGATTTAGATCTCTCATTATGTTCTACATCTCAATTATTTTTTTATGGGCTGAATATCCAAATATTGCCAGTTGGTATTCATCATCGGATGTGCTTTAAAACCCTGAACTTGTGGATGTAACAACCAATTTCGAATGCGACTGTTATGAATAATCCATGGGTTATCGGCCTCAATTTGACGACTGAGTTTTTCATAAAATGGCAAACGCTGAGGCGGTGGGAGTGCCATTGCTTGTGTATAAAGTGCATCATAGGCTTTGGACTGGTAGCAACTGAGATTGCCCTGCGCCGAATTAGGCCCATACAGCAGCTGAGCAAAGTTTTCCCCTTCAGGATAGTCCGCAATCCAAGCCCCGCCCCAAATCATATATTTACATTGCATCGCTGCTTTTAAATTGTCAGCAAAGTTACTCACCACAAAGTCGGCACGCAGACCAATCGCATCTAAATTTTTCTTCCATAGTTCAGACTGAATCACGGAACTGGAACTATTTTCAGTCATAAACTTGAGCGTTAAAGGCTGACCATTCGGTAGCCGACGGTAACCATCTGCTCCCTTCTTATAACCGAAACGATCCAGTAATTTATTCGCCAAAAGCGGGTTATAAGCCACACTACTCCGGTAGTTGGGATTAAAGCCTTGTACCCCTTCAGGCACCAACATCTCCGACTTCACCGCCTGCCCTTTATACAGTTGTTTAATGGCTTCTGCTTGGTTATAAGCCAGACTAATCGCACGTCTTAATGCAACTTTTTCAAGCCCAAAACCACCCACTGTAGGGTCTTGCATATTAAACATGGTATAGGTGATTTCAGCGTCTTTATTGGGAAAATGTTGAATGCCTTGCTTGACCAGTTCAGGTTTGAGTTGTTTGCCATTTAAAGCCTGTGGTACCGCATTGGAAGTCAGTTTGTCAAAGTCGAGTTGTCCCGATTTGAACGCGAGCCAGCGAGACTGTTCTTCTTCAATAATACTGACGCTGACTTTGCCGATTTGCGGCATTTTTTTGCCTTGCATCTCCTTGACCAGACGGTTGTCCCAACTCGAACCTGTAGATTTAAAATTCCAAGTAAAACCACGATATTTCGGGTTGGCCACCAGTTCAATACGACTCCGCGGTACATATTTACTCAGTTGATAAGGCCCTGTCCCCACTGGATGCTGCGCAATTCGATCCCCATAAAACTCCACCACTTCCCGCGCTGTTCCGCTAAATGTGGCATAAGCCAAGATATACGGGAAATTATAGTCAGGACGGGTTAATGTGATTTGTAGTGTGTATTTATCGAGGGCTTTTAAACCCGAAATCGCGGCATCGTAATTAAACTGGCCTGTTTTCTTGGCTTGAGCAACAGCAGCATCGCCACCGACAATTTTGCCTTCAATAAATGAATAGGTCGGTGAGCGGTTTTTCGGATCCATAATCCGCATCATGGAATAAATATAATCCTGCGCCACCAACTCTCGCGGCTTGCCTTTGAAGGCCGCGTCATCGCTAAAATAAATCTTGGGCTGAATTTTAAAGATATAGACTTTGCCCTCTTGTTCTATTTTTGGCATCGACACTGCTGTGTTTGGAACCAATTGAGCGGGGCGCGCCAAATAATCGTATTTTAAAAGTGGTTCAAAAATGGCTTGGGCAATACTACCACTATAAAAATTATAGGTTTTAACCGTATCAAAACCATCATCAGGCGCTTCATAAGCGATATTTAATACTTTGTTTGGATCTGCAGGCGACTTTGCATAGGCAGAAAAGCCAAAACCCATCGCAAGGGATAAAGCAGCAAGCTTCAGTTTTTTTGAATTCAAGTTCATACCTATACACATCTTTTTTTTAAGCAAGGTGATCTCATGCCATCCATGTTCAATGTCAGTGTTTTATTTTTCAGACAACACTGACAAAAACTTAAAACATAAACCCATGTTTTATAAATTAAATTTTAATTATCAAAATTTAAAAAACGGTCATGGGCAAATATTCACCTCAGCAACAAAGCGAATATCATGCCACGCCTATTTTTTTATCATTCTAATTTAACATTTTGTAAGAAAAATATATGGATATTAATTAGTTATAAATCAGAGGCTCAACTCACATCGGAACATTTTGCCAATTAGTAGCTATTTTTAAACATTCAGTTTAAATAAACTATTGCACAGATTTAATACACCAATGATTCAAATTCGAACATCACAAGAAATACAAAAAACCAAATAAAACATCGCAAATATTTATTTATTAAAGATAAATACTAATATTTCAGTATAATTACAAATAAGATTTTGTATTAAAAATTCAAAAAATCACGACTCATTTTTGATCACTTATTATATGAATAATCATTTTATGATTATTTTTTAATCGATTTATAAGTAATTTTTTGCCATTTTAATTTTTTAAATTCTAGAAAAATGAAAAAAAGTTACATAAATCCATACAAATAATAAAATAAAACAATATTTTCCAATAACTTAATTCACAGTCTTTTGTCTATCCCTGAAAGTTGGCATTTGCCTTGCACTCCCTCAGCACAGCAATACCGCTAAATATAGAAAAAGAAGGGTTGAATTTACGATGCAAAAAAACAAACTTGTTCGATCTATGGGGACCCCAACCATCAGCAAATCAATACTTAAACTAAGTACCCTGACTTTAAGTATGATGTGTTTGTCTTTAGCTCATGCAGAAGAAACCGAAAGCTCAGTCTCAGCAGAACCAACTAAAAAAGTTGCTAAAGTGACTGTCACTGGCTCCTCTATCAAAGGAGTTGCAGCTCAAAGTTCTTCACCCATTACCGTCATTAAAGTTGAAGAGCTTGCGCAACAAGGCGTCACAACTGCCGAAGAAGCTTTAACCAAAATCAGTGCCAACCAAGCGGGTTACACAACCGCGCAAAACGTGGGGGCAAGTAATACCTCTGGTTCAACAGCTAACTTGCGTGGCCTAGGTCCAGACAAAACCTTAGTATTATTAAACGGTCGCCGTTTGGCTTATAGCCCTTTTAGTACCTCTGAAACCAACCTCAATACAATTCCTCTAGCAATGGTTGAACGAATTGAAGTCCTTCGAGATGGTGCATCCGCGGTATATGGTGCGGATGCCATTGCTGGGGTGATTAACTTCATCACAAAAAAACAATATGAAGGTTTCGGTATCAGCAGTGGTGTACTCAAACCCGAAGAAAAAGGGGGGGAAGAATACGATGTCTCTATCTTTGGTGGCTATGGCGACTTAGACGAACAAGGTTTTAACGTATATGGCGCAATCAGCTACCAAAAGTCTAAAGAAATTATGGCCAAAGACCGTAAAGTTAGCCGTCGTGGTGGGCTTTTACCTGAATTAGGGATCGATGCTGGCTCTGCGAACGGGTTTCCTGCTAACTTCAATGACCCAACCAGTGGTGTATTAGCCAATCCTTACGGTAATGCCAACTGTAATAACACTCCTAATGTCGTTGCGGACGATGGCCTGTGTTTTTTAAACACTCAAGCCTTGATTGGTATTCAACCAGAAACAGAAGACTTATCGGCCCTAGGTCGTGCAACTTTCAAACTCAGTGACCAATTCAACGCCATTGCTGAATATGTATATGCAAAAAATGAAGTCACTACCTCAATCGCACCCGATGTCTATAGCCGATCTGTGACACTTCCCAAAGGAAGCCAATATTATCCAGGGGAAGGTATTACTCCTGCTGTTCCCGGTTTAAGTGGTGATCCTTTACAACTCTACCTACGCTCACAAGCGGGTAACCGTGTTTCCAAGACAACCAATGAATCACATCGTATTTTTGCAGGGATTGAAGGTGAAGCATATGGCTGGAACATCGACAGCGGCGTGACCTATGCAAAAGGTAAAGCAAAGGACAGTTTCGTTAGTGGCTATTTAAATCGTAGTCAACTGCAAGAAGGGCTAGATAACGGTACCATTAACCCCTTTGGTCCTTCAGCGGATTCAAGTGTTTGGAATTCATTAGAAGTCAGCGGTACGACCAATGATGCGACCTTAGACTCCACCACCTTTGACTTTACGATCAGCCGTCCAATTTTCACCCTTCCTGCGGGTGACGTGGGTTTTGCCTTCGGCGGTAGCTTTACCACGCAAGACTGGGAAGCAAGGGTAAACTCAGACCTTGTTCGACTTGTCCCAGGTAGTGGCATTGACCCTGACAAACCTATCAGTAAGGGTGACCGTGACATTACAGCCGTTTTCTCAGAGCTACAAATTCCGATTACTTCCACTTTAGAAGCGCAACTTGCAGCACGTTATGATGACTACAGTGACTTTGGCGACACCTTCAACCCGAAAGTGGGTTTACGCTGGGAGCCTTTAAAACAATTAATGTTCCGAAGTACTTACAGTACAGGTTTCCGTGCACCAAGCTTATATGAAATTAATGCGCCGCAAAGCCAAACTTACACGGGGGCAAAATACGATGACCCTGTGCTCTGTCCAGGTGGCGTAGCAACTTCACCGCAATATCAAACAGAATGTAATACCCAGTTTAAGCGTATGCAAGGTGGTAACTCTGAGCTTCAACCCGAAGAATCAACCACATTTACAGCAGGCTTTGTTTTTGAGCCCCTTAAAAACCTAGTCTTAGCAGTCGATTACTACAATATCGAAATCGAAAATCTTATTGGCTTAACGGGTGAAACTTCCATTTTCGAAGATCCAACCAAATATGCAGATCGCTTTGTGCGAGATGCAGACGGCCGTATCCAATACATCAATACCACTTTAATGAATACAGGTGGCATCAAAACCGAAGGGATCGACATTAGCTTAGACTACCTGACTCCTATGACATCAACAGGTCGGTTTGGCTTTGGAATTAATGGAACCTATGTCATCAAAAATGACTACCAAGAAGAAAAAGATGGAGACTGGGAGGGCTTAGTGGGCGTTTATGATGACCCTGCTGTACTGCGCTGGAAACATACCGCAAACATCAACTGGAGCTATGAAGACTGGAAATTGGTCTTTGAACAGCAATTTTTCCGAGGTTATCACGACCAAAATGCAACAGGTGAAGAAGGCTTTGATAACCACAAAGTTCCAGACTATACCCTCTACAACATTGCAGGCACCTATAAAGGTTTCAAAAACTTAACCCTAACGGGTGGCATCAAAAACCTATTTGATGAAGAACCTGCTGCATCGAATGTTCTCGATAACTTCCAATACGGCTATGACCCACGTTACAGCGACCCAACAGGACGTACTTTCTATGTAAGAGGTACATATACGTTCTAAGCGGATCTGAGCCACAGATTGAAATATTCAATCTGTGGTGATGTTTATACATGCTCAACTTTAACCAGATATATATGGATTTTCCCAAGTGCAATCCAATGCTTTTAAAAAGTAGATTTGGCTTAAATTTTAGGAGTAATTATGGGCACTACATTTGAAGATTTAGAAAAAAACTCCGCCAAAAAACTCACAGGTATTGGCGTTGTGATTTTCTTACATGTTCTTGTTGGCTTGGTGCTAATGGCGGGCTTGGCAAAAGATATTGTCAAACCCTCAACCGAACCTGTGGAATTGGTCATTCTGCAAGATATCAAGCCACCTGAGCCTGAACCACCTAAAGAAGTTCCACCAGAGCCACCAAAAATGGTGGAAAAAGTAGCGCAGCAGCCTGACCCTAAACCTGTAGAAAAAGTAGTCCCAGTGCAAAAAACAGTTGCTACACCCGTCACTAAACCGACGATAAGCACGCCGACGCCAGTTGCATCATCGCCTTCTCCAAGCCCATCTCCAACCCCAACACCGACTGCCGCTGCTCCATCACCGGCACCCAAACCCACAGGTGTTACACGTGGAGTATCGGAAGGTGAAGCTGGATGTAAAGCACCAAGCTATCCACGCGAAGCAGAGATGAGTGGCATTTCTGGCACTGTACTGATTTCGGTCTTTGTCGATACCAATGGTAAAGCCCAAGAAGTCAAAGTAAAGCGTTCTACAGGTGACCGTACTTTAGACCGTGCTGCAACGAAAGCGTATAGCTTGTGCACATTTAAACCTGCAATGAAAGATGGCGTAGCTCAAAGCGCTTGGTTCGACATCCCATACGAATTTGTTCTCGAATAATTGAAAAAGATCAGCCGACATTAGGAGTTACACAATGCAAAAATTAAAAAACTTTACCGCAGCAAGCCTACTTGGAATGAGCACATTACTTCCTCTACAAACTGTTTTTGCAGAGGAAACCGCTGCGCCCACTACAGCACTAACTACACCAGTCACCACGACTGAAAAAACAGCAACACCTGTTCCCCCACCCTTAGCTGAAAAAGCACCTACTGTTTCAGAAAAAGTACATAACCCTTATGGCTTAGAAGCAATGTGGAAAGAAGGTGATCTGGTGTCTAAAGTGACACTGTTTATTTTGGTGATTATGTCGATTGGGACATGGTACATCATCATCACCAAGTGCTTACAGCAAGGCAAAATTCGCAAACAAGGCCAACATGCCGATAAAAACTTTTGGGAAGCAACCTCTCTCGATACTGCAACTGAAGGTTTAGATGATGCCAGTGTGTATCGCTTTATTGCTGAAAAAGGCATTAAATCCACAAAAAATCATGGTGGAACATTATTAGAGCGTATCGACTTTAATACTTGGGTCACTATCTCGATTCAACGCGCTATCGACAAAATTCACAGTCATTTAAGTGGTGGGCTGGCTTTTCTAGCAACTGTAGGTTCAACCGCACCTTTCGTGGGTTTATTCGGTACGGTTTGGGGCATTTATCATGCGTTAACCGCGATTGGAGTATCGGGTCAAGCATCTATTGATAAAGTCGCAGGCCCTGTGGGTGAAGCCTTAATTATGACTGCAATTGGTTTAGCCGTGGCTGTTCCAGCAGTGCTTGGTTACAACTGGTTAACCCGTCGGAATAAAGCCGTGATGGAAGAAGTTCGTACCTTCGGTTCAGACCTGCATGCGGTGTTATTAAGTGGTGAAATCAGCACCAACAATCCTGTTAACCGTGACATGAAATAAGAACATGAGGAATCAGCCATGGGAATGACGGTAAATTCAAATGACAGCGATGATGATGTAATCGGAACCATTAATACCACACCATTGGTTGATATTATGTTGGTTTTACTGATTATTTTCCTCATTACAGTACCTGTTGCAGTTCATACTGTGCCAGTCAATTTGCCTGAAGAAAAGAATGTACCTTATGAAACCAAACCTGAAAATATTCAACTCGCAGTCAATAAAAATGGCGATATTTTCTGGAATGAAAGTTACATTGCCGATAAAGCCACCTTACTGGCACGACTACAAACAGAGGCACAAAAGAGACCTCAACCCGATGTCCACATTCGTGGTGACCAACTTACGCCATACGATGCGATTGACCAAGTCATTACCACCACGCAGCAAGCGGGGATTGGCAAAATTGCCTTTGTCACCACACCGCCCTCTTCACCTTAATCAAAGAAGGATTCAGCTATGGGTATGAATGTTGGTTCCAATCAAGATGATGAAGATGTGATGCTTGATGTCAACATGACGCCTTTGATTGATGTCATGTTGGTATTACTGATTATGTTCATTATCACGATTCCATTGCCAAACAACGCCATTAATATCAACCTCCCGAATGGCACACCACCACCAGTTCAGGAAAAACCACCTGAAATCGTGGAACTACGCTTAGATGCTCAAGGCAAAATGTTTTGGAATGAACAAGCTGTGGAGTCCAAACAAGCGCTCGAAGCCTTGTTTCAAACCGTTGCTCAAAAAGCAGATCAAGACCAAATTAAACTCAAAGCTGACCGCGCAACGGAATATAAATACATTGCGATGGTCATGGCCGCAGCCCAACGCCTTGATGTGAAAAAAATTGGAGTCGTGAGTAATCAGTAAATAAAACCGTCAAAAAAACCGCTGACAACTTTTTCTGTTAGCGGTTTTTTTATTTTTTAATGACTCTACGAATTACTTCAATACGGGGATGTCGATCCACAATGCTTGCGGAAAATGTGTCGCCAAATAAGCTTTTAAATAGCTCGCAGTATCTTTAGAAATGAGTTCATCTTGTGACTCATCATTTAAGTTATAGGCTAAAGCGTAAAGCTCTAAACCACGGCTTTTCAGTGCTTCTAAACTTAAAATGGTATGGTTAATACTGCCCAAACGCCCCGAACTCACCAAAATTACAGGCAGTTGCTTGGCTGCAATATAGTCAATACTGAGCAAATCTGTGGTTAAAGGCACCATCAAACCACCCGCACCTTCTAACAACACCACCTCATATTTTTCAGCCAGCTGCTGAGTAGCACGCTCGATTTTTGCAAAATCAATCTCACGACCATCAATTTTAGTCGCCAAATGTGGCGATGCAGGATAACTAAAAATTTCAGGCATGGTCAGCTTACTGTCATCTTCAGGAAACCAGCCCATACCCATAATTTTACGGTGCTGTTCAATGTCTTCAGAAACATCAACATTGCCCGTTTGCACTAGCTTTTGGGTAATGGTTTTTTGGCCTTGTTCATTCCAAAGCTTGGCTAAGTAGCCCGTGGTATAGGTTTTCCCAATGCCTGTATCGATTCCACTGATAAAGTAAACTGATCCAGTCATGGCATTCTCCGTGCAATACAATAAATAGGGTGATAACTCAGGCGATAATG
>OERN01000058.1_pt1 | contig 41158 bp, 57 predicted proteins | sample 1540061 | NCBI WGS metagenome assembly OERN01 (sample SAMEA3891241, study PRJEB23780) | metagenome | biome: terrestrial biome; feature: animal house; material: water of meat washing | place: Italy | collected 2015-05-12 | reverse complement strand
AAGGCGGCGGCCGATGCGGCACTTGGTGAGCTTGAGCGGGCTGGTGAAGCCTTGGGGCTGCTGATCGGCATAGCCACGCTGGATCCGGAGCTGGTTATTACTGATTGGAGAAAGTGGGAAATTGGCGACGAAGTGAGGCTATTAACGAAGCGGGGAGGAGCGGCGGAAGTCGGTGAGATCGGTTATATTCACAGACTCCGTGACGGTGGAGAATTCGCTATCAACTTCCCATCTCAGAACCGTTACGTAGTTAAGCATGGCGACATTGAATTCATCCGACGCCCCTAACAACAAGGTGATAGCATGAAAAAGCCAGTTAAGATGCACGGTCACTTCCTGAAGGGGAGTGACATGCAGAACACAAGGCACACAAAATCAGAGGCAAGGTCTATTGCTGTGAGGTCAGCAAAGCGCGCCGGGGTTTGGCCCCTGGTGATTGAGCTCTTTGACGCTGGAGAGCACTACGTTGTTAGCTCACACACGGTAGGTCACAGACCATAAAACAAGGCCCCATCGCGGGGCCTTTTCTTTGCGCCATTTCGGAGTCAAAACGGCAGCACGCTCTTGCTCACGCACCGGCAGTTGATCTCCTGTCCTGGCAGGATCCACTTGCCATCAATCAAACACCCCTTCGCGATCTCGAACTTCCGCCCGTCAGCCGCAACGTGTGACTTTCTGGGCTCTTTCCCGCCGTGCGAATGCTGCCATATTGCCTCGGTGATACCAAGCTCTTGTCGGCGAGCCTGAGTGGTCACGGCGTTGAGCTTGTTGGACTGGTCACGCGCAATCAGGACAGCCCGCCGCTGGGTGATGCCATATCGCGATTGCAGCTCAGTGGTTATCTCATGCAGGTCGCGCCCTCGGCTATAACCGCGCATCACAATCCCCTCCACATCGGTAAAGTATTGCTGCGGTATCGACTTGATGAGTGCCACATTCTCCACCACGGACGCCTTGGCCACATCCTGCATGGCGCGGGTCATCTTGAAGTCAACCGCCCAGCCTGCATCCTTGAGCGCATTCTGAAACGAGTTGTCAGTAGCCTTGATGGCGCCTGATGTGAACCGCTTGGCGATGTCATCGGCCATGTCGTTGAATCTCGCTATCCAGCGCTTGGATACCTCGCGCACCCTGGCGGCCATCTCTGCGGCGGGGAGGGCGTCCTCGGCAATCTCAGGCGGCGCCTGCCGGTACTGGGCCGCCAGCCAGTATTCGGCGGAGTTGCTCATCTCCTTGATGAGCTCCTCAAGCGCCTTGCGATAACGGGCCTCCACCCCTCGGTTAGCGTGGATGGCGCGGACGGTTTTGGGTTTTTGGGCCATTACTGGCCCCCTTCGCCCGGCAGCACATCCGTACCCGGCTCGTCAACCTTGGCTGACTCTGCCACTTCAACGGATGGCACATTCTCCGGCGGAGATAGCATCTTATCCGCCTCCCCCTTGCCAATACCGAACGAATGCAGCAGCACAGCCTCGGCAGCCTCAACTGATAGTGTGCCCGCCGCCACGCTTTGGGATATTTCAACTAGCGAGCTTACCTGAGCACCATTTAGTGAGCCCTTGTTTTGCTCTACCGGCACGTCTAGGTCGCCACCCTCATCATCAAACACCCCAGGCTGCACAATCTCCAGATCCCCATCAATGTTATTCCACCCTGAGTCCGGGTCGTCTGACAGCTGCTGTCTCGCCTCGCTCGGGTCAATGACGCTGTTGGTGATGTAGATCTGCGCTTCCTGGGCCTTGTTGAAGCGGATCTCGCTTTCCTCCTTGGCGCTGGTCTGCCACAGCGACTTGAACTTGAAGGTGATCGCGTCGTCAATCTCGCCCCACTTGCTGAGCTGAATCACCTTCAGCATGGTGTCCAGCGGGCTGAAATAATAAGACTGCTGCACGGAGCTGATGTCATCATAGAAAGAGCGGATCTCCCCCTCGCTGCTCGCGTTCAGCCCAGACGGGCTGATGCCAGTGAGCTTGATTGCCGGGATCTTCGATACCGAGCACATGTGCTCTTGTGACTGACTTTGCAGGTCTGCCAGGCCAGACAGCGGGGTGTTTACCTGCACGATGTCCTCAGTCTCATTGTCCATCACAGCCAAACCCAAGTTGCTCTGCATGTTGATGTACATCTCGACGCGATCGAATACGTCACCACCTTCGCCACCATTCAGCACCTGGGCCATGTTGGTCTTGAGGAAGGTGCGGGAGAATTTGTCAACCAGGTCGCTGACGGATTGCCGAGTGCGCAGCCAGTTCTCAACGTAGGGTTGCGCCAGCTGGGACATTGAAATGCCTGAGAAGTTGTAAGCCGGCTTGAGCATGTCCGGCAGCGGGCGCGTGATGATGGTCAGCAGGCGCGAGGTGTGCATCTCTCGGCCCAATACCCACCAAGCGCTTGGCTTGTAGAAGTCCGGCGCGGTCGGGTCGAGCGCGTTATAGGCGCTGGGGCTAGTCCACATCGGCTCAATGTTAGAAAACCCGGTCAGACTGCCCTTCTTGATGGTTCTGGGATCCAGTATCAGCGGCACCGACACGTCAGCTCCCTTGATGTTGATTGAGATCTGGCCCCGACCGAAGAAGCAGTCATGCTCGGCAGCCTTCTGAATGATCCCCATGACTCCGTAATACTCACAGGCCTCCTCCAGCTCCTTGATCTTTTCGGCCATCTCCTTGGCCTTGGTTCTGTCCTTGCTGGTTATCTCTATGCCTTCCCGAGTTAGCTCGGTACTCAGGGTGGAAGCAAAAGCCCTGTACTCAGGCCGGGTGGCCAGTGCCGCCAGGTTCTGGTATCCGGGGAACGGCTGAATGTTGGCAGCGTAGAGCCCGCCCGCTGCCGAGTTGAGAAACTGGTAGGTTGGGCCACAGAGGGAATCCATGGCCACGGCGGGGGTAGTTCCGGCAGGGACTACGCCGGGCATGAGTTGTGGTGGAGCCCACTTGATGGCAGCGTCATTGGCGCGTCGCTCCATGGACTTCATCACAGCGCGGCGCATGGCGAGCTTGCGGGCCTTTTCCTGCTCCTCGGTGCGAGCGGAAGCGGCCACCTTATCGGCGATCCCCTGCTTGGTCTTCTTTCTGTCAAATGGCCACATGGGCGCTCCTCGTGTCTGTTGGGGCTTGCGCCCAGTGAATGCTGGCTAACGCCTGCCCATAGGATAACGCATGGCGCGGGCCTTGGCTTCTGCCGATATCTTGATCTTGCCGCGCACCGGGTACAGATGGCGGACGGCCTGGGTCATCGAGTCAACCTGGTCATCGTTTGCCCCGAACGGGAATGAAGACATCTCATCCGTCAACCTGGTCACCCATGGCGCAACATCCTTGTGCGGCAGGTAAATGTTGCCCGCCTCCCACAGGTAAGTAATGGCGTGCGCCCGCGCCAACTTGGAACCGTCAGGCTCTACCGGCAGCAGGCCGGGGACTTCCATCTTGAGGGAGTCGATGATTGCCGGGCCGTTAGCCTTGTCTTCTATCAGGACGGCGCGTATATCGTCGCGTGACGCCTTGAGCGCAACCACGGCTTTCTTGGTGTTGGTGAAGCTCATCCGGTCGCGCACCTGATCCAGTAGGTAGCAGTTGGCATCCTTTCGCCCCCATATCTGGCCCACTACGTAGTCAGAGCCGTCTGTGTCTTTGAATGTGCAGTCCCAGGAGCAGATCACCTGATCGAACTTCTCAGGCAGATCTTTGGGCAGGTAGAAGCGCTGGCCGTGATCAAGGAATACAGAGCCACCCTTGGCGCTCGGTCGCTGCTGGAACTGGCCAGCAACGGCGTGACTTCCCATGAGTTTCTTGTCACGTTCGACAACATGCGCCGGGAACCGGTCGGGGAACAGTAGCTCTCCCTCCTCCTTGCGCCAGTCCTCCCAGCCAATCGAAGTCTTGCAATGCCTGTCTCGCTCGTACTCCATGGGCAGGCACAGGTGCTCATAACCGTAGTCGTCGGACAGGATGATGCCTGACACGTCATTCTCGTTCAGGCGCTGCATGACGATCACAATGGCGGAGTGCTCGGGGCTAACCAATCGCGTCGGCAGGGTCTCCTTGAATATCCGCTCTGCCTCTATCAATGCGGCTGGGCTGTGAGCGTCCTCGGCGCTGTGCGGGTCATCCCAGATAACCCTGTCGCCGCGACGGCCAGTCATGGACCTGACGGCGCAAGCCTGGCGGAATCCTGTGCTTTCGTTCTCAAAGCTCAGCTTCTGGTTGTTGTCCCGCATCAGGTTGGTTGGCCAGAGCTTCTGATACCACGGATCCGTTACCAGGCGCCGCATCTTGGTCGAGTCACGAACAGACAGGCTTTGCTCATGGGACGCTCCGATCACCCGGTTGGTGGGAATGCCCTTCGGCCCCCATTCCCACGCAGGCCAGTACACGGACACCAGGGAGGACTTGGACGTGCCAGGGGGGATGTTGATCAGCAGGCGGTTGATCTGCCCATTGGTCACGGCCTCCAGGTGCAGGCACACCGCATCCATGTGCGGCCCCCACACCAGCGGCATACCTGGATCCAGTATCTGCCATGCCCGACGCACGAAGTTAGCCAGGGAGCGGGAGCAGTATTCGCGCTCTATCTGGTCCAGCACATCAGGAGTCAGCAGCATCTCGCGCCTTGAGGATTTCGGCCATTGCGGAGTCTGACAGTTCGCCGATGTTGATGGCGCCCTTGGGGGTCATGCTGCCGTCTGAGGAAGTGTGGTCCAGCTGCTCCCTGAACGCGCCAACGCGAACGTGCTTTCCGATAAGCTCTAGGTTCTTCACCTTGTCCGGCCACTTGATCTTCTTGAGGATGTTCTCGGTGGTGGTCTCGTCGTAATTGGTGACGGTGGTATTGATGTCCAGCCCGCTCAATGTGGTTCGCCAGCACTTTGGCCACTCACTGATCGGCTTGAGCGCGCCATCCTCTTTCAGGATGTCCAGCACGTCCATTTGGTCAATCTCGACCAGGCGTCGCAGCACATAGTCGGCATCAATTTGCAGGCGCTGCTCACGCTCTGCCATTAGCTCGTTTATGCGTGCTTGAATGTGTGGCTTCTGGTGCAACTCGCTTGCCCGCCGGTCAACTGTGTTTGGCTTCATTCTTTCTGTATCGCGTGATGCCATGTAGGCCTGGCGCTGGTTCAGCAGCTCGACGTACTTTCGGCAGTACAGCTCTTCTTTCTCGGTTAGCTTCTTCATCATCGTCATCTAGCCGTTTCCTAGCCACGTCAATCGGTAATGTCAATATACCACTTTTCGCGCCGCAATAAAAAAGCCCTCCGAAGAGGGCTAAATCAGCGGGAGCTGTGGTTGGCAGTGGCATCACTGGCCGTAGTGTAGCAAATCATCCATCTGCTGCGCTACCCGTTTGCGGGCCTCAGCATCCGCCACGCGATCATTCCAGCGCTGCAGGGCTTCTTCCTGCTCCTTGGCTTCCAGCTCCGCCCTGGTGAAGGGGCGGCACTCCACCCCAATAAGCACGTTGCGCACCTCGCAGACATCGCCGCCGTGCCGGGCCTGGTAGGCTGCGATCTTCTCAGCCTTGTGCTTCTGCCAGTGCGGATTGACCCCGATCACCAGCACCACGATCACAGCCAGCATCATGCGCATGCGTCACCCTCCGACAAATCCACAGTAAGCGCCCGATAGGTCGTCATCACCAGCGCCAGATCTGCCGGATCCGGCTTATCCACCGCCAGTGCCTTGCCCATCAACCTGACGCTGTATCCACGGTCCTGCAGGTAGTATGCGCCGTGCTGGGCGTCGCAGTCGGTGAGGAATTCGAGTTTTATCATCACTCCTCCAACACCACCTGACCGCCCGCCATCTCCTCCAGCATGCGCCGCAGATGATGCAGGCACCCCGCCGGAAATGGCTGCTTGGCCAGCCCTTTGAAAATCAGATAAACCCGCTTGTGCTCCACCAGCCCAGGCAACTGTCGGTTGACGCAGCGGCGAATTGCCGTGTTCACTTTCCCTTTGCGATGCACCTCAGCGCACAGCTCGACCGTGACCAGTGCAGACAGGTAGGCACATGCCTCGGCGTCTCGGGATGTGTACGTCGTGATCACTGCGCAGCCTCCCGTGCAAAGCGGGACTCACAGAACCCGGCGCGGGCATTGCACCACTCGCGGTTCTGCTCTTTTTCGCAGTACGCACCAGCCCGGCGCCATGCTGTGGCGGCCTCTTTGACCTGGCCCTGATTTTCCATCTGCGCCGCTTCCGCTGCGAATTCGTTGAATGCTTTCATGGTTATCTCTCCGTGTTTATTGTGCCGCCCAGTGCAGGGCGGCGGGCTGGGTTACTCGAATTCCATTTCTACGGGTTCGGCTGCGCCGGTGCTGCTGGCGTTGCTGGCTGGCTCAAACTCCCCCTCCAGCACCTCGCCTTGCGCAGCGTCGGCCTGTGCAGCGTAGGACTGGATCCTCGCCTGATGCTCGGACTTCATCAGGATGCAGGTGGCTTTGGCTTGCGCCCACTGTCCATCGGCCTCCAGGCGGCTGCGCAGCTCGATGCACACGGCGTTGAGGGATGCTTCATCGCCACACTCGGCCATGTCCGCCTTGATGGCGTCCCAGTCGATCGCCTTGGTCGCTGGGGTGATGTCCTTTTCACGGGATCCGCTCTGCGAGTTGGCAGTGATGCGGGAGGCTTCGTCGTCGTCGATTACTTCGGATATGCCGAATGCCATCCGCGCGCACTGAATGTACGCCTTGTGGCGCAACATGCGTGCAGGCCATTTCGTCCAGACGCTGGACTTTGGATCCCGGCATTCTGCCATGTATTCAGTCACACACACTGGCCGCTCGCGGCCCTTGATGAACATGCGGCAGGTGATCGACACCAGGACGCCCTTGTCGTCAAACTTGTCGTCGAACTCCACTCCGTCAAACTCTGGCCGGCGGTTGACCATTTTGTACCAGCCATCCACCATCACCACGACAGACAGCTTGCCGCCGCTGACGAATGCGGCACACTCCTTCACCAACGGGTTGAGTCCGTAGGTTGCGCAGACGCCGGTAACAATGGCCAGCTCTGCGTTAGTGGCCTGAGCCCCGTGCTGGTTCTTGGCGCTGACGATCATCCCGCGCAGAACGTCGGTAATGTCCTCCACGCTGGCGCCGGTGTTCTGGGCAATTACTGCAAGTGCGTTGCTCATTTGGTTTCTCCTGTTAACGTGACAACGCCAAAACAATAAGTCATGGCGCCGTTTATTGCAAGTTGTTTTGCGTTTTATTTTAGCTGCGCGCCCACCTCGGCAACTCCAGCACCTCGACGTGCATCCCGGCGCCGAACTCCTCCATCTCCCGCACTCGCTCCAGGTCGTCTTTGTACTCCTGACGCCCAGCATCGACCCAGGCTTGCTCCAGCTCAAACACCCGCACCGGGTGGCGCCCAATGCTGCGCCGCTGGCCAACTGCCACGAAGATGAACCGGGGTTTGTTGCCCGTCCACTGCTCGTAGATGTCCGAGTAGAAAGCCGCCTGTACGTAGTATCGGAATTTCTGGACGGACCGGGCTATGTGGTCGATATCGTCCACCTTCTTGACGTCCACCAGGATGTTTCGCTCCCTGATGAGACGGTCCGGCCTGCACTTCACCCGCACGCCATCCAACTCGCCGAAGATACTGGACTCACTGATGCCGTCACCGGTAAGCAGATCCCGCGCTGTCGGGTGTGCCAGCACGCTGTCACGCATGGCGATCACCATGTCGTAGGTGTCGGCATCGAGGCAGATCTTGCCACTGGTTTTGCAGTGCTCGGCGAACGCTTCGACCCGCGATCTGTCCGCTGCTGTCCGTCCACCATCTGGCGCCTTGCGGTAGGTGCCGGCGAAAACGTCCGGCTCCAGCACCGCACAATGAACATGGGTGCCAAGGTCAACCGCGTCGCTGCCTGCGCTCGGTGCGTTGCGGGCCCACTCCAGCAGGGCGGGGGACTGGTGGATGTAGTCGAGGTCGCTTTTTGAGTAGCCTCGCTGGGCGCGGTACTCTGAGTTTGTGAGGTTGCAGACTTGGTGGGCCATTATGGATTCCCCACAAGGTTGATAGCCTTTCTCAAAGCCTCCTCGTCACCATCCCCGAGAATCAATCGACCAGATGACCCTCGATTGTGCTCCGCTAGAGCCCGCTTAGCCGCTTCCATCAGCGCCTCGTGTTGCAGTCGCAACATCACCATCTCCGACTGCTCCCCATTGGCATACAAGTGCAGGCCAGTCTCGGCGATCTCGTCAACGGTGAGGAAGAATGACGGTGCCCACTCCTTGATGCGGATACCCCAACAAAAAACCTTGCCGTCTTCCAGCTTGTACCAGCGCGGCTCGCCGCCGTTGATGGTTGCGTGGGTTGTGCCTATCGGGGCTTGTGTCCAGTCGATGATCATGTTTTTTTCTCCTGTGTTGTGTGTGGGCCGCCGTAACGGCCCAGGTTGAATCAGTAGTGGATCCGCACGTTCGGCACCAGGCCCTTACCAATAGCTGTCAGCACGGCCTTGCCAAGCTCGACGTCAATCCCCGTCTCGGCCATCAGCGCATTCAGCGCGGCGCGGTTGATCGCCGTCCTGTGCGCCTTGTCATCCTCGCGGGCCTTGCGGGCGATCTCGGCCTGGCGCTCTTCCTCGACCATGCGGTCGCGCTCGGCTTGGGCGGCATGCTGCTCTGCCAAGCGCTGGCGCTCGACTGCGGCTTGCTCGGCGGCAATGCGGCGCTGTTCGGCTACTTCTGCGTCGGCCTGGCGGCGCTGCTCGGCCTCAACTGCACGTTGCTCCGCCAGCCTGGCATCCAGCTTGGCTTGCTCCTCGCGCTGGCGGGCTTCGGCTGCGCGGCGCTCGGCGTCTTCACGGTCACGCCGGGCGCGGGCCTCTTCCTCTTCGCGGGCTTTGCGGGCTGCCTCTTCGGCGATAAGGCGATCGCGCTCCTGCTGCTCGCGAATGGCTGCCTCGGCTTGCAGGCGGGCCAGCTCGGCGGCGGTTGCTTCTTCACGCTCCAGGCGCTCCATGGTATCGCGCAGCATGGTGAGCGCCGTCTCGCTGGCTGCCTTGGCTTTCTTGCGCAGCTCAGGCCAGAAGTCGTCCAGGGTTACCGCTTCGACTTCTGCAAGCGCAGGGCGCACAGAATCGCTTGTGGTGAATTCCGATGCGCAGCGGGTAGGTATGCCAGCCAGCATGGCAAGGATTGCGTCCTGCGTCGATTGAGCAGCCTCCAGTGGCGCAAGCACGGTCGCCTTCAGGCTGTCGAAGCGCTCGATACTCTCGCGGGCATTCGCCTCCAGGATCTTCGGAATTGCCTTGATGGCACGTAGGTGATCGCGGAGCGGCTTGTCGACGGCGGTCTTGCTGCTGGCCACCTTGGCGGCCAAGGCCTTGATGTTGGCGCGGCCTTCCGGCGTCTCAACGTCCGGCACCTCGGCGGTTACTTCGGCCTCGACCTGCCTGTAGAACGCTTCCAGCGCCGGCGCGGTGAAGTGCGCCGGGATGCTGGGCAGGTTTGCCTCGCTGGTGTCTGCCGGGGGCAGGGTGATCAGTTCGCTGTTGGTGGTCATGGGGTTCTCCTGTGTTTGGCGCCAGCCAGTGTGGGCTGGTACAGGGAAAGAATACACCGGCGTGGCTTTAATGCAAGAGGAATTGCGTAAATAAATAGCCCCGCACTTGGCGGGGCTTGGTGGGGTGTTGCCGGGCTATGACATCCTGGTGACGGTTATTGTTCTGGAATCACTGTCCTCTAAAAAAGTAAATCGCCTTCCTGCCGTTGATGCCAAAACGTGGTATGAATTTTTAACTCTTTTTTTGTCGGCTAGGCTGTATGTTCTTGACGTTCCGGCTTCCAATTTTGAGGCGTAGACCTTCCCGTTTCTCTCCGTTGGCGTCACTGGAGCTGGTTTTGTTCGGTAGAACCTCAACACGATCTCCGCCAGCTGCCTGCCGTTCTTGGGCAGCTCAATCGCCCCGCGTGCCATTCCGTTGATGGTCTTTAGCTGCTCAAAAGACAGTGATGCGGATATTTCATCAAGCATCTTGTCCAGGTTATCCTCAACCGATATTGCTATCCGCTTACCATCGGATTCAATTTCACGATCCCGGATCATCTCGTTAAGGATTTCTTCGAATGATCCACCGCTCGCAGTTTCAGCCTTGAAGTAGTCTCGCTTGACGATGTATCCATGGATCCAGCTTGTATGAACCCAGTCGCTTCCGGTGATCTTTGCTCTGGCGTGGATCATGTCGATGATTGCTGACTTGATTTTTGTGGTCATTTGCGGGGGACTCCGGTCATGCGCATCTTCTTGCCACTTGCGTCAGTCTCAGCAGCACCGGATGAAATCAATCCTGAAACAACGGAGTCGAAAATGTCATCACAAAATTTTCCGTTATGGCAGAGGCTCTTGCGGCGTTTAACTTGCGCTTTCACCACCGAAACGTAACGCCACCCTTCCCAGTCATCTTTTTTGTGATCTGCGCCAATCATGTTTACTACTGCGCGCTCCATTTCCTCAGCAATGCAATCATCGTTGCGCTCACTATCTGCCACATAAAAACCAACCCTCACAAGAAGCCATCTCGAAAGGGCTTTGCGATTAGTTGGGAGAATGCGTACTCCAGTTTTTACCAAGCTTGCGAAGGTCTTGATTTCGTCGGTGAGATCATCGCCTTGGAAGAACTGTTCCAGCAATGCCAATTCTGCCGAAGAGGTTTTTGGTAGTGGGGCGAATTCGTTGCTCAGTGAGTCGATGATCGCGGATTGGATTGGGGTTAGGGTTTTCATGGTGTTGCCTCGCTATGGGCCGCTAGTGAAGTGCGTCGGCTGGCAATGCTAGCGTTTCACTGCCCCGGTGCCCCGGTGCCGACGAATTGAATCTTGCCGGATCCGATTTTTCGCGTCAACCACGACGCAAAGAAAATTTTCAGTTCAGCGCTATCCGCCCACTCCATCCCGTTGCATCAGCCACTCCAAAATCACTTGTTGATCTCAATTTTTCCATGAAACCCAGTGCTGGCGCGGCTTGCATGGGAGTTGGCAGAAAAAGGAAAACTGAATCTCAGAGACGAAACCCAGTAATGGTGCGGCTTGTAGTTGATTATGTTACTTAGGTATTTTTTACTTTAATTAAAATTTATTATTACTTATTTTAAGTAAAAGGGGGGGGTACCTAAGAACCAACCAAGTATTATCTTAAAATAACATAATACAGAATCACTATAAGAGCCCACAAACATAAACATAAAAGGATACGAACCGCATTATTGCTGGGTTTGTTGGATTTTACACTTAGTCACTTTCGGCATGGTTTTGCCTGCATAACTTCCAAATCATTTCTAATTGGGATTTAACAATAATTTAACATTAGACGCGACTTAGAAATGTTGCTGCAAAATCCATTCTCCATGCACAACTCGCAATCACGCATTTATGGCGCCCACCCCAGCCATCCAGACGTAAAAAAGCCGCTCATTGGCGGCCTTTTATCGGTGGTTTGGTGGTTCTTTTCGCTGCTCCAGTATGCCCCTACTTCCTCATCCTGATCTGCTTCCCGCTCGGGTCCATCTCAACCTTGCCGCCCAGCATCGCCAAGGCGTTTTGCATGGCGTCCTGGTTCGCCCCGTCCAGCTGTTTCTGGATCTGCTGGTAGAACTTGCGGCGCTTCATCTGCGCTTTGATGACGCTCACATAGCGCCAGCCGTCCTGGTCGTCCTTGCGGCGGTCTATGTTGATCATCTTGAGAATGGCGGCTTGCACTGCCTCCAGCTTGGCCTCGATGGTCTCCTCGGTGGCGCCCTCGTTAATCTTCAGGTTGCTGGTGAGGTGCTCCAGGCTCTGCAGCACCAGCATGAGCGCGTAACGGACGTAGGAGCTCTCAATGCGTGCGCCGTCGCATCCGTAGTTGCCCAAGGCCATGATGGACGACAGCGACATCACACGCTCCACCAGGCGGGCATAGATGGCACCAACGCGCGGGTGGTTGCGGTAGTGGTGCTGGTCGTAGTGCTGAAGGATGGCGCACATATCCCGCTCGGCGTCCGGCGTGATGTCGTATCGGAACGGTGAGCCATTGAACTCGCTGTCCACGCTGTGCTTGCTCTCGTCGTCGGCCAGCTGGCAGATGAGCCCGATCTGCGCTTTCAGCATTTCGAACTGCATATCCTGGCCACCGGTCGGCGCTTTCTTCAAGTCGGCAATGGTCAGGCGCTGCGGCGCCCGCTCAATGCCGCAGTCGTTGATCAGCGCCCGGCCCAAGAAGCCCGACTCAATGCTGTCCTCGTCCACGATGGCAGCCAGTTTCTGGGGGGTTGAGTAGGCCAGCAGGTGCAGCGAAGGATTGCGCACCCCGTCCCTAGCGGTGATCGCCCGCTTGTCGTGGTCGGCCAGCTTTCGCTCCAGCTGCTCGATCTCCAGCTGCGCCTTTTTGATGCGCCCCTCTTCGTGATCCTGGTTCATGTGGGCGATGGCCTCGCGCTTGGCCTCGATCACCTTCTCCACCCTGGCGCGGGCTGTTTCGATATGGGCCAGAAACTCGTCCCGGTGCAACTGTGACAGCTTGTAACAGGAGGTGGTGGAAAGCTCCATCAGCGTGCTGATCACGTTCGACATGTGCTTGTTCTGCTGGCTGCCCGTGTTGGATGACAGGATCTTTTGGGCCTCGTCCACCACGTAGAAGCAGTGACCGTTGTCATAAATGGCCGATCGGATCACGTCTTTGTCTGATCGGATGTCGCCATAGATGGTCTTGCCGTGGGCGTCCAGAAGGTTTTTGACCACGCGCTGCGGCCACTCCTTGCCAGCCGCCGACATACCCAGGGTGAGGGTGATCAGCGACAGCTTGGTACCCCCCAGCCCGGGCAGCCCAGCGGCAGCCATCGCCATGCACTGCAGCGCCATGGCGGAATATGCCCCTCCGCTCAACTGACGGTTGGCCCCCTCTCGGATGTACTCCACGATCCGGCCGGCAAGCCCTGGCGGGGTGTCGATGTCCATGCCGCTGAAGTCGATGCCGGGCGGCAGGTCACTTTCCTTGGGGGAGGCCTTGCGCTTGCTGGCTGGTGCCGGTGTAGGCGCTGGCGGCATGCCTGGCAGGGTGAAGCCGAACGGCGAGGGCTGCTGCATAGTTGGAGCGGGCTCCGGTGTTGCGGCTGTGGTTGGTGCTGGCTCCGCTGGCGCCGGCTTGGCAACCGCCACCCCGCAAGACTCCCGATCTGCGGCGATCGCCTGACGCATAGCCAGCTTGGTCGCCTCCAGCCCATGTTCCTGCCGGTAGTCGTCCCAGTCGCCAAGCCCTGGCGGCAGCGCCACGGTTGCTCCGATCGGGGCGGCGGCATCCTTGGCAAACTTCTCCCCTGGTCGCCATTGGTGGGTGATGTCCAGCTCGTCATGGTCGGCAAAAAATACCACCGACACACCTGGGTGCTGGCTGGCAACCCAGGCCGACACCGAGGCAAGGTTACCGGTGTTGAATGCGCAATAGGTGGTTGCGCCAGTCACCTGGTTGACGGTCACGCCGGTAGCGTACCCCTCAGTTATGGCGATCAGCTTCTGATGTCCGTCCAGCTTGTGATAGACAGCCGCCATGTCGCCGCCGTAGATGGGGCGCTTCTCCTTGTTGGCCTTGATCTTCTGGACGTTGACCAGCATGGAACCGTCACCCTCCGCCTTGTAGGCTGGAACAAGCAGCAGCTCACCAGGCTGGATAACCGACCTGTCACGCCCCATAATCGGCTCTCCGTTCACCAGCCACTGACCATCCAGGCCTCGATCTGACATGTAGGCATGCTGGCGCAGCTCTGAGGACGCCAGCAGCGCCTCGGCACCCTTGCGCGCCTGTTCGTGATTAGCCTTGCGGATCTGGTCCTCGCCCACGAACGAGCGATAGACCGGCGCCCGGCTTCGCTCGGGGGTGTTGCCCAGCAGCTCGTTGGCAACCTCGATGGTGGGCTTACCCAGGAATCGGGACAGCAGCAGCAGGCCGCCGCCGCTCTGTGGGTCGCATTGACTGCAGAACCAGGTGCCCCGGCCTTCCTTGTCATCGAAGCGAAAGCGATCTTTGCCTCCACACACCGGGCATGGCCCGTGATGGCGCCCGGATGGTAGGTGGCATCCGTAATTCTCCAGGGTCTGGCGCCATGCGCCGTTGAACTCGCGCAGCACCCGATCGATCGGGCTGTCACCATCAACCCGGCCAGAGTTGCCGCGCTCACTCCAGCAGCGGCAATTTGAAAGCGCCTTGCACCCACATGAGAGGGTCAGGGGGAATTTTAGGTTGGTCATGTGCTTTTCCTGTGCTTGTCCTGTGCGCGGCCGTTCTTGCCGGTTTACCCGTGGTGTTTGGCCGCCATGTGCGCGGCCAGGTGGTGACCCTACAAGGCGGCCTTGATGTCGTCAATCGCCTTGCTGATGGCGGCGAGCTCGGCGTCAGTGAAGGTCAGGTGCTCTTTCCAGTTGCCATAGTAGCGCCCGATCCTGCGGTGGACCCGAGACAGTTTTACCTGGCTGACCCCTGCCGCATCGCAGATCGCAGATACTCTAATGCCGCAGTAGATCGCCGCGCGCACCCGCTCCATGACTGGCTCCACTCGCTTGGCGTCTTCCTCCATTCTTTCCTTGGAAAAGTTGCCGGTGCCGGCCGGACGGCCTGGGCGGCGTTTAACCTTCTCTGCTTGGGTGTTCCGGTTCATTTTTCGCTCCTTCTGTTTCGGTGTGGCAATTATCATAAAAAAACAATTGCATGTAAAGTAAACATGGTGTTCAATTCACTTCGTCAACGGCGCACAGGACACCAAACCGCCACGCGCCAACAAACCACAAGCAGGAGAGATGAAATGTCAGGACTTTTTCTTAATCAGGTTTCCCAAGAAGATCTGGAATACGATGGCTTTTTTGACGGGCAGAACAAGATCATCCCGGAAGGCACCGAGCTTAGCGCAATCGTGACCGGTGGATTTAACGGGATCGAAGAAGGCAAGGCGGTGCAGTCCTGTTATATCAACTTCGTGATCTCCACCCCCGGCGAGTTCTACAACCAGAAGTACCGCTACAACGCCAAGGTCTACGACATGGACGCCGGAAAGCGCGATCTGGCCATGAAAAACCTGTCGGTGCTGGATGCTCAGGCCGGTTTCCCGCTCAGTCATGGCCGCCTTGAGCTGACCACGGAGAACATCGAGGACCACTGGGTCGGCAAGGCGCAAATGCGCGTCAAGTTCGGCCTGCTGGTTGCCGAGGATGATGGCCGGGAGATCAACTTCGTCCGTGGCTTCGGCTACCTCCGCGAGAAGATGCTGCCGCCGGTTGGTCAGCAGTCTAGCCAGGCGGCATCAATGGATATGCCTGGAGACCAGAACACTCGGAAAGTGCAGCAAGCCATTAGTGAGCATCAGCAGCAATACCAAGGCACGCCTGTTGATAGCGAACAGGATATTGGGTTTTAAGCAACTCCCAGGTCAATAGTGCAATAACACCCAGGCCGCCACGCGCGGCCTTTCTCTCACAGGGGAAATCACAGGAGATCACAATGGGATTCACCCTCCGCCCATACCAGCAAGAGGCAGTCGATGCGGTGGTCGAGCACATCCGCCGCCGCCTGTCTCCGTGCCTTCTTGAGCTTGCCACCGGGGCAGGCAAGAGCCTTATCGTGGCAGAGCTTGCCGCCTATATGGCCAAGGCCGCGCCCAACAAGCGGGTGCTGTGCATAGCGCCGAGCAAGGAGCTGGTCGAACAGAATGCCGCAAAGTTCCAGGCCTACGGCTACCAGGCCAGCATCTACTGCGCCAGCGCAGGCTCCAAGTGCCTACGCCACCAGGTGATATTTGCCAGCCCGCAAACCGCCCTGAAAAGCATCGACAAGATCGCGCACATGGGGGTCAGCGCCATCATCGTGGACGAAGCGCACGGCATCACCCCTACCATGCTTGAGCTGATCAAGCGGGTGCAGGAATACGAGCTTGGCGGCCAGCGCATCAACGAGCTGTTGCGGGTGATCGGCATGACTGCCACCCCATACCGCATGGGCACCGGCTACATCTACGCCGCCGACCACACCATCGATCCGCCGCGGCTCCATGATGAAGAGAAGGCGATCGACCCCTATTACTCTCGCCTGGTTTACCGGGTGACCGCCGGTGAGCTGGTGAGCCAGGGCTTTCTCACCAAGCCGGTGATTGGGGAGGATGCTGGCGAGCACTACGATACCAGCAAACTAGAACTCAACAGGATGGGCAAGTTCGACGCCGCTGCTGTGGCGCTGACGTTCGAGAAGAGCACCAAGACCCGGACGATCATCGAGAAGGTGGTCAGCATGTCGGTCGGCCGAATGGGGGTGATGATCTTTGCCGCCACCATCAGCCACGCCGAGGAGATCGCCGGATACCTGCCGCAAGATCAGGCTGCGGTGGTAACCGGGTCAACCAAGAAGAAAGATCGCGATGCCATCATCCAGGCGTTCAAGGCCCGCAAGTTGCGCTATCTGGTCAACGTGTCGGTGCTGACCACCGGCTTTGATGCACCGCACGTTGATGTGGTGGCCATCCTGCGCGCCACGGAGTCGGCCGGGCTACTGCAACAGATCATTGGTCGCGGCCTGCGCCTGCACGACAACAAGGCGGATTGCCTGGTGCTGGACTACGCCGAAAACATCAAGCGCCACGGGCTGGAGTCGGACGTGTTTACGCCGGAGATCAAGACCCGAAAGGCGTCCGGCGAGGCGGTGGAGATCCAGGTGGAGTGCCCGGCCTGCCATGCCATCAGCATGAAGAAGCGCAGAAACGATCCCATGTACACCGGGCTGGCTCATGACCGGTTCGGAAACTTCCTGGTGTCCGGCACCGAGCGAGTGGTTGCCACTAACTCCGAAGGCGACCCCTGCGAGTGGGATGGCATGGTTCTGACGACCCGAGTTATGGACCCATCCACCAAAGACGATTTCGGCGACTGCGACAGCAAGGAGGTGCCAGTGCCCGCGCACTACTCCCGCCGCTGCAGCAATCCGGAGGCGGCGGCAATTAATGGTGTGGCCTATCCATGCACTCACCGGTTTTCATTCAAGATGTGTCCAGACTGCCTTGCCGAGAACGACATCGCGGCCCGGCACTGCACCGAGTGCAAGATCCGGCTGGTTGACCCCAACGAGAAGTTGACCGAAAAGGCGGGGGTTGCCGGGATCATGGCCGAAGGCGAGACAAAGGACCTGCTGTGTCTTGATATCAAATATGAGCCGTATCTTGGTTCGTCAGGCAAGCACAGCCTGAAGGTGGTCTATAAGACCGAGATCGGGGCGATCACCGCCTGGCACACCAAGGGCGCGCACTGGATTTTCAACCGGATGGCCACAGCCAACGGCTGGGAGCTGGAGATGATCGGTGATGCGTATGCCGAGTGCTCCGACTGGCGGGCAATCCCGAAGACAGTCAAGGTCAAGAAAACCATGGGACAGAATGGGTATTACAACTTTAAGGTGCAGGGGGTTTCGTATGTATAGCGATCGAGAATTGTTGGCATTGGCGGCCAAGGCGGCCGGATTGCAACTGTGCGGATACAGCTGGATTGGTGAAAACGAAGACGATGACGAGTGTGAAGTTCTTGAGTCTGCTTTTGTAAAGCTCCACCCAGAACAAGAGCTTGCGGCTAGGTGGAACCCACTAACCGACGACGGAGATGCTTTGCGGTTGGCGGTGAAGTTGCACATGCAGGTGAGCATCACCACTGAGTCATGCCGAGCTGAGACGCTGCCAGCTCTTGGCGTCAGAGTTAACGACAAGGACGAACTGGCAGCCACCCGCCGTGCCATCGTCCGCGCCGCCGCTGCCATCGGGGAGTCTATGCAATGAAAAACTTTATCGAGGTTTATATTTGCCTGACTGTCATGATGGTTATATCAATCGGCGGGGCTCCCGATCTGGATAAGCTAATTGTGTGGTGCGCCGCAATTATTTGCCTTGCCATTCGGAGGGGTAGATCATGAACCTCACCACACTATCCAAGAACGCGATCCCCCTCTACGGCGATCCCGACTGGCGCGGCAAGTGCCCTCTGGAGGCAGCCGAGGCGGTCAGTTTCTTTTGCCAGCTGCGGGCGGAGTTCCCCGAGCTGGCAAAGGTTGCCACGCACATCCGCAACGAGGGGAAGCGAACCAAGCGCCAGGGGTGTCAGCACCAGCAGGAGGGGATGAACGCCGGGGCCAGCGATGTGATCATCCCGGTGTGCCCGCCCATCGTGATGGAGATGAAGCGAAAAGACCACACGCTGTCATCCATCAGCAAGGAGCAGGTCGATTACCTGGTTGCTGCTGCCAGTGGCGGGGCCTTCACTGGCGTTGCGCTGGGCGCTTCTGGGGCCATGGAGATGGTGCGGGCATGGGTGACCAAGCATGGACGCTGAAACCCTGCGCAAGGTGCCGCAGGATAAGCGATGGGGCCAGATGCCGTGTTACTACTATCAGGATGATGCGAAGATCATCTCGGCACGTCTCGCCATGCTGGACCCGGCGCTGCGCTCTCAGGTGTGCGACGCCTACGCCAAGGCATACCGCGAGGCGTGGGAAGCTGAGCCAGTGAGTTACCGGAAGATTGGCAAGGCACGGTTTGCAGCCAACAGCCGATTGAGGATCTTCATTGCCAAGCGGTTTGCGGTGTTCAACCGGTAGCCCTGCAACAAAGCCAAACATAATACACAAAGCGCCTTGCAATTTATTGCGGGGCGTTTTACATTGAAGGGGTCAACAACGCAGGAGATAGAGAGATGAAAACCAAGGCCAAAACCTACCGCATCAGCGGCACCAACCGCCGCACCGGGAGATTCGAAACCGCCAACGTTCAGGGCGCAACGCCAGAGCAGGCGCGCCAGATCATGGGCATGACCCACTGCCGCATGGTGGTTCTGGATAAGCAGGGGGTGGAGTGATGAGCAAGCATACACCGGAGCCTTGGAAGCTGTGCCGCAATGACCAGTCTGTAGGTGACGCAAGAGGTTATGCAGTGTGCGATGTATGGCCGCGAGGAGATGACCAGCTAGCCAATGAAGAGGGCAAGGACAACGCCCGCCGCATAGTGGCCTGCGTGAATGCTTGTGCTGGACTTCCTACCGAGCAACTGGAGTCCTCTCCGCCTGGAGGAGTTCTAAAAGGTGTTGCTGGCCTGATATCTCAGCGCGACGAGTTGCTGGCAGCGCTAGAGATTATCGCTGCGTCTGAGGAATTTCATGGTGACTCCTTTGTATGCGACTTCGGAACGCTGCAAGGAGTGGCAGGAGCGGCTATAGCCAAAGCCAAAGGCGGTGCAGCATGACCCTCGAACTCCGCCCCTCCACCAGCGAAGCCTTCGCAGAGCGCCTGCGCAGCGCCGAGGCTCGCCGAAACCAGGAACTGGCCAGCCCGTGCCGCCGACCTCGCCAGACCGATATGACAGCAGCAAAGCGCCGCTGGGATCTGGAAGAGGAAAAAGAGATGCGCCGCATTGAGCGCCAACATCGGGAGATTTGGGAATGAACGACAAACAGCAACTGGCAGCCATGGGTGAGCATGTGGCAGAGCGGCAGCAGCCCCTGCGCATGGCAAGGCGCATCGAGGAGTTAGAGGCGCAACTTGCAGAGAAAAGCATTAAGGTCGAACGCCTGCGAGAAATGAATCTGATTGCAATGAAACGAGTGGACGGGATGCTTGATAGGGATTTAGAGCTCTCGCGCCTGCAAAGCTTGATGTCGGAAGGCTGGCAGCTGGTGCCGGTGGTGCCGGAAGGTTGGAAGCTTGAGGCTCTGGATAATGACTGCATTGTGGTCAGAAAGGATGGCGTTGGCTTCTACGTAGCCTCGTTCAATGCTGAAAACATCGCATCGACAATCCTGCATGCATTGGCGTCTGACATGCTCGCCGTCGCCCCCAAGCCGGAACCAAAGCCATGACCCTCGCAGAAGCACTCACCAGCGCCGAGGCACAATACCAGCAACATCGGGCGGCCTATGTCGCGGCCCTATCGCCGGAGCGCCTGGAGGCCATCCAGCGCAACGCAGATAAGCCAAGGCCTACTGGCCGCCGCATCACTATCGAGCGGGAGCGATGGGCGGTGGTGCGCCGGTCGCAGTGTCCGTATGTGGGGATCACCAGGCTGATTAAGGGAGCAAAGTGAACATTGACATCAACAACCCGCCGCGCAAGTACCGGGTGATCTATGCCGATCCCGCCTGGCAGTTCGGAAATCGTAATAGCGGCGGCACCATGAAAAGCGCTGCCGAGGCTAAATACACAGTAACCAGCTTGGCCGATATGGCGGCCCTGCCGGTTTCTTGGCTCGCCGACGAGCACTGCCTGCTGATTATGTGGTGGGTCGGCGCCATGCCGCAAGAAGCCATCGACCTGTGCAAAGCGTGGGGCTTCCGGCTGGTAAACATGAATGGATTTGTGTGGCGAAAGCTGACTAAAACAGGCATTCCATTCTTCGGTATGGGGTTCGCCACACGGGCTGGATCTGAAAGTGCGCTCATCGGTGTACGAGGCAAACTGGGGGAGCTCATTGATGACCACTCCGTGCGCGCTGTTATCGAGGCACCTGTCGGCCGCCACAGTGAGAAGCCGCACGCATTTCGCGAGGCCATCGAGAAGCTGTGCGGAGATGTTCCGCGCATTGAGTTGTTCGCCAGAGATGCGGCGGCGGGTTGGGACTGCTGGGGCAATCAGGCCCCGCAGGATAAACCAGGAGATCAAGAGCAATGACCATCATCTACGTGGCTGGGCCAATGTCCGGCATCAAAAACTTTAACCGACCGCTGTTCAACATGGTCGCCGCTGAGCTGTCAGATCAGGGACACAGCGTACTGAACCCGGCTACATTGCCGGACGGCCTGAGTCAGGGCCAGTACATGCAGATCTGCCTGCCGATGGTGGCAGTGGCTCACGAGCTGGTCATGCTGCCGGGCTGGGAGCAGTCGGAGGGGGCTTATATCGAGTTCCTGCTTGCCAAGAAGTCGGGCAAGACGATACGAGCTTTGGGTGGTCGGGTTTTGCATCAAGGAGAAGGAAATGAGTAACGAAACGGATCTGGACTGGCTGGCGCTGAGTGTGCGCGTGTGGCTCGAAGGCGCTAACTATGTCTGCGTTAATCACACCGATGGTGGGCATGTGTTTCATGAGCACAATCGCAATTGCGCCATTTGGTTCACCAAAGACCAATGGCTCGCCCGCCGCGAAGAGTTGCAGAACAAGCCGAGCTGGGAGGATGCTCCGGATTGGGCGCGGTGGCTTGCCAAGGACTCACCAGACAAGGACGAGGAATCTGCGTGGTGGTGGTACGCCGATAAGCCTGTTGCCATGAAAAATACATGGCAGGTTAGCACGGACGGACGCGCAATGATGGCGGCCTCTTGCCATTGCGATCTCGGCGACTGGCGCGACACTCTAGAAAAGCGGCCGGAAGAATTCAAGCCATTCGTCAGCGTGGAAGATGCAAAAATAACCATCATGCAAAGCGATGGTGATGTTAAGAATTCTGGAGGGATTATTGGCCGAAGCCTGCCACTTAAAGAAGATGCAGCAACCGCCAAGCAACCAGCCCCCAAAGGAAGCGGAAACCCAATCCTTGGCATGGTGCTTGCTGACCTGACCAATCGCGCATTGGAAGGCAAAGAAAAGTACGGCGAGCCATTGCTGGCGCACAACGGACGAAATCCGCTTTGGGATGCGTACCAAGAGGCGCTAGACTTGGCGATGTACCTTAGACAGGCAATTGAGGAGCTTGGTTGATGCACCGATACTACCATTCAGTCCTGCCGAACTGGTCTCCGTGGTGGCTGGTAATGGCGTGGTGCGCAATCATCGCCATCATTGGCGGGTCACTACACCATGGGTCACCGCACTACAAGCCAGGCGTGCGCCACGCGCTACCGAACCCCTACGTCCCGCAGTGCTACTCCACAGAGTGGCGTAGCGGCCAGTATTGCGAGTTTCGGCCAGTGACGCGGCACTACAAGAATTAAAGCAAGGGCGGTCGTTGACAAAAACAACTTAGTGACATAGGATTGTTTTGCTGATATGTGATTCATTCCTGTTGTTGCACCACTGCTATTTGATTGCGTGTTATCTCCTGTGATAAGTGAAAGCCCCTCAATGAGGGGCTTTTTTTTTATTGGCCTTGCTCGCCATGTCGTCACGGCATCTTTGGCAGCGGCAGATCCAGGAGACCGTTGTACATAGCCAGGGTGGCGGAAATTGTCTGGGGTTGGTGTCAGTAGGATCTTCAACCCAAATTGACTCTTGCCGGGTTTAGAATGTCAAGTTGTTGTGCGATAATCCCAATAACAACTCGACGAGGACGAGAGATGACGCCGACCCCGCCAAGCCATGACCCGCAAGGAGCTTACCAGCTTGGCAGGATGGCCGAAGCCCTACACCAGAACACAGTTACCCTTGCCAAGCTCGTGGAGTCGGTGGACGAAAACTCCCGCAGCACAGCCAGGCTTGCCAACAGACAGGACAGTATGGAGCAGACCATCGAGCAGATCCAGGCCGACCAGCGCAAGATGATCAATATCGGCATGACCGGCCAAGCCACCGAAGCTGACGTGCGCAAGCGCCTGGAATGGTTGGATCGCAAGTACCAGGAGGAGGTCAGCGCCAATGGCGTAAGGGATCACGGAAAGAAGGTTCTTTATGGCGCTATCCTGATCGCTCTGTTCTGGTTCATGTTTGCCCTCGTCAAAGATGCAGCCGTTGCAGAAGTTGCAACACAGCTCCGAAATCAACCCGAAATTCGCAACAAGGGGTAATCCATGCAACCACTAACCGCCGCCCAGCGCTGCGCAGCCATCATTGAATACGCCATCAACCCCGCCATGGCCCTGCTACCCCCCAAGATGACCAGCGACAAGGCAACCGTGATGCTTCTCGCTATCGGGCTGCAAGAAAGCCGCCTTACCCACCGTAAGCAGATCGGCGGCCCCGCCAAGTCCTTCCTGCAATTCGAGTCTGGCGGCGGTGTCAAGGGGGTGATGACCCACTCAGCATCCAGCACCTCAGCAAAAAGCCTGTGCCAGGCACTGGCCGTGCCATTTGATCGCCCCGCCATATTCCAGGCCATGGAGTTCAACGATGTGCTGGCGTTCGGACTGGGGCGCCTGCTGCTCTATACCGACCCGAAGGCGCTGCCGGAAATCGGTGATGCTCAGGCAGCTTGGGATCTGTATCAGCGGGTGTGGCGACCAGGACGGCCCCACCGCCAGACCTGGGATGAACTCTACACTGTAGCATGCAAGGCGGTGACATCATGAACTGGAAAGACATAGGCAAGCAGGCAATCCAGATGGGGGCGCCAATCCTCGGCGGGGCACTGGGTGGCCCAGCGGGCGCGGCTGTAGGGGCAATGATAGCCAACCAGTTCGGCATCGACACCCCAACCCCGGCCAACATCATGGCAGCCATCAAGGCAGATCCTGAGGCGGCGATCAAGCTGCGGGAGGTTGAGCTGCGTCACCAGGAGCGCCTAACGGAAATGGAGGTCGAGCGCTTTCGCATTGAGACTGTTGATGTGCAGGACGCCCGCAAGGCCCACCAGCACCACTGGATGCCGTCTGCGATCACGATGGTGATGTGCGCCATGTTCGGTTGCATCGTTGGCGCCCTGTTCATCTGGGCCATACCGGGTGAAAACAAGGACATCGTGGTCTATATGGCAGGGCAGGTCTCTGGCCTGCTCGCCAGTTGCGTGGTGTACTGGGTCGGATCGACCAGGGCAAGCGCGAATAAAGACTCGCTGATACGACGGTGAAAAGGAAAGCCCCTCGGTTGAGGGGCTTTAGACTTAGACTTAGACTGAGATATTAAATCGTACAGAGTTGTCCGGTAGCGCTACCCCGCCCACTGATGGATTTGAGTATTCTAGCGTTATCACCCCTGCGGCATTGCAGTGCGCGTTAATAACGACGTCTCCCGCACTTGGATACATTGATGGCTTGATAAACATCCCCGGCCGGACGTTTGTGTCAGTGAAGTTTCTAAACGTCTTTTGCCCGGCAGTCATCGTGAACTTATCAGACGATTTGATTATTGAGTATACGTACCCAGTATCCATAACATCATTAATCACAATGGATGGAGATATTATAATACGGTCTATATATACATACTGCGATGTGTTGCTACCCGTGTAAACGCCAATCCTGAAGTCAGACAGCCCCCTGTACCACTGCTTATCGACTTTAAGGAATGACCATCTAAATCCGCCATCGACATCTGTTGATGGCGCTTGGCTGCTTGCTATCTCCGTGTATGCAGTCGATACCGAGTGCGCAAAGAAAACCTTCCCACCTGTCTCGCTGGGGGAATTAGACCACACTCTGACTGCGATAACGAAATACGGCAGATGCTGGAGCCTAGATACTATCTCATTAGAGAGAGATGAAAATATCGTCCCAACAGTGCCGTTAATGCCGAACGCTTTTACGGATTGACCGAACGTTTCATAGACAGTTGTGTCCTTAGCAACTGTGCAGCCATTGGTTCCGTAAAAGTCGGGTGTAGTGCTTGGGCCGCCGAGAAAGGATTCAAATGCGCTGTTCGGTAAGCAGGCTCTGGCATATGTTTCAGCCTCAATAGACCTTGCATCGCCTTTATCAGATAGCATTGCGCTAAGTGCTAGGCTCGACCATTTTGCACTTCCAGCTGCGTTTGGGTGCAGGCCGTCGCTGTACCATGGGGCGTAACTGCCACCTGTAGATTTAACCAGGTCCAAGAATAGCCGCATCACGTCAATAGTTTTAATGCCATACGCGTCATTCACGAAGCGTTGAGCTGCGCCCCTAAGTGCGCTCCGGTCTTTTAGGTTGTAATCAACGGGCTGTATGCAACTGATAATCTGGGCAAGCGGATGGTCGTTTTTCAGCGTGAGAAGCTGCTCGGCGTGCCGTTCAGCCTGCGCGTTGAATTGCGTTGGGACGTTTAAGCCGTAACTTGTGAAAATGACGTCGAACGTTCTGCCGTCATAAGCCAACGTTTTTCGGCTACCAGCCCAGTACCCTGGGGTGGCTCCGCCAACACTCCCGTTATAAAACGTGACGCTCCTTGCGCCTGTTCCAGTGGAAATTGTCTGGGAAGTGGGCCATGAAGTTCCATTCCATTTTTTATAGAGAAATGTGTGTGTTGGAAATTCTGTTGATAGAGATCCTATCATCAGCCTATACCACTCATCGTCAGCATCACCTGTCGAGTCGCCCTGTAGAAGTACGCAAACGTCGTCAACTTCAAGCATCATTTTCTGGCTGAACGCGCTGTTTAGTTTTGAGCCGTATACGTCCTGAATCAACGAGTCTACGTCAGTGCGTAGCATTTCTACGTCAGGACGGAGCAGCTCTCCGCTTCTGTCAACAAACCCGCCAGTTGTTGGGTCAGTATCGGCGGAAACAGCATACGGGTAGGGCCCTGCGTGGCTGTAGGCGTTGCCGTTGGCCTCGTACAACACAACAGACTGAGCAGACGTGAGCGTCGCTCCAGCTTCGCAACTTCCGGTCTCCAGTAGCCATCCGGCCTCTGCATAGCTGCGTCGCAGGGCCTCGCGCAACATCAGATCCTCCCTTGCCCAACCGCTTCCTCCTGAGTTGGGGTTTGCGCTGTTGCCGTCCACTCTGTTTGTGTAGATGGCAACCCCATCATCTCCAAGTACCATGGCGCCCTTGGGGTATCCTCCGATGGCAGTCGCCAGCGCAGCGTTAAACGTAGGCTGCCCCCCGGCCTGCATATATCGCAGGATGTTGGTGACTTCGTAGAAAATGCCGTTGAAGTCTTGGCCGAATGGCGGGATGCCGCCAGCCTCTTTGGCCGTCATGTTGATGGCGGAGAAACCCTGATCGAAGCCAGCGCGACCGGTTGCCGGGTTCGCTGCTGGCGGGATGGCGTTCTTGAGGCCAGCCTCGGCCCACGGGGTAATGATTTTGCCAGGTTCAGATACCGACATTGAAGAGATCTCCATTATTTAACAGGGTGCCTTGGCCAAAAGGCTCGGATCCGGCCCCGGCCTCATTGAAACCAAACAGCCCATCGGGGGCGGTCAATACAGTGGCGAGCACGCCACCAGGGCGAGGCAGGGTGTCTTTTGACAGCACCGACCTTTCCCATGATTCTAACGGAAACTCGAAGACGTAGCGAATGGCCATGCCTTGCAGATCGTTTACCCAGCACCGGCCACGGACAGGGAACAGGTTCTTTAAAACCCCGTTCAAGCTGCTCATGGTCGAGTCGCTGATGTTGGCAAGAGCCTTGGTCAGGATTAGCGTGCGAAATGCCGGGTCAGCCAGCTTGAAAACGTCCGTCTCTGGTGCGCCAGGGTACAGGGTGCCAAACCCGAAAGTCTGCCATGACTGGGTTTCGGTCGGCGTGCGGAAGCCAACGTAGTCGCCAATGGTAACTCGAAGATATCTTCCATCCTCGATGGCGACTATCCGGCCCCAGATATCCAGCCCGAACCCCTGGGCGGTATCGACGTTCCACACCACGTTGTAAAACTCATCCACCCATGAGGCGGAGAAGTATTCCGTGCTGTAGGTGATCAGCTGCTTGATGCGGGGGGAAGCCGCATACTGCCTCATGGAGATCATACGAGCACCACCTCAATGTCATCAGCAGAGATAGTTGGAGCTTGGTCTATCCCGACCAACACAGAATCCTGGTCTGCCAGCGTGGTTCCGACGCGAACAGTCAGAACCTGCACCGAGTTGGCGATCTGAGCGATCGGGCCGTAGTAGCTGGATGAATAGACCTCTCCACCGATGCGGGCACGCTGGAAACCGTTCAGGCCGTTGAATGTGTCGATCACCGATTGCTTAACAAGTTCGGTGATGTTGAACGGCAGGGATGAGGAGTTGCGCAGCGTGACCTTGAACAGGATCGGAAGTGATGCCGGGCGCTCCCATGAGATCGAATATTCAGGGTAAGGAAAGCCGACATCATTTTCAGTGTCCTGCACGATCACGGTGGTGTTTCCGGTTAGGTTGCATCCGCCATCCTTCTTGAGGAAGATGGCCTTTGCCACATCCTTATCCGTGCCGCCAACTGCCGCCACATAGACGCAATGCGGGGGGATCACAAAGCTGGTTGCCCCAATGGTGACTGGCGTGTTCAGGAAGTTGTCATATGCGTAAACGTCGATCACCCCCGGCACGTCCCACACAGAGCCACGGATAGCCGCCGCCGAGCCGTGGGCGTTCTTGGCCACCGACGCAAATCGGCGGGCCTCAAACTCCGCTCTCGATTCGACGTTGGTGCCGGTTACTGCTGCGCCTGCGTTATTGATGGCGTCCCAGCCCAATGAGGCCTGAGCGATCCGGTTCAACTCCCCAATGCCTAGCTGCACGGGGCCTGGGGTGGTGCACGCAAATTCAACCGTAGCCACACCGCCGATCGGGAATGTGACCGAGCCGCTGGAAGCCCAGTAAAGGCCGTTCACGTCGCGAGCCAGAACGCCTGCCGGCAGTATCGCCCCTGGCTGCCCTGTGACCGTAGCCAGAACCACGGAAGCGGTTGCCCCTTTTCGGGTCAGGAAGTAGATCCGCCCGATGGCGTCCTGAAAGCGCCTCTCACTGGTTGCCGGGTCCACGCCAGCGACCACGGCTGACACTGCGGCGTTTGCGTCCGTGATGTTCTGAGTCAGGTTGTCGGCAAGGTGGGCTTGCGGCGTGGCGCTGCTGGTAACGTTGAGATTACCACCGAATGCCACGTTGTAGTCAGTGAGCACCCCGGTACGGATGGCCGTAGCCTGCGGCACGGTGATGCCTTGATAGGTGATCGTGATCTTCGGCACGTTAGACATTTATTTGGGTCCCGTCTGTCAATGTGACTTGAATTTGCCCGGTCACGCCTCGGGCCTGATCATAGATGAGCACAGGCGTTGCCGACGCCACATCAGGGACGCGCAGCGCCTCTTGTTGATACCACGCCGCCAGCGTGGCTTGTGCCGGTCTCTGGCCAAGCACTGATTGCTCGTAGGGTATGCCGTCATCGGTGTTGTAGGGTGCCTCACCGCGCCACAGCAGAGACTGGCTAGCCACGTCCTGCGCAACAGAGTATGCCGACGAAGACAGGGCAATGCTGCCAGAGGCGTCAACGTCCAGATCCCATGTTGTGGGGTTTAGAAAAATCGTGTCCATCAGTTCGCCTTCGTCAGCGTTGTAAGGTGGGCCGCCGTCATCTCTTGGCTGGGAGCTGGCCCGCCGCCATGAGTATGGCTGTTGAACAGCTCCACAAAGCGCTCATCTACCAGTTTGCGCACATCGGCGCCCGTGTTGCCCAGTTTAACACCGGATGTGTTATGAACCAAAACCCCGCCTTCGGTGATCTGGATGTAGCTGGTCGGGGTGCCATTGAGGAAGCCGCCAAGATAGAGCGCATCACTGAAATCGTGAGATCGCCAGCTGCCGGGAGGGGCGGCATCCTTTACCGACTTCACTGCCGAGATGTCACGGGAGCAGAAGCAGGCCATGCCAATGTCGCCCGGCGACGGATCCACGATCACCGCATTGGTGCCGCCCTGCAGGCGGAAATATGGAACGTTGCTGATGGTGCCGTGCTGCACGGTGTTGCCCTGGCCGTCCACCATGTCCACCAGCACTTGGATATCCACCTGCCCCACTGGTGCGAGCCCGGCATTGCGTACAGCCATCACCCGCACCGGAAGAGAAGTTTGCAGCTTGAGCATGGCCTGTTGGATGGCGAAGTTGAGGCCGTTCTGCTCGCTGTCGAAGTCTGACGGGAGGGCCAGGGGATTGCTGGTTTCTGCCATTAGCGGGTCCTCGCAAACTTGATCTCATTCGCATTCACGTACATGAACCACGCGCCGCCAAGGGTCTCGCAGTCGAGGTTTATGGACATCCCCCTGACGTACCAATTTCCAGCACAAGGGGTTACGCTGGTTTCAAGTTTAACCTGCCTGCCATGGAATACTCCAGGATCGTACAGGCACATGAAATCAACACCCAGGTGCGTGGGGGTGGGCCATCCTATAAGGCCCAGCTCACCATTCATCAGCACTGGCTCTATATTTCTCGGCCTGCCTTGCGGGGATATCGCAACAACCCCCTCCGCTGTGTCTATCCATACCTGACACCTTGCCGTTTCACAAAGAGATCGCAACTGGTTGAAGTATGACCCGCTCAGGTAGGCATCCGACACGGTGACATCCACGCCGTTATTCTCCAGCGTCATGTCGATCTTCTTGCATAGCTCCCCGGCGATTGCGGCCACCTTCTGCGGCCCAGGCCATGAGGTGGGAGGGTTGGCATCAACAGACGGCTGCAGGGCCTGGTACGCCTCAATCATGAACGACACATCCGGCGCCCCCATGTAGTCAGCATAGGCGCTGCCGATGGTGCCAAGGAAAAGCGTGTTGTATTTTCCATCCGGCCCGGTAGCCTCCACCATAACCTCGTTTCTATGTAGCTCGTAGTTGAAATTATTGATGATGGTCAGGCTGTTCATGACGTCCTGAGCCAAGCCCTTGATACTGATCCGCGCCGTGGCGAACTGCCATCCGCCGGGGGCGTTGATCTGCACGGACGAGCGGAACCCCTCATAAACAACGGTGTCCGGCTCGCCAGGGCCATCGAATGACCCTGTGCGCATCTTGAAGGTAAACCTCAAGCCTCGCTGTTGAAAAGAAGTTGCCACCGGCTGCCCCATCCTGTGTAGTCGGGCGCATCGTCGCCCTGTGTGTCATTGACTGCGATGTCACCGATAAAGCCGGTGTATGGCACGCGCAAAATTGCCGACCGATTCACCATCAGCACGGTGTCGCACAGCACCCGGCCTGCCCACGAGGCACTCAGATACTGGCGGCCGCCAAGCTGGCGCAAATACAGCGTAACCGGCTGGCCAGCAAGCGTGACCTGCACGGTTTGGGCGGGCACGGCGCGCAGGGGGATTTGCTCTATTGCCATAATCTCCTCACGATCCAAAGGTGTCTGTTGGCGCAGTTACTTGATAGTCCCACTGGATATCCTTAACCGGCTCGATAACCTCACCAAGCTGCACCCGGGCGGTGGGCGTGGGCGGCACGTTGTTCGGATCGGCTATCTTGCTGTTGCTGTAGACTACTTGCGTCTCGCGCACTTCCTGCATCATCAGATCGGCGACAATCATCCCGGCCCCGCTGGACGCCCCGCGCAAGATCCGATACTCGACCAGGGTATAACCACTGTATCGCTTCTCTGGCATGACGATGTCCCACTGGGTGGGCAGGTTCAGATTCTCTTGCAGCCAATCGGTGATGTAAGAGCGGGTCGATGCCCGGCCCTCTTTCGTGACCCGCAACATCAGCATGCTCGGGTTTCGCACCTTGTTGTAGCTGGTGAAGCTACCGCTCTCGATTGGGTAGCTTGACGCCTCGGCAGATCCGTTGATTCCCATCTCCACGATGGAATCCACCATCACCGGGCCATCCTCCTTGCCAGGCTCGAAGATGCCCCACTTGTCGCCTGGGAACAGCGCAGACCACAGCGACCCGAGGGCCGAGCTTAGAACGCTGGTTATCGGCGCCGGTATCTTGCCGCTCTTGAGGACTGGAAAGCCAGGTATTCCGGCCATGTTGACTCCTTGGTTTGCCTTGTCGGCTTGCTGTTGGGATTATTGCACAAAGTGTTGCGTTGGGGTATGGTGCGCTTGCGGATAGGGTAGCTCCCGAAAACGCGCAACTCAGGGCGCGCATCCGCAACACTTCAACCTGAGACACTGACTGAGAGGTGAGATATGAAGCTTCATGAGTTGCTTGATAAAATAGATGACAAGGATATGTCAATTCAAAGCGTCGCTGGGTCAATCTGCGGTGCGAAAGCAAAAAAAGAACATATAGAGCTGACAATAGCGACCAATTGCGCAACCATGAATGAAGTGGTTTCCGGCAACTTTGACAGCGTGCTCATTCTTGTTCGCATTGATAAGGACGCGTACAAAAGGGCCATAGGCTAAACAAAGGGGCCGCACGGCCCCTTCACTCATCTCAACCCCGCATCGTGTTGCCGCACAATCTCACCCCTCAGTCCAGATGCAACCCCCCGCGCATCAGTGGCCTGTGTATTGATCGTGATCTGCCCAATGCTGACCGACGAACTGCCACCGACCCCACCCTGCGCCATGTTGATACCGCTCAGGATCTGCTGGTCGTTCAGGTATGACTTGCCAGCCTCATGCTGACTGATGCCACGGATCATGGCTGCCGCCGTCGCCGGGTCGCCAAGGTTGAGTTGCTGATTCGGGTCAAGTCCGGTCGTTTTGGACAGCGCCTTAATATAGGCGCCGGTGTTGTTGGCCCCCTCAGGCGCATAGACGCCCATGATCTCGGTCAGGGTGTCAATGCCGCGCTTCTGATACAGCTGCAGCTGGCGGTACAGGGCAGCGACGCCTTCCTCGGTGCTTTGGAACTTGGCGAAGGTGTGGCCCGCGACCGTCTCGCCCACCGTAGCCCCGCGCTGACCGGCAAAAACCAGGTTGCCCGGGTTGTTATGGCGCTCGGCTACTGAGGTCCCCGACTTGTTGGCGACGGTTGGGCCCATGTAGTTTTCGCCGTACAACTGCTTTAGCGCCTCGTCCTCGTTGCTGTTAAGCTTCCCCGAGTAAAGCATTGCACCAAGGGGGGCAAGCAAGGAGGCCGCGCCAGCAGTCATCCCGGCAAGCGTGGTTGACAGACCTACAAGACCCCCAATCACAGAAGACCCTCCGATCAAGCGCAGTGTTGCCAGGGCCAACAACAACGACGTGCTCCACCCTTCCGTTTTCTCGTCCAGCTCAGCGAATATCTCAACGGCCTTGGACATTGGCGGGATGATGACCTCGGCCATCTTGACGAACGAATCGGCCAGTCGCTCCAGCGACGGCAGCACCTTGATCACCATCTCCCGGGTCAGCTTCTCCAGTCGCTGCTGGGCCTTTATCCAGGTCTGCTCCGCCTTGTATGCGGCGTCAGCATCCTTCTGGCTGAATCCCTGCTGGGCGGCCAGTGTACTGCGAAGCTCCTTGCCACCCTTGGCGATCAGGTTGATGGTGCCCTCGTCAAAGCCCATCTGCTTGAGGTAGGAGTAACGCTGATTCCGGTCGGGGAATGCCTTCTCTGTTGAGTCGGCGATATCTGCCAGGATGTCCGTCAGCGGCTTGGCCTTGCCAGCGGCATCGGTGACGCTTACACCCAGTTGGCGCAAGTAAGGGGTGATCGCGCTGTCACCCTTCATGAATATTTCAGTTACCTGACTACCCAGGTTCTGCAGGGTGCCAAGAAAGCCTTCCATGCTTCCGCCGTTCAGCTCGCTGGCTTTGCCCCAGCGGTGCATAGTGTCGGCGGAAATATTCAGGTTCTTGGACAGGCGGGATAGGTTGGCACCGGTACTTACCACGTCACGGGTGAAGTTGATCAGCCCTTTGCCAGCCGTGAGCACGGCAAAGAACTTGATGGCCGAGCGTTGCATCTGGCCAAAGAACTCGGCAGCATCCTTGCCGGAGGCGGCGATCTGCTTGCCAACCCGGTCGGTATTCTTGCGGGTGTCGGACAATCCTTTTTCGGTGTCCTTCATGCCCTGCTGGAAATCTTTGTTATCCAGCCCCAGGGAAACTATCAGGCTATCAATCACTGTTGCCATGCGGCCTCCTACCCTGCGGCGCCAGCAGTGCGCACTCGGGCTGTGTTCAGTTGGTCAATCTGGTGGATCTCAAGCATCCGATAGGCATCATAGGGGCCATAAATCGTCTGCAATTCGTGGAGCGTGGCGAGCCGTGCTGAAACCAGGGTGGCGATGATGCCGGGGGTATTTGAATAAGGGGCCATCTCGACCCCCGATCCTCCGGCCTGCTCGGCGACTGTTAGATCTGCTCTTCGCCACCGGTAGAAAAACCCAGATGCAATTCCATTACCGCCTTGCGCAGCATGAAGCGGGTCTTCACGTCTTCGATGTCACCATCCAGCAGGGCGCGCGGTTTCTGGGTGGCTGGCACCAGGATCTGGACACAGGACATCATTTCGTCCAGAAGTGGGCGCGCCATATTCGGTGTAACACCGGCCAGCGCTTTGATACCCTGCACGGCAAGCTCCCGCATAGGTGCTTGCAGATTCAGGTCAACGTTGCTGGACGCCACTGCTTGCAGCGCCCGGAATGCCCACCACTCCGCCGCCTCGGCTGACATCTCGGTGATCTGGTACTTCTTGCCAGCGTCGCGGCCTTCTGTGATCTCTACTGTCTCGGTGCGTCTCATCGTCTCATCTCATCGTCAGTGATGGCCAGCAGTGCGCCAGCCACAGAAAGAACCAAGGCGACCATCTGGCCGCCTTGGGATTATACCAGTGGAGTCGGCAAGATGCTTTCCCACGTGATCGTGAACGTCCGGGGCTGCAAGGTGCGCTGTGCAGTCGGGATCGAGGTGTGCCTGTTCAGTACACCACGCGAAAGCGTGTATGAACGCTCGGTGCCCGGCAGGGTGATTACCCCACCAAGGCGGAACACGGTGCGATTGGCGTCCTGCGCCAGCACGATACCGTCAAAGATGTCGATGCTGGGAGAGTCGGCCTGCAGAGTGATGGTCTGGGTGTACATGCGCGGAACCCAGCCGGCAGACATAACGCCATCAACCCCGAGCACAACCTCAGCCGTGTCCGCCTCGTCAGTGGCAAACGCTGCGTCGGCAGCGTAGCCCTGGATCTGAATGGCAGCCAGCGCGAAGTCTGCCGAACTCAGGATAAAAACGCTGTCCGCGCTGGTAATAGTACGAGCCATGGTCGTCTCTCCTTAAAGTACGGCGATTGACGCCAGGGTGATTTGCTGGATAGAACCGCCGTCCATGTACCACAGCTTGACGGGCGGGCTCTTGCGCTGGCCGCGAATCTGGGCGGTTGCTGGCAGGATCTGCAAGTAATAGCCCTTGCTTTGCAGGTCGGAGCTGATGTCCAAACCAGCCTGCTGGGCAATGGTCGCTTTCTGAGAGTTGCTCAACAGTACGCCGGTGCGAATGCTGCCGTTGTTCAGCGCTTCTGCGATCGGGTCTTGGCACCATGCCCGGATCAGGCTGTTTCCGAGCGCGTTGTACGGCGCAGAGTTGACGGACAGCAGACCATTGAAGATGGCAAGGCGAAGCTGGGCATTCAAGTACAGTTGAGCGATGAAGGAGTCAGCCCACTCGAAGGTGGATCCGTTCATCTGGCCGTCGTACATGATGCTGTATTCATTGCCTTCACCGCGATCCACGTAGGCGCCGTAGTAACTGGCATTGTTGGACAGCACTGCAGCGGCGTCCGCTAAGCTGGCGATCGATGGCTCCAGGCCGGAGAACTGGCGGAATGCCAGGGTGCTGCGGCCGTTCACGGCCTGCCAGTCGATAGAGCCCGCCCAACCGCAGGCAGCGGCGGCATGTTCTGCCTCGCCGTAGATCACCAGGGTTCCGTCGTAGTTCAATGCGTCCACGATGGAGCCGAACACCGCGGGGTTGTTTGGCGTCTTGTACCCGGGGTCATTATCCCAACCAACATAGGCATAGGCCTTGTTCTGGGTGTTGACCCACTGCGCAAAACCTTCATGCTCGGCAAGGTCGCACTCAAACACGGTGGTAAAGGTAGCCCAGTTGTAGGACTGGTCCTTGATGCGCGCCATGGCAGTGGCTGGGGTGTCTGCATCAACACCCTGAGACAGGATGCCAGCGGACAGGCCCAGCGGCTCGGCAGCGGTGCCGGTGGCCTGGGTGATAGTTGAGGTTGCGCCGGTCGTGCCGGATGTGACAACAAATCGGGAGGCGGTGGCATCCCAAGTCACGGCGGCGGAACCGGTCAGCGCCAACCCAGTGGTCAGCAGCGCGGCGGCGTTGGTAAAGCTGGTGGCGGCAGACAGATCCACGCTGGCATCAGTGAAGGCTGTGCCGTCGATAGTCACTGTCAGGGTGCCAGTGATGGCCTTGACCTGCTCCAGGGTGAGTGCCAGCACTTGGCCACGCAGCCAGGCAGCACGCGCTGCGGCAGCATAACCACCAAAGAACAGCGTGCCGGGCTTTTTGAAGCTGTTGTTCGGGCCATTGAAATAAAACCCTGCCAGCTTGTACTGGTCTGAGTTGAAGCCGTAGTATTCGCCGACACTATCCAGGTCAGGGAAGCTCAGCAAGCTGGACACTGGGGTGGTCAGACCCTCATCCAAAAACACAGCGTTCAGAGAAAGCGGATTGCCGCCTGTCCCCACCACTGCGGGATTGACCGTCACGATTTGACTTACGGGGATAGGCATCGCCTGCTCCTTACACGGGGTTGAGTAAATCGGCTGCGATCACCGATGTTTCACCAACGGTGTTGAACTGCTCGGCAGCCACGTTAATTACCGGATTGTACTGCATTGAGGCGGTTATCGTCCAACGGGCCTCATACTGTTCCTCGCCGGTAATGAGCGGGGCCTGGATGCCGTCCGAGCAGTACAGCGGCTTGATGTTGTCTGGGAAGTTGTCCGGGCCGTAGGAGCTGCGCAGCAGGGTTTTGGCTGTGTTGCACATCTCGCCAGCCTGGCCATCGTAGAAGTCGATCTGCACGTCAATGCGGGTTGAACGCTGGAAGTCTGCGCCAGTCACCATGTCGTATGTGTTGCGGGTGGTGGCAAGGTCATACTGCCCCATCTCGGTCAGCACAATGCACGGCGGCGGCGGCATGGCCACCCTGTTTGTTTGGGCGCGGACTATCTGCGTCCCGGCCGGCATCAGAGGTTCCAGAAAATCCGCCAGCGCGGCGATCACGTTGTCGATGGTGATGCTTGGCATTGCGCTCATGCTGCGGCCCCCTGGTAAACGATAGCCACTTTGCACCAGTCCGGCCAAGTCTCAAGCACCTTCACCACCAGCCAGCTCTGGCTGTTGAACTCGACCAGATCTCCGCCCTTGCTATCTGGGCGCACCACCCCAGCCAGGTTGCCGTACAAGTAGGCGGCGCGGATGGTGCCCTGGATGTTCAGGCCATCCAGTTGCTTGAGGTCTTTCCCGTCCAGCGCCTGGATATTGGCTTGGCCGGTCTCGATGGTGTAGGCGGGTACCTGGCGGCGGGTGGCTGGATCGATGGTGTAACCGCTGGACACCTTGACGGTGACTGACGTGTTGGGATTGATGGATTGCGTGGCTGCGTTGGCTATGGCGCGCAGGTTCATTCTTTCACCTCATATGTGATGCTGTTGAGCATGTGCCCAGTCCATACCAGGGGCTTGGCCTGACTTCCGCCAGCACCTTGGAACCCCTCTTCGACAAGCTCTTGCGCCGCCAGCACGTCACGAGTTCGGATCTCTTGCGGGTTATTGCCATAGATGGAGCGCAACATCAGGGTGGTTTTGGACAGTGCTGGCTCGTTAGTGTTGATGATGCTTTCGGCCAGATCATCACTGATCGCCTCACCCATCCCGGCAAGTGCTTTGCGACCATCGCCTTCGTAATACTTGATCGCGTCGCCAAGTCGCTTTGGCCATTCACTCGATTTCTCGTTGACCATATTGCGGAAGAACGGGCGAGGAGGGGCTGGGAAGCGTCCTCCGTGGCCAAACTCATTCCAGAATGCGACTTGGGCAACCGATGTGCCATCCGGATAAGTGGCGCCAGACATGAAACCGACATCGACGGATCCTTGCGCCTTGCCGCCAATATCGGCCAGTATCTTGGCCAGCTTATCTCCGCCGCTTAGGGTTGCCATGTCAATACCTCGTCGGCCTTGCCACGTAACGGAAGGATCGCAGGTAGGCGGTTGCAGCCCAAAAAGTTGCGCCGTAACTAGACTGATTCCACCATTCAGCCCCCATGGTGGCGTTGAACTCCAGGGAGACGCTGACGCTGCCCTCGGTGGCGCTGGATGTGCGCCCAACGGGGCCCGGGACCCCGCCCGAATTCAGTGCGCCGGATAGCTGGGCAATGTGCGCCACCAGCAACCAGAACAGCAGCAGGCGCTTATCCTCGTCCAGCACCGGGCAATCCTTGTTGGCGAGGAACAGCTGCGACCGCACGAAATAACCATTCAGCGTGGCATCTGGCACCGCGCTGAACTCAGGATAAGCCGCCTTGAAGGCAGCCGGGTTAAATACGACGGCCGCCATTGGTTAGTCCTCGACCTTCTTCACGCCACTGCCATCAGTCGAAACGCCCTCTAGGCCGGTCTTTTCCTTCACGCGCTCTTTGGCTGCGGATCGGGTTTTAGATTCGGTAGCCTCGGCGAAGATCGCGCCATTGGCGACGGCGGGGAAATCGGCATGCTTGGCAACCCACACATCCCAGAAGTCTTTGTCCACTTCGGTATAGCCGCAGTGGGTCGGCTGGATGAATATCGCGCCGTTCATGTCGGCGTTTTGGCCTTTCAGCTCGACTTGGGTTTCATTGCCCTGATCATCTGCCAGTCGCAGAATAATGCCAGTCGGCAAGCGACAGCCCACGGTAACTTTGCTCATTTTTTGGATCCTTTTTCGTCAATCGTCAGCGCGTCATCATTGAATGTTTCGTGGTGTACAATCTGGTCAACAAACCAAGAGCACGAGGCCTGTTTGCCTGTCACGGCCTCTACAGTCATGCTTGGAGAGCCAGATTTGAGGCGTACCACATCGCCAGGGGCGAATTTTGGTTGGATTATGGCGCCCATTTATCGCACCACCACCAGGCATTCCGTGGGGATTGCGATTGTTTGGTTGATGCAACATACGGAATCGTTCCAGTATACGCACCGCACCCCATCACTTCCGACTTCGATAACGGTCATCTGACCGGAGCCAGAGGAGAGCATCACCACGGAACCAACTTTCACCTCGTTCTTCACGACATCGTCACTCATCATCATCACCTTCAACAAAAGAGGGGGCTTTCGCCCCCATCTTAGCACAGCATCAGACCCCGAGCATCCCCTGCACGGCGGCAGGGCGGTACAGGACTGTGCCCCAGGTGCCCTGCGACTTCTTCTGCTTGAAGGCGGACATTTCGACAACCACCGGGTGGGCGCGCATCTTCTCAGTGAAGCAGCAATCCCAGGTGCGCTGGCCTTCGATCTCGTCAACAACCAGCTGGATCTGCTCGCCGGAACCGGTCTTGTACTCCGGCACGGTTTTCCATGCCAGGTTCGGGTACGCCTGCTTGAGGTAGTCCTCAACGTTCAGCCCGAACTCGTTGACGAAGGTTTTGGCCACGGCAGCGGACGGGGAGGAGATCAGCGTCATTTTGCTGTCGGTGTCCACGTTGCCGTTCAGGCGCACTTGCAGGTTCCAGAACATGGCCTGGATATCCGCCAGCACTTCCAGCGCGGTTGCGTTGGGCTTGCCAGCAGAAGTGGACCAAGTGGTGCCGCCTGCCGCCTTGGTGCCAGGGGTCAGGTTGGCAGGAAGGGCCGGATCGTTCAGCATGCCGTAGTTCTGCAAACCAGCCACACCGAAGAGGTAGGTCTTGTTCTGGAACTTGTTCAGGGTCAGCACTGATGCGATCCCGACACGGCTTGCCCAGTCGATGCGGGCAGCACCAGCTCGCTCCAGTTCCTTCTCGCCCCACTGGGAAATGGTCTGGTAGTGGAAGCTCTGGCGCTGCGGGAAGTTGGTGTTAACACCGGTGGAACCGCTGTTGCTGTAGTCACCATAGGCCGCAGTCTGGCCGGTGGATTCCACAACAGGGAACATCGCGGTTTCGGTGATCCAGTCGCCTTTCTTCACTTCGGATCCGACTGCCTCGGCGGCCTTGATCGGGGCAACCAGTACCTCGATCATCTTCGGGTCGATGTAGGTGGTCAGAAACGCCGGGATGCCGGAGTTGCTGACAGTGACCAGGCCAGGCTGGGCGTCCATTGCGAGGTTGAAATCGTAGCTCAGCGTGTTATCCATCGCCATGGGCTGCTGGCCCATGAAGTGGATACCGGCGCGGCGCTCCAGCTCGCGGAAATCAATTACTTGGGGCATGATGGCCGCTCCTTACAGGGTGATCACAGCCAGCTCGTTCAGAGCGCAGCCTTGGGTGATGACGAAATCGGTCTCGATGAAACCGGCGATGGTTGCGCCAGCTGCGCCGGCCTGGACGGTGCCGTCAGACAACTTGGCGAAAACCTTATTGCCTTTCACTGCCGCGCCCACGGTTGCCTGTGCCCAGTAATCGCCGGTGCGCATGACGGTCACAGGGAAACCCTGCGGCACAACGTTACTGGTTTCGGCTAGGTAGACGGAGATCAGCGCCTGCTGCTCGCGGTGGATGAAGCCATCGGGCTTGCCGGTGCCGGTGTTGGACACCAGTCCGGTCACGGCATCGATCCAGGCGAAGCGGCCAACGGTCACGCCAGCGGCAGCAGCAACGTACTGACCTTCGCCAGCCGGGAAGGAGGCGCGGGGGTTGGCGGTGGCAAAGTCACCAGCGACGGCAGGAGCCTGCTGGAGGTTTACGGTAGTTTGAAAACCCATTTTGTAGGCTCCTTATGCCTGACCGAAGCGGCCAAGGTTGAATTGCTGCACAGTGGCGGCGGAATCCTCGGCAATGCGGGGCGCCGGGCGGGAAGCCTTAACGTCCTTCACTGCGTTGAACATGGTGCGCAGGCCGGCGGCTGGCATGTCTTTGTGGTCGTGACCCATCTTGCCCAGGGCGAAGCGGTACACTTCCTCGGCGCTGTCCATGCCGATCACGTCACCGACAACGGCGCGCACATCGACCTTAGCTTGCTCCAGCTGACGGAACTCGACGCGCATGGAGTCCATGGCAGCGGTCACTTTCTCTTCGACGGCTTCCGGCTTCATGCCGGGCTCCGCGTCTTTGGCCGGGGTCATCATGCCTTTGACGGCTTCCAGATCTTCCGGCGACAGCTTGCCAGCCAGGAAGCCCATCAGGTCGGGCTCGTCTTGACCGAGCTCGCGATCCAGCTCGACGGCCTCGGGGGACTCTTCAACACCGATCACGGCGTCGATGATCTCGTCGGCCTTCTCGGCGTCGATCTCGGAGTCCATGGCGAGCAGGCCTTTCAGCGCAGCAGCCTTTTTGAAGGTTTTCTTCTCAGCCTCCCCCACCAGAGCCGGCAAGGCCGAGTCCTGGGCGATTTTCGGGGACAGGCCGCGAAGCGAAACAAACAGGGCTTTGCCCAGCTTGGTCATTTTCATGGCGGGGGTTTCCTTTGGTTTAATGGTGTTCTTTACGAACGGATCGGAGTCGGCCACGTACACATCTGGCCCGGCGCGGCCAGCCTCCACAAGCGCCAGGTGATTGCCTTTGATGTCGCGCATCACGCCGTCGAACGCCTCGCCATCTGGCGCGGTGCCGGGGGTCATGTCTGCGGTGTAGTAGTAGGCGGCGGACAGCTCGCACTGCTTCTCTGACTCGACGCCAGCGATTGCTGGTGCATCCCAGACGCACAGGGACGCCTTGAGGTATTGCTCATCGAAAGAAACGTCAGACCCGATGGATCCGACTACGTTTTCTTTCTTGGGCTCTTCCACTGTCACGCGAATATGCTTGTTGAGAATGGGCAGGTTGTTGAACGTGCTGGCGCCCTTGGCCAATTCATCGGGGTCGCGGTACAGGCGATAAACCTTGTCCGCATCAAGCCCCAGCTCCTGCCAGTTCGGGATTTCGCGCCCGAAGTACGGGCAGACGTTCGCCTTGCTGATGTTGGTCTTGGAAACGTGCAGGCGCCCGTCAGCGTCAATACTGCGAGCGGATTGCCGGTCAAAGGCCATCAAATTTGGATTTGGCATCGTCTGAACCACGTTTCATGAACTGGGATAATGATAGGGCTTTGTTGATTTTATTGCAATCAGGGTTGGCAGGGTGCATTTATTGCGCTATGATTCTTGCGTTAATTACACAGGAGAGTGAGAAATGAAAATCAGCAAATCAAAGCAAGAACTGGCCCGCATCATCAGCGAAAATTGCGGGTGGCGTGATGGTGCGGAGTGGGCACCACAAGACCATGTGGTGGCCTTCTTCTCCGGCGGAAAGCCCAAGTACGAAACATACGACAAGACTTGGTGCGCCAATGGCGATGGTGGAGTGTTTATCGCTGCAATGAGTGTGGATGGCAAGATTGGAGGATTCCACAACACCATCCTATCCCGCGCCGAATACTTCCACCTTTACCCAGCGCCGGATGCTGATGGGTGGATTGAGTGTGATAAAGGAAGTCTACCAGTCGGAGTGGATTGCCTAGTAGATGTTAAATATGAGAACGGAACCGTAGAGTGCGGATTCGGGGCTGGTGGGTATGATTGGAATTGGAAAGGTGGCGGACTCCGCATCATTGCCTACCGCCTGCAC
>OERN01000050.1_pt1 | contig 43731 bp, 35 predicted proteins | sample 1540061 | NCBI WGS metagenome assembly OERN01 (sample SAMEA3891241, study PRJEB23780) | metagenome | biome: terrestrial biome; feature: animal house; material: water of meat washing | place: Italy | collected 2015-05-12 | reverse complement strand
CGCAGCCTCCTGTTGTTCGGACGGGCTCCGATCCTGTCCGCTGTATTGCTGCCAGATGCGGGCGATCTCCTGCTGCGCCTGCAGCATGTCGGCCTTGGCCTGGGCGGGTGCAATCCCCCCCACATTGGCCTTGTTGGCCGCATCGATCACCTTGACCGCGTAGAGATCGGCAATCTGTTTGAGCTCCTTGAGCTGTACCACCTCCCCCTGATACATGGCGTTCATCCCCGTCATCAGCTGGGACATCGCCTGACTCGCGCCCACCAGCAGCGCCAGCAGTGCCAACAGCGGCACCACACAACCCAGGATCAACTTCTGCCTGATTGAAATACCTTCCATGGTCTTCTCTCCCACACCTTTTGGTGAGTGGGCAAGACGCGCCCGATAAAAAGCGGTTTTGCCCAAAGTGATGAACTGCCATAATTGCCCTATTCACTTCCCAACGACCTTTGCACTATTTGGCCTCTATGCAAACACTGCAAAATCACTTCCTGCTTGCCATGCCAAGCCTGACGGATCCCTATTTCGAGCGCTCGCTGGTCTATCTGTGCGAGCACAACGAAGAGGGCGCCATGGGACTGGTCGTCAACATTCCGGTGGAGATGTCGCTGGAAACCATGCTGACCCAGCTCCAGCTCAATCCGCCCAACAACCCGGAGCTCAAGCAGCCGGTGCTGCAAGGGGGGCCGGTTCACGCCGATCGCGGCTTCGTGCTGCACAGCTTCCGCCCCGGTTTCAACTCCACCCTGCAGGTGGGGGATGAGATGATGGTGACCACCTCCAAGGATATTCTGGAAACTCTGGGTACGAGCGAGGCCCCTGCCCATTGGCTGGTGGCCCTTGGCTATGCCGGCTGGAGCGCCGGGCAGCTGGAGCAGGAGCTGGTGGATGGCGCCTGGCTGGTGATCCCCCCCAATCCGGCTCTGGTGTTCAAGACCCCCATTCACAAACGTTGGCAGCAAGCTGCCGCCAGCATAGGGGTGAACCCGGTTCACCTCTCCAGCGATATCGGCCACAGCTGATCGGCTGGCCCGCTCCGCTCTCTATTTCGAGGATTTATCAGTTATGTCATCACGCAGCATCATGGGCTTTGACTATGGCACCAAGAGCATTGGCGTCGCCATCGGTCAGGAGCTGACTGGCACAGCCCAGCCTCTGCGCGCCCTCAAGGCCAACGACGGCATCCCCAACTGGGACGAGATTGAGAAGCTGCTCAAGGAGTGGCAACCGGACCTGCTGGTGGTCGGCCTGCCGCTGAACATGGATGGCACCGATCAGGAGATCACGGTACGGGCCCGCAAATTCGGCAACCGGCTGCATGGCCGTTTCGGCAAGCCGGTGGAGTTCAAGGATGAGCGACTCACCACCACAGATGCCCGCGCCCGGCTGTTTGAGCGAGGCGGCTATCGCGCGCTGGAAAAAGGCAGTGTGGACGGGGTATCGGCGCAGCTGATCGTCGAAGCCTGGATGGAAGAGCAGTACAACTAAGCCATCAACAGCAAGGCAAGGGTCGCCGCCCTTGCCTTGTCTCGCACTATCCTCCTATTACGCCTGTGACTGACCAGGCACCAGCCCTTCGGCCTCTGTCGGCGTCGCATTCATCATCCGGTTGAGCCAGGGCACCATCAGCCCCATCACTACCGCAATCAGCAGGGTCGCCATCCCGATCTTGCCAAATACGCCGGTGTAAATGGGCAAAGTTTGCAGCGGATCCGTCATCCCTTGCGGCACGGCGGTAAAGGTCGCCACATAGCCACCCAGCAGGGACGCCATCGCCTGAGTCAGGAACCACATTCCGAGAATGAAGCCCATCAGCCGTTGCGGCACCAGCGCGGCGACCATCGCCAGCCCCAGCGCACTGATCATCAGCTCGCCCAGACTCTGGAACAGGTAGATAAGCACCATAAACCAGGGGGAGGTAAGCCCCTGCTCATCGGCAAACCACCAGCCGGATGCCGCCGCCGTCAGAAAGCCCAGCGAGCAGAAGAACATCCCGAGGGTGAACTTGAGCGGCATGGTGAGATCCCGCCCCTTGCTGCCCATCCGGGTATAGATCATCGCGAGTACCGGGCTACCCACCACCACCCAGAAGGGGTTGAGCGCCTGGAAGCTGATGGGGTTGACGCTCATGCCCAGCATCTCGTGATGCATGTTGTTGATGGCAAAGAAGTTCAGAGACGTCGGCATCTGGGCGTAAAGCACATAGAAGAGCACCGCCTCCAGCATCAGCACGAAGGCCACATACATCTTGTTGCGGCCCACTGTGTCGAGCCTGAATGCCTCGCGAAAGAAGAAGATCACCACGGCGATGGTCACCGTCATCAGCACCATGTTGGCGATCACCACGTGGTGCATCAGCCAGGCGCAGAAGAAGACCATGGCTACCGAGCCCAATATAACCAGCAGCAGCTTGCTGTAATTAAGTGGCAGGTGATCCGGCTCGGAGCCAATATCCTTGACCATATTGCGGCAGGCAAAGAAGGTGAGCAGCGCAATAATCAGCCCCACCCCGCACAGGTTATAGGTCACGGTATAGCCGTAGTGATCGGCAATCACCGGCGCGAGCGAGAGGGAAATAAGGGAGCCGATATTGATCGACATATAGAACAGGGTAAACGCCCCATCCAGCCGCGGATCTTTTGGCTGGTAGCATTTTGACAGCAGGCTGGCCGGATTGGCCTTGAACAGGCAGTTACCGACTGCAATGGTGCCCAGCGCATAGAAAATCAGGTCGGGATTGTAGATCGACAGGCCGGTCATAAAATAACCGACCACCAACACGATAGCCCCGAGCACCATGGTGCGCTTGGTGCCGAGCACATGGTCGCCGACATAGCCACCGACCGAGATCAGGCCATATACCAGCGCCGAGAAGGCACCGAAGGTAATAAAGGATTGCTCTTGGGAAAATCCCAGTTGCTGTACAAAGAAAACCGCCAATATCCCCTGCACGCCGTAATAACCGAAGCGCTCCCAGAGTTCGACGAAAAATATCATAAAGAAGGGTTTGGGTTGTTGTAACAACCCTGTGGGTGCTGTTGCTGGACGCATATCAACCTGCCTTTGCTGAGATTTATTTTTATTAATCTGGTGGTGGCTGCCGCACTATTTTTTGCCCGCCATTGCTATAACGGAGAGCACAGTCAGCCTGCCAATCTGGCTATTTTCGGGTGCACGCGCCCCGTTCGATGAAAGGTGTTTTTCATCTAGCCGGTTTCAATTACGGGTTATCGGGGGATGGTGAGTGGCGTCTCCCAGTACAGTTACCGGCTCCGGGTTCTACCTTTGCTGCATCCCTTTACTCAAGCCGGTTTATCAACCTTGATGCTTATTCCCCTCTGCTCCGTCACTCATGGCTGGTGGCCAGATAGCCGGGGCATGACACGGCCACAGACGACCTGTGGGGCTGGCTCACGCCGCGCTCTACTGGCAGTCACCTACGCAGGCGCTATCTAACCCCGCCATTCCAAGGGGTGTCATGCTATATCACTGCAAATACAGGAACTTAATGGTCGATCACACTTTAAAATTGACCATTAGTGAAGTTTTCTAATGAAACCACATGAATTTTTTTCGTGAAAAGAGCTTCACTCGAGACGTGCAACCAAGGCCAATCTGTGCATAAAGAGAGTTGAATGGCACACAGCTTGAACCCGAACTCGGCACTTAAGTCGTGCCAAAGCCCACTCATCCGGGCGATACGACAACAAAAAGCCGGAGCAGATGGCTCCGGCTGATCGATGGGCACCGTCACGGCCACATTAGCGTGGCGATTCGTCGTTGTAGAGTCGCCGGATCTCGTTGCGCAGCCACATCACCTTGGCATCCTGATTGTGCCGCTTGTGCCACAGCAGGATGAAGGCGATCTCCAGCTGGGCGTAGAGCTTCTCGGGGAGCGGCAGCGGCATGGCGATCAGATTGCCGTGATGCCGACTGGCATAACCACCGCAGTAGGAAGGGGCCACCGCAATCAGCTCGTGACTCGACTGGGAGGCAATATGCAGCGCCTGCTCGAAGCTGGAGACCATGATGGGCACCTCCCGCTTCAGCCCCTCGTCCTCCAGCAGACTGTCGAGGGCCCAGGTATCGTTCGCTTCCCACACCATGCTGATCTGGGGGCAGGCCAGAAAGTTCTCCAGCGACCACTTCTGCTGGAGCAAGGGGTGATCCTTGCGCAGAAAAACCACCGGGCGATCGGTGAACAGCACCTCGTGATCGATGTAGTAGGGCAAGCGGTTGACCTTGGCTTGGGAGCGGCCATGGGTCTCGCGGGCGCAGAAGCCGAGATCCGCATCGCCATTGACGATGTCGTTGAGGGAGTGGTGATCCCACCCCAGCATCCTGACCACCGAGTTGGGGTACTTCTGGTAGATGGTCATGGGCAGATCGCTCAGGAAGCTGATGTAGAAGGGGGACTCCATCACCAGCGTGAAGCGGGCACCGTCGGGGATCGCCTCGCTATTGAGCGAGGTGATGCTGTCGGTGAGCTGGAACCAGACCTTCAGCTCCTCCTCCAGGGTCAGGGAGAGGTTGGTCGGCTGCAACCCCTGCCGCACCCGCACAAACAGGGGATCGTCAAACCACTCCCGCAATTTGGCCAGAGACTTGCTCACCGCCGACGGAGTGACACAGAGCTTTTTGGCCGCCCCTGCCACACTGCGCTCCTGCATCAGGTACTTGAACACCACCAGCAGGTTCAAATCGAGTTCACCCAGATTGCGCATATCCCCTCTCATCTTCCATCAGCCCTGCGACCGCGCTTCACGAAGCGCGAGCCATGGTAACAGCCCTTTGACAGCCAGGTAACTGAGCAATGCCAGCAGCAGGGCGCAGATCAGCATCTCGGACGGAGTAAAGCCAAGTTGACCCAGCAGCCAGATATAGAGGCCGGAGAGGCTGATCTGCATGATGCAGAGCACGGCGCTGGCAAAGGCCACGTTGTGCTGACAACCATCGAGCGCCTCCCCCATCGCCACCCCGAAGCCACAGGAGAAGCCGACACAGACCAGCGCAAACCCCGGCAGCAGCAGATGGATATCGCCCCCCGTCTGCCAGCTGCCGAACAGTGAGCACGCCGCCAGCAGATAGGAGAGATGAGACACCGCCAGCACTTTCTGTTTGCCCAACCAGCGCAACAGCAGGGGCGTCAGGAAGGAGGTGGACATACTCACGCCGGCCATCACCATCATCACGATGGAGTACTGCTCGGTGGTGAAGCCAAACTCCTTCATCAGGATCAGCGGCGAGACGCTGACATAGACCAGAATGGCGGTCACGCTGGCACTGGTCAGCAGGGAGAGCAGCATAAAGCGCGGCGAGCGCAGCAGGGCAAAAGGCAGCGCCGCGCCACTGCCCGGTTGCCGCGCCGGGCGGGTCTCCTTGAGCAGAAGCAAGTTCACCAGACCGCTGACGGCCGCCACCAGCGCCATCGCCACGAAGATCCCGCGCCAATCAAAATGGGACAGGATGAGGTAACCGAGCACCGGCGCCAGCACCGGGATCACGCAGATCACCCCGTTGATCATCGAGAGCGCCATCGCCAGCCGCTCCTGACTCAGCACATCCCGCAGCACGGTAAAGGTCATGATATAGAGCGCCCCCGCCCCGACTCCCTGCCAGAAACGGCCGAAATAGAACTGACTTATCCCCTCTGCGCTGCCTGCCACCAGCGAGGCGAGGACAAAAATCAGCGCCCCCCCGAGCACCACCCAGCGCCGCCCGTAGCGATCGGCAATCATCCCCCCCAGCAGCACGGTGGCCGCCATGCCAAACAGATAGATGGAGAAGGCGGTGTGGATCTGCGCCTCGCTCGCCTGCAGGGTATCGGCAATCTGGGGCACGGCGACCAGATAGAGATCGATCCCGACCGGATAGAGGATGATCATCAGAAAAGTGCACAACAGGAATACAGGCATGGATGCTCCATAACAGATTGGCGTGCCGATGCCTGCCAGATCACAGCGACAGGCGAACAGTGGCGGGGCCAAGGTGGTGACAAAGGTAGCAACGCAGCGCGTCGCAATGGGGGCAACTATATGGGCGCCCAGCGCCCTCACCTAGTGAAGAGATGGCGATCGGTACATTCCAATCAGGAAATATTCTATTAAGTTGCGTGCCTAAGCGGCCATATTGAATCGACCAGAGGCCGTAATAAACCGGGTCACCTCCCGCTCATAGCCATCCCTGCGCTGCACTTTTACCGCCCGTCTGTTATCCGCCTTCGCCCTTGCGGGCGTATAAGCTGTAGGTGCGACGCAATACAGGGAATGTGTATGAAGGGAATGAAGAGAGAAGAGCAGATTGCCGGGCTGCTGGCAGCACTGGAGCAAGTCATTCTGGGCAAGCCGCTGCAACTGAAAATCGCGCTGGTGACCCTGCTGGCGCGCGGTCATCTGCTGATCGAGGATCTGCCCGGTATGGGCAAGACCACCCTGGCCCACGCGCTGGCACAGGTACTGGGGCTGGCATGCAGGCGGATGCAGTTCACCGCCGATCTGCTCCCCGCCGACCTGCTGGGGCTTCAGATTTTTGACCCCCAGCAGCAAACATTTCGCTTTCACCCCGGCCCCATCTTCACCCAGGTGCTGCTGGCGGACGAGATCAACCGTGCCAGCCCCAAGGTGCAGAGCGCCCTGCTGGAGGCGATGGCCGAGGGCAAGGTGAGCATTGAGGGGAATACGCATCCCCTCCCCGATCCGTTTTTCGTCATCGCCACCCAGAACCCGGCGGATCAGGCGGGCACCTATCCACTGCCGGAGTCCCAACTCGACCGCTTCGCCGTGCGACTCTCGCTGGGTTTTCCGCCGCGAGAGGCGGAGCGCCAGCTACTGCGGGGCAACCAGCCGAGCGGCCCATTACCCGCCATGCTGGATGCTGCCGGACTCGCCACCTTGCAAAGCGAAGGGGATGCCATCCATGTTTCCGATGCCACCCTCGACTACCTGCTGGCGCTGGTGCACCAGAGCCGCTTTGATGGGGATCTGCCACAGCCCCTCTCCCCCCGGGCAGCCCAGACCTTGCTGGCGGTGAGCCGGGCCTGGGCGCTGGTGGCGGGGCGGCGCTTTGTCACGGTGGAGGATGTGCAGGCAGTCTTCCCCTATGTGGCCGAGCATCGGCTGCGGGGCAGCTTTGGCGTACAGCACGGCGAAGCCTGTCCCCTGAGCCAGCGATTGCTGGCCAAGGTCGATCCGGACAATCCCTGATGAGCAAATTGCTAAACCGTTGGCAGCAGTGGCGAGCCCGCTGGCAGCGACGCTGGCTCGACCGCCGCATTCCCCCGGCCCGCCAGATCACGCTGGGTACCCGCAGCCTCTTTATCCTCCCCACCCGCATGGGGCTGCTCTATCTGCTGGTGCTGCTCGCCATCTATCTGCTCGGCACCAACTACCAGAACAATCTGGTGCTGCTGGTGGCCTACTGCCTCGGCAGCCTGTTTATGGCAGCCATGTGGCTCACCCACCGCAACCTGCTGGGGCTGGAGCTGCTGGGGGGCCCACTGATGCTCGGGGAAGCGGGTAGCCAGCTTCCTATCCGTATCTTGGTGCAGAGCCCGCGCCCGGTACAGGCACTTCACTTTAGCCTCAACGAAGGCACCCTCTGGCTGGCACAGGCCGACGCTGTGCCCAGCACAGTTATCCTGCCAGTATCGGGCTCGCGCCGTGGGCCACTGCCCCTTGGCCGATTGCGGGTCGAGAGCCGCTACCCCCTCGGCCTGTTTCGCTGCTGGTCCCTGCTGGACTTGCAACTGGAGGGCTGGCTCGCCCCCAAACCGGCGTTCGGGGCGCTAAGAGGGGAACATGCGACCGAAAGCGAGGGTCATCAGGGCCAGCCCGCTCCGGCCACTCTCGGTGACTTTGATACCCTGCGGACACATCAGGCCGGTGAACCACTGAGCCGGGTCGCCTGGAAGCAACTTGCCCAAGGGCGCGGCCTGCTGACCAAGCAGTTCCATGAACCGCAGCAGGATGACACTCACCTCACCTTGCAGCGGGTCGCGGGTGGGGATCTGGAGCAGCGGCTGGCGGTGCTGGCCTGGTGGTGCGCCGATTACGGCAAGCGGGGCATCCCCTTTACCCTGACACTGGCAAACCAGACGCTGGGGCCCGATAGCGGCGCCGCCTTTGTGCAGCGCTGCCTGCTGGCACTGGCCCAGTTCGATGCCACACCACCGAAGAGCACGCCCGATGCTGCTCGATAACCGCCGCCTGCTGCCACTCATCGCCCTGCAACAGCTGCTGCTGGTCGCGGCGCTCTGGCCCCAGTTGCAACTCTGGGTAGTGACAGTGGGTGCCATCACCCTCGGCGTCCGGGCCATGATGCTGTGGCGCGGCTGGCCGCCCCTGCCTGCCCGCGGGTTGGCGCTGCTGGCCATCACCACTGTGCTGTTGCTGGGGTTGCAGTGGCGCACATTGGGCACCCTGCCCGCCCTGATCAATCTGCTCTGGCTCGGCTATAGCCTCAAGATGATCGAGGTACGGCGCGAGCGGGATATCGAGCTGGTGCTGCTGCTCGCCTTCTTTCTTATCGCGCTGGCGCTGGTGCAGCGACAGAGCATCGGCTGGACGGCCGGAATGACAGTAGCGCTCTGGCTGGCAGTAACCGCGCTGGTGGCCGCCATCGCTCCCGAGCAGAAACGGCCTTGGCGCAGTGCGGGCAGTGCCCTGCTGCTGGCGCTTCCCCTGCTCATCACTCTGTTTCTGCTGCTGCCAAGGCTGCCGCCCCTCTGGCAGATGCCCACCACCAGCCGCGCCCTGTCGGGGCTCTCGGAAGAGCTGGCCCCCGGCGATATCAGCGAACTGGTCAACTCCTCCGAACTGGCGTTTCGGGTCACCTTTGCCGATGGCCCGCCCCCTGCCCGCGAGCGCTACTTTCCGGTGATGCGCCAAGAAGTTTTCGATGGCCAGCGCTGGTTGCTGAGCCCCGAGGTCAAAGCATGGCAGCAGACAGTGCCGGTGCAGACCGGGCTCACCCTTCTGGCATCCTCTTCACAGGCCAACACTCAACTGGCAGATAGTCCGTTACCCGCCGGGAGCTACGAGGTGATCGCCGAGCCCCAGCGCCACCGCTGGGCCTTTGCCCTGAGTGAACCGCGTCTGCTGGCGGGCCCGGTGCTGCTTACCCCTCTCGACACCCTCTATCGTCAGGGGAGCGGCGAGGTGGCGATCCGCTATCGCATTGGCCGCGGCGAAGCGCAGCCAGAGAACGACAGCCAAGCCGCCCAGCGCAACCTGCAACTGCCAGCCGGAGGCAACCCGAGAGCGCGCGCCCATGGCCAAGGGCTGGCTGCGCGCTATCCGGATCGCGCAGCGCTGGTCGCCGCCCTGCTCGAACAGTTTCGCAGCCAATCCTATTACTACACCCTGACCCCGCCACGGCTTGGCAGTGACGGGGTGGATGAGTTCCTGTTCGATACCAAGCGCGGCTTTTGCGGCCACTACGCCATGGCGACCGCTTTCGTGCTGCGCGCCGCCGGTATTCCGGCACGGCTGGTCACCGGTTATCTCGGCGGCGAGTGGAATCCCAGAGGCAACTATCTGGCGGTACACCAGTTCGATGCTCACGCCTGGGTGGAGTATCTCGATGAAGGGGGAACATGGCGGCGAATCGACCCCACGGCGGCAGTGGCACCGGAGCGCATTGAAGGCGGCGTGAGGGAAGCGCTGAGCGACGAGTTTACCGCCGCCGACCCGCTCGCTTTGCAGCGTTATCGCAACTGGGCCCTGCTCAATCAACTGCGCTGGTGGGGCAACAATATCGACTACCAGTGGAGTCGCTGGGTGATTGGTTACGATGCGGGTCAGCTCTGGCAGCAAATCGGCCTGCGCTGGCCCGCACTGGCGGGGCATACCCCCTGGTTGATCCTCGCCAGCCTGATGCTGGTCGCCCTGCTGGTGAGCCTGCCCCTGCTGTTGCCCGCCCGCCTGCCGCCAGAGCGGCGCATCTGGCAGCCCCTGCTCAAACGGGGCAAACGCAGCGGCTACCCACCCCAGCCCGCCGAGAGCATGGGGGCATGGTGCGAGCGGCTGGCACGGCTGCGTCCCGACCTTGCCCACTCCCTGCTAAAGAGTGCGTGGCTCTATCGCCGCTGGCGTTATGCCCCCCTCAGCGAACGGCAACAAGGGCGCTGCTGGCGCCAGTTGCGACGGCGTGTCAGACAGCTCGCCCAGCGCTGGGATCAACAGCCAACGAGTGCGCCATAAAAGAAGGGGGAGCCACCGGCTCCCCCTTCAGGTTTTAATCAAGAGGTTTGACTCACCGCTTGTTATTTTTTGGTCGGATTGTCCCAGATCCCCTCTTCCAGCTGGGAGCGGATCTCGGGGTATTTGTTGGCATCGAAGGTGGGCACCTTGCCCAGCCGGAGCTGGTCGTTGTAATCCTTGGCCAGCTTGATGGCGACGCTGGAGAGCAGCAGGATCGCCACCAGGTTGACGATGGCCATCAGTCCCATGGAGACATCCGCCATCGCCCACACAATCGGCAACTCACCCACGGCACCGAACATCACCATCCCCAGCACGAACACCCGGAACAGCATCAGGCCGCCCTTGTGGTTGTGCTCGAGGAACACCAGATTGGTCTCGGCATAGGAGTAGTTCGCCACGATAGAGGTGAAGGCGAAGAAGAAGATGGCCGCCGCAATGAAGATGTTGCCACCGCTGCCAATCTGGGAGGAGAGCGCCCGCTGGGTCAGCTCGACACCGGTCACGCCGGAGCCCGGCTCAAACTGACCGGACATCAGGATGATGGCGGCGGTACAGCTGCAGATGACGATGGTGTCCATAAAGACCCCCAGCATCTGCACATAACCCTGGGAGGCCGGGTGCGGCGGATAGGGAGTGGCAGTCGCCGCAGCGTTGGGCGCAGAGCCCATCCCCGCTTCGTTGGAGAAGAGACCGCGCTTGATACCGTTGATCATCGCCTGGGAGATGGCATAACCCAGCGCACCCGAGCCTGCCTGCTCAATCCCGAAGGCGGACTTGATGATCAGCATGAAGACATGGGGCAACTCGGTGATGTTCATCGCCACGATCACCAGCGCCAGCAGGATGTAAGCCAGCGCCATAAAGGGCACCACCAGCTCGGCAAAACGGGCAATGCCACGAATGCCGCCGAAGATAATCAGGCCGGAGAGCGCCACCAGCGCCAGACCGCTGACCCAGTCAGGAATGCCAAACGCCACCTTCATCGCCAGACTGATGGAGTTGGCCTGCACCGCGTTGAACACCAGACCAAATGCCAGGATCAGGCAGAGCGAGAAGACCACCCCCATCCAGCGCATGCCAAGGCCTTTCTCCATGTAGTAGGCCGGGCCACCACGGTAGTTGCCATCCTCATCCTTGACCTTGTAGAGCTGGGCCAGGGTGCTTTCGACGAAGGCGGTCGCCATGCCGATAAAGGCAATCAGCCACATCCAGAAGATGGCGCCGGGGCCACCCAGATAGATGGCGACAGCCACACCGGCCAGGTTGCCGGTGCCGACACGGGCGGCAAGGCTGGTACAGAGGGCCTGGAAGGAGGAGATGCCCGCGTTGTCCGATTTACGGCTGTTTTTCAGCACGGAAAACATGTGGCCAAAGTGACGGATCTGGATAAAACCCAGGCGGAAGGTGAAAAAGATACCGACCCCGATGAGCAGGTAGATGAGCACGGCTCCCCACATCAGGTCGTTTAGCATCGCAATCAAGGTGTCCATAATTCTCTCGTTGTTATTCACATCCATGGTCAGTCTGCGCTGACCGTTTTCTGTCTGTCGTTTAATTAGCGTTTCGCTAAAGGGGCGGAATCTAGCACAGCGGGAGAGCCCGGAATAGTGATCCCGGTCACGCGAGACACAAAAAACGAACGGTAAAAGCCCATAAAGCTCCATTTAAATCGCAAACTTTCAACAAACTCAATAATTCAATCAGACAGGCCACCATTAAGCCCCATAAGAGAACCATTTTGATATATCCCTGATGAGCTATCCGAAAACGCAAACGCTTGCATGAAATGGCTTTCAAACGGAGACATTTCGCCAAACGTTTTCGCTGTAATTAAATTTCAAGTACGTAGCGAGATAATTTATGTGATCGACGACACAAATATGGATATTGGCTAAAAAAGTTCAGCTGAAAGCAAACCGGAGCGAGGTCGGGAGGAAATGTAAAAAACCTTACTAATCATATAGTTTCAAGCCATAAAACGGGATAACTCAACAGCCTGAATGTTTAACAACCAAGCGCCCCTATTGCAGGATGCAGCACATCAGTATTAATTAGGCAGGCAATGACGATGGGCCGCCCCCATCGCGCTTTTCTGAGCCTGAGGCACCAAGATCCTGTAATTTTATTTCAGAACCACCGTCTCAAGCCCGCAACCCAGGGATTACTCCCTCATTAAGAGATGATATTCGCTATGGCCGATAAATTAACCCAGCTGAAAGCCCTGACCACTGTTGTTGCCGACACCGGTGATATCGAAGCCATCAAACGCTATCAGCCCATCGATGCCACCACCAACCCCTCTCTGGTTCTGAAGGCCTCCGAGATCCCCGAGTACGCTCCGCTGATCGAAGACGCCATCAACTGGGCCAAAGCCCAGAGCCAGGACAAGGCACAGCAAATCATCGACGCGGGCGACAAGCTGGCCGTCAACATCGGTCTGGAAGTGCTGAAGATCGTTCCGGGCCGTATCTCTACCGAAGTGGATGCCCGTCTCTCCTTCGATACCGAAGCCAGCATCGCCAAGGCCCGCAAGCTGATCCGTCTCTACAACGAAGCGGGTATCAGCAACGACCGCATTCTGATCAAGCTGGCCTCCACCTGGGAAGGGATCCGTGCCGCCGAGGTACTGGAGAAAGAGGGTATCCAGTGCAACCTGACCCTGCTGTTCTCCTTCGCCCAGGCCCGTGCCTGTGCCGAAGCCGGTGCCTTCCTGATCTCCCCGTTCGTGGGTCGCATCCTCGACTGGTACAAGGCCAAGCACAACCGTGACTACACCGCCAGCGAAGATCCGGGCGTGGTCTCCGTCACCTCCATCTACAACTACTACAAGCAGCACGACTACCCGACCGTGGTGATGGGCGCCAGCTTCCGCAACACCGGCGAGATCCTGGAACTGGCCGGTTGCGACCGCCTGACCATTGGCCCGGCCCTGCTGGAAGAGCTGAGCAAGACCGAAGGCGCCGTGGTACGCAAACTGGACTACACCGGTGAGCGCAAGGCCAAACCGACTCCGATGACCGAAGCCGAATTCCGCTGGGAACTGAACCAGGATGCCATGGCTCACGAGAAGCTGGGCGAAGGCATCCGCATGTTCGCCATCGACCAGGGCAAGCTGGAAACCATGCTGGCAAGCCGCCTGTAATCGGTTCTTTTTTCTGATAAAAACCGGGCCCCTACCAAGGGGCCCGGTTTTTTTTCATGGGCTTTTTTAGCGCTGTCATAGAGTCGTCACGAAAACGTTTTAATTTCAGATTCGTTATGTTATACGGGTGGTGAAAACGATAAAAACCAAGGAGGGAGCCATGGAAATGTTCAACTTCGATTATGACGAGGTGGTTGAACTCGGTTCGCGTAGCCGCGGGACAACGGGAAAAAAACGTAAATGGCGTGAAATCGAGGCGTTGAAAGACAAACATCGCCTGCAGAAGGAGCTGCAATCCATCGATATCGCCTATGAAGGTCTTACAGACGAGATTGAACTGTAATACCGCCAGACACCTGTAAAAGCGCTCCGCACAGCCGGGGCGCTTTTTTATGCCGCAATCGGATGATCACGTGGCTTGTCATGCCACCGCCAGCGATGCCAAAGGATGCTGCAGGCTAATGACAGTCATCACCAACAGCGTGGCATACCAACCCTGCCCCTCACCCGCGAAGAGTGAGCAGCGCCGTTTCAGGGCGCGTTGGGGCAATCACCGCAAGACAAGTCATCAGCAATAAAAAACCCCCGTCGCTGACGGGGGCCTGAATACTCGGGGCTGACGGCTGCGCTTAGCAGTAGCCGTAGCCCAGCAGACGCTGGTAGCGCTGCTCCAGCAGTTGCTCGGTATCGAGCGGACGCAGGGCGTCCAGATCCTGCTTGATGCGAGCCTTGAGGTTTTTGGCCATCTTCTCCACATCGCGGTGGGCACCGCCGAGGGGCTCGTCGATCACGTGGTCGATCAGCTTGAGCTCTTTCAGACGCTGGGCAGTGATACCCATCGCTTCGGCAGCCACAGAAGCCTTGTCGGCGCTCTTCCACAGGATGGAGGCACACCCTTCCGGCGAGATGACGGAGTAGGTGGAGTACTGCAGCATGTTGACGCGGTCACCCACGCCGATTGCCAGCGCACCACCTGAGCCGCCCTCACCGATCACGGTGCAGACCACCGGCACGGTCAGACCGGCCATCACTTTCAGGTTGCGGGCAATCGCTTCGGACTGGCCACGCTCTTCGGCACCGACGCCGGGGTAAGCGCCCGGGGTGTCGATAAAGGTGATGATCGGCATCTTGAAGCGCTCGGCCATCTCCATCAGACGCAGGGCCTTGCGGTATCCTTCCGGACGCGGCATGCCGAAGTTGCGCTTGATCTTCTCTTTGGTCTCGCGACCCTTCTGGTGACCAATCACCATCACCGGCTCACCGTCGAGACGGGCGATGCCGCCGACGATAGCCTTGTCATCGGCATAGGCGCGATCGCCAGCCAACTCGTCGAAATCGGTGAAGATATGCTCGATATAGTCAAAGGTGTAGGGGCGCTGGGGATGACGCGCCATCTGGGATACCTGCCAGGCACCCAGATCACCGAAGATCTTCTTGGTCAGCTCTTCGTTTTTCTTCTCCAGCCGGCGGATCTCGTCTTTCAGATCCACGGCGTGATTGCCTTCACTCACATGTTTGAGTTCATCAATCTGCGCCTGCAACTCGGCAATCGGCTGTTCAAAATCCAGAAAAAGACTCATAGGGCCTTAGAACCTCTAATCAAAAACCAATTCAACCCGCTCTCGTCCAAGCAGGACTCGCAAGTCATCTATCAGTTGATCGGTGGGCGTCACCCGCCACTCGGTACCGAGCGTCAATCGCACCCGGGAGCCGGGGCGACGATAGTTTACCTGAACCGGACAGACTCCGGCACGGGCGGGCTCCAAAATCTCGCACAAACGCGGGAAAAAGCGATCATCAATCCGCTGTTCATCGAGGGAGATGCGGATTGCTCTGGCAAAACGCTCCCTCGCATCGTTGATATCCAGTAATTCTCGAGCCGACATTTTAAGGCCACCGGAGAAGTCATCAAAGCTGACCTGTCCAGAAACCACCAAAATGCGGTCTTTTTGCATCAATTCTTCATATTTTTCCAGCGCTTCACTGAACAGGGTCACATCGAGGCGACCGGAACGGTCGTCCAGGGTGAAGATCCCCATCTTGTTGCCACGCTTGGTCACCATGCTGCGGGCCGCAATCACCAGCCCCGCCGCCGTGGTCACGGTATCGCGGGAGGTGGGATGCAGATCGCACAGGCGACCCGAGGTATAACGACGCAATTCGCTGCTGTACTGGTTGATGGGGTGGCCGGTGAGATAGAGCCCGAGGGTCTCGCGCTCCCCTTCCAGCCACACCTTGTCAGGCCAGTGCGGCACGTTGGCAAACGCCTTCTTGACGTCGTCAATCTCTTCGGTGAGCACGCCGAACATGTCGACCTGCCCCACCGCCTGCGCCTTGGCGTGCTGCTCGGCGGCACGCATCGCCTCCTCCAGGGTCGCCATCAGGGCGGCGCGGTGGGGGCCGAGCCGATCCATGGCGCCGGAGAGGATCAGCTTCTCCATCACCCGCTTGTTGAGCTTCTTGATGTCGACCCGGTTGCAGAAGTCGAACAGATCGCGGAACGGGCCGTCCTGATCCCGGGCGCTCAAGATCGCATCGATGGGGCCTTCACCGACCCCTTTCACCGCCCCGATCCCGTAGACGATATGGCCATCTTCGTTGACCGAGAAGCGATAGCGGCCGGTGTTCACATCCGGCGGGATCACGGTGAGCCCCATCCGCTGGCACTCATCCACCAGGGTCACGATCTTGTCGGTGTTGTCCATATCGGCGGTCATCACCGCCGCCATGAACTCGGCCGGGAAGTGGGTCTTGAGCCAGAGGGTCTGGTAGGAGACCAGCGCATAGGCGGCGGAGTGGGATTTGTTGAAGCCGTAGCCCGCAAACTTCTCCACCAGATCGAAGATCTTCATCGCCAGTTCGCCGTCGACGCCATTCTTGACGGCACCCTCCTCGAAACCGGCCCGCTGCTTGGCCATCTCCTCGGGCTTTTTCTTACCCATCGCCCGGCGCAGCATGTCTGCGCCACCGAGCGTGTAGCCCGCCAGGGTCTGGGCGATCTGCATCACCTGCTCCTGATAGAGGATGATGCCGTAGGTCGGTTCCAGAATCGGTTTCAGGCTCTCGTGCTGCCACTTCTCGTCCGGATAGGAGATCGCTTCATTACCGTGTTTGCGGTCGATGAAGTTATCCACCATGCCTGACTGGAGCGGGCCCGGTCGGAACAGGGCCACCAGTGCGATCATGTCTTCGAAGCAGTCGGGGCGCAGCCGCTTGATGAGATCCTTCATGCCGCGGGATTCGAGCTGGAATACCGCCGTGGTCTCGTAGCGCTGCAGCAGGTCGAACGACTTCTTGTCATCGATGGGGATGGCGGCGATATCCACCGGCGGCTTGCCCTCTTTGGCAAGACGCGGGTTTATCATGCCGAGCGCCCAGTCGATGATGGTGAGGGTCCGCAGACCCAGGAAGTCGAACTTCACCAGACCGGCGTACTCCACGTCGTTCTTGTCGAACTGGGTGACCGGGTGATGGCCTTCGTCATCGCAGTAGAGCGGCGCAAAGTCGGTGATCTTGGTGGGTGCGATCACCACGCCACCGGCGTGTTTACCGGCGTTGCGCACCACCCCTTCGAGACGGCGAGCCATGTCGATGAGGTCTTTGACCTCCTCATCCTGCTCGTAGAGCTCGGGCAGCTTGGGCTCGGCCTCGAATGCCTTGGCGAGCGTCATGCCCGGATCCGGCGGGATCAGCTTGGAGATGCGATCCACAAAGCCGTAGGCGTGGCCCAGCACCCGGCCCACGTCCCGCACCACCGCCTTGGCCGCCATGCTGCCGAAGGTGATGATCTGGGAGACCGCATCCCGGCCATACATGTCGGAGACGTGCTCGATCACCTCATCCCGTCGATCCATGCAGAAGTCGACGTCGAAGTCGGGCATGGATACCCGCTCGGGGTTCAGGAAACGTTCGAACAGCAGGTCAAATTCCAGCGGGTCGAGGTCGGTGATCTTGAGGGCGTAGGCCACCAGAGAGCCCGCCCCCGAGCCCCGGCCCGGACCGACGGGGATGCCGTTGTCCTTGGACCACTGGATAAACTCCATCACGATGAGGAAGTAACCCGGGAAGCCCATCTGGTTGATAACCTGAAGTTCAGTCTCCAGACGTTCGTCATATTCCGGGCGGCGCTTAACACGTTCTTCCTCGTCAGGGAATAAAAAGGCCAGACGCTCCTCCAGCCCTTCCTTCGACTTCATGACCAGGAAGTCCTCGGTGGTCATGTCGCCGGTCGGGAAGTTGGGCAGGAAATATTCGCCGAGACGCACCGTCACGTTGCAGCGCTTGGCGATCTCCACCGTGTTTTCCAGCGCTTCGGGAATGTCGGCAAACAGCTCCGCCATCTCCTCCTGACTGCGCAGGTACTGCTGGGGGCTGTAGCGACGGGGGCGGCGTTTGTCCATCAGGGTATAGCCATCGTGGATGGCAACCCGGATCTCGTGGGCGTCGAAGTCATCGGCGTTGAGGAACACCACCTCGTTGGTGGCGACCACCGGCAGCTCGAACTCGGTGGCGATGGCCACCGCCATGTGCAGGTAGACCTCTTCGTCGGGTCGACCGGTACGCAGCAGTTCGAGGTAGTAGGCATCGGGGAAGTGGGTCTGATAGAAGGCGACGCACTGCTCGGTCATCTGCCGGTTGCCCTTGAGCAGGAACTTGCCCACATCCCCCTCGCGCCCGCCGGAGAGGACGATCACCCCCTTGGCATGCTCGGCGAGCCAGCTCTTGTCGATAACCGGACGCCCCTGCACGTGGCCGCGCTGGTAACCGCGGGAAATAAGCAGGGTGATGTTCTGGTAGCCGTCGTTATCCATGGCGAGCAGGGTGAGACGGAACTGCTCGTCGCCGAGCTCATCGCTCTGCACCCAGAAGTCGGCACCGACGATGGGTTTGATCCCCTTGCCGTGGGCGGCGCCATAGAAGCGCACCAGACCGCACATGTTCATCTGATCGGTCAGCGCCAGCGCCGGCATGTTGTTGGCCGCAGCCGCCCCGACGATGGGGTTGATCTTCTGCAGGCCATCGACCATGGAGAAGTCGGAGTGGACTCGCAGGTGGATAAAACGGGGGTCAGCCATCGTCATCTCCTCTCGCTGCTCAAACTAAATGGCATGGTCTACTCGATCCCCAGTGCGCGGCGCACCGGTTTGAAGCTCTTGCGATATTCGGGCAACGGGCCACGCTCGGCCAGAATGGCGAGGTGCTCCGCAGTCGGATAACCCTTGTGACGGGCAAAACCATACTCGGGATGACGGCTGTCCAGCTCGGTCATCTCCGCATCGCGGGTCACCTTGGCGAGGATCGAGGCGGCGCTGATGGCGGCCACCAGGCTATCGCCCTTGACCACGGCGCGCGCTTCCATCGGCAATGCCGGGCAGCGGTTGCCATCGATAAAGACCAGCTCGGGGGTGACCTTCAACCCCGCCACGGCGCGCTGCATCGCCAGCATGGTGGCATGCAGGATGTTGAGCTCGTCGATCTCCTCCGGAGTGGCGCGACCGATGGCCCAGGCGAGCGCTTTCTCTTTGATCTCGTCAAACAGGGCGAGGCGCTTCTTCTCGGAGAGCTTCTTGGAGTCGTTGAGCCCCGCGATCGGATTGGCGGGATCGAGAATGACCGCAGCGGTGACCACGTCACCCACCAGGGGGCCACGGCCCACTTCGTCCACACCGGCAACCAGCTTGTCGTCAGGAATATCGATCATCATCTTGTAGCCTTGAATCAAAACAGGCCCCGTGGGGCCTGACAGGGGTCGACTGGCGCGGCATCACCGCTCGGAAAACGGATTAACGGGCTGCGCGGCGCAATCGACGGTCCGAAATAGCGTTATCTGCCGAGCAGATCCGCCACCGCATCGGCGGCCTGCGAGTCGGCATTGCAGCGGATCAGCTGGTGCAGCTCGGTGAAGGTGTTGACCAGCGCACTGTTGTCGTGCTCGAAGTACTTGCTCACCTCTTCCACCAGATTCTCCGGGGTGCACTCGTGCTGGATGAGTTCCGGCACCAGCATGCGACCGGCGAGCAGGTTGGGCAGAGAGACAAATTCGGTCTTCACCAGTCGCTGGGCCAGCCAGTAGCTGAAGGGCTTGAGCTTGTAGCCCACCACCATCGGCTTTTTCACCAGCATGGCTTCGAGCGCCGCGGTGCCGGAGGCCAGCATCACCACGTCGGCGGCGATCATCGCCTCGCGGCCCTGCCCTTCCAGCAGCACCATGTCGAGACCCGGCGCTACCTCGGCCTTGATGGCCATAAACTGCTCGCGCCGTTTCTGGTTGACCAGCGGCACGATGAAGCCGAGATCCGGATAGCGCACCGTCAGGTGTTTGCACGCCTCGAGAAACAGGGGGGACATAAAGCCCACTTCTGCGGTGCGGCTGCCCGGCAGCACCGCCAGCCAGCGGCGATTGGCATCGATACCGAGATTGCGACGCACGGCAGCCTGATCCGGCACCAGCGGAATATCATCCGCCATGGTGTGACCGACAAAACGGCAAGGGGCGTCGAAGCGGTCGTAGAAGGCTTTCTCGAACGGCAGGAAGGCGAGCACCATGTCGGTAGCGGCCTTGATCTTGTGAATGCGGTTCTGGCGCCAGGCCCACACCGAGGGGCTGACATAGTGAACCGTCTTGATACCGGCGCGGCGCAGTTTCAGCTCCACTCCGATATTGAAATCCGGTGCATCCACGCCGATGAAGATATCGGGCGGATTGGCAATAAAGTGGCGCAGCAGTTCGCGACGGACCTTGAGGATGCGCGGCAGACGGCCCAGCACCTCGGTGATCCCCATGACGGAGAGCTCTTCCATCTCGAACAGCGCCTTGACGCCGAGGGCCTGCATCCGCGGCCCGGCGATCCCTTCGAACTGCGCATCCGGGTAGCGGGCCTGCAGCTCGCGCACCAGACCGGCAGCCAGAATGTCGCCGGAGACCTCTCCGGCGACGATACCGATACGAACCGGATCAGGCACGGATGATCCCGCGCTCGTTATCTTTGAGGAAGTCCACATAGAGCTGGACGGCCGGTTCGGCTTGCGCCATCTCGATCAGCACCGGCAGCACCTCTTCGATGGTCTTGCCGGAGCGGAAGATCTCTTTGTAGGCACGCTTGACGGCAGAGATGGCCTCGGCGCTGAAACCGCGGCGACGCAGACCTTCGGAGTTGACCCCGAACGGCTTGGCGTAGTTGCCGGCGGCCATCACGTAAGGCGGCACGTCCTTGTTCAGGGCGGCGCAGCCACCGACGAAGGCGTGGGAGCCGACGCGGCCGAACTGGTGAATGGCGGAGAGACCACCAAAGATCACGAAGTCACCGATCACCACGTGGCCCGCCAGGGTCGCGTTGTTGGCGAAGATGCAGTTGTCACCGATGATGCAGTCGTGGGCAACGTGAACGTTGACCATGAACAGGTTGCCGCTGCCCACCTTGGTCAGGCTCTGATCCTGAATGGTGCCACGGTGGAAGGTGCAGTTCTCGCGAATGACGTTGTTGTCGCCAATCTCGAGGAAGGTGCGCTCACCGGCGTACTTCTTGTCCTGGCAATCCTCACCGATGGAGGTGTGCTGGAAGATCTTGTTGCCGCGACCAATCTTGGTCGGGCCCTTGATCACCACATGGGAACCTACCCAGGTGTTGTCACCGATTTCCACCTCGGCGCCGATGACAGAAAAGGGGCCGATTTCAACCCCTTTACCGATCACGGCAGACTCATGGACGATGGCAGTATCGTGAATGATGGCAGTCTGGTCGATCACGTGTGTTAAACCTCGCGTTTGGCGCACATCAGCTCGGCGGTACAGACCACTTCACCGTCGACGGTGGCGACACCGGTGAACTTGGCAATACCGCGACGCTCTTTCAGGAACTCCACGTCCAGCACCAGTTGGTCACCGGGGCCGACCGGACGCTTGAAGCGAGCGTTGTCGATTGAGGCAAAATAGTAGAGTTCGTTGGGAGACGGCTTGCCCACCATGGTAAAGGCCAGGATACCGGTGGCCTGTGCCATCGCTTCCAGGATCAGTACGCCCGGGAACACCGGCTTGGCCGGGAAGTGCCCCTGGAAGATCGGCTCGTTGAACGAGACGTTCTTGATGGCACGCAGGGTTTTGCGCTCATCGCTGATCTCGTAGTCGTCTACACGATCCACCATCAGAAACGGATAACGGTGGGGCAGCAGATCCATGATTTCCTGGATACCCAGGCTCTTCTTTTCAGTAGTCAAAACAGTACCCTATACCAATCGTGATTATTCTTGATCCAGCTTCTTCTCAAGCTTGCTTAACCGCTTGTGCATCTCTTCGATACGCATCACCCGGGCGGCGGTCTTGCGCCACTCTTTATTGGTTTGCAGAGGGATGCCGGAAGAGTAGACACCGGGCTCGGTAATGGGTCGCATCACCATGGCCATACCGGTAACGGTGGCCTGGTCGCAGATCTCCATATGCCCGTTAAAGACGGAAGCGCCGCCAATGATACAGTATTTGCCGACCTTGAGACTACCAGCCATCACGGTGGAGCCCGCCACGGCGGTGCCGTAACCGATCTCCACGTTGTGGGCGATCTGGCACTGGTTGTCGATGATGACGTTGTCAGCGATGCGGGTATCTTCCAGCGCACCGCGGTCAATGGTGGTACAGGCACCGATCTCGACCCGGTTGCCAATGGTCACACCGCCGAGCTGGGGGATCTTGATCCACTCGCCACGCTCGTTGGCATAACCGAAACCATCGGCGCCGATCACTGTGCCGGATTGAACCAGACAGTCGGTACCCATGGTCACATTGTGATAGAGGGTGACGTTGGCCCACAGCCGGGAGCGGGCTCCCAGCCGGGTATTTTTGCCAACAAAACAGCCCGGGCCAATGCGTACATCGTCACCCAGCACGACGCCGGATTCGATCACTGCATTGGCGCCGATGGCCACTCTCTCGCCCAGTTGCACGTCAGCCGCGATAACGGCACTCGGATGAATATCCGTGGCCGGCTGCGGGGTGGTGTCCAGCAGTTGGGCTACCCGGGCAAAGCCCACATAGGGGTCTTTGAGCACCAGGGCATTGGTGGGACAAAATGGCAGATCCGCTTCTGTAATGAGCACGGCGGTCGCCTTGCTCTGCTCCAGATAGTGCCGGTACTTTTTGTTGGACAGGAAGGTGATATCCCCCTCCCCGGCCTTTTCCAGTGTCGCTACCTTGCGGATTTCCAGGGTTCCGTCGCCATGGACCTGGGCCCCCAGTTGCTGGGCCAGCTGTGCGAGAGTGAATGCCATCAATTAGTTGCTCTTGCTTACCTGAGAAATAACCTGGCCGGAGATGTCCAGCTTGCTGGCGGCATACGGGGCGGCATTGCGCTCCAGCACCAGATCGTAACCATTGCTCTTGGCGATGGAATCGATGGCAGCCTGCACCTTGGTCAGGATCTTGTTGCGCTCTTCGGACTGACGGCGGCCGTTGTCCTGCTCAAAGGCTTGACGCTTCTGGTTGAACTCCATCTGCAGCTTGGCCAGCTTCTCCTGGTTCTGCTTCTTCTGCTCGGCGCTCATGAAGGCTTCATCCTTGCGGAACTTCTCGACCAGCTTCTGGCCTTCCTGTTCCAGCTTCTGCAGCTCACGCATGCGCGGCTCGAATTCACCTTTCAGCTTGGCTGCAACGGCTTCACGCTGGGGCAGCTTTTGGAAGACTTCGCCCATATCAACCACGGCGATCTTGGTCTCAGCGAAGGCAGAACCCATGCCGGCAGCCATCAGTGCAAAGCTCAAACCAGCTACTTTCAACGCTTTATTCACACTTACTCCTTGTTCCCTCATGGCGAGGGCTACCTGATTTACCCGATTATGCAAGCGGCGTTAGGACCGTCTTGTTACCTGGTGAGGCACGCATACCGCGCGTCCCATCATTGAAGACCCCCACCGCATGGGTGGGGGCGAAACTCTGCTTAGAAAGTACGACCGATGTTGAAGGAGAAGAACTCGGTGCGATCCCCTTCATATTTCTTGATTGGTTGTGCCAGTGCGAACACCAGCGGGCCCATCGGCGAGAGCCACTGCAGGGAGACACCGGCAGAGACCCGGATATTGCCCGGGCTGGAGTAGTCCTGGCTCAGATAGTTGCAATCAGAACCGGCGGCGCAAGGATATGCCCCGTTGGCAAAATCAGTGCTCCAGACGGTACCTGCATCCATAAAGACGGTGGAACGGATCTGCGGACGATAGGTCTCGGAAACGAACGGGGTCGGGAAGACCAGCTCCAGTGTTGCGACGGCCAGAGCGTTGCCCCCCACCGAGGTGTCGGAACCTTCGTAGTAGCCAGTTTCACACGGCTGAGAACCCGTGCAACTGCCAGCACCCGGCTTGTTGTAGGTCTTGTAGATCGCCTTGGGGCCTATGGTGTTGCTCTTGAAGCCACGGACCGTATCGAAACCACCCGCATAGTAGTTCTCGAAGAACGGCAGCATGGGATCATCACCATAGCCGTTACCGTAGGAGATACGCCCCTTGCCGATCATCACCCAGCTGTGATCCGCATCGAGCGGGAAGTAGTGGGCATCTTCGGCAGAGAGCTTGTAGTACTGCAGCTCCATGCCCGGTACGGTCACCTTGGCGTTGATACGCTGACGATCGCCAGAAGTCGGGAACATCCCCTTGTTCAGGGTAGAGCGGGTCCAGCCAGCGGTGACATCAACGGTCACGAAATCGAGGTTGGAACCATCCTGTGAGTAAGCATTCCAGAACTGATCCATCTGTACCGACTGGCGGTTATCATTCCACTGATCCCAGCAGTAGGTATTGCCATCAGTATCCGGATTGTCCTTCAGACACTCCTGATAGTTCTGGGCATTGAATGACGGACGGCTCAGCTTGGTGCTCTCGATACCGGTACTGAAGTCGAGACGGTTGAACTCGTTGACCGGGAAGCCGCTGGAGAGACGGAAACCGATGGTTTCGTTCTCGTAATCAACGATATCGGCATCATCGGCGCGGAACTGGTTGTAGTAGACCCGACCACCCAGGCTGACACCATCCACGGTGAAGTAGGGGTCGTTGTAGCTCAGGTCAACGTTCTTGGAGTAGTCGTTGGTGCTGGCGTTGATGGAGACCTTTTTACCGGTACCCATAAAGTTGTCCTGGGAGATCCCCGCCTGCAGGCTCAGACCCGATTCGGTACCGTAACCGATACCGGCGTTGATGGAGCCTGCTGGCTGCTCCTTGACCTTGAAGTCGAGGTCAACCAGGTCATCGTTGCCCGGCACCCGCTTGGTGTCCACTTCGACGCTCTCGAAGTAGCCAAGGCGGTTGAGACGGCTCTTGGACTGCTCGATGTTGTCGGAGGAGAGCCAGGTGCCTTCCATCTGGCGCATCTCGCGACGCAGCACCTGATCTTCGGTGGTGGCGTTACCGCTGAAGTTGATGTTGCGCACATAGACACGGGGGCCCGGCTCAACGTTGACGATCAGCTCCACTTCCTTGGTCTTGTCATTGATCTGCGGGAAGGTGACCACTTTCGGATAGGCGTAGCCGTAACGGCCGAGGAACTTGGAGAGCACCTCTTCGGTATGAGTCACCTGACTGGCGGAGTAGGTGCTGCCGGCAGCGATCGGGATCAATCCCTTCATCTCGCCACCGCGATCGATCAGGTCACCCTTGAGCTGGACACCGGAGACCTTGTACTGATCCCCTTCCTTGATGTTGAGGGTGACATAGACGCCCTTCTTGTCGGGGGTCATGGAGACCTGGGTAGACTCCTGCTGGAAGCGGATATAGCCGCGGTCCATGTAGTAGGAGCGCAGGGTCTCGATATCACCGGCCAGTTTCTGCTTCTGATAGCGCTGATCGGCGGTGAAGTTCCACCAGGGCACTTCGTCGCGCAGGGAGAGCTGGGCAATCAGCTTCTCTTCAGGGAAGACGCTGTTGCCGACGATGTTGATCTGCTGGATCTTGGCCGCTTCCCCTTCCACGAAGGTGAACTTGAGGTCGACCCGGTTGCGCGGCAACGGGGTGACGATGGCCTTGACCTTGGCGGAGTATTTACCCACGCCATAGTAGAAATCTTCCAGTCCCTTCTCGAGGGAGGTGAGCACGGTGCGATCCAGCGGATCGCCCACACGGATACCGGAGGACTCCAGACTCTGGGTCAGTTGCTCCTCTTTGATATCCTTGTTGCCGGCAAACTCGATGCTGGAGATGGTCGGACGCTCCTTGACCATCACCTGCAGCACCTGGCCGTCACGGTAAACCTTCACATCCTCGAAGTTACCCGAGGCATAGAGCTTTTTGATGGCGCTGGCCAGAGCCACGGAGTCGACGGTATCACCGACCCGGATCGGCAGGTTCAACAGTGCGGCACCCAGGGTCACCCGTTGCAGACCTTCGACCTGGATATCTTGCACCACAAAAGAGGCAGGGGCCGCCTGGGCCAGGAAACTGGCACCCAGCAGGCAACTCAACACCAATGCTTTTTTAACAGCCATTTTGTTCTTATGTGTCCTTGTTGATGCTCTGGCCTCAGAGGCGAGCGAAATCGTTAAACAGCGCAATGCCCATCAATAACATCAGAATGGCGGCGCCGATCCTGAAACCCACTTCCTGTATTTTCTCTGATACCGGCTTGCCGGTGACCGCTTCGATCAGGAAATAGACCAGATGGCCACCATCGAGCACCGGCAGGGGGAACAGATTGATAATCCCCAGGTTGACGCTGATCAGCGCCAGAAAACTCAAGAAATAGACCAGACCATAGTCGGCACTGCTGCCGGCGCCCTTGGCAATGGAGATGGGGCCGCTCAGGTTGTCCAGCGACACGATGCCACCGATCAACTTGCCAATCATGTCAAAGGTGAGCGTGATCAGGCTCCAGGTCTTGTCCGCGCCATGCCACAGCGCCTGCAAAGGCCCATACTGTAACAGAATTCGATATTCATCCGGTAATGGAACCAGTTGCGGCGAGAGACCGACGAATCCTACCAGCTTGCCCTGCACCTTGCGGCTATCCGGGGTCAGGGTCACGTTGAGATCACTGTTGTTGCGCTCAACCACCACTTGCAGGGGTTCACCCGGTGCCTGCTGCACCAGTTCGACAAACTGGGCCCACGCGGTAATAGGCTGATCGCCGACCTGTTTGATACGGTCACCGACCTGCAGCCCCGCCTTTTCACTGGCACTCTTGGCCACCACGGCAGCCACGACTGGCAGCACTTTGCCACTCAGGGGGACAATCCCCAAGCTGCCGATGGGCGACTCTTTATCCGGATCGAAGGTCCAGCCGGTCAGCGACAAGGTTTTATCGGTGGCATAGCTGGTATTGGGTGCCTGCACCTTGAGAGTCACAGCATCATCACCCAGATGGCTGATAAGGGCGTAGGTGACGCTCTCCCAGTCACCGGTCTGCTCATCGCCGACCCCGACAATCTCCATCCCCGGCAGCACACCCGCCTCGGCAACGATGGATGCCGGACGCACTTCACCGATCACCGGCTTGACGCTCGGCACCCCGATGATAAACATCAGCCAGAGGGCAAACAGGGCAAAGACGAAGTTGGCCATGGGACCTGCGGCGACAATCGCCATCCGCGCCCAGACACTCTTGTGGTTGAAGGCATACTGCTCGTCACCGGGCTTGAGTTCATCGACCCGGCCATCGAGCATCTTGACGTAACCACCGAGGGGGATCAGCGCCAGCACATATTCGGTGCCATCTTTACCCATCCGGCGCCAGATCGCCTTGCCAAAACCGATGGAGAAGCGCTCAACCTTGACGCCACAACGACGGGCCACCCAGAAGTGACCAAACTCGTGCACCGCGACCAGCAGGCCCAGCGCAACAACAAAGGCACCGATATTCCACAACACACCGCCCATCAGCCAAGCTCCTCAATCAAAGTGTGAGCACGGGCTCTTGCCGCACCGTCCAGGGCAAACAGATCATCGAGCGAGCCGACGGCGCTGCTCTCCAGCGCCAGCATCACTGCCTCGTTGATCCGGGCAATATCCATAAAGCCGATGCGCCCGGCCAGGAAGGCGGCAACCGCCTCCTCGTTGGCCGCATTGAGCGCAGTGGTCGCCGCTTGTCCCTTCTGGCAGGCATTGATGGCCAGCGCCAGACAGGGGTAGCGATCATAATCAGGCCGGATAAAGCTGAACTCTCCGACACTGAAGAAATCCAAAGGTTCCACACTGGAGGGGATGCGATTGGGATAAGCCAGCGCATGGGCGATGGGGGTACACATATCCGGATTGCCAAGCTGAGCCAGCACGGAGCCATCCTTGTACTGCACCATGGAGTGGATCACCGACTGCGGGTGGATCACCACCTGGATCTGCTCGGGCGCCGCATTGAACAGCCAGCGCGCCTCGATGTACTCCAGCCCCTTGTTGATCATGGTGGCGGAGTCGACCGAAATCTTGGCCCCCATCGACCAGTTGGGATGAGCGATGGCCTGCGCCGGCGTCACCTTGGCCAGCTCGCTGATCTCGGTGTAACGGAACGGGCCGCCGGAACCGGTCAGCAAAATCTTGCTGATCCCCGCCGCCGCCAGATCGCAAAAACCGGGCTGGCGCTGCACGGCAGTCGGCAGACACTGGAAGATGGCATTGTGTTCGCTGTCGATGGGCAGCAGCTCGGCGCCATGCTCGCGCACGGCCTCCATGAAGAAAGCACCGGACATCACCAGCGCCTCCTTGTTGGCCAGCAAAATACGCTTGCCGGCACGTACCGCGGCCATGGTCGGGGCCAGACCGGCCGCACCGACGATGGCGGCCATCACGCTATGGGCGTCGGGGTGAGCGGCAACCTCGCAAAGGGCTGCTGCACCAGACATGACCCGGGTCGCACTGCCGTGCGCTTTCAGACGGGCAGCCAGTTCACGGGCGGCATCCTCATCGACCATCACGGCAAAACGGGGGGAGAATTCGAGGCAGTCCCGCAACATGGCATCCACGTTGCGGGCGGCGGTCAACGCCAACACTTGCCAACTGCCCGGGTTATGGCGCAGCACTTTCAAGGTACTCTGACCAATGGAGCCGGAGGCTCCCAGAATAACCAGTGACTTGTGCATCAAAACTCCTGACTGAGTAGCAGATAACTGAGCAGAAACACCGGCAGGGCGGCGGTCAGGCTGTCGATCCGGTCGAGAATGCCGCCATGACCCGGCAGCAGGGTGCCGGAGTCCTTGATGCCCGCTTCGCGCTTGAACATGCTCTCGGTCAGATCACCGAGTACGGAGGCAAGCACCGCCAGCAGAGAGCAAAACAGCACGGTGATCATCTTGGCAGGAACAAATCCCATCGACCAGGTAACGCCGATGGCCAGCAGGCTGGCGGTAAAGAGGCCGCCACACATTCCTTCGATGGTTTTGCCCGGACTCACAGCCGGTGCCAGCTTGTGCTTACCGAACGCCTTGCCGAAAAAATACGCGCCAGAATCTGCCGCCCAGACCAGTCCCATCACGAACAACAGGATCCAGGCGCCCATCATGGGGTCATGGTAAAAGTTGTAACCACGGATGGCGACCAGCGACCAGAAGAAGGGAACCAGGGTCACCAGACCAAACAGCGACTTGAGCCAGATAGACTCTTTCCACAGCTTGGCGCTTTGGGGATAGCGCAGCACCAGCAGCAGACCCAGCAGCCACCAGCTTACCGCGGTCCAGAGCACGCCCATCACGAGGGGGTGCAGGTGGGGCGTCCAGAGTTGCTCCACCGGCAGCCAAAAGAGGCTGGCACCGAGCAACAGACAAAATACGATGGGCAACCATTGCTGCGGAGCAGCAGAGACAAACCCACTCCATTCGCGACTGGCCAACAAAAACACCAGCGCAGCCAACAGGGCAAAAAATTTCAATGGCAGAAAGAAGAGCGCCCCCAACACCAGGGGGATCAACATCAAAGCAGTAATAATTCGTTGTTTTAGCAAAAGAAACCTCTCTCTTGGGAGCGGGGTTTAGCCGGTCTGCTGCTCGGCGATCAATTCCCGTATCTGTTCACCCGTGCAACCGAAGCGACGCTCGCGGGCAACGAAAGAGGCGACCGCCTCACTGAACTCGGCCTCGTTGAAATCGGGCCACAATACCGGGGTAAAATAGAGCTCGGCATAGGCGAGCTGCCATAACACAAAGTTGCTGATGCGATGATCGCCACCGGTGCGGATCAACAGGTCCACGGGTGGCAGATCGGCCATGCAAACCTCGCGGGTCAACATGGATTCATCAATGTCGTCAGCGGCCAGTTCACCGGCCGCCACTGCTTTAGCCAGCTTGCGGGCCGCCTGGGCGATATCCCACTGGCCGCCATAGTTGGCCGCAATGTTCAGGGTCAACCCCTTGTTATTGGCGGTCAAGGCTTCCGCCTTGGCGATTTTGGCCTGCAACCGCTCACTAAAGCGAGCAGTATCGCCAATCACCTTGAGCCGGATCCCGTTGTTGTGCAGTTTCTGCACCTCACGACCCAGCACTGTGATGAACAGTTCCATCAAGGCACTGACCTCCCCTTCCGGGCGGCGCCAGTTCTCGCTGGAGAATGCAAACAGGGTCAATGCCTCGATCTTGGCACGCGCAGCAAAGGTAACGGCCTCGCGCACTGACTTGACGCCCGCCTTGTGGCCATAAACCCGCATCTTGCCTCGGTTCTGGGCCCAGCGACCGTTACCATCCATGATGATGGCGACGTGACGGGGTAAAGACGAGTTGGCACAATCACCCAACGCAGCCAAAAGCGACATGTAATTCTCCCACAAAGACAAAAGCGCCGTGCAGGGGCACTACACGGCGCTCGTAATATACCTTTCAGACGGTTAGATTTCCATTAGCTCCTTCTCCTTTACGGCAAGGGCCTCATCGACCAGCTTGATGTAGGAGTCGGTCAGTTTCTGGATCTCTTCCTGGGCGCGACGGTCGTCGTCTTCGGAGATCTCTTTGTCCTTCAGCAGCGCTTTCAGGTCGGCGTTGGCGTCACGACGGATGTTGCGCACGGCAACACGGGCGTTTTCCGCTTCGGCACGGACGATCTTGGTCAGGTCACGACGACGCTCTTCGGTCAGCGGCGGCAGCGGCACGCGCAGGGTCTGGCCATTGCTGGACGGGTTCAGGCCCAGATCGGAGGTCAGGATCGCCTTCTCTACCGCCTGGATCATGGAGCGGTCAAAAATGGAGATGGAGAGGGTGCGAGCATCTTCTGCCACGACGTTGGCCAACTGTTTCAGCGGAGTGGCAGCACCGTAATACTCAACCTGGATGCCGTCGAGCAGGCTCGGGTGAGCGCGGCCGGTACGGATCTTGGACATTTGAGTCTTGAGCGCTTCTACGCTCTTGCCCATACGGTCCTTGGCGTCGTTTTTAATCTCGTTGATCACAGTGGTTTTCCTTTTGGCGAACGAGCCGCTACACGGCCCGTGTCTATCTTATTTACTGACGTGATGGATAGGATAAGAGCGCCAGGTGGCTCACTTTTATCTTATTTACCAACGTGGTGGATCAGAGTGCCTTCCGGTTCACCCATGACAACCCGGCGCAGGGCACCCGGTTTGTTCATGTTGAACACGCGGATCGGCAGATCATGGTCACGTGCCAGGGTAAAGGCAGCAAGATCCATCACCTTGAGCTCTTTTTCAAGAACTTCATCATAACTCAGTTCATGATACAGCACGGCATCCGGATTCTTGACCGGATCTTCGTTGTATACACCATCAACCTTGGTGGCTTTGAGCACCACGTCAGCTTCGATCTCGATCCCGCGCAGGCAAGCCGCAGAATCGGTAGTGAAGAAGGGGTTGCCGGTACCGGCAGAGAAGATAACGACTTTGCCAGCACGCAGCTGGCTGATTGCCTCGGCCCAGCTGTAGGAGTCGCAGACGCCTTGCAGGGAGATGGCAGACATCAGACGGGCATTCACATAAGCACGATGCAGGGCATCACGCATGGCCAGACCGTTCATCACGGTTGCCAGCATACCCATGTGGTCGCCCACCACGCGGTTCATGCCCGCTTTGGCAAGACCGGCACCACGGAACAGGTTGCCGCCACCGATGACCAGACCGACCTGAACACCCAACTCAACCAGTTCTTTGATCTCTTGGGCCATCCGCTCCAGCACCGCCGGATCAATGCCGAAACCCTCGGATCCTTGCAGGGCTTCACCACTCAACTTCAGAAGAACACGTCTGTATGCAGGTTTGGGATTGGTACTCATGTCACTGATTCCTGGTCATATAAAGACCGCGACATAAGTCGCGGTCTGGGGAAACGGAAAAACCGGTTCGATTAGGCCTTTTGAGCGGCCGCGATTTGGGCTGCAACTTCAGCAGCGAAATCGGTCTCTTGCTTCTCGATGCCTTCGCCCACTTCGAAACGGGTGAAGGAGACAACGTCAGCGCCTTCTTTCTTCAGCAGCTCGGCAACGGTCATGGAAGGATCTTTCACGAACGGTTGACCAGTCAGGGAAACCTCACCGGTGAACTTCTTCATGCGGCCTTCAACCATCTTCTCGGCGATCTCTTTCGGCTTGCCGGAGTTGATGGCGATGTCGATCTGGATTTCGCGCTCTTTGGCAACGACTTCAGCAGACACGTCTTCAGGCTTGACGAATTGCGGGCTGTTGGCAGCAACGTGCATGGCCAGATCTTTGGCCAGCTCGGCAGAACCACCGGTCAGCTTGGTGATAACACCAATGCGGGAACCGTGAACGTAGGTACCCAGGTTGTCACCTTCAACCAGCATCACGCGACGCAGGTTCATGTTCTCACCGATCTTGGCGATCAGGTTGGTGATGGTCAGCTCGACGGATTCGCCGTTACCGAAGTCAGCGGCTTTCAGCGCGTCAACGTCAGCAATTTTCTGGGTCGCAGCGATGTCAGCGATCTTCTGGCCCATTGCCATGAAGCTGGCATCTTTGGCGACGAAGTCGGTTTCGCTGTTCAGCTCGATCATGACGGCAACGTTGCCTTCGGTGCGAGCAAAGATAACGCCTTCAGCGGCGATACGGCCAGCTTTCTTGGCGGCTTTGGCCTGACCGGATTTGCGCATGTTCTCAATTGCCAGCTCGATATCACCAGCAGCTTCTTCCAGTGCTTTTTTGCAATCCATCATGCCAGCGGCAGTGCGCTCGCGCAGTTCTTTTACCAGGGCGGCAGTAACGTTAGCCATGTCCAGTATCCTCGGTCTTGAATTGACAAGAAACAGGGGCCACAAGGGCCCCTGCTAACCAATTACATCAGCTTGGTTAATAAGGGCTTTACAGTCCTTATCAATTACTCAGCTTCAACGAAGCCATCTTGTTCGGCTTGAACAACGATGTCCTGAGCGCGAGCTTCCAGTACGGTGTCAGCAGCAGCATTCAGGTACAGCTGTACGGCACGGATAGCGTCGTCGTTACCCGGGATGACATAGTCAACGCCGTCCGGGTTGGAGTTGGTATCAACGATGGAAACTACCGGGATACCCAGGTTATTGGCTTCTTTGATAGCGATATGCTCGTGGTCGGCATCGACAACGAACAGAACGTCAGGCAGGCCGCCCATGTTCTTGATACCACCCAGGCTCTTCTCCAGCTTTTCCATTTCGCGAGTACGCATCAGCGCCTCTTTCTTGGTCAGCTTGTCGAAGGTACCGTCCTGGCTCTGGGTTTCCAGATCTTTCAGGCGCTTGATAGACTGACGAACGGTTTTCCAGTTGGTCAGCATACCGCCCAGCCAGCGGTGGTTTACATAGAACTGGTCGCAACGCTCAGCGGCTTCTTTTACGGCTTCAGACGCGGCACGCTTGGTACCAACGAACAGTACCTTGCCTTTCTTGGCAGCTACGGAGCTGATGAAGTTCATGGCATCGTCAAACATCGGAACGGTTTTTTCCAGGTTGATGATGTGAACTTTGCTGCGGGCACCGAAGATGTAGGATTTCATTTTCGGGTTCCAGTAACGAGTCTGGTGACCGAAGTGAACGCCGGCTTGCAGCATGTCGCGCATAGAAACTTTAGCCATTTTATACCTCTGTATTGGGGTTAGGCCTCCACACATCCCATATAACCGACCCGTTAAGGCACCCCGGCATATGTGTCGATGTGTGTGTGTTGTTTAAGTAAGGGTGATGAAATCGGGACGCAAGTTCCCCATTCCGGCGCGCTTTATACCATAACTTTGTTCAGGACACCACCGGCCGACACCCTAAACAGGTGTAAATATGGATCCCGCCAGAGGATGCTGCGACGCCGATTTGACGTTGTGATGACAATCACACTGGAAGTACGCGGGGGTTGCGGATAAAATTTTGCCCTGATTGCAAACGCATCTATTTTTCATTACCTGTCCTGTCTGCCCTCGCAGGCCCAGCGGCAGGCCGCAAGAGAGATCCCATGTCCATTAAAATCAAGACACCGGAAGAGATTGAAAAGATGCGCGTTGCCGGCCAATTGGCCGCCGATGTGCTGGTCATGATTGCGCCCCATGTCAAAGCTGGCGTCACCACTGACGAACTGAACACCCTCTGCCACGACTATATTGTCGACGTACAACAGGCGGTTCCAGCTCCGCTCAACTACCACGGCTTCCCCAAATCCATCTGCACCTCGGTGAACGATGTGATCTGCCACGGTATCCCGAATCACAAGAAGCTGCGCGATGGCGACATCATCAACCTGGATATCACCGTCATCAAGGATGGCTACCACGGCGATACCTCGGCCATGTTCATCGTGGGCGAGACCACCCCGCTGCGCCGCCAGCTCTGCAAGGTTGCGCAAGAGAGCCTCTACGCCGCCATCAAGAAGGTGCGTCCGGGTGCCTGCATCACCGAGATTGGCGCTGTTATTCAGCCCATCGTCGAGAAGGCCGGTTTCTCCGTGGTGCGTGACTACTGCGGTCACGGTATCGGTGCCGAGTTCCACGAAGAGCCGCAGATCCTCCACTACCGCAACAGCGGCAAGCTGGAGCTGAAAGCGGGCATGTGCTTCACCATCGAGCCCATGGTCAACAGCAAGAAGTATCACTGCAAGGTCAATCCGAAGGATGGCTGGACCGTGACCACCAAGGATGGCGGCGACTCCGCCCAGTGGGAGCACACCCTGCTGGTGACCGAGGATGGCTGCGAGGTGCTCACCCTGCGCCCCGATGACACTATCGACCGCTTCATCAAACACAGCTAACATCGAACCCCGGCCCTGAACTTCCAAAGCGCCGGGGTTTTTACTTCTGTTTCAGCCGTTTGCCTGCCACTGTGTGTGAGATGCCATGGACGCCAGCCTGCTTTCCCCCCATTTGTTACCCGATGACCAGCTCACTCGCGACAACTGCAAAGAGTACCTGAGCCGCTTTCTCGGCTGGCTGCACGCCCGTTTTGATGCCGGCGACAACATCATCGAGCTGGTCGCCACCCGCTCCGAGTACATGGATCAGTTGCTCTGCCGGTTGTGGCAGAAGTTCGGCTTTGACAAGAGCGATCTGACCCTGATCGCGGTGGGGGGTTATGGCCGCGGCGAGCTGCACCCCCACTCCGATATCGACCTGCTGATCCTCTATGACGGCGACGAGCTGGACGAGGTGTTGGGACTGCGCATCGGCGAGTTCATCACCTTGCTGTGGGATCTCAAGCTGGAGGTGGGTCAGGCGGTGCGCAACGTGGCGGAGTGCCTCGAGCAGGGGCGCGCCGATATTACGGTCGCCACCAACCTCATTGAGGCCCGCTACATCACAGGTCGCCAGGAGGGTTTCCGGCAACTGAAAGAGGCCACCGGCCCCCAGCACTTCTGGCCAAGCGAAGCCTTCTTTCGCGCCAAACGGCAGGAGCAGGCGGAGCGCCACCAGCAGTTTCTCGGCACCGCCTACAAGCTGGAGCCCGATCTCAAGAGCAATCCGGGCGGCCTGCGGGATATTCAAACCCTCGCCTGGGTCGCCCGCCGCCACTTTGGCGCCACCACCTTGTTCGAGATGACCAGCCACGGCTTTCTCAACCGCGCCGAGTATCGTGAGCTGCTCGACTGCCAGAATTTTCTCTGGAAGGTGCGCTTTGCCCTGCACATGGCCATCAACAAGGGAGATAACCGCCTGCTGTTCGATCGCCAGCGCACCGTGGCCCAGATGCTGGGGTTCGAGGGGGAAGGCAACACTCCGGTCGAGCAGATGATGAAGCGCTTCTACCAGACGGTGCGGCGGGTCTCCGAGCTCAACGAGATGCTGCTGCAGCTGTTTGACGAGGCGATCCTCGGCAACACCGCCATGGATGTGCGCCGCCTCTCCGACGAGTTCCAGCTCCGTGGCCGCCTCATCGATGCGGTGGATGCGGAGCTGTTTAGCCGTGAACCGGCCGCCATCCTGCGCCTCTTCTATCAGATGGCCCAGCATCCCGAGATTGCGGGCATCCACTCGGCCACCTTGCGCCAACTGCGCGAGGCGCGCCGCAAACTCAACTGCTGGTTGCAGGACTTGCCTGACTGCCGTCGCCTCTTTATGGCGCTGCTGCGCCACCCCAACGGCATCGGCCTGCCGCTCACCCTGATGCACAAGTACGGCATCCTCGCCGCCTATCTGCCGCAATGGAACCTGATCGTCGGCCAGATGCAGTTCGACATGTTCCACGCCTACACGGTGGATGAGCACACCCACCGGCTGCTCAAGAACATTCACCAGTTCCCCAATCCGGCCAGTCGCCAGAGCCACCCGCTCTGCCACGAGGTCTTCACCCGGCTGCGCAAACCGGAGCTGCTCAGCATCGCCGCCCTGTTCCACGACATCGCCAAGGGGCGGCGCGGCGATCACTCGGAACTCGGCGCCGTCGATGCGCTGGAGTTCTGCCAGCTGCACGGTCTGGATCGCTACGAGAGCCGACTGGTCGCCTGGCTGGTGCGCCACCATCTGCTGATGTCGGTCACCGCCCAGCGCCGCGATATCTACGACCCCGACGTGGTCACCGACTTTGCCCAGAAGGTGCGCGACGAGCAGCATCTCGACCTGCTCTACTGCCTCACCGTGGCCGATATCTGCGCCACCAACGATACCCTGTGGAACGACTGGAAGGGCACCCTGCTGCGGGAGCTCTACTTCGCGACCCAGAAGGCGCTGCGCCAGGGGCTGGAGAACCCGCCCGACATGCGGCTGCGCATTCGCGAAAACCAGCGTCAGGCCAAGCAACTGCTGGCACAACGGGATGTATCGGAAGAGGCGATCAACCAGCTCTGGGCCGATTTCAAGGCCGACTACTTCCTGCGTCACAGCCCGGAGCAGATCGCCTGGCACTGCCGCCACATCATCGAGCATGGCGACAATCCGGCACCGCTGGTGATCATCGGCAAACACCCGACCCGCGGCGGCAGCGAGGTGTTTATCTACTGCCGCGATACCCCGAATCTGTTTGCCACCGTGGCCTCGGCGCTGGATCAGAAGAACCTCAACATCCACGACGCCCAGATCATGAACTCGCGCAGCAACTATGTGCTCGATACCTTCGTGGTGCTGGAGCCGAGCGGCGAACCCATCAGCCCCAACCGCACCGCCACCATCAAGAAGGCGCTGGAGAAGGCGCTGCAGGAGCCGGGCAAGCTGGTGCTGCGCAACAAGCCGCTGTCACGGCGCCACCGCCAGTTCAGCGTGCCGACCCGGGTGGTCTTCCTGCCACATAAAGGGGAGAGCCGTCACACCCTGATGGAGCTGACTGCCCTCGATACCCCCGGCCTGCTGGCGCGGATCGGTGCCGTTTTCCAGCAGTGCGGGCTGTCGCTGCACGCCGCCAAAATCGCCACCTTCGGCGAGCGGGTCGAGGACTTTTTCAGCCTGACCAGCCTCGATGGCGAGCCATTGACCGCCGAGCAGCAAAAACAGCTGGAAGAGCGACTGGTACACCAGCTCAATCCCCAGCAGTCGGTACTGGATTAAGCGAAGAGTGATTCGAAAGAGGCTGGTTGTCGGGCGTTTTTTGCCATGCCAAACAACTGGTTGGCGCACACCGGATGAAGAAATGGCCGCTGGCCGGAAGAATTCCGGTCAACCCCTTAAAAACAGTCGGAAAAGTGTGATACAACAAACAGAATTTTTTAAAGGAAACCTGTCATGACCGAGTTGCAACAGATCATTGAAGCGGCCTTCGAGCGCCGCGACACCATTACTCCGGGCTCCGTGGATAGCGCCACCAAGTCCGCCATCCTGCAAGCCATCGACCTGCTGGACTCCGGCAAGGCACGGGTTGCCGAGAAGATCGCCGGTGAGTGGGTTGTCCATCAGTGGTTGAAGAAAGCGGTACTGCTCTACTTCCGCATCAACGACAACGGCATCATCAAGGGCGACGATGCCCAGTACTACGACAAGGTTCCCCTCAAGTTCTCCAACTACACCGCCGAGCAGTTCAAGGAAGCGGGTGTGCGCGTGGTGCCGCCGGCAACCGCCCGCAAAGGCTCCTTTATCGCCCCCAATACCGTGCTGATGCCCTCCTATGTCAACATCGGCGCCTTCGTTGACGAAGGTACCATGGTCGATACCTGGGCCACTGTCGGCTCTTGCGCCCAGATCGGTAAGAACGTCCACCTCTCCGGCGGCGTCGGCATCGGCGGCGTACTGGAACCGCTGCAGGCCAACCCGACCATCATCGAAGACAACTGCTTTATCGGTGCCCGCTCCGAAGTGGTTGAAGGGGTCATCGTCGAGGAAGGTTCCGTCATCTCCATGGGCGTCTTCATCGGCCAGTCCACCCGCATCTATGACCGCGAAACCGGCGAGATCCACTACGGCCGCGTACCGGCTGGCTCCGTGGTCGTCTCCGGCTCCCTGCCCTCCAAGTGCGGCAAGTACAGCCTCTACGCGGCGGTGATCGTCAAGAAGGTCGATGCCAAAACCCGCGCCAAAGTCGGCATCAACGCCCTGCTGCGCTCCATCGACGAGTAATCAGCATTGCTGTGATGAAAAGGGCGCCTGATGGCGCCCTTTTGATTTTGGCGCCCCTGTCACAGGCAAGCCATGAGGCATCGGTTAAGATGGATGGGACAGGATCGTTTCAAACCGAGGAAGCCTGATGTACGAGAATCTGAAGAGCCTGGGGATCCAGGATCCCGCCTCCGTCGACAGCTACACCCTGCGCCAGGAGGCCAACCACGACATCCTCAAGATCTACTTCAAGAAGCAGAAGGGCGAGTTCTTCGCCAAGAGTGTCAAATTCAAGTATCCCCGCCAGCGCAAGACCATGCTGGTCGACTCCGGTACCCATGAGTACAAGGATGTCACCGAGATCAACGCCAACCTCAAGTATGTGGTGGATGAGCTGGACAACCTGACCCAGGGCGTCCATCAGCAGGCCGACCCGGACATCAAGCAGAAGATCCTGCGCGACCTGCGCCATCTGGAAAAAGTGGTACAAAACAAGATCAGCGAAATCGAACGGGATCTGGAGAAACTCTAATCCCCTCGACTCGACAAAAGAGCGCCCAGATGGCGCTCTTTTTATTGGCTGATTACTGGATGACTTTATCTGGCTATAAGGTTGATCTGGTGATGGTGTGCGATAAGGCGAGCGAGGCACAACGCCGACAGAAGGTATCCCGTTACACATCGCATCTTGGGCAAAGAGACTCCTGCCGAGATCGATCTACAGCGACTCGCACGCTCCATAACCACAAATAGCAAGAGGGAGGCTTTCGCCTCCCTCTTCAAACACGCTGATATTCAGGCAACAGGATTAGTTGCTCTTCATCCAGATGTCCATGTCGGTTTTCAGGTTGTCAGACTTGGTACCGAAGATGGCTTGAACGCCGGAACCAGCCACTACCACACCGGCAGCACCCAGTTTCTTCAGACCAGCCTGGTCAACCTTGGCAACATCTTTCACGCCAACACGCAGACGGGTGATGCAGGCATCCAGAGAAGCGATGTTCTCTTTACCACCGAAGGCGGCAACCAGAGCAGCAGACATCTCGTCTTTGCCTTGGCCAACGGCCTCTTCAGCAGTCTCGTCTTCACGACCCGGGGTTTTCAGGTTCATGGCACGGATAACGAAGCTGAATACCACGTAGTAGATGGCCGCGTAAACCAGACCCAGACCAACCAGCAGCAGCATGTTGTCGGCACGCGGTGATTGCACCACGAAGTCGATGAAGCCGTTGGAGAAGGTGTGACCGTGTACGATACCCAGAGAGTTGGTCAGCACATAAGCCAGACCAGCCAGTACAGCGTGGATTGCGTACAGAACCGGAGCGATGAACAGGAAGGAGAATTCAATCGGCTCGGTGATACCGGTCAGGAAAGAGGTCAGGGCTGCAGAGGCCATGATACCAACGATCTTGGCGCGGTTTTCCGGCTTGGCAGCGTGAGCGATGGCGAACGCAGCAGCAGGCAGACCGAACATTTTGAACAGGTAGCCACCAGCCAGCTGACCGAAGCCGTTACCGGCAGCGCGGGAAGCGTCATCAGCAGTCAGGAAGCAGGTCATGATACCGTGAACAGTTTCACCGGCACCGTTGACGCAGGTACCAGCCTGATAGAAGAACGGTACGTTCCAGATGTGGTGCAGACCGAACGGGATCAGGGAGCGCTCAACCACGCCGTAGATACCGAAGGCCAGTACCGGGTTCTGGTTGGCAGCCCAGTCAGAGAAGGCACCGATGGCGCCACCCACTGGCGGCCAAATCACGGACAGGATCACACCCAGACCGATGGAGAGGAAACCGGTGATGATGGGTACGGCACGTTTGCCCGCGAAGAAGCCCAGGTACTCTGGCAGCTGGATCTTGTAGAAACGGTTGAACGCCCAGGCAGCGATACCACCGGCCAGGATACCACCCAGCACGCCGGTTTCGATGGTTTCAACACCCATCACAGGTGCCATGACCTTCAGGGTTGCGACCATGATGCCGTAGCCAACGATGGCTGACAGACCGGATACACCGTCGTTATTGGTAAAGCCCAGAGCAACACCCACTGCGAACAGCAGGGCCATCTGGCCAAATACGGAACCACCGGCTTGCTCCATCAATTGGGAGACAATTTCCGGCATCCAGCTGAAGTGGGCAGCACCCACCCCCAGCAGAATACCTGCGACTGGCAAGACTGATACTGGCAGCATCAGCGCCTTACCAACCTTTTGCAGATTAGAGAAAGCATTTTTGAACATTGTGTGCGCTCCTGAATGGATTGTCGTCCCTGAACGATCTATCTGGATGAAATAAGCACTGATTCATTCAGATATCTTCGAGTCGGGCTTGTTTATTTTGACCATCAGAATATAACCCAGCGGGTCATAAATTGCTGCTTTCGAAGGCGGGGGAATATTGAATTTGGAGGGAAGATCACAACTTGTTTAGCGGCTAAAAAACGCATCTAATATAAGTTAATAATCCGCATTATCACTCTATTACAAAGACATATAAATAGCAGTTTCACTTTGTATTTTAATAATGCCATTTACATCAAACAGCAACTCATTGTAACCAAATGTAACGGCGTGATTTTTATTTATTACAGTCTACCGATTAAAAAGGCCTCCAACAAGGGAGGCCTCAATAAATATATCTGACCAGTAAATGGTCGTATTATTCTATTTTTGCGAGCGCTTGACCGCATCAATAAACACGCTTTTTGCCTTGGTTGAACCGGCCCGCTCGGCCTCGTTCACCAGCTTCATCGCCTTGTCGATATCCCCCGCCTTGACCGCTTTTTCGATCTGGCTCTGATAGAAGGCTTCAGTTTCACTCAGCATGGCAGGAGCAGGTTTGGCTGCGACCGCAGCTGTTGCAGTTGTGGTAACGGCTGCGGTAGTCGCTATCGCGGCAACCTGCTGACCCTGGCTCATGGCCACCTTGTCGGCATATTCGGGTTTGAATACCGCTTCAAGACCACTTCCACGGGCCATATCTTTGACTTTGATCTGCACCAAACCCCACGGGGAGTGCGGGATCACCGGATCCTTGATATCAGGCTCAACGGTACCATTAGCGCGAGCAAACGCTTTTGATGGATGCAGGATTGTTGTGCTGCCAGAGAGCTTATCCGCGGGCGCATAAACGATCATGTATGTTTCGCTGGCCGGGTTGCCAGGCATGCTGCGGTCAACAAAAACACGTCCTTCGATACGGTCGTTATCGAGCAAGTGAGCAGGCTGATAGCTGAATACTGACTCACCCAGGACCCGAGTCACCTTGAACTCGGCATCCAGCATAATGACCTTGGGCACCATCACGGTTTTACTCACCTGTGATGCCAGGCTGATCGCCAGATTGCCGGTGTTGGTCGGCAAGCGATAAGCAGCAAAGTAACTCATCCCCTCATCAAACTGAAAAGTGGGTTGCTTGCCATCAATGGCCAGCAAGGTCTCACCTTCAGGCAAGGGGGCATAACTGAAATCTTTAAACGCCACACAGCAGCTTGAGGCTTTGGCCAACGCTTGCTTGGCTTGATCTGCATCGCTCAAGATCGAGCCATGTTCTTGCAGAGGAACAACCATGTTTCCGGCACAACCGGTTAATAGCGCAGTGATTACGGCTGCAATAGACATCTTTACCCGTTTCATTTTTCTTATCTCCATAATCCGGTGGCCGTGATCCGGCGAAACAAAACTGCCCCCATAAGGGGGCAGTCACTAACTTAACTTAAACTTTTGCTTACCACCAAGCTTCTGCTTGAACACCAAATTGGTAGGTGTCTTTGGAGGTATTGCCTTCGAAGACTTTCTTGTCTTCGTCGTTAGCCAGATAGGAGGCGAACACACGAATTTCCGGACGGGCCCAGAAGCTGGAACCGGCAGACCAGGCTTGTGCCAGGGTCAGCTTGTAGCCAGCATCTTTGTCTTCGCTACCATTGGTAGACTTGTTGTTGTCCTTGAAGTAGCCGCCTTCAAAGATGGTCTTGTTGAAGTCATCCCACTTGTACATCGGGCGGATAACAGCGGACATGGTTTCGTACTTGTCGTTGCCATCCCACATTTCGTTGCCTACACCGTAAACCAGCTGGTGACCCATCTCCCAGGAGTTGCCCATCGGAACAACGCCCCAGTTGATGATACGGAAACCATCGGCACCGTCTTTGGCTTCAGCACCGTACCAGGAACCATCGCCATAGAAAGCCATGGTCTTGGAGTAACCTTCGGTACCGTATTGCAGCACGGTTTTGTTGAAACCACCGAGGATGCCTGCGGTCAGTTCAGCAGTCAGCATGACGCCATCTTGCGGATCTTTCTTCAGTGCTTTCTGATCATTGGTTTCATTTACCAGAGCGTAATCCACGCCCAGTTCCAGAGAGGCATCGGTCCACAGCGGGATGCCGGCATAACGCAGATCCAGAGTATTGACGTTCAGATCTTCGTTCTTCACGTAGTTTGGAGCTGCACTGGTACCGGTATTGGTGTACTCGCCGAACACGTCTTTTGCGCTACGGTCGTTACGTACCCATGCGAAAGAGACTTTACCCGGACCAGCCTGGATGCCTTCGATACCAGCACCAGCACCGGAGATGTTCCAGTAGTAGAAGTCGGAGATGTGGATGTCATGGCGTTGATAGTAACGCTTACCAGCCCACAGGGTTGCTTCAGGAGCAAAGTTCAGCAAGCCTTTGGCTTGTACGTTGAACTGACGCAGAGCGAAGTCAGAATCACCATTGCACTGCTTGGCATCGAAGTTACAAACAGTACCGGTACCTTCCCAGTCGTTTGAACCGTTGGAAGCCATGGCAAACATGGAATCAACATAGAAAGTCTTGCCATCTTTGTTGAATACTTCCTGACCCAGTTGCACTTCACCGTAGGTATCATTTTCGTTACCCAGACGGCCAACTTTATTGACGTTGTATTTAACCATGTCGCCGTCGCCGGAAACACCGACACCGGAACGGAAGTAACCGTGGAAATCTACGGCAAAGGCGGCTTGGGAAGCCAGGGCGGCAGTAACAGCTGCTGCAATCGGGAGCCACTTCATTTTCATTGTCATATTCCTTATTTCCCGCAGTGAGGAGTGTGATCCTGAATATTCAACTTCTTATCACCATGTAATCCTGTTGGTGATAACCGAGGTTGATTATAGGGAGCGTATTTCACGACAAATATGAAGCGACTCACAAAATGGCGACAAATCGCTCGGCAAACGGTCGCCACAACACCAACCAGTAAAAAATCGACAATAAAGGCAATAGGTAACCAATGGAGACACAAAACAAGCAATTACAACAAACCTGAAAGCGTTACCAGCAATTAATTCGCGACTGAACCAAAGTCATTATTTTACGTTCGAATGACAAAAACATGACTGAGATCGCTTTCAAGATTGAACTTTTATTTGGAGGACGGGTCTGCGGTGCGCTTGAAACCATTACGCCGATGGAATGCCAAAAGGGGAAAATATCCCTCCGCCACTATCGACAATAAGAGTGGGAAATATGCTTGCTGAGTGAGATGACATTTGTGCAAATAACAATCCCCTGCCGGTTAAGGATCAGGGGATTGATATGGCTCTATTTCA
>OERN01000043.1_pt1 | contig 47851 bp, 52 predicted proteins | sample 1540061 | NCBI WGS metagenome assembly OERN01 (sample SAMEA3891241, study PRJEB23780) | metagenome | biome: terrestrial biome; feature: animal house; material: water of meat washing | place: Italy | collected 2015-05-12 | reverse complement strand
CGGTTTGACTATAGCGATCTTAAGAATAATGAAGAAGAATAAATTGTGGATTCTGATAATAAGAAGATAGCGGAAACATTGAAAGTTATAGATCAAAAGATGAGTAGTCAATCAAAAGAAGGTCTTGCTCCTGAAATGATTGATCGAGCAACTTTAAATTTGGTTTATAAAGCCGTTAAAGATAATGCTGATGAAAATGGCTGGGCTAATTTGAGCATGGTAGGGCAATATATTAGTGCGGTAAAACCTGATTTTGATTCACGAAATTATGGTCGTGCTAAATTGTCAGGATTAATTAAAACACTTAACTTATTTGAAACTAAAATAGAAATGAGTCAGATGTATTTAAGAAAAATGAAAAAGCAGAGCGTCTCTTAATATGTGGAAAAAACTTCGTATTTTAATCTTGCTGCTGATTTTATTGGTGGTCGCTTTGAATGCTTATCGGGATCAGAACCAAGATTGGAGTAAGCCCATTATTGTATTACTCCATCCAGTTAATGCTGATGGGCAAGGTACAACTCAGCAATATATACAGCAATTGACGCCTGCGAACTTAAAAGGGGTACAAGGTTATTTAGAGCAGATGTCGGCGACATATCGCGGTCAACCGATTGCGATTTACTTCCAACTTGGGCGTGAACTCAAACAGCTACCACCGAAAGTGCCTGAGCAGGCAAGTTTATTAGATACGGTCTTGTGGAGTTTAAAGTTCCGTTATTATGCATGGAAAAACCATCAAGGTTCAGATGGTGCACCAACTGTTACTTTGTATTTGAACTATTATGACCCAGCACTGACTAAAGAGCTGAAACACTCGACAGCTTTGCAAAAAGGTCGCATCGGTTCAGTGAATTTATTTGCATCTAACAAGCAAACCGAGCAAAACAAAGTCGTGCTTGCACATGAGCTTTTACATGCCTTTGGTGCCAGTGATAAATACGACTTAGCCACAGGACAGCCGATGTATCCTGCGGGTTATGCTTATCCAAATCAACAACCGCTGTTCCCTCAAGCCAAAGCTGAATTAATGGCCGGGCACATTCCAACCTCACAAACACAGAGTAAAATGCCTGAATCGATTGATGAAACATTGGTGAATGAGATCACTGCGATTGAAATTGGGTGGAAAAAGTAACTGTGGATAATGCTGAGTTTATCCACAGCATGGATTGATTGTGTGGATAAACTCAAACCTACAAGTTCGCTGCAAAACATGTTAAAACTAAGTGAACGAAAATCAAACTTGAGAAGAAGATGAAAACAGTCGGTAATGATTTAGTTCGCCATCAACTCCATGAAAATCGTAAATGGTATTTGGGTTTAGGGATTTTACTGGTGTTGTTTGGTTTCGTTCTTTTGGCCGCTTTGCCTTTTGCCACCTTATCCGTAGTGTTTATCTTTGGCGTGCTGATGATGATAGGTGGTGTTCTACACTTCATCGCAGCCTTTAAGATTTTTGAGGGTGGCTTCCGCTGGCTATGGGCACTGTTTGGTGTGTTGTATTTGGTCGCGGGCTATTATGCATTTACTACACCTGTGAAAACAGCCATTGTCTTGACCAGTGTTTTAGCGGTTTTCTTGATTATTGCAGGGGTCATTCGTATCTTTAATGCAATCTTATTTCGAGCATTCCAAGGTTGGGGCTGGACACTTTTTTCTGGTGTTTTAACTCTGCTGGCAGGCATTATGATTTTAACCACACCAGATGCCCCATTTTGGGTGCTGGGCTTATTCCTTGCTTTTGATATTTTATTCCAAGGGATTAATTATCTGACTCTAGCGGCAGCCATTAAGCAGATTCCACCAGCAAGCCAATCTGAATAAAGCATGATTAAAAAATAAAAGGGAGCCTCATGTAGGCTCCCTTTTTTCGTGTGCTTTATATCACTTGCAAGGCTGAATGGCAGGTTTACGGATTGACGGCATATTGACTTGAAATCGCAATACGATTCCACGTGTTAATCACAATCGCGATCCATTCAATAGTGGCAATTTCTGCATCGGATAAGATTCTTGCTGCTTCTTGATACGCCGAATCGGGGAAATGCTGCTGAGCAATGAGTGTAATTTCTTCAATTAAAATCAGCGCGGCGCGTTCTTTTTCGGAAAAATATCCACTTTCTTGCCATGCACTGATGAGGGCAATCCGTTCCATTGATTCGCCTGCTTTCATGGCATCTTGTGTATGCATACGCACACAGAATGCACATTGGTTAATCTGTGAGGCTCTCAGTTTCAGCAAGTGTGAAAACCCAATCTCAAGACCTGCTTGTTGGACTTTTTGCATGGATAAATTTTCGAGTTCTAATACTGTTTTATACAGTTCAGGTGCGGCTTTTCCCAAATTGATACGTTGCATACATCACCTATTTTTTTAAGAGCGTTGAATGTTTAATGATGATTTTATCGGCTAATTGATTCGCACTTTGTTTAATTTATGCATTAAAACCAAATGAACTATGGTGGTCGTTTTGGTGACAGCACAGTAAAGCTCTTCTATGTTTAAAATTAAAAAATCATTGAGGTTATTTTGACTTTATCGAGATGTATTCAGTTTCAATCACAACGAACTGTGTCAAGGACAATGAAAAGAGAAAAATGCGGGCGGGAAATTTATAAATCGTGTTATTAATAAATTAAATTTTCTAAAAAAATTATGGATGATGACAACTTTTATTTTAGCGCCCGATTCATTTAAAGAAAGTATGACAGCAGAACAGGCCTGTGCGGCGATGCAGCGTGGAATTCAAAACATAATCCCTGATGCTGTATGTATACATGTACCCATGGCAGATGGCGGCGAAGGCACAGTCGATGCTTTATTAACATCTTTAGCAGGCCAAAAAGTCGAATGTGAAGTAACGGGGCCATTGCCATCACAACAAGTTAAAACGTATTGGGGCCTATTTGATAGTGGGCAAACGGCTGTTATTGAAATGGCCAAAGCCAATGGTATTCATCTGCTTGAACCTACGCAACGCAATCCACTCCTGACTACGACTTTGGGGACAGGCGAAATGATTTGCCATGCATTGGATCTAGGCGTGTCCAAAATTATTTTGGCTCTTGGAGGCAGTGTCACCAATGATGCAGGCAGTGGCATGGCACAGGCACTTGGAGTACGCTTTTTAGATGCACAAGGGCGGGAAGTGCCCGTTGGTGGTGGCCATTTACAAGATATTGAACAGATCGATATGCAAGCTTTAGACCCACGCTTGCAAAGGGTTCAAGTTTTGATTGCCTCCGATGTCACTAATCCGCTGTGTGGAGCACAGGGTGCATCGCATGTGTTTGGCCCGCAAAAAGGGGCGAGCGCAGAGATGGTTGAGCAGTTGGATCAAAATTTGAGTCATTTTGCAGATGTGGTGGAAACACAGCTTAATCTACAGATACGTAATGTCGCAGGGGCAGGCGCAGCAGGAGGGCTAGGTTTTGGTCTAATGGCCTTTACAGGCGCTAAGCTTCAGTCTGGCGCGAAGTGGGTGATTGAGCAAACTCAACTGGCGGAGAAAATAAAGCAAGCCGATTATGTCTTTACTGGTGAAGGCAGTATCGACTTCCAAACCAAGTTTGGCAAAACGCCGTGGGCGGTGGCTCAGTTAGCCAAGCAGTTGAATAAACCTGTGATTGCCTTTGCTGGACGTGTCGGAGAGGATGTTGAGGCATTATTTGATGAAGGGTTTAGTCAAATTGTTTCGATCAATGAACCCAACTGTGATTTAGCAACAGCATTGAAAAATGCAGAGCAGAATTTGCAAAACAGTTGTGAGGACATCACCCGACTTTTGCTTTTAAATCATACTGAGCAAGGTGAGTTTTAATTTTTTGAGGCAGTAAGCGGTTCGAGCATAAGGTCTGGGCCATAGATCTGAAGGTGTATTTCAGACAGAAATGGATAATCATTGCTGGAGCCTCATATTGACGTCATAGATTTGTTAGACTAGCAGCATCCACGAATTGATGAGTGATTATGAGTTTAGCCAGCCTAATTGATGAATTAAACCCGCAACAAAAACAAGCTGCCACGACTGAGTCGCAACACAGTCTGGTGCTCGCAGGGGCTGGCTGTGGCAAGACGAAAACCATTGTGGCACGAGCGGCGTACCTAATTGATCAAGGGATTCCTGCCAACCAAATTCAAATTCTAACCTTTACCCGTCGTTCAGCCAGCGAGATTGTGGCGCGAGTGGAGCTGGCTTTAGGTGAGCAGGCAAAAGGACTGCGCGCTTCTACTTTTCATACTTTTTGTATGTATCTGCTGCGCCGTGTACCGAAAGCCTTTGGTTTAGAGCAGTTTTCAATTATTGATCGTGATGATCAGCTGATGATGTTCCGTCTGATTCGTGGGAAAGATGACAAGAAAAATCCCAATCAACTGCCTAAACCGCAAGAACTGTGTGATCTGTATTCTTTTGCACGAAATACGCGTCAGAAGCTGAGTGATGCCTTAGAAAAACAGCATCCTGAGCATTTGGCTTTTAAAGATCAAATTGCGGAAATCATGAAAGAGTACGAGACACGCAAGCGTGCCCGTAGCTTTTTAGATTATGACGATATTCTTGCGATCGTGGCTTCAGCACTCGACCAGTCAGATGGTTTAGCCGACTATGTGGCATCGCTCTGCAAACACATGCTGGTCGATGAAATGCAGGACACCAATCCTTTGCAGTGGGCCTTGCTTGAACCTCTCAAAGACAAAGTGAGTCTGTTCTGTGTCGGTGATGATGCACAGTCGATTTATGGTTTCCGTGGGGCAGATTTTGAAAATATTCACCATTTTAAAGACCGTGTGCCGAATGCTCAGGTGTTTAAATTGGAGCAAAACTATCGTTCAACCCAAGAAATTTTAGACCTTTCAAATTGGCTGCTCGATCAATCTGAGATTCAATATAACAAACGCCTAGATGCTCATCGGGGGGAGGGTGTGAAGCCTTGCATGCACATTTTCCCAAATGAGTTTGATGAAGCAAAATGGATTGCGATCGACATTAAAGAGCGCCATTACTTACAAGGCAGTAAATGGTCGGATCATATGGTTTTGGTGCGTTCTAGCTTTGCAGCACGGCATATTGAGGCAGCATGTATTGCAGCCAATGTCCCCTATCGATTTATTGGGGGCATGAAACTGCTTGAAACCGCGCATGTGAAAGATTTACTGAGCTTGCTGCGCGTGATTGCCAATCCTCTCGATGATATTGCATGGATGCGTTTTCTTACCTTGTGGAATGGGGTGGGAGATGTCGGTGCAAGCCGTCTTGCTCAGCAACTTTTACTGGAGCCTGAGTTTGATTTGATCTTTGATAAATTAGAGAAATTTGGGCGGATTCCAGCTGAAACCTTGTTGATCATGAAGCAAATGACGGTACTGAAACAGGAAGTACAGGCTTGTGTCAGTTTGGGTATTCAGGCGATTGAAGCACAATTGGCGGAAAATTATAAAAAAGACTGGAACCGCCGCCAAGGGGACTTTGAACTGGTCAAACAATTGGCGTCTAAACATACCCAGTTGAGTGAGTTCCTAGAGGAATATGTGCTTGATCCTGTGTCGATTTCTGAAATTGAACGCCAGTCCGATAGCGATGTCGTCACCCTGATTACCATTCACTCGGCCAAAGGTACAGAGCAAAAAGTCTGTTATGTCGTCAATGTCACCCCGGGGCAATATCCGCATGCACGTGCCCAAGGTGATTTTAATGATGTCGAAGAAGAGCGTCGGGTCTTGTATGTGGCACTGACCCGTGCTCAGAATGAGCTGATTTTAACCAAGCAAAATTTAAGTCTGTGGGCGCGAGACGTGATTGATGAGCAAGGGCGCAAAGTCGAAAGTTATTTTTTGAATGATCTGACGCGAAATTTGTGTAGCATGGAAACCCATCATAAGCCTCGTCAGCAAACCGTAAAGAGTGCTTTAATTGAGCGCCAATCGATTAATTTAGATTTTGGGATTAATCTCGATTAAACTAAACAGATTACATTGTGGTATTTGTTGTGCAATGTTCAGAAAGTAGCGTAGGCGATTGCTTTTTGATGATTTTGCCTATTTTTGAAGGTTGTAAGATGAAAATTTTAGTTCGTAATTTAGAGCGTACAGTGGCTGAAGCTGAACTGCTTGAATTATTTAAGCAATATGGCACAGTTGCATCATGTAATTTAATCCTTGATGCAGCAACAGGTAAATCGAAAGGTTTTGCTTTTGTTGAAATGCCGCATGCACGTGAAGCGATTAAAGCCATTAAAGGGCTTAATACACTACGTTTGCATGGCACTGGTATTCGCGTCAAACAGGCGGAAGATAAACCTGAGAAGCCAGAAGCATAAATAAAAAGGAGCAATGGATGCTCCTTTTTTATGGGATAAAATGAAAAAATTCTATCCAGCTTTATCGATTGTTGCGCCGATGGGACGACAAATTTCTCAAGGAAATAAAACCTTAGAGATCCGTTCTTGGCGACCAGAGCAATGGCCACTCAAAGATTTGATTATTGTGGAAAATAAGCACTATTTAACCCACGAGGACGATGAAGAGTTGGGGTATGCTGTTGCTATGGTTGATGTTGAGTCGATTCACTCATGGAGAGAAGATGAGCTTGATTCGGCGATGGCATCATATTGGGAAGAGGGATATTGGGCTTGGGTACTCACAAATGTGCGTCCAATCCATATTTCGATGCCTGTCATAGCAAAAAGAAAGATTTATTTTATTGAAATAGATCATGCATAATTTTTATTATGCACTGCTGTATAGAAAGATTACTCTTAGAATTGTTATAAACGCCAAAACTTAGGAACACCCTTCATGACTCGTGTTGCCCGTTACCATGCTGATCGCACTAACCAAAAACTCTACTTTGCTCGACTTTCATGTCAACAAGCAGAACAAATTGATCATGTGCAACAAGCTCAGGCTTATCGTGAGGCTGCTGTGTTTCACTTGCATGGTGCTGTACTTGCATTTCTACAAGAGTTGGTCCGTTACTACCGCTTAAATGACTTAAACCCAACCTTAAAGTCCATAGAAGAGCATATGGCAGCTAAAGGGCAAGTTTCGCCTGAAGTGACTGTAATGCAAAAACTATCGAAAGAAGGTTTCATTGCCGAGTTAAAACGTGCTTATCGCTTGTGTCAGTATGCGCCAGAGCCAAGTACACCTGAACCTGAGTCAGAAACTTCATCGAATCTGATCATTAAAGTGACTCAAACCCCTCAGGCATGGTTACCCGATACCAAAATTTTACGTGAGTGGCATCGAGACTTAACGACGTTGATCGATGGTTTTCGGAATGAGATGGTTGAATTCTAAAAGCGATGACCAACGCTTGAAGTTTGAAAATTTGTCCTTATATCAATAAGTCTAAGCGAAGCAAAGTGCAACTGCCTTTGCCACCATGTTGAACATGGAGGAAATATGTCTATAGAACAATTGAAAGAATTATTTGGAAATCAAGAAGCCATTTTAGAATTGGTTCAACTTGAAGGTGGTGAGCTCGCACTACGTAACGCAGGTTCGGAGAGTGCGCCTTTAGTCACGATCCAGTTTAATGAAGAGCTCAAAGCATTATTGGGCGACCAGACAACAGTCGTTGCTCAGCAGATGGTGCAAGCGGCTTTATACGGCTTACTTGAAAAACAAGTGGGCGAGTGGCAAGCGGAAGTGGTGGATGAAAAGCCACAGTTCTTCAGCTAAGTCGAATAAGAAAAAACGCACTGAACAGTGCGTTTTTTTGTATCCAGTGTTGGTTCCTTAGTGGGTGGGTGCTTGATGATGTGCAATCTGAATTTGATTTAAAATATGATTGCTCATATTTTTCGCCATTTCCTCTTTTGCAAAATAAACTTCACCAATTTGATCGCGGCGAATCACTTCGGCTTCTTCTTTGCTTTCCGCACATACTAAGACCTGAATCTCAGGATTGAGGGTTTTGGCAATATCCACGATTTTATGAATATCTAAAATATCCATCGGGGAAAGTACCAACAGGCGCGCATGTTGAATATGGGCTTGAATCAGTACACCAGGGTCTGTCGCCATCCCAGAAACAGCCGCAATGCCTTTTTCACGCAGGTTTTCTACAATTTCACGGTTTTCTTCCGCAATCACCACTTTAATGTCTTCGGCCATCAATTGTTTGGTAATGCGACGCCCCACTTCACCATGTCCAACAATTACCACTTGATCACGTAAGTAGTCTTGTGAAACTTCATCAGGCAGCATTGCCAATGGGTCACCACTACGTTCCAGTAAGCGTGCTAGATGTGAGCGCTCACGAATCCAACGTTGTACAGGCTCAATTGCGGAGAACACAAAACTGTTTAAGGTGATGGAGATGAGTGCTCCTGCCAAAATTAGGTTTTGCCCTTCTAAGGACAAGAGTTTAAGTGAAACCCCGAGTGTCGCTAAGATGAAGGAAAACTCACCAATCTGTGCCAGTGACGCACCGACGGTGAGGGCAGTATTGATGGGGTAGCGGAAAAAGAGCACCAGTGCCATAGCGGCAATGGTTTTGCCGACCATAATAATTGCAACGACTGCAAGCACATGCACAGGTTGTTCCACTAAGATGCGCGGGTCAAATAACATGCCCACTGCAACAAAGAACAAAATGGCAAAAATTTCACGTAGAGGGAGAGTTTCTTCTTCGGCACGGTGGCTAAAGTCAGACTCTTTAACGACCATCCCGGCAAAGAAAGCGCCCAGTGCCATGGAAACACCGAAAATTTTGTACGCGCCAAAGGCGATTGAGACCGCAGCAGCCACCACGGTTAAGGTAAACAGTTCACGTGAACCAAGTCGAGCAACAAATTGCATGATCATTGGAACAAGACGTTTCCCGATGATCAGCATAAAAGCGATGAAGCCTACTACTTTAAGTAAGGTGATGCCTAAGGTAAGCCAAATGTTGTCATCAGTACTGCCTGCAAGGGCTTCTCCACCGAGTAGAGCTGCTGTTGCGGGTAAGAGTACCAGCACCAAGACCATGACCAGATCTTCAACCAAGAGCCAACCTACGGCAATTTTACCGTTGACCGAATTGAGTAGACCACGGTCTCCCAGTGCTTTGAGTAATACCACTGTACTGGCACAAGACAGGCTTAAGCCGAAGACCAAGGCAGAGCCAAAACTCCACCCCCAGATCATACTGACGCCTATTCCGAGCAGGGTCGCGACAGCAATTTGTAAAATAGCACCAGGCAGTGCAATGCGTCGAACTTGTAATAAGTCATTGAGGGAAAAATGCATGCCCACACCAAACATGAGGAACATGACCCCAAGTTCAGCCAATTGGTTCGCTAGATGAATGTCCGCGACAATACCCGGGGTATTGGGACTAATAATGATACCCGCAATCAGATAACCAATGAGTGGGGGAAGGCGTAAGCGTACGGCAAGATAGCCGAAAATGAGCGCAAGCCCAAAACCGACAGCAAGTAATATAATGAGATCTACGTCATGAGGCACTAAAAACTCCTTAAGCAAAAGTTAAGGGTGAAAAAGAAGCAAAGCACAAATGGTGCCAAAAGAGATTAAAAGTTTAACAAGTCGAACGAAAAAAAAGCAAAAAAAAACGACCTAAAGCAGGTCGTTTTTTCCAAAAAACTAAAATTATTTAATTTTAGCTTCTTTGAAGATTACGTGTTGACGGATTTTTGGATCAAATTTTTTGATTTCCATTTTTTCCGGCATAGTACGTTTGTTCTTAGTTGTGGTATAGAAATAACCTGTACCAGCAGTAGAAACTAGGCGAATTTTATCACGCATGGTTCAGACTCCTTAGATCTTTTGACCTTGAGCACGTAGGTCAGCAACAACCTTCTCGATACCCAATTTGTCGATAATACGCATACCTTTTGTAGTTAGACGAAGACGTACGAAACGTTTTTCGCTTTCTAACCAGAAACGGTGGTGATGCAGGTTCGGCTCGAACCGGCGTTTGGTTTTGTTATTGGCGTGCGAGACGTTGTTGCCAACGACTGGACGCTTGCCGGTAACTTGGCAAACCTTAGACATGGTGAACTCCATTGCTAGACAGCACCGATTGTGCGCTAGTTATTAAGTAAACGGATGAAATCATTCAAGGGGCGTTTTATACCAAAAATGCGCTTAAAAGACAAGCGATTTTCATTAAAACTAGGCATGAACCCGTGCGATAGGTCATGCCTTGATCATTTAGCGAAGAAGGGTCTTTGAAATCAACTTGTGAATTGGTTTGTTAAACGGTGGGAGAATGAATTTCAAGCTATATAACTTGGGATTCGACATCACTGACCGTTCATGCGACAAACTGAAGAAACCTTCTGGACCATGATATTTCCCCATACCTGATGCACCAACGCCACCAAATGGTAAATCGTCTTGTGCGACATGGGTCAAAACCGTGTTTTGTCCGAAATGCCCTGAATGAGTACGCTGTGCAACATAATCTGCACGCGCCTGATCAAAGTCGAAGTAGTATAATGCAAGTGGACGCGGACGGCTATTAATAAACTCGATAACATCGTCTATTTGATCATATTCCATGATCGGCAGCAGTGGCCCAAAGATTTCCTCTTGCATAATACGCATGTCAGGCGTGACCCCAGTTAACAGTGTAGGGGGCACTTTACGTGTATCGGAGAAGGTTTCATGGGCTGGGTTGACCTCAACCACCTGCGCTCCATGCTCACGTGCATTTTCAAGATAGCCTTGCAAGCGGTTGTATTGGCGGTCATTAATAATCGAGGTGTAGTCTGGATTATGCAGAATGTCGGGATACATCTCTTCCACACACTCGCGGAAGTGCTCAATGAACTCGGCAGTTTTACCTTTAGGCAAGAACATATAGTCAGGTGCAACACAGGTTTGACCTGCATTCCACAGTTTACCTGCAGCAATCCGCTGTGCAACATCCCGTAAATGAATAGAAGGATGTACTAATACTGGTGATTTTCCGCCAAGTTCGAGAATCAATGGAACGAGGTTCTCTGCCGCAGCAGACATGACGGTTTTACCGACATTGGTTGAACCTGTGAAAATCAGTTTGTCAAAAGCCAGACGACAAAAGGCATCCGAGATCGCGCCACCGCCATTGGTCACGGAAACTAATTCTTGAGGAAAGGCTTCAGAGAGCGCTTTTTCAAGGATGCGACCAAAGTTGCCCGATGAACTGGAAATTTTGATCATGGCATGGTTACCTGCCGCCAAAGCACAAATTAAGGGTCCAATCGAGAGTAATAAAGGATAGTTCCATGGGGTAATAATGCCGATCACACCTAAAGGTTGATATTGCACCCATGCTTTAGCCGGCTGGTGAATGATGGAAACGTGACGTTTCGAGGGTTTCATCCACGTGGTTAAATGCTTGCTATAATATTTGATGTGTTCAAGGCAGGTGAGTAATTCCCCAATTTTGGTTTCACTGGTGGAACGGTTGCCATAGTCTTGATTAATTGCCTCTGCAAATTGATCTTGATACTTAACTAAGATACGCTTAAGTCGTGCCAAACGGTCAATACGCTCTTTTGCGGTTGGCAATGGATAACGTAAATAAGCGTGCTTTTGCTGTTCAAGCACATCATGTAGGTGCTGAATATCATAAGAATGTGGTGTCAATGAAGTTGTTTTTGTTTGACTGTTCATGCCGCACTACCATTTCAAATTTCAATTTATGTTTAATTTTTAGAGTAATTGCTCTAATTAGTCAAGTTACTTTATGTGTTAGTCTTCTAATGCACTGAATGAATGGTTATTTTAGGATGTCTCAAACTAAAACGTTGAAAACCAAAGAACGTATTTTGCAACTCAGTTTGCAGCTTTTTAACGAGCGTGGAGAACGTTCTGTTACGACCAATCATATTGCCGCTGAATTGAATATGAGTCCGGGCAATTTGTATTATCACTTTCGCAATAAAAGTGAAATTATCAAAGAGCTCATGGAACAGTATCAAGGCGAAACGCTACAGATGCTGGCTTTGCCGGATGACCGTCTGTTAGATGCCAATGATAAAATTCGTTATTTTCAGGTGCTAAGCAGCCAGTTGTGGGCTTATCGCTTTTTACACCGTGATGTCTATCATTTGGTTGAAAACAATGAAGACTTCCGCAAGATGTATCCGCGTTTTGCAGGGCAAGTGATGCAACAAGGGCAAAAGATCTATCAGGCCTTTGTTGATGCAGGCTTGATGCAAATGACGTCGTCAGAAATTGAAGCCCTGATTATCAATTTATGGATTGTACTGACCAACTGGACCAACTTCCTTTATATGTCGGGTCATATCACTGACTCCAATACATTAGAAGAAAAGTGGGTTTGGCAGGCACTCCGTCAAATGGTGTTCTTAGAAGGGGCCTATTTGCGTGGTGAAAGTCGTGAGACGTATGAGCGCTTGTTGGATACGATGGGGCCGTCTGAACTGTTTTCGAGCTTGGCGTCATTTAAATCGGATGATAAGCCATAAGGTGTTTTGACAGCTGAGTAAAAAGCGCTAGAATACTCGGCTTGATTTTCATTTTACTGATTTAAACTGACATGAATATGACAACTGCTAACACGGCACGTTTACTGATTACTTGTGAAGATAAGCCAGGGATCGTGCAAGCTGTATCGAGCTTTTTGTATCATCAAGGCGCGAATATTACTGCGCTTGATCAATACGCGACTGAAGCTCAGGGCGGACGTTACTTTATGCGTGTTGAGTTTGAACTAGACAATTTACAGTCTCGTAAAGAAAGCATCACTCAAACTTTTGCTGCAAATGTAGCAGAGCGTTATGAAATGCAATGGCGTTTGGCGCTGGTCAGCGACGTGAAAAAAGTCGGGATTTTGGTGTCTAAAGTAGACCACGCCTTACTTGAGCTATTATGGCGTCATGCGCGTGGTGGTTTGCCGTGCGAAATTACCAAAGTGATTTCTAACCATGAAACTTTACGTGAAGCGGTTGAGAACTTTGGTATTCCGTTTGAAGTTGTCCCTGTAACGAAGGACAACAAACGCGAAGCTTATGCTGAAATTGATGAATTAATGCAGGGCAATGATTTATTGGTACTTGCGCGTTATATGCAAATTCTAGATGAAGCATTTGTCGAGAAGTGGGAAATGAAAGTGATCAACATTCACCATTCATTCCTACCGGCTTTTGTTGGTGCAAACCCATACAAGCAAGCGCATGAAAAAGGTGTAAAACTTATTGGCGCAACCGCGCACTATGTCACTGCGGATCTGGATCAAGGTCCGATCATTGAGCAAGATGTAGAGCGCGTGAACCATGACTTTACGGTTGATCAATTACGTGAATTGGGTCAGGATGTTGAACGTAACGTCTTGGCACGTGCAGTGAAGTGGCACTTAGAAGACCGTATTATTGTTGATGGTAACAAAACAGTCGTTTTCCAATAAAAAATTGGTTGCAAGCAAGATTGAAAAAGGCATACATTAAGTATGCCTTTTTTGTTTGGGTATGATTAGAAAAAACCATAAAAAGTGACAAATTAATAGTTGCAAATGAAAACACTTCTCATTTATCATTGCGCTACTTTATTGTACTAACCGATAAGCGTTATAGTGGAAACCAACCCAGTGGCCACTCCGCTTAAATTAGGTCACCGATTTTAATGAGTTCAACAGTTATTTCTCCTATGCAGACTCCCAACCCGATGAAAAAGAAAGTTCTTGCTGCTTTGATCGCGGTTGTCGTGGGCCATATGGGCGTATTGTGGGCAGTGAACCACATGAAAGCTCCTGAACTCAAACCGATTGAAAAAGAACCATTGAAGGTTCGCTTCGTTAAAATTCAAGAACCACCAAAACCGCTACCGCCTAAGCCGAAGGAAGAACCGAAAAAGGAACCGACTAAGCCGAAGGAAGTGAAGATTGTGGAAAAACCACAACCGACCCCACCGAAAAAGGTAGAAAAGGTTCAACAAGTTAAAAAAGCAGAAGTGGTTAAACCGGTTGTTAAACCAACCGAAACCCCAGTAAAACCGACAGTCACCACGACGATTACAGAGAAAAAAGTCGAAAAACCTGTCGTGCAACCAGAGCAAGCGAAACCTGTTACTCAGGCTGCACCAGCTGATACTTCACCTAAGTCGGTGTCGATTGGTGGTTCAGGTGTGCAATGGAGCCGCTCTCCAAAACCAGTTTATAGTAATCAAGATTTACAAGGTGAAAACCGTCGAGTCGTGGTGCTGATTGAGGCGAATGAAAAAGGGTCGATTGTGAATGCCCGTATTACGCGCTCAAGTGGTGTGCCTGCTTTAGATGAAAAGATTTTAAGAGCTGTCAAAGGCGCTAAATTTAAACCTTATAAAGAAAATGGTGTGGCTTATCCAATTCGGGCTGAGCAACCATTTGATTTAGAATTGAATACAAAACGCTAACTTTATCAGGAGTTCGAGTATGAACTTTTCAGTTTATTGGCAACATGCTGATGCAGTCAGTAAAACACTGTATTTCATCTTGTTGGCAATGTCGATTGCAACGTGGACCATCTTTGTTTTACGTATCATGGGTACACGTCAATTGAAACAACAAGCTTATGCTCAACTTTCGCAAGCTTTAGCTAAGTTAAAATCAAAGTTTGCTGTATTGAACTTTGAACAACGTAAAGCCGTTGCAGAACAAGCACTCCTTCGTCAAATTTCTGCTGAAAAAGCGAATGCTGAGAAAGGTGTTTCAGTTCTAGGTACGATTGCATCGCTTGCACCGTTCGTTGGTTTGTTCGGTACAGTATGGGGAATTTTCCATGCCCTTGTTGCTGTTGGCAAAAGTGGTCAAGCGGGCTTAGCGCAAGTTGCAACTCCTGTAGGTGAAGCACTGATCATGACGGGTTTAGGTTTGGCTGTCGCGATTCCTGCGGTGTTAGCGTATAACATCTGTGCACGTGTAAACCGTACTTTGGCACATGAGCTTCAAGACCAAGCACACGGCTTGCTCATTGATACCATGTTGCAACAAGACTCAGCACCTGCGGCAGTAGAAAGTAAAGCGACTCAACAAGGTTTAGTTGGAGGTCAAGCTTAATGGCTTTTCAATTGGGTGACGATAACGATGCTGGCATGAATGAGATGAACCTCATTCCGCTGATCGATATTATGCTGGTTTTGATGATCATCTTCTTGGTGACAGCGACCGTTGCCAACCCATCAATTCCATTAACTTTACCAAAAACGACGGCTGATATTGTAGATCCTCCACCCAAAGCCATTACGGTGAGCATTAATGCAAAAGGCGAAGTGGCTTGGGATAATCAAGTGATTAGCTTGGAAGAACTACAAACGCGTTTTAATGAAGCGGGTGAGTTGGAAACCAAGCCAACGGTTCAACTTCGTGCAGATAAAGAATCTCGTTACGATATGGTCGCACAAGTCATGTCTCGTGCGAGTGAAGCTGGACTGGCGGATATTGCTTTCGTAAGCGATAACTAAGTTGATGTTAAAAAAAGCGACTCTTGAAGTCGCTTTTTTATTGTGAATTCTTGAATTATTTGCTGTCTTTCAATAAAGCTTGAAACTTAGAGCGCAGCTTCATCAGTTTTGGCGGAATGGCAAAGTTGCAATAGCCTTGAGATGGGTTACGAGCGTAAAAGTTCTGGTGATAGTCTTCAGCCGAATAGAACGTTGGTACAGGACTGAGTTCGGTCACAATATCGAGACCTTCTGCCTTTAAGTCGTTAATCGCTTGCTCTGCATCAGCACGCTGCGCATCATTAAAATAATAAATGACTGAACGATACTGGGTGCCGACATCATTGCCTTGACGGTTGAGTGTCGTAGGATCATGAGTGGCAAAAAACACATCGAGCAGCTGAGCATAGCTGATTTGAGTTTCATCAAAATCAATTAAAATAACTTCGGCGTGGTTGGTATCGCCACGACAAATGTCTTCATACGTTGGGTTGTCGGTATCTCCACCTGCATAACCACTGGTCACTTTATGTATGCCCTGAAGCTCTAAATAAACCGCTTCTACACACCAAAAACATCCACCACCAAAGAGTGCTTGTTGCATTTTAAAATCCTAATTGTGTTTATATCTGTTTATATAAGGGCTGATTGGTTCAGTACAATGTTGTCTGTTACAGATTAAAAAAGCCTGTGATTACAGGCTTTTTATAGAAACAATTTAACGTGGTTGAATGGCAGAGCCAAACTGTAGCAGCAAGTTACCATGTCGATCGAGTAGTTTCAGTGTTTTACCAAACACTTGGTAATGTGTCACTTTTGCCAGCGCTTCTTGGAACTGTTGCGGGACAGCACTGTTATTGATACAGGCCATTCGGGTGGTTGCGAGCTGGCTCAAGGTGAGCGTATCGCGTCCGACGGTATAGCTGCCCATAATGCGGTTACAGCCATCTGCACCACTGATGCGGTTATCGGCTGAAAACTGAAGGCTTGGAATATTACGTTCATTGGGTGCTGTTTTAATTTCGGTATTGCCCATTTGCGTCAAAATCCAAGTCCGTTGCTGGAGCTGTTGAATGTTGGCCATTTCAATGGTGTCGGATGGAGGTGGTGTAGTTTGGCAGCCAGTCATGATTAAGCTACTCGCTAAAAGACTGCTTGCAATCAGTTTTTTTAACATGGGATCAGACTCTTATTGTGATGTATCGTCTGAACTATCAAAGCAAATTTTGTCGTTGATTGCCAGTTTTAACTTGCAGCTTTTCGTTGCAGACCTTAGCGTGTTTGGTCAACGGGTAAACCCTGACGAATGAGCTGTGAATACTCACGACTGGTTAACTCTGTTTCTTTGCTTACACGTGGGTTGATATAGGCTTTTTGATACCATGTTTTCATATCCCACTGTTGGCTAATCGCGCCTAAATCATACAAATAATTCGGCAAATAACCTGAAGCTAAAATACGATAGTCGGTTGGTAAAGCGTCATGTGAAACGGCTTGAACCATATCAAACACCAAGGTGGTGCAATTACTGGTGAGGGTGTTATACCACTTAGGATGCTTGGCGAGCTCGTCTGCCTTATGTAAATACTCTACAAACAGTGCTTTACTTTCAGCCTGTCCGAGGCGAACAGGAAAGAAATAGACTTGTTCATGACGAATATTGCTACGGGTATACACAATATCATGTTCGTCTGAGGCCACTAAACTCAGCTCATATTTTCTAAAAAAACCACCAATCGCTGAAAATTCTTCATTTTTCTCTTTGCGAATTTCAATGGAAAAGGTCAGCGGTGCGGTATTGGCAAAATCAAAACTGACCAAAGTATGTGCGATTTGCGGCCCCATCCAGTATGAGGTAATGATATTGACCCCAGTGATTTGATTTAGATCGAAAGAGCGGGTATCCCAATGTTCAGTATAGGAGCCGTCAGGGTGCCATGTGAAATTGCGGACATTATGAAGGGTGACATGGTCGCCTTGTTTTTCATAATGCAAGATTTTTGCTACTTCAGGTTGCCAGTCGCGGTCTTGGCGAGCATCTAAACTAAAATACCAAGACAACGCCAGTAAAAAGCCAAGGAGATAAAGGATGATATCGAGGCGACGACCAAAAAAGCTTTGGGTGATATAGATGCCTAAAATGCTGAGCGCAAAAGCAATCCAGATCCCAATAAAAATACGGCTGACCAACCAGCCCAAAGGCTCTTGAATCCACAATGCAAAACACAGCCAAATTGAACTGAACAAGACAAAAATACTAAACAGGGTGTGGAGTAATCCAAAGCCCAGTGTCCGCCAAAATTCTATTTTGATCATGTTGTGCATCGTGCTTTTAGCAAAAAGAATATGCTTTATTTTTGATAGGTTGCGAACTCAAAAGCAATTCCAGTTTTGTCATCAATATGTTGTTCTGACGCCACTTTTTTAAATGCTGCTGGAATGGCAGGGTAATGCGCATCACCTTGCACATCGAGTTCAACATGCGTGAGTTCTAAACGGTCCGCAATGTCGATGGTCTGTTTAAAAATTTCACCGCCACCAATGATAAAAATACTGTCAGGTTTTTCTGAAGCTTGAACATCGGCAACAGCTTGCGCTAAAGCTTCTTCGATGCTGTAAGCCACCTTTGTGCCTTCAAAAGCCCAAGAAGTGTCGCGAGTAATGACCCAATTGACACGCTTGGGTAAAGTACGGCCCATCGATTCCAGCGTTTTACGGCCCATAATGACCACACCACCTTGGGTGATGGCTTTGAAGTGTTTTAGATCGGCTGAAATATGCCACGGTAGGTCATTGCCTTTACCAATACAGCGTTGCTGATCCATTGCGACTACATGTACAACTTCTAAGTTTTGAAAGGCCATAACGCGCTCAAATGTTGGGTCATATTTCTCATTCTTTCTCAAGGAGAGGAAGAACATCTATGGGTAAACCTTAATCCCGCTGATTCAATGCGAGATTGAATTGGACTTGATCTACTTTAAACAGCAACAGGTGCTTTAATCCCGGGATGCGATTCATAACCCACGATTTCGATATCTTCAAATTTAAAGTCGAAAATATCTTTAACCGCAGGATTGAGTTTCAGTTGGCACAGCCCTAAAGGTTCACGGCTTAACTGAAGCTTCGCTTGCTCAAAATGGTTGGCATATAAATGCGTATCACCACCCGTCCAGACAAAGTCACCCACACCTAAACCGCAGACTTGTGCGATCATATGAGTGAGTAGCGCATAACTGGCAATATTAAAAGGCACACCTAAAAATACATCGGCACTGCGTTGATAGAGCTGACAAGACAGTTTGCCGTTATGAACAAAGAACTGGAAGAGGGTGTGGCACGGAGGAAGGGCGACTTGCCCAGCTTCTTGTGGATTCCAACCCGATACAATCAGACGGCGTGAGTTTGGATTGGTTTTAATTTCATTGACTAACCACGCAATTTGGTCAAAACCATCTTTTTCATACAAACCGTCGGCTTTTTTAGTTGCACCGAAATTACGCCATTGATGACCATACACCGGCCCCAGTTCACCTTCTGGGCGACCAAAACGCGCAGTTTGTTCTGCGGTTGACCATTCGTCCCAAATACTGACTTTGTTGTCCTGTAAATATTGCACATTGGTATCGCCTTTTAAGAACCACAACAGTTCAATCACGATCGAACGAAAGTGTACTTTTTTAGTGGTTAATAAAGGGAAGCCTTGAGAAAGATCAAAGCGCATTTGATGACCAAATACCGAGCGCGTACCTGTACCAGTACGGTCGCCTTTATCACCACCGTGATCGAGGATGTGTTGTAGCAGGTCTAAATACGTTTTCATAAAACTCTCAAATAAACACTTCGGGGGAACAGACCTCTTAATAGATGTGCCTGTACTTTCCACTCTAAATTATAAAATCTGCGGATGATTATACTGAATTGTGCCTTATTGCGCACTCGAGATTAGTAAGTCAGGCGAGATGATTAATCATATAAAAGTTATGTGAAAGCTATTACAGAGAACCAGGTTAAAGTGGTTTTGTGCAGGATTTAAACTGCAATAATTGAGTTGTATCGAATCTAAATAGATAGCCGTTTAGATGGGCAATCCATTCCATATCTAAGGACTTCATTAGCCAATGGTGAAACATTTGAGCTTAAGCCGAAAAAGGACTTGGGTAAGGGGTAAATTTTTTTAGTTAATTTAAGTTTCAAAAAGTACAGAGAAAATAAAACTTTAGAAAAGTTGTGTTGCATTTTGAAAAAAAATATTACATTTACGACATGAAAGTTCAATACTGAGCGGTTAGTATTTCGAACTCGAAAAGTTGCACACCCCTAATGATTGGGAGGAGAGTTGGTTTTAGTATGCCTTATGATCAAAACGTAAATATGAATGACGTCTATGCGCCTGCGCAAACCAATATCATAATACGTTCTCAGTCAGAGCGAAATGTTACCGCTGCGGATATTTTAAGCTCGAAGCAAGCAAGAGAAAGGGCTATTAGCAACCATCAGCGTGTGGATATTGAAAAATTTACAGGATTTTTAAGAAATATTACCCGTCAAACCAGCACTCAAAAATGTGCTAAAAGTATTCGCATTGGCTTAGAGTCTGCGGGTGCAAGCTTCAAGAGTCATCCTGTGGCTGCGGCAGATTGGGGGAATACCCTAACCAGCATTGGTTATCGTAAAATTAATTTATCTTTTGATCAGCCTAAAAAAGGTGATATTTATATTATCGACCGTACTGCAAAAAACCGTTATGGACATATTGCCGCTTATTCAGGCAATGGCTGGGTTTCTGATTTTAAACAAAGTGGTTATGCGGTTTACCGTAACCAAAATGTGAACTACAGCTATTATCGAATGGATTAAGCAGATGTTGACGGGATGTAGAGCAACTCCGCATCCCGATTAAATTCTTTTTTCACGCTGTGCGTGAATCGATACTAAAAATAAACCAATTCCACTAAAGCCGATACACTGGAGCGCAAGCGCAATTTTATCTTGCGCGGGTAGATAGCCCAGCAAACAGATCAGGGCAATTAGGGGTAGAAAAACCACCAAACGCGAAAAGCCTTCCCGATACGGATTGTCCTGAGCAATCTTCAATTGCACACCACGTAGCAAATGCGTTGCAATGCCAATCACGAGACACAAACCAATAAAAATTGCGCCAAGCTGTTGAACTTGTGCTGCCATAAAAATCATCACGCAAGTGGCAATACAAACGATGAGTTTAATTTGACGGCTACAGCGTTCAGAATACCAAAAGTTCAACATGGTTTATTTAGACTCAGGCTGAGTATTGCTATGCAAAAGAGATAGGGGGGAAAATAGGCAAATCCCTAGCGCCATAAAACCAATCCCTTGTGCACCCGGAACCAGTAGCTCACCATCTTTAATATTCATAAAAATCAGCGCTAAGAGTAGGGCAATAGGAATCCAAGTCAGTAGACGATATAAAAAACCTGTAGGATTTTTGGCCGCAAAATGGATTTTGCAGTAACGACAAATCAGAAAAACAATCCCAGTACCCAAGAACATTAAAATGGCATTGAGGCTCAGGGGTTCCATCCAATACAACACACCTGTTACAACAGCAATTGCGATAAAAATAAGTAATTTTTTAAGAATAGAAATTGAGGGATTAAACCAAAATTCGAGCATGGGAGTGATGTATTTAAAAACCAAACATATGTCACTTTAGCATAATTTGGCCCTAAAAAAGGGGGCAATGAAGCCCCCAATATTTTATCCGCTCATCGGATTAGCCATTATTCTTTTGTGGACCCCAATCATAGATTTTCTTTTGATAGGCATACCACATCATCCACGCGCCGACCAAAATCATTGGCAGACTGAGGAATTGACCTTTACTCATCCATGCGATGAATAGTTGCCCGTTGTCAGGTTCACGGAAGAACTCGACGATGAAGCGGGCCATACCATAACCGATCAGGAATAACGCTGAAACCGCCATACGAGGACGTGGCTTTGAACTGAACCACCACAGTACGATGAATAACAATAACCCTTCAAAAAAGGCCTGATAGAGCTGAGAAGGATGGCGAATTAGCTGTAGCGGATCCGTTGGGAAAATCATACCCAGTGCAAAGTTTGGGTCTGCAACAGGGCGACCGTAAAGCTCTCCGCCAATGAAGTTACCAATACGACCAAACATGAGCCCTGTAGGGACACATGGCGCAATAAAGTCGAGGGTTTGGAACCAAGTCATTTTGTATTTCTTACACCAGAACAGCATGGCAAGCATTACACCCAAGAAGCCGCCGTGGAAACTCATACCGCCTGTCCAGACTTGGAATAGCCAAATAGGGTTGGCAAGGAATTGCTCAAAGCCATAAAAGAAGACGTAACCGACACGACCACCAATAACCACACCTAGAGCGCCATAAAAGATCAAATCGGAGACCATATCCGGTGTCCAACCTCGTTCTTTCGCGCGGTAGCTTGCAAGTCCCCAAGCAAACAAAAAGGCCAATAAATACATCAGTCCGTACCAATGGACTTGTAAAGGGCCAAGTGCTATTGCGACGGGGTCAATATTTGGATAGGTCAGCATGCATATTCCTAGTCATTATGTTTTGAACAGATTTTAGCTGAAAGAGATGAAAAATGTTGTACATTCAATGTGTAAAGATGATGAGTATCGTTTATGTGTATTGTGGCAATAGCATGGCAGGTCTTGGATGAGATGCCATTGTGTTTGATTTCAAATCGAGATGAGTTCTATCAGCGCCCTTCGAGCCATTTAAAGCAATGGGAAAATAGCCCGATTATTGCAGGGCAAGATTTGCAGTCTGGCGGCACATGGATGGGTATAACGCCAACAGGACGTTGGGCAGTTTTAACCAACTTTCGCGATGGAAAGGATCAAACCAGCTATCCAACGTCTCGTGGACATTTGATTCAATCCTTTTTAGAGTCTGAACAAACCCCGATTCGTTTTGCTCAAGACTTAGAGAAAAAACAATGTGACTATGCGGGCTTTAATCTTTTTATGGGGGATCGGCATCAGGCGGTCTACATGAGCAATCGTGGTGAAGCACCACAGGTTCTTCCGAAAGGCGTATATGTGGTGTCGAATGGTTTGATGACGGAACATTGGGAAAAAACCAAACATTTACGTAAGCGCTTTACCCAAGAGTTCTTACCGATGTTGCAACAATCCAACATCTTACAAAGCGAATTAGAGACGACAGCTTGGAATATTTTGGAGGATGAGCGCAAGATTATTACAGACTTATTGCCGCAAACTGGCATTAGTCAGGATATGGAAGAGTTATTGTCTTCGACCTTTATTCAAAGCCCTATTTATGGGACACGCTGTTCTAACTTCCTGCGCATGACCCATGAACAATGGTCTTGGCTGGAAAAGCAGCAGCAGGGTGAGTGTAAAGGAAAAATCACGGAACAGACGGTATTCTTTAAACTATAAAAAAATGCCGACATGAGGTCGGCATTTGCTGTGTTTTTGCTTAACCTGCGATCAAACCGCCATCATTACGTGTAATGACCACGGTTGCCGAACGTGGACGCGCAGTTTGGTTTACACGATCAGTTTGGCTTGCAGGCCAGTGACTGGTTGGCGCATCAAAGCTCTTAGAGTCTTCACCCGGATGTTGCACATTAATGAAAATGGCTTTGTGGTCAGGCGTCATGGTCACCCCCGTGATTTCACATTCAGCAGGGCCTGTGAGGAAACGACGTAAGTTTTCATCTGTAACTTTTGCACCCACAATAGTTGCTTGTTCATTTGGAGCAGTTGCAGCACCGCCATCACCCACTTGACCCGGTAAGGCTGCAAGCATCATACAGTTAGTTGTGTCGGTATACGCGCCATCATCGGTTTGAATCCACAGCACGCCCCGTGGGTCAAACCACATCCCATCTGGTGATGACAGGTCGTTGTTATCATTTAAACCTGAGAGGTTAATGTTTTCCGCCATCGCAGCTTCAGCACCAAATAAGTAAATATCCCATTCAAAGGTCTCTGCCGCTGAGTTTTCTTCTTTGAAGCGAATGATATGACCGTTGACATTGCCTTTACCGCCTTCAGGATCGGTATAGTTTCGAGGATTGGCTGCATCTGTTGTATAGCTTGTTCCACGGTTCGAGTTGTTGGTGAGTGTGACATACACTTCGCCATTTTCTGGATTCACAGCGACCCATTCTGGACGGTCCATCTTGGTTGCTTTAACCGTGTCACCTGCTAAGCGTGCAAAGGTCAGGACTTCTGCTTGAGAGCTAAATGGGTAAATGTTGTTTTGTTCATTTAGGCCATTTTGTCCATAAGCCAATTCGACCCATTGTCCTGTACCGTCATCATTAAATTGAGCCACATAGAACTTGCCATTGTTCATGTATTTGTCACCTGCTCGGTAACCTGTGTTAATGTCTTTCGGGTCCCAAGTTGCATCCGAGACAAATTTATAAATGTATTCGCCACGAGAGTCATCCCCCATGTAGAAGGCAAACGGTTGGCCTTCAATTGCACGGCTTGCACGACAGTCTTCATGTGCGAAACGTCCGAGTGCAGTACGTTTCACAGGGTTTTGACGACCATCAAATGGGTCAATTTCAACAATCCAGCCAAAGGTGTTCGGACCATTACGGAAATCTTGTGCAGTCGTTACACCTTTAATGGAAGCATCCCAGCGATCATATAAGTCTTGTGATTCAACTGCACCAACGGCTGTTTCCCAAGCATAGCGTGAGTTTGTATCCAAATAAGCAGTACGGTTTTGCGCATCTTTATTTGGGATTTTTTTCCCTGAACCATCAAGAATATAAATAATTTGCCCTTTCTCATCTTTTTTAGGGGTGCCATCTGCATTTTTTTCGTATAGATAATCGATGCTTAAACCTAAACCGTAGCGTTTTAGTGCAATTTTTTCTTTATCTGAGCGTCCTGCATATTCATCGGCACCTGAACGTTTGAAATATCCAATAAAGTTCTCTTCTGTGGTTAAATATGTACCCCAAGGTGTGTAGCCATTACCACAGTTGTTGTGTGTGCCGCGAGTTTTGAGACCCACAGGTGAATATTGTGTTGCGAGTAAAGGGTTACCTGCCACTGGACCATTAAAGTCCATGATTGTTGAGCCTGTAATACGACGATTGAAAATAGAATTTTGCACAATTTCAACTTTCTGATTTGTCTTGTCTTTCTTGATGTGAACTACGGAGACACCATGTGCATTGACTTCACGAATTACTTCGTCTTCAGGACGTCGGCCATTGGGTTTAGTTGGCCCTTTAGGATGTAGGAATGTTGGATTGATGTATTCATGATTCATCACCAAAAGACCTTGTTCTGAGGCAGACGAATCATAACGGCCAGTTGAGTTGTTTAAACCAAAAAAACTCATACCATCATGGCAATCACCTGAACGGAATTGGAAACTCGGACCAGACGGGACATTTTGATCATCCCATGCTGCATATGCTGGGTTAATCGAATCGCCCATTGCATAGAGTACAGTTGCTGTATAGCCTTCAGGCACCGTAACCCAGTCATTTAAGTTTTTATCTACTGGGGTAAATGTTAATTTCTGTGGTCGTACGTTTGGATCGGTTGGAGGCGTTGTTTCATTGTTTGTAGAATTATCATCATCTCCACACGCTGTTAAGCTTGATGCTAATGCTAACGCAGCCGCTCCACTTGCAGTTTTCTTAATTAAGCTACGGCGTGAAATGTGTTTTTCTAAAATATCGCGAAAATGTGTATTGCTTGAGTTATTGTTATCGAGTTCTTGATCTTCGTGATATGGAGTTTGGTATGTCATGTCTTTTCCTAGCGTCTTTGCTTGGTCGTTTTTAGAAAGTTACAAACAAGGTAAAGCGTCAATATGACAGCGTGGTGAAGCTTATATGTCAAAAACATGAAATGATCAGTAGCACATCTAGCCATAAAAAAAGCAGGCAATTTTGCCTGCTCATTGTTTTAAATCGGGGAGCTTAAACTTCAGCCGCTCGTTTTTTTTCAATCAGTTTTCCAAAAAAGAGACCAATCTCAAATAAAAGCCACATCGGTATCGCGAGCATAATCATCGAAAGAGCATCAGGTGGGGTCACAAACATTGCAACAAAAAAACAGCCGACAATAATGAATTTTCGTTTTTCAACCAATTGTTGGGTGCTCACCACCCCAATCAAGATGAGTATCAAGGTAACAATAGGAATTTCAAATGTTAAGCCAAAAACCAAAAACAGTTTTAGACAGAAGCTGAGATAGCTGTTGATGTCTGTCATTGGGGCCACAGTGTCAGGGGAAACACTGATAAAAAAGTGCAGAATGGATGGCAGCGCAATGAAATAAGCAAAAGCCACACCAGCATAAAACAATGCAATACTACCAATCAAAAGAGGCGTTGCGAGTGATTTTTCTTTTTCGTATAGCGCCGGTTTTACAAAAGCCCAAAGCTGATAAATGATAAAAGGCATGGCCAGCATGAGAGCCACAAAAAAGTTCAGTTTAAATGGCGCCATAAAGGTGGCGGTAACATCCGTTGCAATCATAGATGAGCTAATTGGAAGTTGTGCTCGTAAGGGTTCAGATAGCATTTGGTAGCTATGATTGGCAAAAGGCAATAAACAAAAAAACAAAATGAGAATTAAACCGACGATTTTAAATAAATGACCTCTTAAGATGATCAAGTGCTTAGTAATCGGCATTTCTTCAAGCAGCAGTTGCTCTGAATCTTGAGTCACTACAGGATTTAAGTTGTTAGATTTCATACAGCCTCCCGCATCGGTTCAAAGCTATTTTGAACACAGCCTAAATAAGGTACCGAATCTACAGATGACTTGTGTTTCATAGGTTGAAGTGTAAATACAGGTGTTTTTTGATCTACATACTGATAAGTATGGGAGATATTTTTATTATCGAGTGTGGCAGTTTTTGGGTGTTTTTCATTTGCCAAAATATTTTGTTGTTGTATGTGTTGCATCTGAGCTTGCATCTTTTGTTCAAGCTCCTGAATTCGCTTCATTTCATTTTGCATTTGTTCACGTAATTCAGACATCCGTAGCTCACGGTCAATGTCATTTTGCACATTACTGACCATGCGTTTGACTTTGCCATACCACTTGCCCGCAAAGCGCGCTGCTTCAGGTAATTTCTCTGGTCCAAGAACCAATAGTGCGATAATGCCAAACACCAAAAGCTCTGTCATGCCGATATTGAGCATCGCAAAACTCCAATGACTTAATGTTTGACGGTTGAGTTGCTTGTGTTGCTATTTTGATGTTCTAAGGTACGTGGCTCATTGAGTTGAGCTGCTTCAGCATCCTCATCACGGATCGACTTTTTAAAGTCTTTCACCGCACCGCCGACATCTTTGCCTAAGTTCTTAAGTTTGGCTGTACCAAAAAGAAGAATAACCACAATTGCAAAAATTAGTACGTGCCAAATTGATAGTCCCGCCATGGGTAGATCCTCATCATTTTTCGTTTTCCCTATATCAACAGGCTTGTGTGACATTGCGGTGACGATGATGTTTCAATTTCAAGACAAAACGATCGCTCCGCACAGATTTTGAGAAAAAGCAGTGTTATGATGATTCCGTGAAATTTCAAGGATATTGAAGTGACGTTGCTGCTCCCTCTGTTGGCCTTTCTTAGTGGTTTATTCCTTGCATCCACCCCATTGGCAACACGGTTGAAAACAGGCTTTTCAAGTCTTTTAGCGCGTTGCTTTATTCCGATTGTTATTGTCTACAACATGGTGTTTTATCAGGCTGGTAGCTTTAGTCTGATGTTATTCAGTTTTGTCGTGGCAGTGCTCTTATTTTACTTTTTCCTATATTTTTCAAAGAATAAATTAAGCGCCCTGTGTTTTAGTTATGTCAATATGGCATGGTTAGGCTTTCCTTTTGCGATTGCGTTGTTTGGCACAAAAATTAGTCCAGCAATGGTGGCCTTATATATCGGTGGCTCTATTTTTGGCAATCTCTGGGCGGTGACGGCTGTGAGCCAAACACCGTTAGCTTTTTCGTTTATTTTAAAAAAAGTGCTCTGTGCTCCACCCATGATTGCTTTGATTCTGGCCCTTATTTTTCGTTCCGTTGGGGTGCAACATTGGTCACAGCATGATCTGATTGATGTGGTTTATAGTGCAGCCAAATTTGGTATGAGCTTCTCTGGCATGTGTGTATTGGGCATGTGGTTGAGGCACACCAAAGTTGAGAAAGCGGACCTGTGGCAAAGTAGTCAGACGGCTTTGTTAAAATTAGCATGTGGCGCGGTGCTGTGTGGGCTGAGTTATCGTTATCTCGCTATTCCTCATATTGAACAATATATTGGGGTCATGTTCTTATTGTTCTGTTTACCGCCAGCAGCCAATATTGTGGCTTTGGAAACGCATTATCAGGGTACAGGCATGTCGGCAAAATACATTGCTTCAGGTACGATCATCAGCTGTGTCGTGGTGAGTATTTATGGTTTATTGCTGCATGTATTTGCTGTGATCTAAGCACTCACTTTAGCTAGAAATGCATAGTACTGCTGCGCAAGGGCGATAGAAGAGAATATAGAAAATTTTTCGCCACCTTCCTCCCCAAGGGGAGAAGGGGCAACATTACACAGCTTAGTTTTTATTGTTCTAAACTGGCTTTAAACAGTTGCATCGCCTGACCACGATGGCTGATTTTATTTTTTTCTTCTTTGCTCATTTCTGCACTTGAAAGCCCTAACTCGGGTAACCAGAACAGCGGGTCATAACCAAAACCATTTTCCCCACGAGCAGCCTCCAGTACTTCACCTTTCCAAATGCCTTGGAAAATTTGCGGCAGAGGATCATCAGCATGTTGTACTAACGCTAAAACGCATACAAACATGCCTTCAATCGCTTGACCATCTTTACGCAGTGGCTTGAGTTCAGCTAAGAGTTTTTGGTTATTGGCAGCATCATCGCCGTGTTCACCTGCATAACGCGCAGAGTAAATCCCCGGTGCACCACCTAAAACTGGGACACAAATCCCAGAGTCATCTGCAATGGCTGGTTTTCCTGAAATTTTAGAAGCATGGCGTGCTTTAATAATCGCATTTTCGACAAAGCTCAGACCATCTTCAATGGCATCTTCAATATTCAATTTACCTTGAGCAATCACTTCAACAGGTAAGTTGAGCTCTGCAAATAATTTTTCAAATTCCGCAATTTTACCTTTGTTATTACTTGCGAGGACTAAGGTGCCTTGAGTGAGCCATGATTGAGTAGACATGAGTTAAACCGATCTAAATTTTCTGTATTTTAACCCATTTTAAAAATTATATAGCTGAATTATGAATATGATTGAATAGAGCATTTTTTTCGATTAAAAATGATTTGGGCTGTATAGTTTTCTGTCTCGATCAAAGATGTTTGTTGTGGCAGCTTACTTTTGCAATCAAAAGTTACACCTCCAAAAATTGAAGGGAGATTGAAGCTAATATAAGAGATGGGATAAAAATGCTCTTGGGAATAGAGAGGGAGCTGAAAATGAAATTTATTATTTGACTTTATTGGTATATCACTGATTTCTGTGTCTGTATTCTTTCTGAGTGTTGGTAGCATCAAGATTGTTTCACGTTGTAGATGGGTTGTGATAAACGGGAAAAAGTAATCAGACTCATACGTCCCATAAGCTGCTGAATTTATTTTTTCTAACTCTTTCATGAAATCGTTTGGTGTATAGCCATTTTTATAAGAAGTAATTTGAATCGTGAAATTTAACATTTGAGAATGGTCAAAAAAGAATGGTTTTAACATCTGAAATATAATCAGACTGCTTATTATAAGGAAAGTACTTATGTAAATTGACAGCTTAAATGTATTATTGCTCAACATTCATTTTATCTTCTTTATATTTATTAACGTAGCTTCAAAATCAGCTATATGGCTTTTACATGATATAGATTTGAATTATGGTAATAAAGAACCGACTATCACAAGTCGGCTCTTCTATCTTTAACATTCAGCTTATTGAGCTTGAATCCACTTGTCTGCACGGTCACGTGCTTGACGAATTTGATCTTGTGTTAAGTTTGCCGCCAAGGCTGTTTTCTTGCCTTCAGAAAGCGTAATCACTTTATTATCGAGCATGCCATCACGGGTTGAAAGCTCATACCATTGATAAGCCCCCATGTAGTTTTTCTTTTGCTCTTCCATCATCGCCAAGTTAAAGCTTGCGCGGTTATCACCACGGCTGGCTGCTTTTTCAAAGTATTGACGTGCTAAAGATTCATCTTTTTTAGTACCTAGGCCATCTGCAAGCATACGACCAACATTTAGCTGAGCAGCCGAAAGACCTTGATCTGCAGCGGCTTTGTACCAAGCAAAGGCCTGTCGTTCATCTGCAGAGATGTCTTTACCTTGTTGATACTTGGTTGCAAGATAGAACTGCGCAGCAGGCTGACCCGCTTTTGCTGCTTTAATTAAGCTATTGATATCCATAACAGAATATTGTGCAGCTTGACTCGCAACAGACGTGGTTGGGGAAACATAATCTGCATGAGCTTGAATGCTCAAAAGTCCAACCAGTAGTGTCGTGCTTAAGAATAGTTTTTTCATAGAGCGCTCACTCGATAAATTGCGACTTCACCAAACAAATTCGGGAGACGTTTACTGAGTAAACTATCTTGTTGATCCCCATTTACAGCGAGTCGATTAATAATTCTGATGTTATTTTCCGCACAAAGTGCTTCAAAATCACGGAAAGTACATAAGTGGATATTGGGTGTGTTATACCACATGTACGGCAAAGCTTCAGAAACGGGCATCATTCCTTTAAGAGCCAAGAAAGAACGGGTCTTCCAATGGGCAAAGTTAGGAAAAGTAATGATCGCCTGTTTCCCTACGCGCACCATATCACGTAATAAAACATCTGGTGCATCTACCGCTTGCAAGGCTTGTGCCATAACGACATAGTCAAAAGACTGGTCTGCAAAGCGGCTTAAACCCAAGTTTAAGTCTTGTTGGATAATATTTAACCCGCGACCGACCGCAATTGCAATCTTTTCTTGATCAATTTCCAGTCCATATGCGCGAATATTGTGCTTTTTGCTCATATGAGCCAGTAATTCACCGTCACCACAACCTAAATCGAGTACGCTGGAATCAGGTTTGATCCATTTTTCTGCCAGTTGATGATCAATACGCATTACACAGCCTCCTGAGATGCTTGAAGGTGTTCAGAACCACCCAGAAATGCACGTAATGCTTTTACATACAAAGGAATCGGGAACAGGAATGAGTCATGGCCTTGTTCAGCGTCGATATCTAAATAGCTCACCGGTTTGTGGTTGGTGATCAGCGCATCCACAATTTCTTGTGAACGTTGCGGGGTAAAACGCCAGTCGGTGGTAAAGGACACCACAAGGAACTGACATTTGGTCTGTGACATGGCTTTAACTAAAGACTGTTCATACTCACGCGAAGGATCAAAATAATCCAAAGCTTTAGTCATAATCAGGTAGGTGTTGGCATCAAAGTTACGGCTAAATTGCTCACCTTGATAACGCAAATAACTTTCGACTTGGAATTCGACATCGAAACCGTACATAAATTTGCCTGACTTTAAGTCACGGCCAAATTTTTGTTTCATGGCTTCTTCAGATAGATAGGTAATATGACCGACCATACGTGCCAAAATTAGGCCACGTTTTGGATAGCTGTCATTTTCAAGATAGCGACCATCATGGAAGTCTGGATCAGACAAAATTGACTGTCGTGCGACTTCGTTAAAGGCAATATTCTGAGCAGACAGTTTCGGTGCACTGGCAATAATCACGCATTTTTGCAAACGATCAGGATAATCAACCGACCATTGCAAGGCTTGCATACCACCCAGCGAACCACCAATCACTGCACTCCAGACTTGAATACCCAGATGATCGGATAAAATAGCTTGGGTTTTAACCCAGTCACGGACGGTGACTAAAGGAAAGTCAGGACCATAAGGACGGTTATCATTTTCAGGATTTGGCGAAGTTGGCCCTGTTGAACCGCTACAGCCCCCAATATTGTTCAGTGCTACCACGAAAAACTTTGAAGTATCAATCGCTTTACCTGGGCCAATACAAGCATCCCACCAACCCGGTTTTTTATCGTCAGCATGATGGTAACCCGCAGCATGATGATGACCTGATAGTGCATGGCAAATTAAAATCGCATTGGATTTATCTGCATTGAGTTCCCCATAGGTTTCAACCATCAATTCATAACGAGGAAGAATACGACCGCATTCGAGCTCTAAGGGCTCTTCAAAAGTAAACTTTTGTGGACTAACGATACCCACGGAGTCAGCAGGAAAAGACACAGGAATAATTCGCCTTAAATCTTTGGGGTTAATAAACAAAAGGATACCACTTGAGGGTATCCTTCTAAAGTCATTTTAGTGCTAATTATTATTGCTAATACTTATACCGCAGCAGCAATCACTTGATCTGTGCTTAACACACCTTGATCAATTAAGCGGTTGGTACACGCAATAATCGCTTCAATCGATGAGGTCACAATGTTGTCGTGAATACCCGCACCGAAGGCTGATTTTCCAGTGCCTTTGACTTGTAACTCAACCAAAGCCAAGGCTTTTGCATTTGCTCCAGAGCTAATACCACGCTCTTCGTAGCTCAAGACGTCAATTGGTAACTGTAAAGCATCCAACATTGCAGAGATTGGACCATTGCCTTCACCACGTAATTGCTGCGTTTCACCATTCACTTCAATTTCAAGCTCAACCACTTGTTTGCCGTTGTTGTCATACAAACGGTAGTTTTTAGTCGAGTAATGCGTATCTTTGGTGTCTACATAAGTTTCTTTGAATAATTTCCAAATTTCTTGTGCGGTAATTTCAGTGCCTTCTTCATCGGTACGTTTTTGTACGGTTTGAGAGAATTCAATTTGGATACGACGTGGCAATACTACGTTGTAATTTGCTTCTAACAAGTAAGCAATACCGCCTTTACCTGACTGTGAATTGACGCGAATCACAGCATCATAGTCGCGGCCCAAGTCTTTCGGGTCGATTGGTAAGTATGGCATATCCCAAATTTCTTCGTTCTTTTGGAACTCAAACCCTTTTTTAATGGCATCTTGATGCGAACCAGAAAATGCGGTGAAGACCAAGTCGCCTGCATAAGGGTGGCGAGGGTGAACAGGCAAGCCTGTGCATTCTTCTACCGTTGCAATGATTTCATTGATATTTGAAAAATCTAAGTTTGGCGCAACACCTTGAGAGTACATATTCAAAGCAATCGCAGCGACGTCGACGTTACCTGTACGTTCGCCATTACCAAACACACAACCTTCGACACGGTCTGCACCGGCCATAATCGCCAATTCTGATGCGGCAATCCCACAGCCACGGTCATTGTGACAGTGTACAGAGATAATCACGCCATCACGACGGGCGATGTTGCGGTGCATCCATTCAACTTGGTCTGCATAAACATTCGGTGTCGAAACTTCAACCGTAGCAGGTAAGTTTAAAATCACTTTATTGCTTGGCGATGCTTCCCAAATTTCGGTAACTGCATCACACACGTCTTTTGCAACTTCTAATTCGGTTGCAGAGAAACACTCTGGGCTGTACTGGAACACCCACTCCGTTTCAGGATATTGCGCTGCATATTCTTTGACTTTGCTGGCTGCATTGACTGCTAATTGCTTCGCACCTGCAACATCGACATTTAAGACTTTTTGGCGGAAAGTTGGAGCATTTGAATTATAAATATGTACGATGGCACGTTTTGCGCCCGCTAAAGACTCAAAAGTACGCTGGATCAAATGATCACGTGCTTGAACTAAAACTTCGATATACACATCATCTGGAATGTGATTTTCTTCGATCAATTTACGGGTAAAGTCAAAGTCAATTTGAGATGCTGAGGGGAAACCGATTTCAATATTCTTGAATCCAATTTTCACCAACATTTGGAACATTTTAAATTTTTGTTCCATGTCCATCGGTTCAAAAATCGCTTGGTTACCATCACGCAGGTCAGTACTCATCCAAATAGGCGCTTTTGTAATTTCGTTGTTTGGCCATTGACGGTCTGGCAAGTCAACACGTTGATACATGCGACGATATTTTTTACTTGGATCAGCCAACATCATGAGGTAACTCCTTACATAGTACGGGTTGCATTTGAGTGGGTAATAAAAAGCAACCTACTATTTATATAGATTGTGTCTATGGTCTCTATTTACAAGGGAGTCTTCAGGGTGTTTGTAAACGTAAATATTTGATACGACTTAGATTTACCGTGAGTAACCTTGTAACGTTATATTTAAGAGTTTAATCCAGTTCGGTCGAAAAGATTTTTCTTTTTTTATGGCTTTTAGTCGTATCTGAAAAAATATTTCCCTCTAATTTGATATATAGGGGAAATATTTCCGTGTATTTTTGAGATGTGTTTGATCTTTTTCTTCATTTTACGAATTTGATTCATTTCATTCGCTTTGTTGAAGAGGTTATGAGAACTCTATGACCATATCTGGCTGTATATCTGCAAGTGTTGCAGTGCCCATCAACGCCATGGTGATCTCAAATTCTTCTTTTAAGATTTTAAGCACATGGGCAACGCCTAAGGCACCCGCAGTGGCAAGACCATAAATACATGGTCGTCCAACTAAAACCGCGGAAGCACCTAAAGCAATCGCCTTAAATACATCTGAGCCGCGACGCACACCGCCATCATATAAAAGAGGGAAGTCATTTGGCACAGTTTTCTTGATGAGTTGTAAGGCTTTTAGTGGAGGAATACAGGTATCTAAAACACGACCGCCGTGGTTAGACACAATTAAGCCTTGCACGCCCTGTTGAATGGCCAGTTGGGCATCGAGTGGACTGACGATGCCTTTTAACAGGATGGGTAAATCAGTCTGTTGAACTATCCATGCGATGTCGTCCCACGTTGGAGCAATTTTCATTAGCCCATTAAACACGGGATGATCGCCTTCTTGCAGTTCAGGCAGTGGAATATGGGCAGGAGTGTGCGGATGCTGCATGTTTTCAGGGAGGTGAAAGAAGGCTCGACGTTCTCGGTCACGGATACCTGTATGTGGTGAGTCCACAGTGATCACAATGGCGGTGAAGTTTTGTGCCTCAGCGAGCTTAATCAAAGCCAAAGATTTATTACGGTCACCTTGCCAGTACAGTTGAAACCATTTGTAGGGATTTTTAGGTTTGAATGTTCGCATGTCTGTGTTGGTAAAAGTACTCAAAATCATATTACTGCCGAGTACTTCTGCTGCCAGTGCAGTTGCAGCTTCTGCTTCAGGATGAAACTGCTGTTGATGACCAATCGGTGCCACAAAAATAGGATGTGGAAAGCTTTGTCCTAAGATTTCACAGCTTGTATTGCCTTGAGTGAGATCTCTTAACATGCGTGGTATCAAGTGCAGGTTTTGGAACTGAGCGAGGTTATTTCGAACACTGATTTCATCCATAGCACCACCTTGCAAATAGTGCCAGACCATCTCAGGCAGATGCTTTTCTGCCTCAATTTCATAGTCTGCAATCGTTTGTAATGAGGCAGGAATTTGGGTGAGTGGTGGCAAAACAGTTTTTGATGTCATGGAACGGTCCAGTTACTACAGTAGTTAACGTTGAGCTGGGATTATTGTTTTACAGTTCAGCCCATTTGCGCATCAGGTTATGATACAGACTGGTGAGCTTGACCACTTCTTGATGTTGATCACCGAGTTGTACACGTAGGTTCTGAATGGTTTGATCAAGATTAAATAAGATATGGCGGTCAGCATCATCTCGAATCATACTTTGAACCCAAAAGAACGAAGCGACACGGCAGCCTGAGGTCACTGGTGTTACCTCATGCACGCTAGTAGATGGATATAAAATCATATCACCCGCAGGTAATTTCACTTCATGATAACCATAGGTGTCTTCTACCACCAAATCGCCACCTTCATATTCGTCAGGTTCGCTTAGAAAAACAGTGCAGGATACATCGGTACGAATCCGATCTTTGCTTCCGGCTACCCAGCGAATGGCATTGTCTACATGGAAGCCAAAAGTTTCGCCCTGTTCATAGCGGTTAAAATAAGGCGGCAAAATATCTAAAGGTAGGGCAGCGGACATAAAGAGTGGATGTTGTCCAAGTGCTTCTAAGATGATATTGCCTAAGTGTTGTGTGAGAGGGTGATCTTCGGGGAGCTGTTGATTTTGTTTTACATTTTTTGAGAGTGATCCTGTGGTTTTTTTACCATCAATCCACTCGACTTTTGCCATTTCATCACGGAAGTATTGAACTTGCTCTTTTGTTAGTACATTGGGAATATGATGGATCACAACGCGACCTGCTGAAAATGAAAGATCTATTTAGTCTTTAAGCATATATAAAAATAGCCTCAATGAGAGGCTATTTTTATCAAATCTCAGGATGAAAAAGATTTTAGTTAAAAACTTAGTATTTGAAGTTTAGAGACAGTACTGCGCTACGACCTTCAGCTTCAGTTGCATAGTGAGATGAATATGCTTTAGTGAAGTAGCGTGTATCAGCCAAGTTGTTGACATTTAACTGTAGATCAACATTTTTGTTGACGTTGTAACGCGCCATAGCATCGTAGCGAACGTAGCCTGGTACCCATTTGGTATTTGCGGCATTGCCATAGACTTTGTCCATCGCAATTGCGCCAGCACCTAAAGTCAACTGTGGCATGACTTGATAAGTGGTCCAAAGTGTTGCAGAGTTTTTAGCAACGTTTTGAACTTGCTTGCCGTCATTTAAACCAGTGCCATCATCAACTAATTCGCTGTCTAAATAGGTATAACCAGCAGATAACGCCCATTTTTCAGTGATATTACCGTTTACACCCAATTCAAAACCATCGACACGTGTTTCACCAATATTTTTGGTTGTACCGTCATCAGCTGTTGCACGTGTATTGGTTTTTTCAGTACGGAAAATGGCTGCAGTTAAATTAAGTTTGTCATTCAAGACATCCCATTTAGTTCCCAGTTCCATAGTGCGGACTTCTTCAGGTTTTAAGTTCTGAATAGCTGCTGTAATACCTTCTGAACCATCACCACCATCCACACCGACTGGATTTGATGAGGTTGCATAACTTGCATAGATTGAACCATTTTCGACAGGTTTATAAACTAAACCAGCTTGATAGTTTACAAAGTCTGAATCGTTTTTAAGGTTAACAACGGTTCCTTCCGAATAGGTTGAGTTATAGCGACCTGCAATCATGGTTTGTTCTGCTGAGTAGTCATCCCAACGTAAGCCTAAATCCAAGATCCACTGTGGGTGTAATTCAATGCTATCGAGGAAATATACAGAAGTGTTTTTATTCTGAATGTTATAGCGGTCAGCGCCTTCAGTACTGATGCTGCCTGTCCATGGACCACGATTAGGATTCTGAACCGAGGTGCACCAACCAGAGCTCACATTTTCAGACTTGCTACAATCCGAGTAGGCACTTCCCGTAGTATTTTCGCCATTGATAATATATTGGGTACGGTCTGTTTCTTGGTCTGAGTACTCAGCACCTAGGTTAAAGCTGTGCTTTAAGCGACCTGTATTAAATTTACCTGTTAAAGCCAATTGGTCTGTAAAGGTATCAGTATCAGCTACACGTGAGTTTGCACGCGCCCAAACATTGCCTACTAATTGATTAGTGAATTCAGGTTTATTGTAAAAGTTACCTTGTGAATCATCCGGATTCGTCCAAAGATAGTCATTTTTAGATTTGTTGTATACAGCGGTATTGCTAAGGGTTAAATTATCAGTAAGATCATGCTCAAGCTTGATCGTTCCTGATTGATTTTCCTGTTTTTGGAAATCGCGATCTTTCCAGCCGTAATACATACCTTGTTTAACATCGATAGGCTTACCATTGCCATTTAATGGTCGGTAATCAATTGCTCCAGTTCTTGGAGCACCAAATGGGTTGTTGTATGGAATGCCTGAATCAGGGGTATCATCAGTTTTGAGGTAGTAGTAGCTTAAAGTTGCACGCGTGTCGCTGTCTAGACCAAAAGTAATACTTGGTGCAATACCTGCACGTGCATATTCAGTACCATCTTCTTGACCTGCTTTGTCGTTGTGGTGACCCATTACGGCAACACGAGCAGCAATACCATTACCAAAATCTTTGTTACCGTCTAAAGTAATACGTTGGTAATCATCCGTTCCTGCACCCACAGAACCTTCTAAAAAGTCACCTTTTTTTGCAACTTTAGAAATCATGTTGATGCTACCACCAGTTGTACCTGCACCGCCCATAGCAGATGCAGAACCTTTAGTAATTTCAACTTGCTCAATCGCAAACATTTCACGGTTTTGAGAAGTAGAGTTACGTACACCGTCTACATACATTGAACTTTCAGAGTTATAACCACGGATAAATGGACGGTCACCATTTGGGTTACCACCTTCACCTGCACCAAGTGTGATCCCAGGTACTGTGCGTAAAGCATCGCTTAAAGTTGTAACTTGAGTGTCTTCAATCAACTGTTTAGAAATAACAGATACTGACTTTGGTGTGTCGAGTAGGGGAGCAACGAACTTGCTGTTTGCAGATTTGTCTACTTTCAAACTTTGTTCTGCTGCCGCTTCCGTGTGAATTGTTTCTAATTGCGCGATTTGATCTTGCGCAACAGCATTGACTGCAACCACAGAGAGTGTTGAAGCGATTGCTGAAGAAACCAGCTTTTTACGTGTTTTGATGAAGGCCATAACGAATCTAGTTCTAGCGTTGTAAATTAGTATGCGAATAATAATGATTCTTATTTTTTGTAGCATAACTATTACATTGAAATTGTCGATGCTTAGATGTATTTGTGTAGAAAAAATAAATGTAATAATGTAATGAATTGAATTTAAGTTTTTGATTTTTATTTAAATTGGAAAATTAGATTATATTTTTATAATATTATTGGAATTTAGAATCCATTATTTTTAAGCTAAGTTTGAAGGTGTTTCTCAAGTGAATATGTAGAAATTATGTTGGATCTATATTCTGTATGTAAGAAGAAAACCCTGCCAGTGCAGGGTTTTCTTTAGATATGACTATTTTTAGAAGTCATATGAAATTGATAACCAATAATTTCGTCCTGACAAATAGGTTCCTTCTGAGCTTCGACCAATAGATAAATATTTATAGGCTTGCTGAACATTACCATTTGTATCGACATAATCCATATATTCAGTAAAGTCTTTATCTAATAAGTTATTTACAGCAGCATTGATCCGAACATTATTATTCAACTGATAGCTTGTCCCTAAATTGAACAGGTTATAAGCCGAGAATTTGTTGTCTGTATGCTGTTCTATACTCACTTCACCACCAGTTGGCGCAGCTAAATAACGAGGACGTCCTGACTGATACTCATGTTGCAACCAAACATCCAGACTATTATTGATATGCCAAGTCGATGTTAGGTTAAATAGGTGTTTAGCTGTCGATTCGAGTGCATAACCTTTGTTTGCACCTTTAGTGATTTCAGACTCGGTAAATGTATAAGCAGCTTTGATATCCCATTCAGGAATAATTTGATACTTAAGCGATGTTTCTAAGCCGTAGATTTCAGCTTCATCCGCATTAAAGCTTTTACTATAAGACGTTACGTTGCTGTTGAAATTTGAGCAATCATTGGTTGTGCACAAGAAGTTCCGAGAAACGATTTTATCTTCTACAACATTAAAAAATGCTGTGGCATTAAAGTCTAATGTATCTGTAGGTTGATAATTTAAGCCTAACTCGTAGTTAACTGATGTTTCTGGTTTTAAATCAGGATTACCTAGACTTGGTGTAGTGCCTTGGCCGCTATAGCCAACAATACCATTATATAAATCTTTTGCTGACGGTGTCTTATAGCCTGTGCTTACACCACCTTTAAGTGTTAAAGCATCAGTTGTGTTCCATACTAAATAAGCACGCGGGCTAAAGTGACCCCCAAATCCTGAATGATCTTCATAACGACCACCGAAGGTGAAATGTAAGTTATCTAATAAGCTCCATTCATCTTCTGCATAAACTGACCAAGTATCTTGTGTAAACTCTTTGCCCATACCTGCAATATCATCAGCAATAGTTACATCTTTATATTCTGTGCCAACAGTGAGCTTGTGGTTAGCAATAGGTGCAATTAAATGTGAATCAAAGACTAAATCGGTATTTTCCAAAGTTCGTGGTTGACCAGCTAAAGCAGGGAAAGCATCAGTTGGAATGGTACGACCTTTGGTTTCAGTTTTATTTTGACTAATGTAGGTTTTCCATTGGCCAAAATCATAATTACCATCATGTCCCGCCGAAATTTGTAGACGATTAAACTCTAATTCATTTTCATAGCCTGCAATACCACCGCGGCTAAAAAAGTTGCCTAGTCGTTGGTCTGAGTTGTCATAGGTTTGGTTTGAAGTAAAACCATCAACCCAGAAAGAGTTTTTATCGTCTAATGTAAATTGTAATTTTCCACCAACATCATAGTTTTCAGCTTTGCTTGGGCGTGGGTCGCGAGAGGTTGAGCCCGCCACAATGCGTTCTGAGCGTTGACGGTCTAAATAACTACCACGAAGCTGTAAGCCTAGACGATCATGAATAATTGGCCCATTGAGCACAAAGCTGGTTTTCCATGAGTCGGCTTCGCTGCCATGTTCCATGACATTGCCACTGACAGTGACATTGCCATTCCATTCATTACTAATTTTTTTGGTAATAATATTGATGACACCACCCATGGCTTCTGAACCATAACGTGTTGCCATTGGTCCACGAATGACTTCAATACGTTCAATAGAGGCTAAAGGTGGTAAAAAACCATTTGATGTTTCACCAAAGCCGTTTGGAGTGACATCTGACGAGGTGGTTTGGCGGCGACCATCAATTAAAATCAGGCTATAGTCATTGCCTAAGCCACGCATTTTGATATTCAGACCTGATGTTTTTCCTACACCTGAACGAATATCAATACCAGGAACATCAGCTAATAGGTCTGCAATGCTGGTTGCATTTTTCTTTTCAATATCTTCTTTCGTGACCACGCTAATTGAAGCTGGTGCATTTTTAATATCTTGTTCAAAACCCGCAGCTGAAACCACAATAGTGGAAAGCTGATGGGTAGATGAATCTTCAGTTGTTGTTTCTGCGAAAACAGGAGTGGTGATTGCCCCAAGCAATGCCAATGAAAGAGGGTGTAGATTAAACTTACTCATAACTAGAGTTCCAATGATGGACGAGAAAAAAATTGAAAAAAACGATCAAAATTGACGCAAATATTAATGGTAATATTTATCATTTGCAACAAAAAGCCATAAAAAATATAATACTTTGCGCTTAATCAGTAGCGATTTAAAAATATTCAAAATAAAAAACGATAAATGAAGAAAAAAATATGTGGTTTCAATCGGGTGTTTTGTATATCGTTCAATGTTGTCATATAATGTGGCACTTTTTAAAATTGTTCTTACCAAAAGATTGAGGAAGCCATGCAAGTAACTTCTGAAGCGGTTTCGGGTGTTACCCGTCGTTTAAATGTATCTGTACCGACGAGCCGTGTTAACGAGCAGTTCGAAGCTCGCTTAAAACGCACTGCTAAAACTGTGAAGATCAACGGCTTCCGTCCAGGTAAAGTGCCAGTAAATGTTGTTCGTCGTGAATATGGCGCGGGTATCTACCAAGAAGTCGTAAGCGACATTATTCGTGACACAGTATTTGAAGCGATCCAACAAGAAAAAATCAATGCTGTTGGCATGCCAAACATTGAAAAATCTGAATTAAAAGACGACGCGCTTGTATACGAAGCGACTGTTGAAGTTTATCCAGAAGTTAACGTGAAATTTGATGGTTTAGAAGTTGAACGTAAAGCATCTGAAGTAAACGACAAAGATGTTGATCAAATGATCGAAAACCTTCAGAAGCAACGTGCTTCTTGGGCTGAAACGAAAGGCATGGCTAAAAAAGACATGCAAGTAACTTTCGACTTTGAAGGTTCAGTAGACGGTGAAAAGTTTGAAGGCGGTTCTGCAGAAGACTTTAAACTTGTTTTAGGTTCAGGTCGTATGATCCCTGGCTTCGAAGACGGCATCGTTGGTATGAAGAAAGGCGAAGAGAAAGTTATCGATGTAACTTTCCCTGAAGACTACCAAGCTGAAAACCTTGCTGGCAAATCAGCTCAATTCAAAATTACTGTGAAGCTTGTTGAAAAACAAAAACTTCCAGAAGTTGATGCTGAATTCCTTAAAATCTTCGGTTTAACTGAAGAAGAAGGCATTGAGAAGTTAAAAGCTGACGTTCGTAAAAACATGGAACGTGAAGTGAAAAATGGTTTGCGTAATCAAGTGAAAGGTGCAGCTTTTGATGCACTTGTCGCTGCAAACGAAGTTGAACTTCCTGCGTCTATGGTTGCTCAAGAAGTTGACCGTCAACGTCAACAAATGATCCAACAGTTCACTCAGCAGTTTGGTGCTCAAGGTGCGAAAGCATTTGACTCAAGCATGCTTCCAGATGAATTGTTCAAAGAACAAGCTGAAAAATCTGTAAAATTAGGCGTACTGGTAAGCAAAGTTTTAGCTGATGCTAAAATTGAAGTAGATCAAGCACGTGTTGATGCTTACATCGAAGACATGGCTTCTTCTTATGAAGATCCAGCTGAAGTGATCGAATACTTCAAAAATGACAAACAACAACGTTCGCAAATCGAAGCTGTTGTGTTAGAAGACCAAGTGGTTGATCACATCTTAGCGTCTGCTAAAGTAACGGATACTGCTGTAAGCTACGAAGACTTATTGAAAGAGCAACAAGCTCGTCAACAAGGCTAAGTTTAGCTAAAGTAAAAAAGGCGCTTTGAGCGCCTTTTTTATTGTGATCTGGGTTTGTAAAAGGCCTTGCGTTCACAAAGCTTATGCAAAAAATATCTGTTATTTACTTGGGAATATTTTGCATTTTCAGCAATTATCCCTCATATTGTGACTATGAGTTGAGTAACAAAAAATTTAGGAATAAGTAAACGTATGTATATTCCAACTATCGATAATGCCTTAGTTCCAATGGTTGTAGAACAGTCATCTCGCGGTGAACGTTCATTTGACATTTATTCACGTCTTTTGCGTGAACGCGTCATTTTTATGACTGGTGAAGTTGAAGATAACATGGCGAATTTGATTGTCGCGCAAATGTTGTTTTTAGAAGCGGAAAATCCAGATAAAGATATTCATCTTTACATTAACTCACCAGGTGGTTCAGTGACTGCTGGTATGGCGATTTACGATACCATGCAATTTATTAAACCAGATGTTGTGACTTACTGTATGGGGCAAGCAGCATCAATGGGTGCTTTCTTGCTGAATGCAGGTGCGAAGGGTAAACGTTATTGCCTTGAAAATGCACGTGTCATGATCCACCAACCGTTAGGCGGTTTCCGTGGTCAGGCATCTGATATTGAAATTCATGCACGTGAAATTCTGTTCATTAAAGAACGTTTAAACCGTTTAATGGCAGAGCACAGTGGTCAAGACTATGAAACTGTGGCACGTGATACTGACCGTGATAACTTTATGACAGCGCAAGCTGCAAAAGAATATGGTCTCGTGGACGAAGTGTTATCTAAACGTCCATAAGTTTTAAAAGTTTAGAATTGGAGTGAATATGTCCGAACATCCTCAAGGACAAAAGCATTGTTCATTTTGCGGTAAAACGCAGTCTGAAGTTGGGAAACTGATTGCAGGCGAGGACGCGTACATCTGTAATGAATGTGTGGACGTATGCTTAGACTTGGTGCAAACCAGTCAACAAGTTGAGTCGGGTGACTGGGCTGCAAAACCCTTGCCTAAACCTCACGAAATTCGTGCGGCACTAGATCAATATGTCATTGGTCAAGATGTGGCAAAGAAAACCTTGTCAGTTGCTGTCTATAACCACTATAAACGTCTTAAAGCGACACATGGTGGGCATAAACACGACGATACTGTTGAAATTGCGAAAAGTAATATCTTATTAGTAGGACCAACAGGTTCGGGTAAAACCTTGCTTGCGCAAACCATGGCGCGTCTTCTCGATGTTCCTTTTGCTATGGCTGATGCAACGACACTTACCGAAGCAGGCTATGTCGGTGAAGATGTTGAAAACATTGTACAAAAGCTTCTACAAAAAGCAGACTACGATGTAGAAAAAGCGCAAAAAGGTATTATCTATATCGACGAAATTGACAAGATTACCCGTAAGTCTGAAAACCCATCGATCACGCGTGATGTGTCGGGTGAAGGTGTACAACAAGCGTTACTGAAAATGATCGAAGGTACGGTTGCCTCTATTCCACCTCAAGGTGGTCGTAAGCATCCGCAGCAAGAATTCATTCAAATTGATACCTCAAATATCTTGTTCATCTGTGGTGGGGCATTCTCGGGTCTTGAGAAAATCGTACAACAGCGCCAAGAAAAAGGTGGAATCGGCTTCACGGCTGAAGTGAAGAAGAAAGATGAAGGCAAGAAATTGTCTGATTTGTTCCGTCAAGTTGAAGCGACAGATTTGGTGAAATTTGGTCTGATTCCAGAGTTTATTGGTCGTTTGCCTGTAATTGCGACTTTGGAAGAGTTAGATGAAGAAGCTTTGATGCAAATTCTGACTGAACCGAAAAATGCATTGACCCGTCAATATCAACATTTGTTTGATATGGAAAATGTTGATCTGGTTTTTGAAGACTCAGCACTACGCGCTGTGGCGAAAAAAGCCTTAGACCGCAATACGGGTGCACGTGGCTTACGTTCTATTTTGGAAAATACGCTGCTTGAAACCATGTATGATTTACCAAGTCGTACCGATGTTGGCACAGTTGTGGTGAATGAAGACGTGATTAACGGCACGGCTGCACCATTATTTAAGCCAGAGCGTTTACCAAGAATCGAACAGAAAGATGCAGCTAAAGTTGATTTAAAAGTGATTAATTCAAAGTCCGCTTAAGTTGTTATTCATCTGAAACGTGTGAAAATCGAGTGTTTTCACACGTTTTTTTATATTCAAAAAAAAGAGGGAATGCTACTCTGCATCAATAGGCTGGGATGCCTAGATTAAAACTAAAAATTCAGTATCAAAATAAAAAATACGTCGTGAGGAATAGTCATGCGTGCAATGACGATTACGCTTTTAAGCAGTTTAATTTTATTGGGTTGTCATGGAAAAGCGACAGTTGAACAACCTGAATTAACATCAACTCTCAGCCATGAGGTTGATTTTGAACACGACCCAGGCATGATTGAGCAGTATCGCATTGGAGTGTTTAGTGTAGGTGGATGGGTCAACCAAAAATTAGGACAGCGTTTTCAGCGTGTCCAACCCCAGCATGAACAAGCGGCGATGGTTTATCTGTATCGTCCAGACTCAAAATGGAATCGACAAGAAATTGTGGCGTCGAGTTTATTTATCAATAAAGAGCGCATTCCAAGCCTGCTGAACAATCATTATTATTGGGTCGAATTGCCCGCAGGGACTTATCGTTTATCGAGTAGTCGGCCTTTGGGCATTAACCATTTTCAAAAGCCGAAATATATCGATTTTAGCGTAGAAGCGGGGCAGTCTTATTTCATCAAGTATGATGAAGAGAATTTATCCACACGCCGTGATGTTTCGGGGCCTTTGGCGGTTATCCCTGAAAAAATTGCGATTCAAGAAATTGCATTTACCCAGTTAAAGTCCAACAGCTACAACTTTGTAGCGGAAGATCAACACACGGGTGAGCTACGAAAGAAAGCGCAAAAACTTAAACCTGCCAAATATGACCCAAGTGAAGATGTTCAGCTGATGAAGCCCTTTAAGCTGTGGAATCCTTTAACCTGGTAAGTGAGCTATTGTACTTTTTGGGCTTGTTCAAATAATGGTGTAAGAGTCTTTTCAATTTGACGATTCATTTCCTGCTGAATAGCCGGATCTTGCATCATTTCAGCAGACATGGCGATGCTATTGCGCATGATTTCACTCATCATTTTGCTGCTTTTTTTATTGATAGACTGGCCTAGAGGTGTTTCGAGGAACTGAATGTTGGCCAACACTTCCTCTTCGGTAAAGGTCTGCATATAGACATTTTTAAGCATTTGCATAAATTTTGGATCTGAAATCAATTTACTGCTAAATGATGCCGTGATTTCAGCGATTTGCTTGGCTGCTTTTTGTTGTTCAGTATTGAGTGTTGAGGTTTTAAAAATATTCTTAATAATTTCTTCGGCTTACTGGTCATAAACGGGGCGCATTTCTTGCTGAGATTGCGCTAATGTACCTTTAATATCGCCTAGTTTGAGTGCTTTTTCTACCGATGCTTCGGTCGCGGGTTTTGCAAAAGACGCTGTGCTAAGGACACATAAGGTAATACTGCAAAGGATGTGATTTAATTTTTTCATTGTTGGTCTATATCTTTTGATTAAGTCTATAAAAGTAGGTAAAAAAATACCCTTAACATGACCTTAGCATGTTAAGGGTATCCAAAAAAGTAAAACTTAAGTTTTAGCCCGCTGCAGCATCGACTACTGGAATTTTACCAATTTTGGCTTGCCAGATTTTTGGTGCTGTTGCGTGAATAGACGTACCATTCACATCAACTGCTACCGATACAGGCATGTCTTTCACTACAAATTTGTAAATCGCTTCCATACCTAAGTCAGCAAAAGCAACCACTTCAGCTTCACGAATTGCTTTAGACACAAGGTAAGCTGCGCCGCCCACTGCCATCAAGTAAGTTGCTTTGTTGTCTTTAATTGCTTCAACCGCTGCAGGACCACGGTCCGCTTTACCGATCATGCCGAACATACCTGTTGCTTCAAGCACTTGACGTGTGAACTTGTCCATACGTGTTGCTGTTGTTGGGCCAGCAGGACCAACCACTTCATCACCGACTGGATCTACAGGGCCCACGTAGTAAATGAATTTACCTTTTAAGTCGACAGGAAGCTCTTCACCATTGTTCAGCATGTCTACCATGCGTTTGTGTGCAGCATCACGACCCGTATAAATTGTACCGTTTAGAAGCAAAGTGTCGCCTGGTTGCCAAGCGTTCATTTCTTCTTGGGTAATGGTGTCGAGGTCAACGCGCTTAGAGGTTGATGAATCCCAAGTGACTGATGGATAGTCTTCAAGTTTAGGTGCTTGAATGTGTGCAACACCTGTACCATCAAGTTGGAAGTGCGCGTGACGAGTCGCTGCACAGTTTGGAATCATGCCCACTGGTTTGCCCGCAGCGTGACATGGGTAATCTTTAATTTTAATGTCTAGAACTGTGGTTAAGCCGCCTAGGCCTTGCGCGCCAATACCCAGTGCGTTTACTTTTTCGAAGATTTCCATACGAAGTTCTTCGATTTTATTTTCAGGGCCACGACGAAGTAATTCGTCCATGTTGATTTCTTCCATGAGCGATTCTTTTGCAAGCATCATGGCTTTTTCAGCAGTACCACCAATACCAATACCCAACATACCTGGTGGACACCAGCCTGCACCCATGGTTGGAACAGTTTTAAGTACCCAATCCACGATTGAGTCTGATGGGTTTAACATAGCCAGTTTAGATTTGTTTTCTGAACCGCCACCTTTTGCCGCAACGGTAATATCCACTTTGTTGCCTGGAACAAGTTTGTGATAGATCACAGCAGGGGTGTTGTCTTTGGTATTTTTACGACCAAAAGCTGGGTCAGCCAATACAGAAGCACGCAGTACGTTTGAGTTTTCTAAGTAACCTTGACGTACGCCTTCGTTGATTGCATCGTCTAAGCTCATAGTTAAATCAAATTTAACATCCATGCCCACTTCAACGAATACGTTGACGATACCTGTATCTTGACAGATTGGGCGGTGACCCTCTGCGCACATACGCGAGTTAATTAAGATTTGTGCGATCGCATCCTTCGCAGCTTTGTTCTCTTCACGATCATACGCACGGCTCATCGCTTGGATGAAGTCTTGTGGGTGATAGTAAGAAATGAACTGAAGCGCGTCTTTGACCGATGTGATCAAATCATCTTGCTTGATAATAGTGGTCATACAAATATCTCTTGAGCGGGCTGATAGCTAGCGGGCTAAATTATAAGACAAAATGCCGAGGTTGTGGATGTTTTGCGAAGCCTTTGGGCGAAAGTTTAATAGTTGAACAAAATTGATGAGAAAATGAGGTTATAAACGGTGGTAAATATGACAAAAAAGCCTGAATTTAATGAAATATTTCATGTCTAAATTTGGATTATGAATATGATTTATTGTTTAAGATATTGAATATAATGTAAAAATAATAATATTTGAAATATGACAGCACTGTCATAAAGTTGTCATAAAACTTTCGCATAATGCATTCATCAAACAATAGGACATCGAACATGTTGACAGGTTTAGTGATGGCTGCGGGCTTTTGTGTATATATCGCAGCGACTTGGATGTACGGTCAAAAAGAAGATCAGGCTTAAGCTTTATCTTCTTTTTTTGTTTTAAGCTTTCTTCAAATCTTCAAATCTTCAAATCTTCAAATCTTCAAATCTTCAAAT